>Ga0105044_10006560_pt1 | contig 16005 bp, 10 predicted proteins | sample MAT01_FD_78092 | JGI IMG/M metagenome (GOLD analysis project Ga0105044, IMG submission 78092) | Freshwater microbial communities from Lake Fryxell liftoff mats and glacier meltwater in Antarctica - MAT-01 | ecosystem: Environmental > Aquatic > Freshwater > Ice > Liftoff microbial mat | place... | reverse complement strand
TGGTCATTGGTCATTGGTCATTGGTCATTGGTCATTGGTCATTGGTCATTGGTCATTGGTCATTGGTCATTGGTCATTGGTCATTAGTCATTGGTCATTGGTCATTAGTCATTGGTCATTGGTCATTAGTCATTGGTCATTAGTAACTAAACAAAGGGCAAATGACTAAGAACATTAGTTATAGCGGTTCCCGACCTAGTGAGGTACGTTTTTAAAGCTCCTAACCTTGGTAAACAAGATTTGAGTGTACCTCAGTAGACTAGGAAACGCTATGTGTGTGAGTTTAATATTTTACAACTTCAAGGTAATTGGCAAAAGAGGCGAATTGCTTGCCAAATTTCTTCCATAACATTACCCAAAGCGTGATCACTGTCGAGTTCGACTAACTCCACCCAAGGACGCGAACGCGCAAAGTCACGACTGGCTTCGATGGGGATGACTTCATCCTTTTTTCCATGCAAAATCAGGGTGGGAATGGGACGTTGCAAAAGCTTTTCTTGGTATCGGGCAGCATCTGTAACAAAATCGTAACTTAAAGGAATTGATCGCCTTTCTCCATAGTGGTAAATCATGATATATTTTTCTTGCTGCCAACGCTGTACCTCTTCATCCCCTAGCTTAGGCAACCAATGGGATAAAAACCCAAAAGCTGGTGCTAGCAGTACGAGACGTTGTATTTGTAAATGTAGCTGACCCAAGTGGGCAGCTGTCAAACCGCCCAAACTTGAGCCAATGAGGGTTACTGGCGTAGAATCATTACTGAATTCTGCGGCAACTTGAGTAATCTGACGAGTGATTGTCAACTGGGAAAAATCGCCAGCATTCAAATCGGGAATTTTCAGCTTTGTCTGAATTTGAGTAAAGCGATCGCTTATATCCCTCGCTTTGGCAGATTTAGGACTAGAAGCAAAACCGTGAAGATATATGTATTCCAAGGGTATAAATAGTTAGGAGTGAGGAGTTAAGAATTATTGAGATAATTGGTCTTTGAAGACGCGATAAATCGCGTCTTCTCTACATGAGGGTTTTGGGCTTATCTGAACTGTATTGTGTTATGACTCACTTACAACTCTCCACTCCTAACTCTTTCTTCTTACCGCATTGTGACAAATTCTTCGGCTGTGGAGGGATGGATACCAACGGTGGCATCAAAGTCTTTTTTAGTTGCGCCCATCTTCACAGCGATCGCTACACCTTGGATGATCTCAGCTGCGTTTGCACCCACCATGTGAGCGCCTAGAACTTTATCAGTGTTGCTATCAACCACCAACTTCATCATTGTCTTCTCTTGCTTACCAGTTAAACTATGGTACATGGGGCGGAAGCGAGTGTGATAAATTGTTACGGCATCACCGAGTTTTTTCCGTGCTTCTGTTTCTGTCCAGCCGACTGTTGCAGCTTCTGGGGTGGAAAATATGGCGGTGGCTACAGTTTGGTGACTGAATTCGCGGCGGTTATTCCCGAATTCACTATCGGCAAAGGCGCGACCTTCGCCAATGGCTACGGGAGTTAAATTAATTCGGTCTGTGACATCGCCAACGGCAAAAATATTCGGTTGATTAGTTTGACTATATTCATTGACTGCGATGGCTCCGCCAACGCCAAGGGCGAACGCATTTGTAGTGCTGTATCCTGGCCCTTCCATAGAACCGGGAACGAGATCAACCCCAGCGTTTTCTAAACCGAGTCCATCTACATTGGGAGTTCGACCAGTCGCTACTAAAAATACGTCAGCAATTACTGGTTCTTGGTCTTCGCCTGATAAAGTCAGTTTAAACCCTTCTGGCAGACGTTCAACTGCTTTTACCACATTATTTTTAATCAGCCGAATTCCGTGGTTCGTCATTCCCTCTTCAATTTCTGTGCGAACGTCATCATCAAACCCCTTCAAAATCTTTTCACCTCTGGTAATTTGCGTCACCTCAGAACCCAAACCGCGCATAATACAGGCAAATTCTGTGCCAATATAACCAGCGCCAAGAATGACGATGTGTTTCGGTTGTTCTTTTAGATGAAACATTTCGTTAGAGGTAATGCCATATTCCATTCCTGGTAAATCTGGTTTGACGGCATACCCACCAACAGCAATTAAAATTTTATCGGCTGTAACTTTACGTCCATCAACTTCTACGGTGTGGGAGTCTAACAATGTAGCACGACTAGGTATTAGTGCGACTCCGGCTTTTTCTAAAAAACTTATATGTAGTTGCGACAGTCGCCGAACTTCCTTATCTATAGATGTAATGAAATGTTCCCAGTCCAATTCAGCATGACCCACTTTCCAGCCATAGCCTGCGGCATCACTGAACAGTTCAGGAAAGTGAGAGCCATAGACCATGAATTTTTTGGGAACGCAACCGCGAATTACACAAGTACCACCGACTAAATCATATTCAGCGATCGCCACTTTTGCCCCGTAGCTAGCCGCTCGTTTGGAAGCCGCCAAACCTCCAGAACCCGCACCAATTACAAACAGGTCGTAATCAAAAGTCATAAATTTATGTTCTCTTTAGCAACAAGTTATTTCCTGGGAACTTACACAGAAAACGTGATTGAACTATATAAGGATATCCGGTGAACCCTGTGTAAGTCCTGTCCTTGATTTAATCTAGCGTTAGCAGATGTTCTCTGGTCGTAGGGAATATCACTTTTTGCTTTGGTGAATGGAGAGGCAGTAACTAAAATTATTTGTCATGGTTCTGCCTCTGATGTCGGGCATAAGTCTATGCTACTGCGTTGGAGCAACTAAGTTCCGCAGAACTTACGCAAAATTATCACAAAATGAACCGCGTTTGGCGATCGCAAAGCGTCTCTTACCCCCATTAGCAGTTTTATCTGCTTGGAGAGTTAGTTGGGGTGACGGGTGTTATTTCAGTTGGAGTGACGGGTGTAATCTCAGTTGGGGTGACGGGTGTAATCTCAGTTGGGGTGACGGGTGTAATCTCAGTTGGGGTGACGGGTGTAATCTCAGTTGGGGTGACGGGTGTAATCTCAGTTGGGATTACGGGTGTAATCTCAGTTGGGATTACGGGTGTAATCTCAGTTGGGATTACGGGTGTAATCTCAGTTGGAGTGACGGGTGTAATCTCAGTTGGGGTGACGGGTGTAATCTCAGTTGGAGTGACGGGTGTGGTCTCAGTTGGAGTGACGGGTGTAATCTCAGTTGGAGTGACGGGTGTAATCTCAGCTGGGGTGACGGGTGTGGTCTCAGTTGGAGTGACGGGTGTGGTCTCAGTATTACTACTAGGCGAACTTGAAGGACTAGGAGTTAGCTGCACAAAAGAGGGGTTTTCAATTACTCCCTCGCCTTCTATCGGTTGCTGTGCTTCCAAAGCCGCAGCAGTTTCGGCTTGAACACTGGTGATTGTAGGCACAGGACTTTGCCTGTTCAAATCAAGTTCCCGAACCATCTCGCTCGTTTCATAAAAATTTCTCAGATCAAAATCATATAAATTCTGAAATTTTCCTTTAATTATAATCACCATTTGCCCTGCTTCTAGCACCTGAGTTTCAGAAGCTTCTTTGTTAGAAACTTCGATGCCGCTATTTGTCAGTGCACCCACAATTGTAGTGTCTGTTTGTTGGTCGTAGCGCACAAATAATGCTGAACCACGAATTGCTGCTGCTGCATTTGGTGTTTGTATGCGTGTTTGCCCCTGTCCTGGTGGGATCAGCAGCAGCACAGTCCCGTTTAGCAGTTTAAACTCACGAGTCTTCGGCAAAAATTGAAATAACGCCTGTTCTCCAACCCGTGCTAAAGAGCCATCATTGAAACGCAAGTCTGCTAGGGAAGCTCGACCAGTTGACAACCCATCCCCAGGAGTCATTGCATCTGATTTGCGTGCAGGACGGCTCTTCGTATTATCTCTGGGTATGAGCTGCACCAGGTTGTGAAGGTTTTGAATCTCCGCTCGCGTCAGAGGAGTTATAGCACTTACCCGATTTGGCAAAGGCAGTACTATAACTCCCCATAAACTAATCACTAATAGTGGAAACGATTTATAAAACATAATTTGAGAACTTGTGAACTTTAACTAGTACCAAAAAAGTTAAAATATAAAGCTGCTGCTAATTGTTATAGCGAGTTTATTCAGGTAAGTTTATCTACATCTTATAGTCTACATTTAATACATAAAATAGATAATAAATAAACTAAATACATAGTTTGTTTAAGTTTTGATTATGAAACTGACATTGTATGGAATAAAGCATACAGCAGATATCAGGTTAGTGCTTGATATTAACAACGAAATTCCTTTTTAATCAGAGCAGCCACAGGGTCATGAGGTATGCGTGATCAGAAATTGTTAGGGATCTCTTGTATAGTGACTCATTGGCTGTATTTCACTAAAGTTGAGCATAAATTTGATCAGAGCATCTCAGTTTTGCAAAAAAATCTGAGAAAAAATCCGAAAAGCAAGAATTTCAGTTTGTAGTTTCAGTATATACTTACAAAGCTAAGATAGATGCACTCAATTGTATTTTCTAAGTCGGAACTTCCGGTATAGCTTGTGGGTCTACATTTGCCAAACGCGATCAATACGATCTAACCAGATGCGACTCAAAAACTGGAAAAGTTTGTTTTTTTGTACTTTGTTAGCATCCAGTAGTGGAAGCTGGTGTTGCATTGGAGTAGATGCGGCAGAATCTGCAAATACAAATATTTGGCGTTTTAACAATTTAGTAAATACACAGGTAACTCATAAGCCATGTCAGAAGTTGGCACAAAAGGCAATTGACTCTTTGTGCAAGCAGTCCAGTGAGTCGCAGAATTTAGACTCTCAGATGCCGTTAAATGTGCCACAGCAAACACCAGAAACAACTCAAACTCCAAACCCAACCGAAGAAGTTGAGGATACTGAAAAGCAAAATGATCTGCCACATCTAGAAGTGCAGCCAACTGATTTGCCTACATCTCCTCCAAACTCAATGGAGCAACTGTTGAATGCACCTGAGATAAATTATTCCCAAAGGCTGGAGAGACTAGTGCAACTGCTGCGATCGCCAAAACAGCCACCTGAGTCTAATCGCGATCGCGAATTGGGGTTGCATCTGCGGTTAAGACCCCTAGAACAGCCTGTTTTTCCACCAATAGAAAAACCTGTAATTAAGTTTAAACCTATAGGCTATCTACAAGCCCGTGTAGGCTATTTCCAAACAAGTAACATTTTTTCCTCAAATGATAATCCGATAGAAGATGGTTTAATTATTTCTGGATTAACGCTAGCCTCTGCATATTTACCTTTGGGATCTAAGACTTATTTAAATGGCTCAATTGATGGCAACCTAATTCGTTATCTAAATCAGTCACAATACGATTACAACCAAGTAAGATTTAATCTCAGTATCTACCAGCAGCTATCACGGCGAATGTATGGAGAAATCAGTTGGAGAAATCAACAGTTATTTTTTGCCAACAACAGCGATCGCCCTGATAGTTTTAAAGCAGGCGATCGCTTTTTCAGCGAAAATTCCCTACAACTGTCTTTGAGACGGCGCGATCCCCTAACTCCAAAATTAACGCTAGATAGCTTTTACGAATTAAATGTAGATTTTGCTGATCCCCAAAATCGTAGTCGGATAATCAATTCCTTCTGGGTTTCTCTAAACTATTTCTGGCAAAAGCCTCTCCAGGTTGGTATTAACTACCAGGTAAACTTTTCGGACTTTACACAGCGCGATCGAGAAGACCAATTTCATCGGCTATTTGGTCACTTAAATTACCGAATATCCGATACCAGTAATCTGAATGTGCAGACTGGAGTAAGTTTAGGTAGTTCAACCGTGGAAAATATTAATTTTGATGGCTGGTTCTTGAGTATTAATTACAATTTGCAATTAGGTCAGTTTTGAAATTAGTCATTTGTCCTTTGTCCTTTGTCAAAAATCAATGACCAATGACCAATGACTACATATAACTAATCCAATCACTCCAGCTACCAGCATAAAGTTTACCCTTGCTAATGCCAGCTAATTCTAAAGAAAGTAAATTTACACAAGCAGTAACGCCAGAACCGCAATAAACCAAGATTTCCTCGGCTGTTTCTAACTTCTCCCACCGACGGCGTTGTTCTGGTTGTGGAAGTAGATAGCCGGAAGAGTCTGTAACTTCTTGCCAAGGATAGTTAACTGCACCAGGAATATGTCCAGCTATTTTATCAACTGGCTCTCGTTCACCTCGGTAGCGATCGCTTTCTCTTGAATCTAGCAATACTACTTCTGGTTGATCTTTGCGACTTTTCACTTCTGTAATATCTACCAGCTTTTCTGTTTGTACTTGAGCTACAAACTTACCCATCTGGGGGTGAGGAATGACATCCGTAACCGGATACCCAGCTTTTTGCCATCCAGCAAAGCCTCCATCCAGTACCACTACTTGCTCATGTCCTAGATAGCGCAACAGCCACCATAGACGAGCCGCAAAAGCAAAGCGCGAATCATCATAAGCGACAACTAGAGTTTTTTGATAATTTACTCCAATCGCTGCAAATTTGTTAGCTATATCATTGGGGTTAGGTAAAGGATGTCTACCACCATGCTTACCTACTAGACTGGAAAGATCCTGATTCAAATCTAGATAATATGATCCCTCTAGATGACTTGTTTGGTACTGTTGGTGTCCTAGTTGGGGATCAGCTAAAGAAAAGCGACAATCCACAATAACGACTTGCCGATCTTCTAGATGTTCAAACAGCCAAGGTGGCGAAACAACAAATTGAGTATTGGTCATCATACAGTTTTTTTATAAAATATCAGACTTAGAGATTTTACACCTAAGCTAATAGCAGATGGTTGTCTTACCTTCGTCTCCCAAGAGTTTAGTGATTACCATAAAGGTTTGAAACTCAAAACCCTATATATCCATAGAAAGTAAGCATTAATACTGCTTACTCGTGCTTTTAAATTGAATAATTTCCGTAAAAACTCTGATTAAAGGTTTGTGCTAGATTATAATACTTAAAGTAGAAGCAAAAATTTGACAACAATATACCCGTTGTTTGTAACATAGAAAATATATGTGGCAAAAACTCAGATGGACAGCTTAACATAATGGCTAATGCCTATAGAAACTCTGGCTCAGATACAGTTGAATAATAAATTTATTTTTGAAATCTGACACTGTTAACTTGTGCAAAAACTTGGAGTACCTTTGTGATTCAATGGAATCCAACCATATAAGCTTTACAGAAGAAATTGTTAATCGGTCAAACCCGTTTAGCAGAGTGAAGAACATCGGTTCAAATCATGCCGTAGAATCGCCAAATGCGGAGGGTTATTCTTTAGGCTTCTCTCAAGAAGACTTTATGCTTGAAAATAGGCAATCAATGTCTTCTTGGATGAAAACTGATATTAATTGTGGTGATCAGTCATTGGTTTCTAGGACAGTAGAATTAGAGCCGCCGCAGATTTTAGTAGTTGACGATCATGCTGCCAGTCGGATGACTGCTGTTGCCCTCTTGGGAATGGAAGGATATGAAGTGATTGAGGCGGACAGTGGTTCCATTGTTCTAGGATTGGTGACGCAAAAACAACCAGATTTGATTTTGCTGGATGTGATGATGCCAGGAATGGATGGATTTGAAGTGTGCCAATTGCTCAAGCAAGATGAGCAGACTAGGCTAATTCCAGTGATTTTTCTGACGGCGTTAAATGACAGGCGATCGCGCATTCGGGGAATTGAAGTTGGGGGAGATGATTTTCTCACCAAACCCTTTGATCGGGTGGAACTGGCGGCGCGTGTGAAGTCTTTGGTACGGCAGAAACGTCTAAACGAAGACTTAGATCATGCCGAACAAGTGCTATTTTCCATTGCCATGTCGATTGAAAGTCGCGATCCCAATACAGGTAATCATTGTGAACGGCTGGTAAAATGGGGGCAAATTTTTGGTGAATACCTTAACCTCTCACGCTACCAAATTCGAGATTTGAGATGGGGTGGTTATCTCCACGATATTGGTAAAGTGGGTATTCCCGATGTGGTGCTGCTAAAAAAAGGCAAACTCACTCCCGAAGATTGGCAGATCATGCAGCAGCACGTTTTGATTGGCGAAAAAATCTGCCAGCCACTACGCAGTATGCAGGGTGTAATTCCAATTATTCGTCATCACCACGAACGCTGGGATGGCTCAGGCTATCCTGATAGACTGAAAGGGGATGATATTCCTTACCTAGCGCAAGTATTTCAGTTAATTGATATTTACGATGCCCTGACTAGCGAACGACCTTACAAAAGAGCTTTTACTACGAACGAAGCACTTTCGATGATGCTAGAAGAAACTGATTCAGGTTGGCGCAATCCTCGATTAATGCAGCAGTTTACAGAGTTTATTCGCTCTCACCAGAACAAAGAGTTTTAAGTAATTAATATTTCTCTCTTCGATGATTAGCTGGTATGATTTGAGCCGACATCTCAAAGTACCAATGGCATTAATCACAATTTTAGAGATGGCTGATAGCTAATTATGGTAGTTGTAGCAATTTTAGCGGCGGGACGCGGCACACGGATGAAATCAGACTTACCCAAGGTTTTACATTCTTTGGGTGGGCGATCGCTAGTCGAGAGAGTTCTCGTAAGTGTAGAACCACTTTCACCCTCACGGCGAATCGTGATTGTGGGGTATCAGTCCGAGGAAGTCAAAGCCGCCATGCATTCAATTCCCAGTTTGGAGTTTGTCGAACAGACTGTACAACTGGGTACAGGTCATGCCATCCAGCAATTACTTCCTCACTTGGAAGATTACACTGGGGATTTACTGATACTTAACGGCGATTTACCGTTGATACGCAGCGAAACCCTTGAGCAGATGTTACAAACTCACGCCCAAAATCAGAATGCTGCTACCATTCTCACTTCGCACCTACCTGATCCCACAGGCTACGGGCGCGTCTTTTGTAACGATGAAAATATTGTGCAGCTTATGGTCGAACACAAGGATTGTACTACTGCTCAAAGACAAAATCACCGGATTAACGCTGGGGTTTACTGCTTTCGCTGGCCAGATTTGGCCAAGGTGTTACCCCACCTACAGGCAAACAATGCCCAAAAAGAATACTATCTCACCGATGCCGTGACTCAGGTGGGACGAGTGATGGCAGTGGATGTTGGGGATTATCAAGAAATTCTCGGTATTAACGATCGCCTACAATTGGCAACAGCATCGGAGATTTTGCAAAGACGAGTCAAGGAAAAATGGATGCTGGCGGGTGTCACCCTCATCGATCCTACAAGTATCACCATTGATGATACGGTAGAATTACAGCCGGATGTAATTATTGAACCTCAAACTCACCTGCGGGGAAATACGGTGATTCAAACAGGAAGTCACATTGGCCCGGGAAGTTTAATTGAAAATAGTCAGTTGGCTGAAAATGTGACTGTGCAGTATTCTGTGGTTATAAATAGCATTGTGCAAGCCGGAAGCCGCATTGGCCCATATTCCCATTTGCGTAGTCAGGTAGAAGTGGGTGCTGGTTGCCGTGTGGGGAATTTTGTGGAATTGAAAAATACTCAGTTAGGCGATCGCACGAATGCAGCACATTTATCATATATAGGTGATACCGTTGTCGGCAATCAGGTGAATATTGGTGCGGGGACAATTACCGCCAATTATGACGGCGTAAAGAAACACCGTACCAAAATAGGCGATCGGACTAAAACTGGTGCCAATAGCGTTTTAGTTGCTCCACTCACCTTGGGAGATGATGTTTACGTGGCTGCTGGTTCCACTGTGACAGAAGATGTCCCTGATAATTCTTTGGTGATTGCCCGTAGTCGTCAGGTTGTGAAACCAGGTTGGCGCAAGAATCGCTAATAAAGCCATAATCAAATTATCCAAGCGCCCACTTTTTGATGATAGTGAGCGCTCCTAACTTCTGTCTTGATAAAACTTATGTTACGGCTATAGCAGTTCTAAATTATCTGTAAAAAGTTCTTTTTCTGGCGTTGCAGAGATTCCCGACCCCATACCCCACAAAAAAGAATAAATTATCTTAAAGTCTTATCAAATAAATACTTTGGTTATTGAGTACTTTATTAATACATATTAATAGATGCAGGATTTCGGATGAGATATTAATAGATGCAGTATTTATTTAAAGTTAACCGTGCAAACTTTAGATTTTGAATTTTGCATTGGAGGTTTTTGGTTCATTGACTTAAGAGCCAAAAGCCATCAATAAATCATGTTTTTAACAAGGGGTAAATCTCAGTAAGGTTCGGATAAAATCCCCCTTTTAACAGCTGTTACTAACTCGTGTTCACTGATTTCCTAGCTCTGGCTATTTCTAATTCTTCTAGTCACACGTTCTGAATAATGCAGTTTAGAGACTGGGACAAAAAACAAATTATGAACAAAACCTTTGCAACTATCGACGGGAATGAGGCTGTTGCCCGTGTTGCTTACAAATTAAATGAAGTAATTGCCATTTATCCTATCACCCCTTCTTCAGCAATGGGCGAATGGGCGGATGCTTGGTCAGCAGAAGGTCATCCCAACCTTTGGGGAACTGTTCCCAGTGTTGTGCAGATGCAGAGTGAGGGGGGAGCCGCCGGTGCTATGCATGGGGCATTACAAACAGGTTCCTTGAGTACCACCTTCACGGCATCTCAGGGATTATTGTTAATGATCCCCAACTTCTACAAAATTGCTGGTGAACTGACTAGCGCCGTGGTTCACGTTGCAGCCCGCTCCCTGGCGACTCACGCATTATCAATTTTTGGCGACCATAGCGATGTGATGGCAGCTCGTGCGACTGGTTTTGCTCTACTGTGTTCCGCCTCGGTGCAAGAAAGTCAAGATTTTGCTCTCATTGCTCATGCTGCTACTTTAGAGGCGCGAGTCTCGTTTATGCACTTTTTTGATGGCTTCCGTACTTCCCATGAAGTGCAGAAGGTCAAACTGCTTTCAGATGACGATTTGCGATCGCTCATCCACGATAACCTAATACTCGCTCACCGCGCCCGTGCCCTTACCCCAGATCGTCCAGTATTGCGAGGTACTGCCCAAAACCCTGATGTCTACTTTCAAGGACGTGAAGGCGCTAACCCTTACTACAACGCCTGTCCTGAAATTGTCCAGCACATCATGGATCAATTTGGAGAACGCACGGGAAGACGTTACCAAATTTATGAATATTACGGAGTTAACGATGCCTCGCGTGTTATCGTTCTTATGGGTTCAGGCTGCGAAACCGTGCATGAAACGGTAGATTATCTTAACGCCCGTGGTGAAAAAGTTGGTGTAGTGAAAGTGCGACTTTACCGCCCCTTTGATGTCCAAAGGTTTGTTGCAGTATTACCAACTAGTGTACAAGCGATCGCTGTTCTTGACCGCACCAAAGAACCAGGTAGCGCCGGGGAACCGTTGTATTTAGATGTCGTGGCTGCTATCCATGAGGCGTGGGGAACAGGGGGAGAATTCCTAACTTCTAACTCCTCACTCAGCACTCCTCACTCCTCACTCCTCACTCAGCACGGGCTAAACGCCCCGCTACCGCTAACAGCACTCAGCACTCCTAAAGTTGTTGGTGGTCGTTACGGTCTTTCTTCTAAAGAATTTACTCCGGCGATGGTGAAGGGCGTTTTTGATAACCTTGTTCAAGCTAAACCAAAAAATCACTTTACTATTGGGATTAATGACGACGTTACTTACACTTCTCTCAGCTTTGACCCCAATTTCTCTACAGAATCGGATCATGTCGTTCGGGCAATGTTCTATGGGTTGGGTGCTGATGGCACTGTTGGGGCTAACAAAAACTCTATCAAGATTATTGGTGAAGAAACCGACAATTACGCCCAAGGTTACTTTGTCTATGATTCTAAGAAATCTGGCTCCATGACCGTTTCTCATCTGCGTTTCGGTAAAGAGCCAATTCGCTCTACTTATTTGATTAACCAAGCCAACTTTATTGGCTGCCATCACTGGGGATTTCTAGAACGCATAGATATTTTGAAGGCTGCTATTCCTGGGGCGACTTTGCTGCTTAACAGCCCTTATGATGCAGATACCGTCTGGGAAAATCTGCCGATGAAGGTGCAGCAGCAAATTATTGACAAGCAGTTGAAGTTATATGTGATTAATGCTAGTCAGGTCGCCCGTGAAAGTGGCATGGGCGGAAGAATTAACACTATTATGCAGGTATGCTTCTTTGCCTTAGCGGGTGTATTGCCACAAGAAGAAGCGATCGCTAAAATCAAACAAGCGATTGACAAGACCTACGGTAAAAAAGGTGTAGAAGTTGTCCGCATGAACTTACAAGCCGTAGACAACACCTTAGAAAACTTACATCAGGTCAAATTAATTGATATTGATAAGGAAATAGGCTCTTGTACAGACGCGATTCATCGCGTCTCTCCTGGCTCTCCTGGCTCCACAGACGCGATGAATCGCGTCTCTACTAGCTCCACAGACGCGATGAATCGCGTCTCTACTATTAAATCCGCCCCTGAATTTGTGCGGGACGTTCTGGGTAAAATTATGGTGTGGGAAGGAGATGACTTACCTGTTAGCACACTACCAGTTGACGGCACCTTTCCCGTAGGTACTGCCAAGTGGGAAAAACGTAACGTTGCCGAAGAGATACCTGTGTGGGAGCCAGATATCTGCGTTCAATGTGGTAAGTGCGTGATGGTTTGTCCCCACAGCGCCATCCGTGCAAAAGCTTATCAATTAGATAAGTTAGTCAATGCACCAGGAACTTTCAAGTCAACTAATGCCAAAGATAAAGACTTTGCTAATCAAAAATTTACCATTCAAGTTGCCCCAGAAGATTGCACAGGATGCGCCATCTGTGTAGATATTTGCCCTGCCAAAAATAAATCTGAGCCATTATTTAAAGCGATTAATATGGCACAACAGTTGCCATTGCGGGAGGAAGAACGGAAAAACTGGGATTTCTTCTTAAGTTTGCCAAATCCTGATAGACGATCGCTAAAATTAAACCAGATTCGCCAACAACAACTACAAGAACCTTTATTTGAATTCTCTGGTGCTTGTGCAGGTTGTGGTGAAACACCTTATTTAAAATTATTAACACAATTGTTTGGCGATCGCGCCGTCATTGCCAATGCTACAGGTTGCTCTTCAATTTATGGTGGCAATCTCCCCACCACTCCTTGGACAACAAACGCCCAAGGACGCGGCCCCGCGTGGTCTAATAATTTATTTGAAGATAATGCCGAATTTGGTTTTGGCTTCCGCCTTTCCCTTGATAAACAAGCCGAGTTTGCAGCAGAACTGCTGCAACAATTGGGGAGTGAAATAGATGAAAACCTTGCTCAGTCGATCCTCAAAGCCGAACAAAAATCTGAAGCTGATATTTGGGAACAGCGCGAAAGAATAGAACTATTGCATCAGAAGTTAGATGAAATCCTAACTCTCGACCCCAATCTCAAATCCAAAGTCCAAAATCTAAAATCCCTTGCTGATTACTTAGTGAAAAAAAGCGTCTGGATTGTTGGCGGTGACGGTTGGGCTTATGATATTGACTTTGGCGGCATCGATCATGTGATTGCAAGTGGTCGAAATGTCAACATCTTAGTGATGGATACAGAAGTGTATTCTAACACAGGCGGACAATCTTCTAAAGCTACGCCACGAGCAGCAGTTGCTAAATATGCCGCCAGTGGCAAACCTGCGCCTAAAAAAGACTTAGGTTTGATTGCCATGACCTACGGAAATGTTTATGTAGCGAGTGTAGCCCTTGGTGCTAGAGATGAACACACTCTCAAAGCATTTTTGGAAGCAGAGGCTTATGATGGACCATCATTGATTATTGCTTACAGCCATTGCATCGCCCACGGCATTAATATGACCACAGGAATGAATCATCAGAAAACTCTGGTAGAATCAGGTCGTTGGTTTCTATATCGGCATAATCCAGAGTTGCTTAAACAGGGTAAAAATCCTTTACAATTGGATATGCGATCGCCTACGCAATCTGTAGAACATTCGATGTATCAAGAAAATCGCTTCAAGATGCTCACCAAGAGCAAACCCGACTTAGCAAAGCAATTGTTAGAACAAGCGCAAGCCGAAGTCGATGCACGTTGGCAGATGTATCAATATTTGGCAAAACGCGACACTTTCTAAACATCTACCTATATTTGGTAATAAACATCAGGATTTTCGTGACAAACATCGCAATTTTTGTGACAAAAGCGCAATTTTGGTCATAAACATGACGATTTTTGCGACAAAGGTGCAATTTTAATGATAAACATGACGATTTTTGTGACAAAGTTGCAATTTTTCTTACAAACATTCGGATTTAAGTTACAAAGTTACACATCAAAAGACCATTATCAATACAATTCGTTGTAAGCCTTGTAATTCGTGATTAAACTTCCTAGTTACGAATTACAAACGGGACGCAGGTTTGAAAAGGGGAATTGTAAGTTTGCGGAGGCAATTGGAGTTTGTCTAGCCGCGAATTCCATTGTTCAAGGCTCACGAATACTCAATCACTACAAACACAGGATCAAATCATGGTTAATTCATCATTGAATCTCTCTGACCTCAACGGCGCTAACGGCTTCGCCATCAACGGCATCGTGGCGAATGACTACTCAGGCGGTTCTGTCAGCAGTGCCGGAGATGTAAACGACGACGGCATCGCTGACCTGATTATTGGGGCACTCAGTGCCGACCCCAACGGCGAAAATTCGGGGCAGAGCTACGTGGTATTTGGAGGGAAGAATATCGGCAGGGACAGCACCATTAACCTGACGGGAACTGCTGGTACAGATTCTCTTGTCGGCACAATTAATTGGCAACAACATTATCGACGGCAAAGCTGGTAACGATACCCTCACTGGCAACGGTGGACAATACCAATGCTCCCTTTGCCAGTGCTGCTGTTGGTGTAGATGTCATTGCTGACTTCAAACACTCCCAAGGTGACAAGATAATCTTAGATAAGACTACCTTTAATGCGATCGCTTCTACTGCGGGAACAGGTTTTAATAACGCCAGTGATTTTAAAGTTACTTCTTTAGGGGGAGCCAGCAGTGCTGTGATTGTCTACGACGCTACAAGTGGCCAGTTATTTTACTAACAACTCTCGGCTATTTAAATATAGGACTTATGCCATTTCACTTTAATAATGTTACAAATGCGTGGGTAAGGGTTTAGCATTGCTAAACCCCTACGAAAAATCTATATATATCAAGATTTTCGTGAATTGTATTACGCATCAACCATGAAATGTAGGGGCAATTCATGAATTGCCCCTACGGTAAATCAAGGCTTTCACTGCATTTTTGCGTAAGTCCTAAGATAGACGAGTCATTTCAAACAATTGCTGGGCATTACTTCCTAAAAAAGCATCGAAAAGTATTTGCTTTCCAGGTTCCACCTCTACTAAATAGCGCTGGGCAATTTCATAATAGGCGTAAGTCCAAGGGATCTGAATTTCTGCGCCACTGTTATCATCTAATACCGTCACCATTGACCTTACTGCTTGAGTTGCAGTTTGCCGCAAACCACAAGCAACATTTCCCTCTATCTCTGCTTTCATTGCTACACCCAGGTTAGTCAAAGCACTGGCGGTAGTGTCAATGTCTGGATATTCTGGAGTATTCTGTTCGTTGACATAGCCGGTAAAATGGTTGACAGCATATCCATGCAGCAACACCCAAGCCCCATACTGAGTAACTTGATTCACCTCTTCGACAACAGAACGCTGGGGAGGTAGCCAAGGGCGGATAAAGATTTGCTGGAGTTGTTTGGCGATGGTTTCAATGTTTCCGTCTTTTTGTAGAAGAATAATGGGTAAAGTCAGTTCGTATGGGATTGAAGATACTGTTTTGCAGATGAGTTGAGCAATATTAACAGGCAATTCATCGACAATCAACTCGCTAATAAACAGTTTGGGTAAGTTAAATTCCTCTTGCTGTGGATGACGATAATGACGGGCATAGAGATGAGTTTGAGCAAAATTATACTCTCCAGCAGCCACGTAACCTAACGCTTCTGCAAGTTGTCCAAGGTAGTCAATTCCTAAGTT
>Ga0105044_10006551_pt1 | contig 16021 bp, 12 predicted proteins | sample MAT01_FD_78092 | JGI IMG/M metagenome (GOLD analysis project Ga0105044, IMG submission 78092) | Freshwater microbial communities from Lake Fryxell liftoff mats and glacier meltwater in Antarctica - MAT-01 | ecosystem: Environmental > Aquatic > Freshwater > Ice > Liftoff microbial mat | place... | reverse complement strand
GGGAAGCGCCACCGAGCGTCGGGGATGCGACCGACCATCAAAGCGGGCGAAGCCCGCAGGGAGGGAGCGCCCCGACGTCGGTGGTGCAATGGCTGGATCTCAGTCGAGAGTCATCCGTTTTAGTTGGCGCGAGAGGTCAGCGCGTCCGTTGACGACCACCCTCGCCAGTCCTGACTGATGATCAGTGCTGGGGCCCGACAGGTCTGGCCGAGGCCCACGCCGAGCGGGGCCAGCCCGAAGCGTGTGCGGGGGCCCTTGCGGCCAATGGCGGCAGGCCTGCGATGAAGGTCGTTATCGCTGTCTCGAAGGCCGCGGGTGCCTCGAGTGGCGCGGTGTGGCTCGTGCCCGGCACGACCAGCAGCTCGGCGTGCGGTAGCGTCGCGGCGAGCAGGCGGCTCGACGCGAGCGGCGTGAAGCCGTCGTCCTGGCCGGCGATGATGAGCGTCGCTTGATCGACGCGCGGCAGGAACGGTAGCGACGTACGCTGCGCGGCATCGGACAAGAGGCCCATGAAGAGGTCCATCGGCATGCGCGCGAAGTGGTCGAGGTAGGGCTGGAGGTCTTTTGGCCGGATGTGCTCGGACTTGATCTCGGTCAGCGCCGCCAACGCGTACGTGAGCGGGCTCGGCAAGAGCGCGCGCACCGCCGCCGAGACGGTGCTACGCCAGGTCTGCGTCACCGCGTCGACGAACGGCAGGAGCCTGGCCCCGAGATCGGTGTGCCGGAACGAGTCGAGCACGCGCCCGAACGACCCGCAGCACAGCACCAATGCGCGTACGCGTGACGGGTAGCGGAACGCCGTCTCGAGCGCGACCTGCACCCCCATCGAGTGGCCGATGAGGATCGCATCGGTCCAGTCGAGTGCGCCGAGCACGAAGTCGATGTCGGCAGCGATGTGCGCGAGCGTGCAGTCGGCTGGGACCTTGGGCAGCCCCGAACGACCATGGCCGCGATAGTTCAGGTGCAGCACGTCCGCGTCGCGCGCCAGCACCGGCAACAGATCGCGCCAGATGTAGCCATCGCAGCTGATGCCATCGCAGAGCAGCACCTTGGGTCGTGGCTCGGCAGAGGTGGCGTCGGAGGGCGCGGGGCCGTAGCGGCGATAGGCGAGGCGGGTGCCGTCGGGCACGCGGATCTGGCGCAGCTCCGAGGATAGCGAGCTCGCCACTTACGGGACCGTCCACTGCAGGCGGATGCGGGTCGGCGCGCCGGCGATCACCAGGTCGAGCGTCTCACCGCCGCGCGCGATGGGACGGCCGTCGGGCAGGCTGCGCTCGAAGCGCAGTTCATAGAAGACGTGGTGTGCCTTCAAGAACGGGTAGAGCGTACGCCAGGTCGGATTGCGCTTATTGAGGCGGGTCACCTGGAACGGCTGCGCGATGTCGCCGCGCCCGTTTTCGATGCGCACCTCCCAGATGCCACGTGCCGGGTTGAGGTCGTTCCACGCCGGCTCCTGCGTGTAGAACGCGACCATCACGACGATGGTCTTGCGGTCTTCCTCGAGCTCGGACTCGAGCAGCCCCCCCTTCTGCTCAGGCGCCAGCTCGAAGAGGCGCGCGTACTCGTCGACGTAGGCGCGGCGGAACGGCTCCGTCTTGAGAGTCGCCGCCACCAGCGCCTTCGCCTCGAAGTCCTCGTAGCCGTCCTCGGCGCGCGTCCAGTGCTCCTGGATGTCGCCGTAGGGCGACGACGCGCACGCTTGGAGCGCGGCGGTCAGGAGGAGCGCCAGTGACACGAACAGCGACGACGGGTCAGGTCGCCTCACGCGACGGCTCTTTCTTGGCTTTCTTGACCTCGCCCGCGCCGCCCGTTGCGGCGGCGATCGGCGGCGTGAACGACGATGCGCGTGTCGTCTCGACGACCTCTTCGAAGGCGCGTTGCGCCGGCCGCGCGGGACGCTGCCAGGCGGCCGCTCCCGAGTTCTTGCCAGCCATCGTGTAGGCCGCGACCTCGATGCCGGTCTGCACGTTGCCGAGCACCCGCCCACCCGGCCGGAGCGCCAGCCGACGCGTGCGCAGGTCGCCCAGGACCTGTCCGCTCGGGGCGATTTCGATGCCCTCGACCCCGCTCACGTCGCCGATGACGATGCCCTTGACGAGCACGTGGCGCGCCAGGATCTCGGCCTCGACGATGGCGTTGGTCTCGATGACGACGGTTGCCTCGGACTGGATGCGACCTTCGACCCGCCCCTGCACGACGAGGTCTTCCGCCGCGGAGACCGTGCCCGTGACCTTGTGACTGGCGGCGATGACGCTGACTTCGCTCACCTCAGCCTCCCATATTGATGTTGCCCTTGAAGGAGGCACCATCAGCGATGAGAATGCGCGGCGACTTCACATCGCCGAAGAGCTTGCCGCCCGACTTGATCTCGACCTTGTCGGTGGCCGCGACGTTGCCCTGCACGACACCGGCGATCTCGACCGCGGCCGACTCGACGTCGCCCTCGATGCGGCCGGAGGCATGGATGACCACGCCTTCCTTCACCTGGATGCGACCACCGCGGACCGAGCCGTGCACGACCAGCGCGTCAGCGCCGGCGATGTCACCTTCGATCTGGATATTGGGGCCGATGACTGTCTCCGCCATGGTGCCTGCCTCGAGCTATGCATCGCATGCGATGCGCGTGTCTGGGGATTGATTTTCGTGCAAGCCTCACAGGTGAGGCGTTGCCTTGCGGGTCACGAGGCCCAGGGATCGCGGGTCGCCGCCGCCGGGACCTTGACCCCACGCGGCAGGTTGAGCGGCATCACGAGCCGCGCCTTGACGCGGGCCTGGGGGTCGATCTCGATGCGAGGGGCGTCGATCGAGCCTTCGACCACGGCGCCAGCATCGAGCGTCACCGACTGGCGCGCTTTGATGCCGCCCTTCACGAGGCCCTTCACCTCGACCACGTCGACCTCGACCTCGGCGTTCACGGTCGCCTTGGCGGCGACGCGCAGGTCGCCTTCGAGCAGCACGCGCCCATCGACGCGGCCCTGCACGACGAACGGACCTTTGCCGCGGACCGTGCCATTCACGACCATGCCTGGCGAGATGAGCGTGCCGTTGTCCATGGGCGAGCCTCGAAGACCTTCGGGAGCTGGTTAGGCTGCGTTAGCGATAGCCCCGGCCAAGCAGCCGAAGGCGATACTGAGCGAGGGCGGGACTATCCGCTTACCGCCCGGAGTGTCAAGCGTGACGGCGTGCCGGGGCCGCAGCGCTCGTTAGAGGTCGGCCGGGAACGCGGCGCACGGGGATCGCTCCGTGCCCGGGCGCATCGTGGGGGCGTGCCGCAATGGTTTCAGAATTCTCGGTCAGAAATGAAGAAGCCGACGAAGGTTCCCGTTACTATGCTCATGTAGGCGGCTCCAGACCTTGCGGTCAGAGGTCGTCCGCGTGCGGAGGAGTCGTCCATGTCTCTCGTCGCCGCCCCCAGCCCGAGCCAGTGCCCCCCAGGGGCGCGGACCTTGCGGGTGGCGTGGCTGGCGATGTGTGGCGTGGCGGGCGTGCTGACACAGCTCGGAAGCGCCCACGCGGTGCCGCGCGACCCTGAGCTGGCGGCGATCCAGCCGGCGACGACGCGCGAGGGGCGCAGTTGGGTCGAGAAGCCGCGCATCCTCAAGCCGTTGCGCCCCGAGGAGTCGCTTGCGACGTGGCGTTTCGACCTGCCGATCCCGATTGGCCGGCAGCTCGGTGACAAGACGAACTGTGGCCCGACGGCCGCCGCGATGGTCCTGTCGGCGTATCAGGGCGTGAGCGAGCCGGGCAGCGTGCGGGTGATTCGCGACGTGCTCGGCGAGTGGACCTGGCAGGCGTTTCCGCTGCGGCAGATGCGGCTGCCTGGCTACGACGCGGGCATGACGACGCGCCACATGATGCAGGCGGCGCTCGAGCGCTTCGAGCCGAGCGTGGGTTGGAAGCCGGCCGAGCATCCGTGGCTGCCGCCCGAAGCGTGGTCGGTGATCGTGTTGAAGCAGGCGCTTTCCGAGCGGCGGCCGCTGGTCGTCCTGGCCGAGGCGAAGACGCTCTGGGGGATCGAGGTCGCGGGGCTGCACTGGGTGGTCGTGCGCGGGATCGAGAACGGGCAGGTGGTGTTCAACGATCCGGCCGATGGGACGGTAGCCCACCTGCCGCTTGACCGGTTCTGGCAAGCGTGGCGACTGCCGGACGCGTATCGCGGGTTGCCGATGGTCGCCGGTTTCGAGGCGCTGATGCCCGACCGTTCGCTGCCGATTGTGCACATCGCGGGCGGCCGTATCACGGCCGATGCGTTGTCGCCCCGGTCGCTCTGAGCGACGCGAGTTGCGCTGGAATGCGGCGCGACAACTGCGTATATCGCACACGTGAACGACACGACTTCTGATGATGGGGCTCGCCGCTACTTCCTCGGGGACGCGCTGAGCGTCGGCGCGGAAGGTCTGCTGCTCGATGGGATTGCGCTCGGGCCGCTGGCGCAGCGGCTGGGGACGCCGCTGTACGTGTACGGCAAGGCGACCCTGACACGGCGCTTGGCGGAGCTGAAGGCGGCGCTCGAGGGCACCGGGCGGCGTTTCGAGATCCGCTTCGCGATGAAGTCGAACCGCTTTGGGCCGGTGCTCGACTTCGTGCGCACCCAGGCGGGCGTGAAGGTCGACTGCTGTTCGCCGCGCGAGATGCAGCGTGCGCGAGAGCACGGCTTTGGGCCGGACGAGCTGTCGCTGACGGCGGGCATGTTGTCCGAGCGCGACTTGCAGGCGGTGCTCGTGTCGCAGGTGCGGCCGAACCTGGATACGTTCTCGGTGCTGCGGCGCTGGGCGGCGGTGCTGGACGCGGCGGGTGTCGAGGGGCCCGGGCGCGAGGTCGGCCTGCGCATCAATCCGGAGGTCGCGGTCGGCTGGGGCACCGAGCCGAAGCTCGCTTATGGGAACTCGAAGTTCGGGTTCGACCAGGACCGCGTAGCGGAAGCGGCGGCGTATGCGAAGTCGCTCGGACTGACGGTGGTCGAGGTGCACATGCACGTCGGCTGGGGCTTGCAGCGGTCGGCCGCGGGCACGTTGCGCGAGGTGTTCGGGCGGCTCGCCGGGTTCGCACAGGGGATCGCTACAGTCACGGTCGTCAACGTCGGCGGCGGGCTGTGCTGGAAACATCGGGTTGACGATGACCCGCTGCCGCTCGCGACGTGGGCGGAGCTCGTGCGTGATGCGCTGAGCGGATTGCCGCCGACGGTGGCTATCGCGTGTGAGCCGGGCACGTTCATCACGGCGGCGTCCGGGGTGCTGGTGGTCGAGGTCAATACGATCGAGGCACGCAAGAGCGGCACCTGGGTCGGCGTCGACGCGGGCCACTCGGTCAACGTGTTCGCCGCGCACTATGGGATCCCGATGGCCTTCATCAAGGTCCGGGACCCGCTCGCGCCGGACGCGCAGGTCGTCAACATCGGCGGCAACATCAACGAGGCGAATGACGTGTTCGCGCGCGACAGGGCGTTGCCTGAAGTACACGAAGGTGAGCTCCTCGCGTTGTGGCCGGCCGGCGGCTACGGGTCGTCGATGGCGAGCGACCACTGCCTGCGCGGGCAGCCCGGCGAAGTGCTGGTCGGCTGAAGCGGTGTCCCGAAGTCTACTGCGCGGCCCGCACGGTCAGGGCTTTCAGAACAGGTTGACGTAATAGCGCTCGAGGAAGCGGACCTCGACGCAGCCCATCGGCGTCTCGGCGGCGGCGAAGCGGACGTGCTCGAGGCCCTGGAACTCGAGGCCGGTCGAGACCGCGAGCGGTGTGAGCATCGCTTCGCCCACCGTGAAGTCGCCGTCGGTCGCGGGCACACTGCACCTGGTGAAAGTCGGGGCCGCGGCGTGGTGGTTGATCGGGATGTGGGTGAAGACGTGGGTGCCGATGTCCTTTGTGGACCATGCGACATCGAGGCGGGTCGGGGCATCGTAGCCGCCTTCGAGCGTGCCGACGACGTCCTCGAGGTCGCCCGGAGCGGTCAGCGCGGGCACGTTGATGAGGACGCCGCCGAACGCGATCTCGAGGGCGAAGGTCTCGCCTGGGAGGGTCACCGGACCGCCGACTTCGCGGGTTTCGGGCGAGGCGTCGAACGTCTGCCGCGCGTCGCCCGCGATGAGCACGACGCGGCCGTCGGGGTAAGGTGCGGGCGCCTTCGTGCATGTGCCCGTGCGGTCACAGAGCTCGTCATCGGCGCACGGTGGGCAGGCGGCGGTCGGCTTGAAGCGATAGAAGGCACACGCCTCGGAAGTGAGCTCTGGCGCGCCGTACCAGGGGTTCCGGCGATCTTCGAGCATGGCCCCGAGGTACAGGCCAACGCCCGTGTCTTCGAGCTGCACGACCCCGATGCGGTCCTCGATGGCGCAATGCTCGCCGAGCTCGGCGATGATCGTCGGGTTGGGGCTGGTGTCGGTCTCGGCGGCCTCGGGCGCGCTGTCGAGGAGCGTTTCGGGGGCGGTGTCCGTGGTCTCGACGGCGTCGTCGGTGGTGTCGGTGGTGTCGCCAGGCATGGCGGTGTCCGAGCCGCAGGCGGCCAGGCAGAGCGCGAGCGCAAACGATTGAGGATGCTTCAGCATTTGGGGCCTTCAGAAGTTGGTGTTGGCGGCGGGCCCGTTGGCGCCGGCCCCGCCCGAGCGAGATTGTTCGACTGAGACGCCACCCGCGCCGCCCGCGCCACCGCCGCCGCCCGCGAAGAAGCTGTTGTCGAGCTTCCAGTTGATGTCGCTGATGCCGGACGCCAACGTTGAGTAGATCGCATAGCTCGGGCCGCCCGCGCCGCCGCCGCCGCCCCCACCGTGGCCGCCGCCACCGCCGTTGCCGCCGTCGCCACCGCCTTGTGAGCAGCGCGCGACCGAGCCCTGCACCTCGCCCGCGTAGCCACCACGCCCGCCGCGTCCGGCTGCCCCGCCGACGCCGCCCGCGCCACCCGCACCGCCCGTCGCGCCGCGCCCGGCCTGAATCGAATTGCCGAAGATGCGGGGCACGTGCGCGGTGGTCGTACCCGCGATGAAGATCCCGAAGCTGCCGCCGCCCGCGCTGCCCCCCGTGCCACCGGTACCGAGGCAGCCGCCCGAGCCGCCACCGCCGCCCGAGCCACCGACATCGTCATTGCCGAGGCCGTCGCAGGCGAGCCCCTCGACCTCGACGCCACCACCCGCTCCGCCGCCGCCGCCGCCGCTACCGTGGGTACCCGCGCCGCCATCTGTGCCGTTGTTGCCGACCCATTGACCTGAGCTCGTCGTACCGTTGCCTCCGCCCGCGCTGCCCTTGCTGCCGTTGTTGCCGAGGTTCCCGTTGGTGCCGTTGTAGGCGGTGTACGGCTTGCCCCCAAGGGGCAGGCGGCACACGGTGCACGCGACCGCGTCGCAGGTCGGGGAGGTGCCCGCGTCGCTGGCACAGATGAGCATCGGCCAGCCGTAGCTGCCACCGTAGCCGGCGCCCGAGCCCTTGCCGTTGGAGCCGCGCGAGAAGTCGGCCGGGCTCACCTCGAAGTTCGGACAGACCGCTTTGCCGCCGTTGCCGCCGCTCGCGTCGGTCTGCGGGGCTGGGCCGACTTGGCCGCAGAGGCGCGCGCCGCCAAGACCGCCCAGGGTTTCCTGGGCGGCGATGCAGTCGGCGGGGAGATCGTGAGCGCCAGTGCCGACGGCACCTTCGGCGCCATTGTTGCCATCGCTGCCGCGGTTGCCGTTGTTGCCGTTGCCGGCTGGGCCACCGAAGATCCGGTTGTGCGAGAGGCGCAGCCGTGGGCCGGAGCTCTTGATGTAGACCGCGTACGAGTTGCCGCCATCGCTGTTGCCGGCGGCGACCCCGAAGATCGTGAAGCCATCGAGCACCGTCTCGCGCGCAGCGGTCGTGGCGCCGAGGTCGCTGGCCGTGACAGTGCCGATGCGTGGCGCGTCCGCGGCGGTGCCGATGAGCGCGGTTTCGTAGACGAGCGCGTCGTGCGCGTCGAACTCGGGCGAGTAGCCGCCGAAGACGCCGACCCCGTCCGCGAGCACGAGGCTCTCCGAGAAGACGCCGGTCGCGACGTACACGTCGCGCTTGTTGTCGGCCTTGGCCTTGGCGATAGCGAGTGGCACCGAGCGCAGGGGTAGCTCGCGCGTGCCGGGGTTGTCGTCGGCGCCGTCCTTCGAGACGAAGATCGCGTTGTCGACCTCGCCGTCGACGCCGTCGCAATTCGAGTCCACGTCGTCGCCCGCGAGGTCGTCGCCAAGCGTCGGCAGGCACTCGCAGCCGTCGTTGCTCTCGCCGTTGACGTCGACCGCGTCGCCCACGCAGCGGATGCCGCACGTCGGGACCGCGCCCGAGGCGTCGCAGGCGGGCACGGCGTTGGGGCGCTCGAGCACGAGGCACGAGATGTCACAGGCGCCGCAGTGCTCGACCGCGGTGTAGCGGCCGGCGGTCTTGTAGGGCCCGTCGACGACCCCGTCGCAGTCGTTGTCGATGCCGTCGCAGAGATCGTCGGGCAGGTCACAGGCGCCCCAGCCCGCGGCCGTGCACAGCTCGAAGCCCTTGCAGATGACGTCGGTCGCGCCGGGGTCGGGCGCCGTCAGGGTCTTCCTGCAAGCGCGCGCGAGGTCGGTGTTGGTGCCATCGCAGGTGCAGCTGCCCGAGGTCGGAATGCACTGCTTGCCGGCGGGCGCGTCGGTGCAGCTGAAACCTTCGGGGCAGTTCGTATCGGCGACACAGCCACGCGTGCAGTACGAGCCGTCCTCGAGCGGGGTGCAGGCGGCGCCGGTGCCGATGCAGGCGGCCGCGCTCTCACACGGCTGGCAGAGGTTGCCCGCGTCGGGCGCGCAGACGTAGGGATTGACGAGGTTGAAGCCCGGCTTGCATGAGATGACGTGGCAACGCACGCTGCCATCGAGGAGCGTGCAGGCGGTCTCGCCCGCGTTGGCGAGCACCTCGTCACACGAGGTGGTGCAGCTGCCGCAGCTCGCGACGCTCGCGTAGATCCCGTCGCTCTTGAAGTCCTCGTCGACGTCGCCATCGCAGTCGTTGTCGACGTAGTCGCACTGCTCGGGGACCGCCGTGCGCGCGCTGCAGCCGGCCCAGCCCACCTCGGGGTCACACGTCTCGACCCCGTAACAGGTGCCGAGCTCGTTCTCGGTCGTGCAGGTGCGGCGCACCCCCGCGAACCCCTGCGAGCACTCGCACGAGCCCGACTTCGGCTGGCAGTAGCTGCCGGATTTCGCGCCCGTCGCGTCGGCTGTGCAGGCATAGCCCTGCGGGCAATCGTCATCGGCGTCACAGCCGGACGCGCATTGCTCGGAGCCATCGATGACGAGGCACGCGCCGCCGTTGCACTGGAAGTCCTCGAGGCACGGCACACACAGCTTCTGAAGGCGCGGCAGGCACAAGAAGGTGACATCGCCCTTGGCATTCTGGACCGATTTGCAGTCGAAATCGGTCGGGCATGCTTCGAGGCATTCGTTCGTGCAGACATAGCCCGCCGCGCTCTCGACGCACCAACCGCTTTCGCAGTCCGCGTTGGCCTGACACGCGGCGCCAAACCCGCCGCCGGGGGTGGTGTCTACCTCGCTTGTGACTTCTCCGTCCGGGTTGAGGTCGAAGGTCTCGTTGCGCCCACCGGCTGCGTCGGACTTCGTGTCGCCGCTGACGCCATCCCGCGAGTCGTCGATGATCGTTGCCGTGCTGTCGCCTGCTGCGGTTCCCTCGTCGCTGCATGCGCTCGCGATGCATACGATCCAAATGGCACTGGCGATGACCCGCATGGTTCCTCCTGCTCGGGGCGCGCAGTGTAGGGACCCGGGCCGTTCATTCCAAGCCCTCGTCGCACGGCCAGGCATAGCGATCCGCTGCCCGCGCCACCGGCCCCGGGGTAGTATCTGCGGATGCCGGCCCATAGATCGTTTGGCGAGTTGGACTTGAAGCCGCTCGATCTCCGTGATCTGGTCGTCTCACCGCCGGGGATGACCCTCCACCCACTCCCGCCGCGGAGGAGGGCCGATGAAGCGACACACCGAGCGGCCGATGGGCCCGGATCTCGTCTACACAGCGCTGGACCAGGTCTGCTCCGCCTGCGGCAACCCGGTGCCGGTCTTCCAGACCATCGCTCGCCCGGTCCAGGCCTTGGAGGGTCAGTTTCGGCTGGTCCGCCGAGACCGCCGGTGTCGGCGCTGCACCGGCCCACCGGGACCGCGGCCGACCTTCTATGCGCCGCGAGACCTGCGGGTTGTGCTGCCCAACCGGATTTACGGGCTCGACGTGACGCTGTGCGTGGGCGAGCGGCACCTTCGCGAAGGCGTGGCTCTGGCGCAGGTCACGCGCGACTTGAACGCCCGCGGTGCGCCTGTGGACCAGCGCCACACAGGTAGGATCTTCCGGGACTTCCTTGCCCTCGCATCACTCGCTCGTGGCGATGAAGCGGCACTGCAGGCTCGTCTGCGGGCACAGGGGGCATCGTGCTGATGTGTGACGGGGTGCAGTTCGACGACCGTTCGCCAGTCCTGTACCTGGTGTGGGATTCTCTCAGCGGGACGCCGCTGTTCGGCGAGCGCAAGCAGTACCGCGGTGAAGAGGACCTACCTCGTGCCGCTGCTTTTGCAGGTGCGGTGCACGAGGCGCAGAAAAAAAACGGCGAAGTCGTCCGACGCCGGCGCCTGGCCCCTGATCGGCAAGTTCGAAGTGGCGTTGACGCCAACCTGGCACGAGGCGCGGACCGCCGGACGGGTGCGGCGTCACACCGGCATTGTTCGTGGCCTCGCGCACGAGTTGTCGACCGCCCCCGACCGCATCGATCGTCCCAAGACAGGCACGGAAGCCAAGGAACGTTGGGACGCTCACCTCGCCAATCTTGCCGCCACGCCGCGGGCAGGACTCGGCGCCCCGACAGGGGGACTTCAGCGACGACCTGCTCAAGCGCGCAGCCCGTTACGACGGCCACCTCTTCCACTGCTTCGATGACCCCAGGATCCCGGCCAACACGAACCGGCTGGAGCGCTTCTTCGGCATGTCGAAGCAAGCTCTTCGCCACTCCCTCGGATGCGGCAGCACCACCAACACGGTGGTGGCCAACCTGGCCGCCGAGCCCCTCCTCGCGTTCCAGCAACGCCGGCAACCCGGCGCCATGCAAGCCCTGTCGCCCCGCAACAATCTGCCGCGGACTTCCGCGCAGCGCGCATGAAGATCGCCGATATCGAGGCGCCCGCCATCCGCAGGCGGTCGATCGTGCGCTCTCTCAAGGACCACCTGGAGCGCCTCCGCACCGGCTGGCTCCGATCGCCTAGCGGAGCCTGACGACTGGCCGTGACTCGTCGTGATCCACGCCAAACCCGGGTCAACCGAGGTTTGCCGACCCCAGCGACCCCAGCACCGATGGATTCTTGGGCCCATCCCGGGCCTGAGCGGCTTGGAAGACCTCCTGAGCGAAGTGGCATAGCTACTGCTTAATGGCCCGACACGTTGCTCAGCGCACAACGGCATCGTATAAACATCGCATCACGAGTGTTGGGGGAAAGCATGATATCTGTCGAGTTCGTCTCGAGGCGTTCGCAGTGGGGAACTGCGAGCCTCTTTGCCGCACTGGCGAGTCTCAGCGGCTGCTTTCCAGATCCGCCTCCGGCAGCGATCGGAGACGGGAGTGAGATCGACGACTCCGAAAAAGAGGCCGAAGCCGATGAAGTCGGCGACAGTGAAATTGCCGAAGGAGTGGACACGGACACGTCGGTGTCCGAGGTAGAACCGGCCGACGGACGTGATGTCGACTCGGACGCAGGGGTCGACGTGGCGGATGGCGAGACTGAGCCGAGCGTCAACGGTTGCGGCGGTGACGGGGTACTCACCCCGGGTGAGGCCGGAGCAGCCTGTGGCCCGTGTCTCGACGGCGAGCTCGTGTGCGTCGCGAGCGATTCCAATCTGAACACCACGATCTGCGAGAACGCGACGACATTCAACGTATGCGGAGGCTGCGGTAAGCTGGCTCACGAACTCCAAGATCCATGCGACGAATGTGGTCTCTACGGCTGCGATCCTGTTGGGTCCACAGAGGTCGTCTGTATCGAACCAGCCGCGGGTTGCTTCGCGCCGATGTTGTGTGACGACCTCGCGTGCGAGACACAGGGGCGCTTGTGCATCGAGGGCGATGCCGACACGGACGCCGTCTGCGGCGACTGCCTCGACGAGTACGTCGCCGTCGACGCCGCGTGCTTGCCCGAACAGCTCCCGCCAGAAAATGTCACGGCCAGCACCGATCGCGCGAATGACGTCGAGGTGCGTTGGGACGCAGCGGTGGCTGCCACGGGCTACCGCGTGTTCCGCTGTGATGCGGCGGCCGACTGCGCGGACGACGCGGCCTGGAGCGAGCTGACCGAGTCGCCGGTGAACACGAGGCTATTCGTAGACGAGACCGTGGAGGTTCCCACTCTTCCCTTGGCGCCGGACGACATCTCAGCCAGCACTGATCTTGGCGACGTCGTCGTCGTGACGTGGGCCGCAGTCCTGCCTCCTAGTGCTCGAAGCTACTCGTACCGCGTGAACGCTGTTGGCCCTGCAGGAGAGAGTGTTCCGTCCGAGCATCAAGCCGGCGCGGTCGCACCTCATAAGTTGGAGGGCTATCAAATTGAAGTCGACGGTGCCTGGACGAACGTGGCCGGAGGACTCGTCCTCCGATGGGAAGACGCGAACGCGCCGTCTGCTCTCTTGAGCACGCCCACAGCCTCGGTTTCGGAGGGTACCTACGCAGAATTCGTACGCCTATCGAGCGCTGGCTCTCAGGTGACCGAGGGCGCAACTCGCAAGTACCGGGCTCGAGCAACGACGGCTCAAGGGTTCGGCGCACCATCCTCGCTGGCTTCCGGGCATCGAATTGCCGGTACCGTCTCGTTTCAGTGGGAGAGGTCAGCGGGAGCGACTGCGACTGGGTTCACGCCGCTTGCGAGCGCAACGACTTCGACCTTCGACGACACGAGCGCTCCTGCTGAAGGGAGCGTGCGCTGGTATCGAGTAGTGGCGAGCGCGTCAGGGGCGGCCAGCGTGACCAGCGATGCAAAGCCGGGTTCGCGACAGCCGCCTCCTGGCGTGCCAGGCAATGTCAGTGCAACCACGGATCTTAGCGACAAGGTCGTTGTCAGTTGGAGCGTCGTACCGAGCGCGATCGGCTACCATGTGTATCGGAATGGCCAAAAAATGACGACGGCCAATGGCACTCAGTCCACCTTTTTCGAGGACTTCGCGGCGCCTGCTATTGCGAGTACGTGGGCAGCTCCGAGTGGAGTTCAAGCGTCGAGCAACGACCCCGACACCGTTTGGGTGCAGTGGACCGCTCCCACGCGACCTGTGGGGCCTTCGGCAACCTACGATGTTCAGGCAGTCAACGCAGCAGGTGACGGCGGGCGCTCGTCCTCCGTAAGTGGTAACCGCGCTGCACTGCCGATTGTCGGTTTCGATGTGGAGGTCACGCCCGCAGGTGGCAATATGACATGGGTATCGACAGGCTCGATTGAGGCAGCGTGGACGCACCTCAATGCGCCTGCGCCGACGATCATTGCAGGGACTGCTACAGCGAGCCAAGGGACGCGTCGCGCAGTTCGGTTGGAAGCAGCCGGAATCACGGTTTCGCCTGTCCCGGTGACCTATCGGGTGCGCGGCGCCCTCCATGGCGGAGCGGCCTTCACGCCCGCCTCGAACACTGCATCTGGACAGCGCATGAGCGGAACGTTGGGCTATCAATGGCAACGCTCAGGAGGGGAGAGCCAGGGGAGTTTTGCCAACCTTGCAGGGGCGTCAAGCGTAGCCTTCGACGATAATACCGCTCCCGTCGATGGTTCGGCTCGATGGTATCGGCTCATTGTCACAGCCCCTGGCAGTGACAGTGTCACCCTGGCATCCGTCCAGGGATGGCGGCTTTCCTTTGTCGACGTGGATGGTGGAAGCTCGCACGCATGTGCGGTCACGACTGGAGGTGTCGTGTGGTGTTGGGGAAACAACGCATATGGAAAACTGGGTCGCGGACCCACGTTAGCTGGCCCCGCTCCCGCTCCGATTGCCATGCCTGCTGGAGTGACTGGATTCTCCCGCGTGGCGTTGCATTCCGAGCACAGCTGCGCACTAACGTCCACGGGAGACGTGTGGTGCTGGGGAGATAATGGCGCAGGCCAACTCGGTTTTGGATTTCCGCTGCAGGTTTCGCTGCCCACGAAGGTCGTCGGACTTACTGGCGCTGCGCTTTCGCTCAGCACCGGCAATAGGCATACATGCGCGGTCACGAGCGGCGGGGCAGTGCAGTGTTGGGGGTCAAATGACAGCAACTTTGGGGTCCTTGGCAACAATAGCGCTGACGATAGCTACCAGCCAATAGGCGTCGTAACGGCAGGTGGCACCCCGCTTCTCAATGTGCTCGAAGTCTCGGCAGGTTCCTCTCACACGTGTGCGCGCCGAGCTGGTGATATGTACTGTTGGGGCGCCAACGATGAAGGCTCCCTTGGAAATCAAACGCTGGCGCACTCGCCGGTCGCGGTGGTGGTCGTCGGCGTTGGTGCAGGTCCTGCGGTTGACCTTGGGGGCCGTCACAGTTGTGCGGCGGTCTCGAACGGTGTGCGCTGCTGGGGCAACAACACCTACGGACAGCTCGGGGATGGCACTCTCGCCTCCAATTCAACGGCAGTCCAGGTCGTGAATAGCACGAGTACGTTGATGCTCACTGGGCTCTCGGGGTCGACGTGCGCCGTGACGAGCACGTTCTCGGTTGGCTGCTGGGGACGAAATGACCAGGGGCAGCTCGGCAATGGCAACAACACCGACAGCAAGCAGATGGTCGTCGTTCCAGCTCTCTCGAATGTGCTGGCAATCGGAAGTGGTGCGGAATTCGTCTGTGCCGTCCATGGCGGCAGCATTGCTTGCTGGGGCGATAATCACTTCAGGCAGTTGGGAGACGGCACGAATTCCGATCGCAGTAGTCCAACTGAGACCGTATTCCCGTGACGTTGTGTTCCTGAGCACCGAGATCGATCTGTTGGGGAGTGCGGCTGACCCGTCGGGGTGACTCGACTACGATTTCGAATGAAACGAAAACCGCGCCAGGCTTGCGCCGGCGCGGTTTCGATCGTCAGGTTAAAACTTGGGGATCAGTAGTTGGTGTTGGCCGCGGTGCCGTTGCTGCCGTTGGCACCTGAGCTGGCCTGGTCGATCGACGAGCCGCCGAGGCCGCCGTCGCCACCCAGGCCCGCGTTCAGCGAGTTGCCGGTCCAGGTGCCGGGCTGCATGAATGAGCCGTTGGTGAAGCGAACGAAGACCGCGTAGCTGGGACCGCCCGCGCCGCCACCGCCGCCACCACCGTGACCGCCGCTGCCGCCCGTGCCGCCGTTGCCGCCGCCCGCGGCGCAACGCGTCGAATCGGCCTGGTCACCCGACGTGCCACCCTGGCCGCCCTGACCCGACGCCCCACCGACGCCGCCGGCGCCACCCGCACCGCCGGAGCTCCCGCGGCCCGAGGTGATCGTGTTGCCGATGAGGGTCGGCGTGTGGTTTGCGTCGACGCCCACGACGAAGATGCCGAAGCTACCGCCGCCAGCCTTGGCGCCGAGACCGCCCGTGGCATGGCAGCCACCTGAGCCTCCGCCGCCACCCGAGCCACCGACGTCGTCGTTGCTTGCGCTGTTGCTGCAATCGGTGCCTTCGACCTCGACGCCGCCCGAGGCGCCGCCGCCGCCGCCGCCCGAACCGTCGCCGCCGTCTTCACCCTTGCCACCCGCGTTGCCGAGCCACTGGCCATCCTGCAGAGCGCCGGCGTTGCCACCAGCCGTTCCGGCAGGGCCGTTGGTGCCCGTGCGGCCATTGGTACCGAACGTCGGATTGAAGGGCAGGTCGCCAGGCAGGTAGCAGGTGCCGCAGCTGAACGCATAGAGAGAGCGGCAGTCGGTCTTGTCGACCATGGGGTCGTCGAAGGCGCACAGGAAGAACGACCAACCGTAGTTGCCGCCGAGGCCGTTGAACTGACCGCTCGGGCCGAATCCCGTACCGCCCTTCACGACGCTGCTCGGATTCGGGGTCGTCTTGAAGGCGGGGCAGATCGCCTTGCCGCCGTTGCCGCCGCTGACGT
>Ga0105044_10006549_pt1 | contig 16025 bp, 9 predicted proteins | sample MAT01_FD_78092 | JGI IMG/M metagenome (GOLD analysis project Ga0105044, IMG submission 78092) | Freshwater microbial communities from Lake Fryxell liftoff mats and glacier meltwater in Antarctica - MAT-01 | ecosystem: Environmental > Aquatic > Freshwater > Ice > Liftoff microbial mat | place... | reverse complement strand
GTGATTTGTAGGGAATTTGGCGTGGGCGCGATGCATCGCGCCCCTACAAGGGCGTTTGTCGCATGGATAGGTGAATGATTACAAACCCCTAGTTTTTGGGGGGCAGAAAATAACAGGTTTGCTGTGAGGTTGAGTCTATAATCCGCTGGTGATATTCAGATATAACGTATTGTGGGCAGTGAAGACGTTGGGAGGTCTATGATGACAGAATTTTACAAACGAACAGGAGCCGAGGCTCTCACTGAACTTAAGAGCAATAAAGAGGCGGGCCTGACAAATAGTGAGGCCGCCGCCCGTATCGCTCAATATGGGCCAAACTCGTTGCCTGTCGGGGAAGGCACAAATCCTCTCAAGCTGCTGCTTGAGCAGTTCACCGATCTAATGGTCATTATTTTGCTGATTGCGGCAGGCATCTCGCTCTTTCTGGGCGAAGGCGCAGATTTCGTCATTATCCTCATTATCGTTGTGCTGAATGCGGCATTGGGTGTGTATCAGGAGTATCGCGCTGAACAAGCGCTGGCCGCTCTGAGCGCGATGCAGGTTCCCCTCGTGCGCGTGCGGCGTGAAAGCGATGTGCGTCAGATCAGCGCGAGTGAACTTGTGCCGGGCGATATTGTGCTGCTGGAAGAAGGTGACAGCGTTCCCGCCGATGGCCGTCTGCTGGACACGATCAATCTTCGCATCGAAGAAGCGGCGCTGACAGGCGAATCTGTGCCTGTCGATAAGCACGCCAAACACGTCAAAACCGAAGATAATCTGGCGCTTGGAGATCGCACCAATATGGCCTTCATGGGGACAGCCGTCACCTATGGGCGTGGCACGCTGCTCGTAACCGATACCGGACTCAAAACCGAGATTGGCAAGATTGCCGGGATGCTGATGGGCGTGGAAAAAGGCATTACGCCGCTTCAGCGCCGCCTCAATCAGTTGGGCCGCACGCTGGCGATTGGTGCGGGCGTGGTGGTGGTGATCGTCTTCATCGCCGGCCTGCTGCGCGGCATCCCAGCGCAGGATATGTTCCTGATCGCGGTCAGTCTGGCGGTGGCTGCTGTCCCCGAAGGGCTGCCCGCTCTCGTCACGATTGGCCTGTCGTTGGGCGCAAGCCGCATGGTGCGCCGCCATGCGTTGATTCGGCGTCTGCCGGCTGTCGAGACGCTCGGCTCTGTGACAACGATCTGCTCTGACAAAACAGGCACGCTCACGCGCAACGAGATGACCGCCACCTATATGGCCTTTCCAGGGCGTGAGCACGTCAACATTCAGGGCATCGGCTACAACACCAATGGCGAATTTGTCGGCAGCCAGTCCGGGCAGCCGTTTGATCCTAAGCAGGACGATACCGTCAAACGTTTCCTGCAAGCGATGGCCCTCTCAACCAATGCCTATCTTGAGCCAATTGGCAAGAAGAACAGCGGCGAATATCACATCGTTGGCGACACCACCGAGGGGGCGCTGCTCGTCGCGGCGCAAAAAGTGGGCTGGACGCGCAAACATCTTGAAGAAACCATGCCGCGCATTGGCGAACTGCCCTTTAGCAGTGATCGCAAAGCCATGACCACTGTCCATGATGTGATGGCAGATGAAGGCCGCCAGTTGTTCGGCACATCGCAGTTCATCTCCATCACCAAAGGCGCACCTGACCAGCTTTTGCTGCGGGCCAGTGAGGAACAGTGGCCGGAGGGCCGCCGCGCTCTGACGGAAGAGCGCCGCCAGAAATGGCAGGCACGTATTGACACGATGGCCTCCGAGGGCTTGCGCGTGCTCGGTATGGGCTATCGTGTCCTTGAGACCGCGCCCCAGGGCGACCTGACGGAAGACATTGAGAACAATCTTGTGCTGCTCGGTCTGGTCGGCATTGTCGATCCGGCCCGCCCCGAAGCCCGCGATGCCGTGCGCCTCGCCAAGACTGCGGGCATTCGTTCGATCATGATCACGGGCGATCATGCGCTCACGGCTGAGGCGATTGCGCGTGATCTGGGCATCATCACGCCGGATCAAAAGGCCATCACAGGCACACAGTTGGATGCAATGGGCGAAGACAATCTCAAAGCCGCCTTGCAAAAAACGTCATGCTTTGCCCGCGTCTCGCCCGCCCACAAGCTGCAAATCGTCAAGGCGCTCCAACAGCAGGGCCAGATCGTCGCCATGACGGGTGATGGCGTCAACGATGCGCCCGCCCTCAAGCAGGCCGATATCGGCGTGGCAATGGGCATCACAGGCACAGAGGTGAGCAAAGGCGCAGCCGAGATGGTGCTGACGGACGATAATTTCGCGTCCATCGTGGCGGCGATTGAAGAAGGTCGCGCCATCTACGACAATATCAAGAAATTTATCAAGTATCTTCTCAGTTCCAACGTGGGCGAAATCTTCGTCATGTTCATCGCTCTCATCGTGGGCATGAAAGTGCCGCTGCTGGCGATCCAGATTTTGTGGATCAATCTCGTGACCGATGGCCTGCCCGCGATTGCGCTCGGCTTTGAACCCGCCGAAAAGACAGTCATGCAGCGCAAGCCGCGCTCCGTCAATGAGAGCATCTTTGCGGGCGGCGTCGGGCGCTATATCACATGGGTCGGCGTGCTGATTACGATCCTGACCCTGGGCGGCTATCTGTGGGCTTACTCCTCGCACAACATGGATCCGCTGAGCAGCACCCTCGGCATCGAAAAACTTGACCGCGCCGAAGTCGTTCAACTGATCGAGAAATCGAGTGAGCATCATGTGATGATCCCTGCCGCCTGGGACAGCTTCACAGTGGCGCAGCGGGCCGATCTTCTGACTGGGCATGTCGAGATGTTGAACCGCGAAGAGGGTTATTTCTTCCTCGGCGAAAACCAGACACTGCCGGAGAATTGGGACAGCCTGACGCCTGCCGAGCGCACCAGCACCCTGAGCCATGAAAAAGACGGGGCCGCAACCAAGTTTGAGGGCGGCGATAATCATGTCATCAGGGCCGTTGAGCGCATTCCGCGCACCATTGCCTTTACCGTGCTGGCCTTCACGCAGATGTTCTCGGTGATGAGCATTCATGCCGGAGACCGGGAATCATTCTTCCGCGTCTGGTTCAAGTCTAATCCGCTGCTGTTCTGGTCGATTTTGTCGACGTTTGTGCTGCAATTAGCCGTGATCTATGTGCCTGTGCTGCAAGATGCCTTCCGCACCTCGTCGCTGTCCGTCACGGAGCTGATCATCACGTTTGCGCTTGGGGCAGTCATCCTGTTCGCGGCAGAGTTGGAGAAGGTCTTGTTCTATCGCGGTAAGCCTGATCCGGCGCTGGTCACAGCCTCATAGCGGCGACCCCTCACCACCCGGCCGCCTACTCCCACAAGGGGCGAGGCGGGGAGTGGGGTAAAAGCCCCTCTACCCTTGTGGGAGAGGGGTCAAGAGGTAAATATGTGTATAAAAACCTATCCAAAATTCAGATTAAAATAGCGTCTCGTATTGATCTTCCCCCTTACACAAAATGACCAGGAATACACGATGGTGTTGATTGATATTGCCTGCACTACCCTTGACGATGTGCAGCAAGCCGCCCTGGGCGGCGCAAACAGCCTTGAACTCTCGGTTGATCTGGCGGCGGATGGCCTGACGCCCTCGCTGGATTTCGTCAAAAGCGTGCGCGAGACGGTGACGATTCCGATCCATGTGATGCTGCGCGTCCACGCCCGCAACTTTGTCTACAGCCATGCCGAAAAAGCCAGTATGCTGGCCGATTCGCACGCTCTCGCTGACTCGTGCGATGGCTTCGTCGTGGGCGCGCTGCTGGACAGCGGCGATTTTGACACAGCCTGGATCCGCGTCGTCGCCGAATCATTCCCAGAGCACCGCCTGACGCTGCATCGTGCTCTCGACCACTGCATCAATCCCGTTGAGACACTTCAGGATTTGAAAAGCGTTGTCTCGCGTGTGCTGGTCTCCGGCTCGCTGACAACGGCCTGGAAGGGACGCGACACGCTCAAAGCTTGGGTCGCGCAGTTTGGGCATGATTATTCGTTTGTCGCAGCAGGCAGCGTCAATCATGATATCATTGCGCGGCTTGTGGCCGAGTCAAGCGTGCAGGAGTGCCATGCGGCGCGTGCGGTACGGCGCGATGGGGTTGTGGCGGCGGATCTGGTGGCGGCTTTGCGGGAGGCGGCCATAGAGGGGCATCACCCGTAGGGGCGCAGTGCTGCGCCCAAACAGACCATATCCCCACATCAAGGGCGCAGCTGCGCCCCTACAAAAGCCATCATAAACGCTCTTTATTCGACAGTCACGCTCTTGGCGAGATTGCGCGGCTGATCGACATCGGCCCCGCGCAGTGTTGCTATATGATACGCCAGCAGTTGCAGCGGAATTACCGTCACAAGCGGGCTGAGCAGCGGCGGCGTCGGCGGCACATAGATGACGTGATCGGCCCGCGTCGCCACGAAGGTATCGCCTTCTGTGGCGACAGCGATTACCAGCGCACCGCGTGCTTTCGCTTGCTCAATCTGGCTGATCATCTTCTCGTAGAGCGAATCCTGGACAGCAATCGCCAGCACAGGCATCTGCTCATCGATGAGAGCAATCGGCCCATGCTTCATCTCGCCTGCCGGGTAGCCTTCGGCGTGGATATAGCTGATCTCCTTGAGCTTGAGCGCCCCTTCCAGCGCAATCGGGTAGTTGATGCCGCGCCCCAGAAACAGGAAATCTCTGTATTTGTAGAGAAGTTGCGACAGTTGCAACACATTGTCATTCTGCTCCAGCATCTGGCCGATGAGATTGGGCAAACGCGAGATATCACGCACGTATTCGCGCAGCACATCATTGGAGATTGTCCCGCGAAGCTGGCCCAGGTACAGCGCCAGCAGATATTGATCGACAATGCTGGTGGTGAAGGCTTTGGTCGAGGCCACGCCGACCTCCGGCCCGGCATTCATCATGATATGACCGTTGGAGACGCGAATGGCCTGGCTGCCCATCGCATTCACAATGCTCCACACCAGAGCGCCTTTGTTGTTGGCCTCTTCAATCGCGGCCAGCGTATCCACCGTCTCGCCGGATTGGGTAATTGCCAGAATCGCCGTGTCATGATCCACAATCGGATCACGGTAGCGGTATTCGCTGGCATAATCGACTTCGACGCGCAGCCGCGCAATATGCTCGATAAAGAACTTCCCGATGAGGCCGCTGTAATAGCTCGTGCCGCACGCCACAATGATCAACTGAGTGAGCGATTTGGCGCGTTCTTCGGTTAAATTGAGTTCCGGCAGATTGACGCGGGAATGCTCAAAATCAATCCGTCCGCGAATCGTGTCAGTGATGCTGCGCGGCTGCTCGTAGATTTCCTTCTGCATAAAGTGCTTGTATTCGCCCTTCATGGCGCTGATGGGATCATAGGCGATGATTTGCACATCGTTTTTGACTGCCTCGCCATCGAGCGTCGTGATGGTGACGCCGGCACTCGTCACAACCGCCATCTGCTTCGATTCGAGGAAGATCATGCGGCGGGTGTGCTCAAGGATGGCGGTCAGATCGGACGCGACGTAGGTTTCGCCATCGCCCAGGCCAATCACAACGCCGCCCGCATTGCCAATGCGAATCGCCACCAGCTCATTCGGCTGATGACGGCTCATGAGGACAATAGCATGTGCGCCGCGCAAACGCTTCACCGCTTCGCGGGCTGCCTCCGCCAGATCCGTCGTGCCGCCCGCATACAGCCGCTCTACCAACTGCACAATCACTTCGGTGTCGGTCTCAGATTTAAATTCGATACCCTCCGCCATGAGTTCTTCGCGGATTTCAAGATAATTTTCCACAATGCCGTTGTGGACGACGACAAAATCGCCGTTCATGCTCATGTGCGGATGGGCGTTGTGTTCGACAGGCGCACCGTGTGTCGCCCAGCGAGTATGCCCCACCCCGGTTGTGCCACTGATGGGAGACCGTTCCAGGCGGTGACGCAGATTGCTCAGTTTGCCAATATCGCGCCGCACCTGGATTTTGCCATCCTGAAGCACGGCAACACCAGCCGAATCGTAGCCGCGATATTCCAGCCGTGAGAGGCCCTCGATGATGAGCGGTGTTGAGTCACACGGCCCGACGTATCCGACGATTCCACACATAGTGATAAGTCCTTATTGAATGAGAGCGGGATAACCCTGAAATAAGGCAATAATATTTTCATTATTTCTGTGAATGACAAATGTGCAAGACTTGATCTATGCCAATCGCGTTAAATTTTAGTATCATAACTGTTATAGAGAGTTGTGGAGCGGGGAGAGAAAGGGAGACATGTCCTCATCATCCCTCTCTCGTGTTTGCTAATTGAAATCATCCGGCCATGCGCTGCGTGTATTGAATTGAAACAACCAGACCATCGTGAAGCCGCTGACGATCCAGGGAGCCACGAGCGCGATCAAAAATATCGGCAGGATCAGGCCACCCGACAGCACCACCGTCACCAGCAGGCTGTACATCACGAGGCCGCCTACAGCATGGGCGAGAATCCACGTCCATGCGCCGTGGACATAGCGTTGCAGGACAAACCATTGCAGCAGCGCCATGACCACAAACGGCAGCATGATCGGCAGCGCCCCGTACAACAGGATGACCTGTTTAGGCGGAATGGCCCAGGTGAGCAGCATCCGCTGCAACGGGACATTGAGGGCGATTCCCGTGAGGAGCATCCCCAATGCGCCGCCAAAAGCGCTCAGGGTGCGCCACCAGCGAAATTGGGCATCGTATTTTTGCTGCATCGTGCTTTTTTGCAGCGATCCGGTGATCAATCCGACGGCCAGGCCAAACAGCGACATAAAGATCAGCGCGAGCATCAGCAGGATATAGCGCAGCGAATAGCCGCCGACCATATAGGCAATGCCCGTCGTCAGGCTCAGGCCGAGCAGTGAAAAGGCCGCGACCACCGTCGCCAGAGCCAATGTCACCACACCGCCAACCAGCCACAAGACCATAAATCGAAGGCTTGTCATAACTTTATACATGCGGGGTGTCTCCAACCTCCGCGCAGCCCCATGAGAGGCGCAGCGGTGTGTGATACGTCTCATCAAGTATAACAGAAAGCACCGTGTCTGAATCAGACGCTTTCCCTGCGTCCACAAATATCAATCCTCTATCGGCGGGGTTCCTCGCTATAATGCAGGCGAAATGCATCCTGTTCCAGCGAAGGTTATCTTCATGTCAGACTCGCTCGTCACCCTCATCGCGCCCGATCTGTATCAAGCGCGGTTGCCACTGCCCTTCGCGCTACGGCTTGTGAATATTTATTTGCTGCGTGGACCGCACGGCTGGACGATCCTCGATACGGGCATCCACACAGCGGCGGGTGAGGCGGCATGGCGCAAGATTTTTAACACGCTCGATTTTACGCCTGCTCAGATTGATCAGATCATCCTCACGCATGTCCACCCCGATCATGTGGGCATGGCGGGCTGGCTGACAATGCTCGGCGCAGAAGCGGGCCATAACATTCCGATCTATTCATCGCCGCGTGAGGATGAACAAATGCGGCACGTCTGGTGCAATCCAGCGGCAAACGACAATTTTGGCGCATGGCTGCTGCGCGGCGGGATGCCTCATGCGATGGCGGCAGAGGTCGGGCAGCACATGGGCGATACCTACAGGATGACTCTGCCCCATCCGCCGCCATTCAAGCATCTCGCGCCAGAGTCGATGATTGAGATGGGCGGGCGGATATTTCGCGCGATTCATGCTCCCGGTCACAGCGATGGGCAGCTTCTGTTTTATCAGGCCGATGAGCAGATGATTCTCAGCGGCGATCAGGTCTTGATGAAAATTACGCCTAATATCGGCCTCTGGAGTCAATCTGATCCTGATCCGCTCGGAAATTTTCTTACTTCGCTGACATCGCTCCAATCGCTGCCCGTGAAATTGGGTTTGCCTGGGCATAAACAGCTCATCACCGATTGGGCGGGGCGCATTGGTGAGATTCTGAGCCATCATACACATCGCCTGGAACAGGTACAAAATGCTCTGGCCGACGGACACGCCACGCCCTATTCCATCAGCAACGTTATTTTTGAGACAAGCCGCTTTACACCGCACGAATGGCGTTTTTCTCTGGCCGAATCGCTGGCCCATCTGGATTATTTGCAGCGGTGCGGGCTAGCAGAGCAGCAGAATGACGTGGGCGAAGCGTGGCAGTTCGCAGCGGCGTCGGAGTCGGCAACATGAGCAATTTTGAGGAGGGGATTGACGAAGACACGGACGAGAGCCACGCGGATGAGATCGATAGCATGGCACATGATCAACAGGAGTTATCAGCGGATGAGAGTCTGCCGCGCTCCCCGCGCTGGCGCAGTTGGATGATGCTCTTCGTCGTGCTGGTGATTGGCCTGATGATGTTGGGATTGTTTCTTGCGACACGGCCCGCCCCGCTTCCGCCGCCCACCCTCAAGCCGCCCTGGTTGGTCTGACGTGAGGCGGCGTATCTCTCACCAAAACACGCCGCCCTATCGCCTCTAATCCCCCTCTGGCGTCAGCGTCTTGATGCCATCAATTTCCGTTACAACCCAGCCCACCGCGCCGCCCGGCGTCTGAATCTGCCACCAGTCTTTGCCTGCCACCGTCGCAGGCCCGCGCAGCAGCGTGATGCGTGTACCGCTGTTGAGGCGCGTCAGCACATTGGCATCCAGCCCTGCCGCATCGCGCAGGAGCAGCGCATCGCCGCCCGTCGTCCGCACAGTGGCCGTCCCCCCAGCAGCAAGCACGACTGCTACCTGCGGCGTCTCGACCAGTGTGACCTGTCCCACATCAACCGGCACAGCCAGTGAGCGCCAGGGGCGGTAGGCGACCTCCTGCGTGGGATAGGCCGCCCAGACAATTTGCGGGCGGCCTGTGCGCGGAATCGACCAGATCGGCTGGCCTGCATCCAACGCCTGCCGCGTATTGACATAATAGAGCGAGAGGTTATTTCCCGCCTCATCACGCGGAATATACACAAAGCCGCTGCCCGTCCCAACCGCCGCAATCAGATCATCCGTCAGCGGCAGAAGACCCGCCACCTCGCCATCACGTTCCACAACTGTCCAGCCCGCAAATGCGCCCGATGCATTCACCCCACCCGACAAAATACGCTCACCGTTCTGGATGAAAATGGGCTGCTGCAACCACAGCGTCTGAGCATTGTAAAAGGGCGTGCGCGTGCCTGTCGTCGGATCATACACATGCAGTGCGTTGACCTGGCCGTATAAAAAGCGATCAGCGCTGTTGGGCAGGCGCGGGTCGATCATCGCCATGATGACCTCGCCCGATGCTGCAAACGTATCCACCATTGGATTGGCATACAGCAGAGTTGGATTCACGCCCCCTGTCACCGTGTCCCACACGAATGAGGGATACGGCGGCGTGAATGATCCCGCGCCCTGAATCGTGAAGGACACCTTGCCCTCCACAAAGGCTTGTATCACGGGCACGACGCCAAAAGCCGTATCAGTGATCAGGCTTCGCATGGCGGGGCTTTCCGGCAGCAAACTCGTGAAGATATCGCCGCTGGTCGCATCCAGCACATCGATTTGCCAGCCCTGCGCTTTGCCGTAGCCAAAGGCGAAGGCTGTCTGCGTCTCATTGAACAGATTGTGCGGCGCACGATCCAGCGTGGTCGGGGCGCGTGTGCCGAGCGACTCATCAATGCGATGCGTCATCAGGACGCGATTCTGGCGCGTGTCGTAGACCTGCACATACATCGAATCATTCACGCCCAGGGCATAGACGAGCAGCGTGCCATCGGGCGAGGCACTCAGGCGCGTGGGCCGCAAAATATCGCCATCCACAATGCCGGGGAGGGCGTTTTCGGGCGGGATGGCTTCCAGATCAAGCGCCCGGCCCTGATTATCAACGCGCACCGCCACGCCGTTGTCCTGATAAATCCACAACTGCCATGTATCGGCCTGAGTGTAGGCGGCAACTTGTGTGGCAATCGGTGTCGGATCATTCCAGAGCGGTGCGGGGGTCAGGCGCGGGTCATTAAGCCAGATCAGGCGCGGATGGGTGAAGGCGGGCGCGGCAAACAGCGGCGTGCCATCGGTCAATTCGCCCGTTGTGTCGAGATGATACAGCGTCATCGCATTTGTGCCGTCAGAATTGGTGAGATCGACGGTATAGGCAAAGCCCGTCGCCGTACCAAAGCGACTGCCAATAATCTGTGTGCTGCCCGCCTGCCACGTTTCGGGCTGGGCCGCGCCACGCCGCAGAAGTTGATAGGTCATGCGCTGGCGATCATCCAATATGGCATAGAGAATCGCCATGCCGTTCTGCACAAACTGCGGCAAAAGTGCGCCCGATGATGGGGTTTGCGTCAGGATGAGAGGCTCGGCGGCTGTTCTATCGGGGAAAAGGGCGATATGCGGCTGGTCATCCGTCACCGCTTCGATGATTTCGCCAGTCGGCGCAAACACATCGCCATCAAGGGCGGCATACGCGGGCGCGGCCACAATCGTATTGGCCTGAATATCCCACAGATAGCTGGGCCAGATTTTGCCCGTAAATGAGGTCACACCGGCCTGCACCAGCGTAAAGGCCACGCGCACACCATCAAATGAGCGAATCACGGGCGTTATGCCGCGATCAATTGGCAGATCTGCTGCCCGTCCCGCGCCACCCTTCAAAATCAAACTGGCCTGATCGGACTGGGTATCAATCAGCACGATATCCCATCCGCCGCCCTGCCGACTGTAGCCAAAGGCGAGGCGCGTCTCGTCGGGCGCAAATAATTGACCGACGGTGCTGCTCAATGACAGCGTATCTGCAATCACATCAGGCAGTGCATAGCGCAGCACAATATCGCGGATGCCGGGGCGCGGATCATACACGACCAATTCGGAGCGATGCGTATCGCTCAGTATATAGGCGAGGCGTGCGCCGCTGGCCGACACGGCCACATTGTAGGGATAGAGCGACATATTCTGCGTAAGCGGCAGGGTAGCCTGACTGCGAATGAAGCCCTGTCCATCGATGAGCGTCAAATCACCGCTGCCTGCATCATACAGCCATGCCTGCCATGTGTCCGTCTGGGCAGAGACGACGAGGCACACAGATAGGAGAAAAAACAGGATCAGGCCGCGCCGTCCAGACATAAAAACATCCCTCATGCGAAAAGAGGCAGCTCACTGAACCGCCTTCTATGGGCTTATGGGACAATTGTATATCAGAATTCAAACGATGTGCCGATAGGAGAGGCTGGCTGAGGACGTTTATCGCAGATTTTTATATCACCTCAGTTTTGGATTGCTGTGCTCATGACCCCCCACCACCTAATTTCCCGTCACACAAGGGCATGGCAGGAGCACAATAGGGCAAAAAAGCCCCTCTACCGCGAAGTGGGAGAGGGGTTGGGGTAAGGGCAAACCTATCTAAAACTCACACGGGCTGCTTGAAATCGTAGATGCCATCGCGGATCGCCCAAGCTGTGCCATCGGCGCTCACGAGCGTCTCTCCCTGGCGGCGCAGCGGCGCTCCGGTACGCGGATCAGCGAAGAAATCTTCAATGCGCGTCTGGTTGGGCGACTCACCTGTCGATTGGTTGCGCGTAAAGATGCTCGGCGCAACGAGTGAGCCAGTCTTTTGCAGCAGGCGATCCACGCCCACCATGAGCGATGTGGGCAGCGTGCGCTTGAGCAGGCCAGCGCGTAAAAATGACACAGGCACACGCTGATCGGTGTGGAAGCCCGCCTGCGTAAGCTGCTGCTCAATATAGGTGGGATGGAAGTTGTAATTGAGTTCGACGAATTCCACCGGATCGAGCGAGGCGGGATTCCACGACTGCCGCCCCAGGCGATGACGCAGCAGGGCCTTCAGGTTGCGCTTGTTGGCAAATTCGAGGATGAAGGTCGCCTGTGGCGCAAGTACGCGGCGAATGCCCTGCATCACGGCTGGCACGCGCTCAAAATGATGCAGCACGCGAATCATTGTCGCCCCATCAAACGCGCCTGCAATGAACGGCAGTTGATAGGCATCCGCCGCCACGTACAAAAAGCGTCCATCGCCCAGGGTCTCGCGGGCATATTGCAACTGCGAGAAGGAATAATCGAGCAGGACGACCTGTTTATAGGCATGATATTCGTTGGTCAGGCGGCCAAAGCCCGCGCCAATTTCCAGCAGGCGCTGGCCCCGCTGCGGCAGAAGCTGACGCAGCACGCCGCGCTCCACCTGATCTTCATAATCGCGGCCCTGTCCCTCCCAGAAGCGCGTGCGGTAATCCGATCCTTCGTAATCGCAGATGCGTGTATCGATATTTTGTGACATGGGATTCCCCACACTGAAATAGAGAGAGGGGCACATTCTATTTGTGCCCCTCTATATCATACGGATTTAGATGATGATTGACAGACTCTATCAGCCCTCTGCTGTCGGCACAATGCCATCATCCTGCGATTGTCCTGGCGGCGCGGGCGATGTCGGCACAATATCCGACCCGCCGACGCTGGGTGGCTGGGGATTCGGCCCACCTGCCGTTGTCGGGATAATGCCGCTGTTATTATCGACCTGCTGCGTAGGGACAGCCTGTGGCTGCGTGAGGGTGTTCTGAATGGAAAGGTAGTAATCGGACATCGTGCCATTGTAGAAGGTCGGCGGAATGCCCTGGGCTTCAAGATTGGTCATGGCCTGCTGATTGACCTGCTGCGGCGTGGTATTGTTCTCATACAAAGGCCGACGCGCTGCCAGCAGCGCATCCAGGAAGGGAATGCCGCCCGGAGGCACGATACCCGTTTTAATCGGCTGGTTGGCGGCAGGCACAGGCTGATTGAACAGCGTGTAATTCGTGCCTGCTGTGTATGCATATCCAGGCCAGGGGTTATAGGGCTGCGAATTAATGCCCCCTGAGCCATCAACGGCCAGAAGATTGTAATCTTCCATCTTTTTCTCGCCGCGCACCAACTGGCCGATGACCGTTCCGGTCTCGCCAAAGTTGCTCGGCAGGTTGTGCAGGCCAATCGCCAGCGGCTCAAACAGCAGCGCCAATTCCCGAATCGGATCAGCCAACTGGGTTTGCTTCAATGGAATGACCGCCCGCACATCGAGAGACACAGGCAGCGCAGGCTCACGCACAGGCACATCCAGGTTGAGATGGACAGGCAGAACCAGGCCCTCCGGCAGCGTCAGATTGACATTGGCATCAACCCCGTAGGCATTGATGCCGGGCAGATCGATCTTGGCGCGGACCTGTAACAGCACAGGCCCCGTCAGCACCACGACGGTATCCGTATCCAGCTTCACATCCAGGTTAACTGGAATCGTATCGCGCACCGGAATCGTCCAATCGATGGTGGCATTCTCCAGCCCCACCGCTGTACTGTGCAGCCCGCCAATCAGCGGATCAGCAATCGACTTTTTGATATCGAAGATAAACAGCAGCGCCCCAATCAGGACGACCACCAGAATCAGATTCACAATAAACGAAAAAATCACCATGAAACGCCAGATAAAGCGCCCCAAGCCCCGTAAAAAGCGCATCGCGGCCCGCCCTTTTGTGCATCAATCCGGTTTGTGCTTAGTATATGCCACGCCTTGCAGGATCGCCAAATAAGGTTTTTCATAAATGACGAGGAAAAGCCTGACAACGCAAAGGAACAAAGAGAGCAAAGGCAGATTTTAAAGGCCTTTCTTTGCGTTCTTTGACTTTTCTTCGTGATCTTTGTGTCCTCGTGCTTTTCGTGAATGCATTGTCTTAGACCCTTGTATCGGCTATCATGCCTGCGTTTACACCCCAACACGAGATACGATAATCGGGCAAGGACCGCATGGCACAACCTCTGAGTTTTCAACAGGTGATTCTTAAACTGCATCAATTCTGGGCCGATCAAGGCTGCGCCATCTGGGAACCCTACAACGTGCAGGTGGGCGCAGGCACAGGCAATCCCGCCACGCTGCTGCGCGTGCTGGGGCCAGAACCCTGGCGTGTCGCCTATGTCGAACCCAGCGTGCGCCCCGATGATGGCCGCTACGGGGAAAACCCCAATCGGATGCAAAAATACTACCAATATCAGGTCATTCTGAAGCCCGATCCTGGCAATCCGCAGGAGCTGTATCTGCAATCGCTCGAAGCCCTCGGCATCAATCCGCGTGAGCACGATATTCGCTTCGTCGAAGACAATTGGGAATCGCCCGCCCTCGGTGCATGGGGCCTGGGTTGGGAAGTCTGGTTGGATGGGCAGGAGATCACACAGTTCACCTACTTCCAGCAGGCCGGCGGCCTCGAACTCAATCCTGTCTCGGTTGAGATCACTTACGGCGTGGAGCGGATTGTGCTGGCGCTGCAAGGCAAAAACTCGGCCTGGGAGATTGATTGGATGCCCGGCCTGACCTATGCTGATATGATCTTCAATGAAGAGGTCGAATACTGCCGCTACTACTTCGATATTGCCGATGTCGAAGCGCTCAAAAAGGTGTATGACACCTATGAGCGCGAGATGGGTCGTTCGCTCGAAGGCGATGCGCTGATCGCCGCTTATGATTACGTGCTCAAGTGCAGCCATCTCTTCAATGTGCTGGATACACGCGGCGCGATTGGCGTGACAGAACGCGCTGTCTACTTCCGGCGGATGCGCGATATGACGCGCACCGTCGCAAAAGCCTATTATGAAAAGCGCGAAACGCTCGGCTTCCCGCTGATGAAGATGAAAGAACACTGGGATTTTGAGCGTACCAATGTGCTGCCCGTCTTTCCGCGTGTGCCAACCGCCCCGGCCCATGTGCTGCTGGAAATCGGCGTGGAAGAACTGCCTGCCTCGGATGTGGATGATGTTATCGCCCATCTGACCAAAGCCGCTCCGGCCCTGTTTGAGCAAGCCAAGCTGACCTATGAGGGCCTGGAGGTCATGGCAACGCCGCGACGCATCGTCATCTCGGCCAAACAGGTATCACCGCGCCAGCCCGACGAAGAGCAGGTTGTGAAAGGGCCGCCCGCTGCCCGCGCCTTCGATGCGGCTGGCAATCCGACACAGGCCGCAATTGGCTTCGCCAAAGGCAAAGGGCTTGACGTCTCAGCCTTGAAACGCGAGACGATTGACGGTGGCGAGTACGTGACGGCGCTCGTTAAAACCGAAGGCCGCCCCGCGACCAATGTCCTGATCGAGCTTTTGCCGCAGTTCATCGCAGGCATTAAATTCGGCAAGGTCATGCGCTGGAACGATACCAATATCGCCTTCTCGCGCCCGATTCGCTGGATTGTGGCGCTGTGGGATGATGTCGTACTGCCCTTCGATTATGCGGGCGTCATGAGTGCGCGTGTGACGCAGGGCTTGCGTCCCTTTGGCTCACTGGAATTGAACGTCAAATCCTCTGCCGATTATGCCCGCGTCCTCAAGGAACAGGGCATCATTCTCAGCCGCGAGGAGCGCCGCGCCGCCATCATGCAGCAAATCACGGCGCTGGCAAAAGAGATCAATGGCACGATCCCGAATGATCCCGGCCTGCTCGATGAAGTTGTCAATCTGGTCGAAGCGCCCACTGCCCTGCGCGGCACATTCGAGGCCCGCGATCTCGAACTGCCCCGCGATGTGCTCGTCACCGTCATGCGGAAACATCAGCGCTATTTCCCGGTGGAAGATGCCAGCGGCCAACTGATGCCCTACTTCATCGCTGTTCGCAATGGCAATGCCGAGCATCTCGATAAGGTCATTCATGGCAACGAGCATGTGCTGCGAGCACGCTTCTCCGATGCACGTTATTTCTTCACCCAAGACCTCAAGAAACCGTTAATCGACGGGCTGCCGCGTCTGGAAACACTCACCTTCCAGGAAAAACTGGGCAGTATGCGCGACAAAAATGATCGTCTCACCCACCTCGTCGCGCCCCTGGGCCACCTGCTGCACCTCCCCGACGCGGAAATCCAGATTGCACAACAGGGCGCACAGCTTGCCAAAGCCGATCTCGCCAAGCAGATGGTGGTGGAAATGACCTCGCTGCAAGGCATCATGGGCCGCGAGTATGCCCTGCGTGAAGGCACTGCGCCCGAAGTCGCGCAGGTGATCTTTGAACACTGGCTGCCACGCGGCGCAGGCGATCAACTGCCGCAGAGCAACGCGGGCCGC
>Ga0105044_10006546_pt1 | contig 16028 bp, 10 predicted proteins | sample MAT01_FD_78092 | JGI IMG/M metagenome (GOLD analysis project Ga0105044, IMG submission 78092) | Freshwater microbial communities from Lake Fryxell liftoff mats and glacier meltwater in Antarctica - MAT-01 | ecosystem: Environmental > Aquatic > Freshwater > Ice > Liftoff microbial mat | place... | reverse complement strand
AGTTTCAAGTTTCAAGTTACGAGTTTCAAGTTACAAGTTGAAAATTGAAAGTTAAAAGTTGAAAGATTTGTGAAGTTGATGTAAAGCTGAAGATCACTGGTAATCTAAAATTTCACATGGGGCAAAGTGTTAAAGCTTGCCACGAATTTCACGAATTGTCACGAATTGTCACGAATTAAGAATTTAAATATTGATCTGCTTAAAATGAAAATATTATATTGATCTGCTTAAAAGAGTTTTTATTATTGGGCCAGCAATAAAAAATCCAAAAATCCAAATTTCAAATCCGAAAACCTAAAAAATCCAATCTAAATCTAATCGTGAATTGAAATTACCTACCATAATGAGTATTTTCAACGTTCTTGTAAAATTTTAAATTTAAGAGTTATGACCCGCTTAGAGAAAATAAAAAGCAGCTTCACAGGGCTGAATGTTGATTCATTCCTTATAAAAAACCTGCCAAACATAAGATATATCTCAGGATTCTCAGGAAGCGCGGCGAACATACTTCTTACAAAAGATAAAAATTACTTTATTACTGACTTCAGATATAAGACTCAGTCTGCGATGGAAGTATATCCCGAATTTGAGAGAATTATATTTGCGCAGAACTCAAATGATTTTTTGAAGGATCTTATACAACAGAACGATCTTCGCGGCATTGGTTTTGAATCTAATTTTGTGTCTTACTCTGAAGCTTTAAATCTGAAAGATGAATTTAAGGAAATTGAGCTTGTTCCGGTGGACAGTTTAATTGAAAAAATAGTTATTTGCAAGAATGAGAAAGAAATTGAAGCTACCAAGAAAGCAGTAGAAATAACTGACAGGACTTTTTCAGAATTACTTAAAATAATAAAGCCGGGTATGAGCGAGAGAGAAGTTTCAGCGCACATATCATTCATACAAAAAATGAACGGAGCTGACGGTGACGCATTTGAACCGATAGTCGCCTCAGGAGAGCGAAGCGCGTTTCCACATGCGAGACCAACAGATAAAAAAATTGCTAACAATGAGCTGCTTAAGCTTGACTTCGGATGCACTGTTGACGGAATGAGATCCGATATGACAAGAACGATCGCGATAGGAAATGTTTCCGATGAATGTAAAAAAATATACTCAATTGTAAAGGAAGCACAGCAGATCGCTCTTGATAATGTCAGGGCAGGAGCTTCCTCAAAGGATGTCGATTCCGCGGCAAGAAATTTCATAACTGAAAAAGGTTACGGTAATAACTTCGGTCATGGACTTGGTCACGGTCTGGGTTATGACATTCACGAAAAGCCGGCATTGAATCAGAGATCGGATTATACGCTTGAAGAAAATAATGTTATCACCATTGAGCCGGGCATCTATGTCGAAGGCGTAGGCGGTGTAAGAATAGAGGACGATGTGGTTGTTACAAAAAAAGGTTGTGACATTCTTAACAGATCAAGTAAAGAACTGATCGTTATTTAGAGTGTTTAGAGTGTTTAGAGTGTTTAGAGTGTAGAGTGTGTAGAGTGTTTAGAGTGTTTAGAGTGTTTAGTATTAAATAAAAAAAACAAATTATAGAATTTTTTACAATTATTGAATAAAGTACTTATAATATCATATTACTTCCCTCCGATGGGAATGGGCGGCGTGCAACGGACTTTAAAGTTTGCAAAGTATCTCAAAGAATTCGGATGGGAGCCGGTAGTGCTAACGGACAGTCCTAAGAAATATTACGCAGTGGATGAAAGTCTGCTTAAGGAAGCGATCGAAAGCGGTATAAGTATTGAGCGAACAGGTGAAGACATAACTGATGTGAGCAAGATCATCATTAAAACCCCCAATGAAAAATTAAGAAAGCTTAAAAGCAGGACAGGACAATTCTTCCTGATGCCCGATAATAAAAAATTCTGGAAAAAGAAAGCATTGAAGAAAGCCGATGAACTCTGGAAAAAATACGACGGCTTCAATGTGATACTCGCCACCGCGCCTCCTTATACTGATTTTCTAATCGGACAGGAAATTAAAAAGAAGTATAAAGTCCCGCTGGTCATAGATTACCGCGATGCGTGGGTAGACAGTCCGGTACTGAACTTTTATCCGACACCGTTCCATAAGATGACTAACATGCGGATGGAGAAGAGTGTACTTAAAGACGCCAATAAGATCATTACCACCAACAGAAGAGTCAAAGAGCTTATCATTTCAAGATACGGTAACATAGATTATAACGAAGTAAAGATAATTCCCCACGGCTTTGATGATGAGGATTTCATCAAGGCGAAGAAGGAGACGCTTCCGTTAACAAATAAAATGAGGATAACATATTCGGGAAGCTTTTATACCAGGAACCCGAAGTTTTATATTGAAGGCATACATAAATTTTTTACAAAGTATCCGGAGTTAAATCATGAAGTTGAATTTTGTTTTACGGGCATAGTTTCAAAGGATAATCTTGCATTAATAAAAAGCTACGATCTTGATGGCTCGATAAATTTACTCGGATATGTCGATCACATTGAATGCGTAAAGTACCTGCTTGCATCGGACGTTCTTTTCTTTATGATAAGCAGAGGCGAGAATGATGACGCCGCAATGCCGGGCAAGATAGGCGAATACATCGGCAGCAGGAAAAACATTATCGCCTGCATACCTGAAGGTGTTACCAAGAAGATGCTTGAAAAATATAACGCAGTGAAGTTTGTAGATGAGGATTCCGAAGAGCTGATGAACGCGTTTTATGAATATTATAAAATGTATAAGAACAATACACTGCCGCCGGCGAATGAAGAGGTTGTCGAGCTTTATGACAGAAAGAATCTGACGTATGAACTTTCAAAGGAATTTAATTTACTTGTTGATATTGAATAAGAAAATTTCGGCGTGAAGATACTACTGATCGGTTCCGGAGGAAGAGAGAATGCCATTGCAGAAAAGATCTTTGAATCGGAATCATTCAAAAAGCAGAGCAGTAAAATGTACTGCGCCCCCGGAAATCCCGGTATAAATAAGTTTGCCGAACCCGTTGACATTAAGCAGACTGACGTTGACTTGCTTTTAAAGTTTGCAGTAAGTAATGAAATTGATTTTACAATAGTAGGACCGGAAGTTCCCCTTGCTGCCGGTATCGTAAACAAGTTTGAAGATAATGGATTAAATATCTTCGGTCCCCGTAAGGAAGCTGCTGAGATAGAATCAAGCAAGGTCTTCTCAAAGAACCTGATGCAGCAAAATAATATTCCCACTGCAAAATTTAAAATTTTTTCAAAAGAGGATCTCATAGGAGCATTAAGCTTCTTGAAGGGGTGCAGATTTCCGCTTGTAATAAAAGCAGACGGATTGGCTGCAGGTAAAGGCGTGATCATAGCTGCCAATTTTAATGAAGCTGAAAAGACAATAAAGGAATTCTGCGGTGAAGACCTCTTCGGAGATGCAGGGACTAATTTTGTAATAGAGGATTTTCTCAAAGGCGAGGAAGTTTCAGTGTTTGTCATCACAGACGGAAGTGAATATGTTATGCTTCCTTTTTCACAGGATCATAAAAAAATATTTGACGGTGATAAAGGAAAGAATACCGGTGGAATGGGTGCTGTCGCGCCTGTTAAAAAGTTTATGACGAATGAGCTTAACGAAAAGATCCGTAAGCAGGTGATCGAACCGGTTCTAAAGGTGATGAAGTATGAAGGAAGAGAATTCAAAGGATGTCTTTACTGTGGGTTAATGATAGTCGATGAGATGCCTTATGTGATAGAGTTCAACTGCAGATTCGGAGATCCCGAAACGCAGGCGGTCCTTCCTTTGATAGAGTCTGACTTTCTTCAGCTTCTGATTGCTTCGTCTGACAATTCAATAAAGAATTATAAGCTGATCTTAAACAATAAATATTCCTGCTGCGTTGTGATGTCCTCAGGTGGCTATCCGGATGAATATGTTGCGGGTAAGTTAATTACCGGACTTGATGAAGCCGCGAAGACAACATTTGTCGCGCATTCCGGTACAAGGTATGATGACAATAATGAAGAGGTTTTGTCGAACGGCGGAAGAGTTCTGTCGGTAGTAGGTGTCTCGGATATATCAGCAGAAGATGCTGTAAGGGTTTCTTATGAGGGCGTTAAAAAGATAAGCTTTGAGGGAATGCATTATAGGAAAGACATTGGGAAGGCAATTGTCAATTATTAATTATCAATTATCATTATTAATGTTCAATTTTCAATTGATACTCAAGCTGTATAAAAAAATAAATTTTTAGTTACTCAATTCAACACATTAGAAAATTAACCAATTAACCAATTAATAAATTGAAAGTTTTAGTTACGGGCGGATCGGGATATATCGGATCACATACAGTTGTAGAGCTTCAGGCGGCAGGTTATGAGGTGATCATTCTGGATAATCTGTCTAATTCAATTTTCGAAGTAGTAAACCGCATTGAGCAGATCTCAGGAATAAAGCCCGGCTTTGTAAAGCAGGATCTTTGTGATGCGCCTAATCTCGCTAAATTTTTTGACAATAATACTGACATTGAAGCTGTCATACATTTTGCGGCGTTCAAGGCAGTAGGTGAGTCGGTACAGAATCCGCTTTTGTATTATAATAATAATGTTGCGGGGATGATCAATCTGCTTTATGAGCTGACAAAAAGGAAGATCGGTAAGATAGTTTATTCATCTTCATGCACGGTTTACGGTGAAGCTGATAAACTACCTGTCTCCGAAGATTCACCTATTAAAAAAGCGGAGTCTCCTTACGGTTTCACTAAACAGATAGGCGAGCAGATGCTTTTTGATCTTTCAAAAGTAAGTGAACTTCATTCGATCATATTAAGATATTTTAATCCGACGGGGGCGCACGACTCGGCACTGATAGGCGAGCTTCCGATAGGAATTCCAAACAACCTCGTGCCTTACATTACTCAGACTGCTATCGGCATCCGTGAATCTCTCACTGTGAACGGAAATGATTACGATACTCCTGACGGCACTAACATACGCGATTACATACACGTCGTTGATCTCGCAAAGGCACATGTGTACGCTCTTCAGAGACTTATGAATAATGGTGAGAAGAAAGATGATAAAGATAAAATTGAAATTTTCAATCTCGGCACGGGTCGCGGAAATTCGGTGATGGAAGTAATAAAAACCTTTGAAGAAGTTTCCAATGTTAAACTGAATTATAAAATAGGACCCCGCAGAGAAGGTGATGTTGTGAGCATCTACTCTGATACAAAGAAAGCGAATGAAGTTCTGGGCTGGAACGCGGAAAGAGATCTTGGGAATATGATGTTGTCGTCGTGGAAATGGGAACAAAGCCTTAAATCGTAAATTAAGAATTAGGAATTAAGAATTAAGAATTAAGAATTAAGAATTAAGAATTAAGAATTAAACAATAACTTTGTTCAGCGAAGAAGACATAACGAAGATACTGGATTCGGATAAGCGCGCTGTAGCGAAGGCGCTGTCTGTTGTCGAAAATGAATACAGCGGAAATGAAGAGCTGCTGAAATTATTGTATAAGCATACAGGTCGTGCGCACAGGATAGGAATAACAGGTCCTCCGGGTGCGGGCAAATCAACACTTACCAACTGCCTTGTGAAATTAATGTATGCGAAAGGCTTTAAAGTTGGAGTTATCGCTGTTGATCCTACAAGTCCTTTTACAGGAGGAGCGCTGCTTGGTGACAGGATAAGAATGCAGGAAGTCGGATTGCTTGAAAATGTTTTCATAAGGTCAATGGCGACAAGAGGAAGTCTGGGCGGATTGAGTAAAAATATTGTAGAGGCATGTGATGTGCTTGATGCTTCGGGAAAAGATTTTATCATAATAGAAACTGTTGGAGTCGGGCAGTCCGAACTTGATATTGCTCAGACCGCGGATACCACGATTGTCGTTCTTGTTCCTGAATCCGGAGATTCAGTGCAGGCAATGAAAGCCGGACTGATGGAGATCGCGGATATATTTGTGCTTAACAAGTCAGACAGGGAAGGCGCTGACGGAATTGTCGCGACAATAAAAAACATCATTCATCTGAAGCCGCCTACCAAAGACGGCTGGATCATTGACGTTTTAAAAACAGTGGCAAGCAGCAATACAGGTACTGATGCTTTATTTGATGAGATAATGAAACATAAGCAGCATTTGACTGAAGGCGGTCATCTGAATGTAAGGCGTAAGGAACATCTTAATAAGAAAGTCATAGGACTGGTGAATAATAAGCTTGAAGTGAAATTCTGGGATAAGGAAAAGCTGGATGATCTTGCCGGCAAGCTTGAAGAGATGCTGTTAAAAAAGCAGGATCCGTATAGTTATGTGGAGGAATTGCTTAAATAGTTAATAGTTAAAAGTTGAAAGTTGAAAGTTAAAAGTTAAAAGTTAAAAGTTAAAAGTTAAAAGACTTTCAACTAACTGAATTGAATAAATTCATTGCTTTTACAGTGCAAAAAATTTAGTTTGAAAGTTCACAAAAATTAACAAAAATCATAAAATATTTTAAGGAGCAGTAAGAATTAATGTTAAATAATAAAATCCAAAATACGGGTATCATGAACAAGATGCGTGATAAGATGCCTTTGATAATTATTATACTGATCATAGCTTTTCTTGCTACGATCGTCTTTGAATGGGGTATGAATTACATGGGAGTCAGCGGTGGTAATGAAGCATTCGCCAAGATAAATTCCAGGGAGGTTTCATATCAGGAATTTGAACGGATCGTGCAGCAGCAGATAGAATCAACACGTCAGCAAAATCCGAATCAGGAAGTCGATGAAGCCACTATAAACCAGATCCGTGATCAGGTATGGAACAGTCTCGTGAGCCAGACAATTTCACAGCAGGCAATTGAAAAATACGGAATCCAGGTATCAGATAAAGAGATACTTGACTGGATATATACCAGACCGGAAACACTGCCGGATCCGATCAAAAAGAATTTCATGGATTCAACAGGCGTTTTCAATCCAGGATTCTATCAGCAAGCTCTTACGATGAAGACAAAAGAAGCTTCGCAATTCTGGAACCAGGTGGAAAATTATCTCAGGGAAACATTATTATCTGAAAAGCTGCAGTCGATCATTACCGAAGGCGCTATCATTACCGAAGGTGATGTGATGGAGAAGTATAAGAATGATAACATAATGGCTAATTTTAATTATGTTCTTCTTGATCTTAATTCGATCACCGATACCAATCAGTTCGCAGTATCCGATCAGGATCTTAAAAATTTTTATGATAAGAATAAGGAAGAGTTCAAACAATTTGAGAGTGCAAAGCTTAAGTATGTAAACTTTCCCGAGAAGGCGACTGCTGAGGATTCTACGTTAGTAGTGAAAGAGCTTGAAGCATTAAAGAAAGATCTTGTAAAAGCAACAGTGGAAGATTCTTCACTGATAAGGCTTGTGAATGAAAATTCAACTACACCTTGGAATGCCGAATTTCAGAAGACGAACAGTCTTGATCCGAAGATCACAGCGTTTCTTTTTTCGGCAAAGCCGGGAGATATCTCAAATGTTGAAATGACCAATAACGGAGTGCAGGTGGCGAAATTGCTTGATTCAAAGGAAGGCGAGGATCTGTATGTTAATAGCTCTCACATACTGATAAATTTCGGTACAGATACCGCGGCAGCAAAGAAAAAAGCCGAGGATATTTTTAACAGGGTAAAGAACGGTGAAAACATAAATGAATTAGCATCACAGTTGTCGGATGACCCTTCAGCCAAAAGCAACAAAGGTGATCTCGGATGGTTTACAAAAGGAGCAATGGTCAAGGAATTCGAGGAAGCTTCATTCAACGGAAACATCGGCGACGTAGTCGGACCGGTCAAAACAAGCTTCGGTTTTCATATAATTAAAGTAATGGGCAAAGAGAAAAAAGAATTCAAGGTCGCGCTCATATCAAAGACAGTAGGACCAAGCAGCAGAAGCAAACAGCTCATTAAGAAAAAAGCGGAAGACTTCTATGCAAATCTTAAGAACGGACAGAACTTTGACACACTTGCCAAACAGGGAAATCTTCAGGTGCAGACAAGTTCGGACATCGGAAAAGACGGTCAGGTCCCATTAGCCGGAAATAATAAAAAGGTTCTTAATCTGGTATTTGAAAACAAAGTGAACTTCTACACTGAGCCGGTCAAGATTCAGGATGGTTATGCAATCTTTGAAACCGTCGAAAAGAAGCCTGAAGGATATCTTAACTTTGATTCGATCAAAGTTTCAATAGTGAAGCCGAAGGTTGTAAATGAAAAGAAATTTGCAATACTTTCAGGAGTCGCAAATGATGTTGAAGGAAAGATAAAGAACGGAGATCTAAACTCGCTCACGGAAGTTTCGCCGCAATATGTTGTTCAGACTTCAGACAGCTTTACCGTAACAAAGACTGATAAGAACATAGGACCTGATTTTGCATTGAGCACTGCGATAATGAATATGAAGCCGGGTGAAATTTCAAAGCCGATAAAAGGATCAAAGGGTTATTATATAGTGAAGCTTAATTCAATAACTGAATTTAATCAACAGGATTATGTACTGAAAGCTCCCGCCATATATAAGGAGCTCCTTTCAGCAAAGAAGCAGTCAGTCGTTTCAGACTGGCTTGCAAAGATGCAGAGTGAAGCTGAGATCGTAGATAACAGGGATAAGTATTTTTAATCTTAGCTGACTAATGGTCAGGAAAATTTGAATTAAAATTAATTTTAAAAACATTAATTATGTTCCGCTATATGTGAAATCATATAGCGGAATTTTTTTATGAAATTTTTTACTAACATAATATTATTTACGGTTCTGTCAGTCTCATTATTTTATACTGACGCCCGCTCACAGCACAGGCAGGAGCTGACTCTTGGCAATGGCTTCAGCATTATTCCTTCAGTGAACTATGTTTCATCGGCGACGATACAGCTCAGCCCTTTTTCAAAAGACATTATTGAAAGAAGCTCCAGCATTTCTCTTTCAGGCGGTTACGGGTACGGGATCTCGATCAAAAAAAAACTTTTCAGGAATGATCTTTCGTTCGCACTTTCAGCGGAGTATACAAAGATCAATGATGACAATGTTTTTCAGACGCTGTTTTCGGATTCTTCAAGAGCCAGAGTTAAGTTTACCGAAGAGCTTGTAATGATACCGATCGAGCTGTCGGGCTATTTTAATATTCCCGATTTCAGTGAAGATCTGAAAATTTTTCTCGGCGCAGGTGTCGGAGCTTACTTTGGTGACAGAAAAAGAACACTGGGAAACATTCAGAGTAAAACTATTTCAAAACAAGCGGGGTTTAGCTTCGTAGTATTAAGCGGACTTGAGTATTATTTCAGCCGCAAAGTATCCGGTGTTTTTGAGATCAGATTTAGAGAAGGCGAGTATACTGTAAAGAGCGAATTTCCGGTTTCATCAGTTAACATTGGCGGGACATTCTTTCCGCTTGAAAGAAATCTGAATTCAAAAATATATGTAGACGGTTTAAAATTAAGTTTCGGATTATCTTACAACTTTTAAAGCAAAAATTATATGAATATAAAATTCATCTTACCTGTTTTGATAACTTCCTTTTTTGTTTTGCCCTTTAACACTCATACCAGGGATAACAATAAATTCTCAGCATACTCAAAGAATAAATTTTTCGTTAAGACAAAAATTGAATTAAAGGTATCCGAAGCTACGGGTAAGATCTCCCTTACAACTGACATTAATTCCATTGATGAAAAAATTATAAAGTATGATATAGTGAGCATAGAAAATGTTTTTAAGCTTAATAACGGAGACGCCGGGCTTTATGATAAGTTCGGAATGTCCAGGATATACCTCTTCAGGACTGATGAGAATTCTGAATTCAATATGGACAGGATCGGAGAGGATTTTGGAGAAGATGTAAACATAGAATTTTGTGAGCCGGACTTTATCGGAACATCAGCAGGAGTTAAGGAAACAAATATGAAAGAGTTCTTTACGAACAACATGCCTAACGATGTAATGTTTTCGAAGCAGTGGTATATGCAGAATTCAGGTTCGGTACAGCCCTCATCAAGCGGCGGTCTTGCAAAGATAGGAGCTGACATAAATATTGTAAACGCCTGGGAAATTCAAAAAGGAAGTGAAGAAGTGATCATTGCCATACTTGATTCGGGAATTAAAGATGATCATCCCGATTTGAAAAACAGAATGTGGGTCAATGAAAATGAAATTCCGGGAAACGGCATTGATGATGACAGGAACGGATACATAGATGATTACAAGGGCTGGGATTTTGCTTATGATGATAAAAAACCTGATGACGGATTCGGGCACGGTACTAATATAGCTACTGTCATTGGCGCAAGCACCAATAACATGATCGGCTTCGCCGGGATAGATCAGAACTGCAGGCTGATGAACTGCAAGAACCTCAGCTCTGACAACAGCGGTGAATACGGATGGTGGGCTGAATCAATAAAGTATGCGGTCGATAACGGAGCTGATATCATAAATATGAGTGAAGGCGGAGATGATTATTCGAAGGTTTTAAAAACAGCAATTGATTATGCGCTTGAAAGCGGAGTCTTGATCAATGCCGCAATGATGAATAAAGGTGACAACAGGGATTATTATCCGGCAAGCTTTAAAGGAGTTTTTGCAATAGGAGCTACTGATACTGATGACAGAAGATGCAGAAAGTTTTCATGGGGCGGCGGAAGCTGCTGGGGAAAGCATATCTCAGTTGTCGCTCCCGGAAATAAAATATACGGTCTGGATTATGAGAGTGATGATAATTATGAAGTTTACTGGAGCGGAACGTCTCAGTCGACTGCAATAGTGAGCGCGATCAGTTCGCTGCTGCTTGCGCAAAATAAAACAAGATCTGCGGAAGATCTTAAAAGGATAATAAAGCTGTCATCGAGAGATCTTGTCGGTGAACCGAGAGAAGATAAGGCAGGATGGGATCAGTATTACGGATACGGAAGAGTCGACAGCTATGCGGCATTGTCCTATGAAGATAATTCATCCGATAAGAAGGAAATTGAAACACTGAAAGAGAATGAACAGCCGGAAAATACTGATAAAGAAACAGATGATCCTTACAAGGATAAAGAAAAATTAAATGAAGAGGAAAACTCTGACGGTCAGCCCGCAAAAGCACGGGTCAGGGATTCAGATGACAGATAGACCGATCGTCAGAATCTGTAGAATGAGCAATCATAATTAAAGAATGGACATCTCACTTATCAGGAAAGAGCTTCTTTCAAAAGATTTGCTTAGTGAGATAATATATTTTGAAGAGACTCCCTCCACGAACAATTATGCAAATCAAAACAGTGAAGGCAATGACAAGCTTATACTCACTTCAAACCAGACATCCGGCAGAGGAAGATTTTCCAGGCAATGGATAAGCACTCCCGGCAAAGACCTCACCTTTACAATCATAAAAAATTTAAAGCTTAAAAATGACGAGATCCATCTTGTAAATTTTTACACATCATACATTCTGTATCTCACATTAAAAGAATGCTTAAGTGAAAGCTCCGCGGTCATCGGTCTGAAATGGCCAAACGATATACTGATGAACGCTAAGAAAGTCGCGGGAATATTATCAGAGGTAAAGCATCTGAAAAATGACACAAAGAAATTCATCATCGGTGCGGGAATAAATGTAAACTCAACACAGCTTTCTCCGGAAATAAAATCCAAAGCAACTTCAATTCTGATCGGGACCGGTACTGCAATTAAAATTGAAACCCTTCTTATTCACTTCATAAAATTATTTTACAAAAATCTTTTAATGATCAATAGCGGAAAAGAACTGATGTCGCGCTGGTCATTTGTTTCCGGAATGGAAGGCATAGAAATAAATTTCCTTCGTGACGGGAGTGAAGATCACATTGCTGCAAAGGTCATTGGCATTGAGCCGGACGGCTCATTATCCATTCGGTCGAGCAGCGGAAAAACAGAAAATTATTTTACAGGAGAGATCAGCATAGAGGTCTGACGGATGTGTTGTTAGATTTTTGTTAGAATGTGCATTACATTTATTTTATAGAAAAATTATAAAATAATTAAGAGTGAGAAGAGCAAGATAAGACTATTGTATCATTGTATTGTTTGCTTTATCTTAACCACATCCAAAAAATTTTAAATCCAATATTTTAAAACCTAATACAAGAAAGGAACAAGATGAAAAAATTATTTTCATTATTTGTTGTAACCGTATTTATGTTATTGAGTTACAATGCTTTTTCACAGGTCAATTTATTAACCTTCAATCAAAGTTCAGGAGTCTATACTGAGATTGTGGGAGATACAACAGTTGCGTTTGCACTTACTACCACAACATCCGGTGCTCTGAGTATGGATGATGATCTTTATGCAACCAACACTCTTCCGTTTTCATTTACTTTTAACGGAACAGCTTACACAAACGTTGTTATAACTTCAAACGGTTTTGTAACCTTCGGTGCTACTTTGCCGATAGGCACGACTTATTCTGCTATTTCCGGAACTTTGGGCTACAGCGGTGTGATTGCCGCTTATTCAAGGGATCTGATCGGAAACAGAGGTATCACTGCTACTACTACGAATACAAGTAATACTCTTACCGGAGTTTCAGCTGCTCAGTTTGTCGGTTTGGAAATCGGAAGAATTATTACAGGTACAGGTATTCCTGCCGGAACTACGGTTACTGCTCTCAATTCAGGTGCAGGTACTGTTACATTGTCCGCCGCTGCAACAGCAAGTGCAACCATAACAGTTTTAGTTTGCAGTGGAAGTATCGTACGGGGAACAACAGGTGCAGCCGGAAGCCGTATTCATACCATTCAGTTTAAAGGTACTAGACCATTTTCCAGTTCAGCAAACAGCAACAATTCAAATTTTCAGTTCAAACTTTATGAAACAACAAACAAGTTTGAAATAGTGTATGGTGCAAACTCCAATTCCGCATCAACAACAGGACAAGTCGGACTAAGAGGTACATCAAATGCCGACTTTAACAACAGAACAACAACAACCAACTGGGCTGCAACAACTCAGGGTGCTACAAATGCTGTCTCATGTACAATGAACGGTTCTATAGTTCCTGCTTCAGGTCTTATTTTTTCATGGTCAGCCGCGTTGGTAAATGACGTTGGAACTACAGCTATCCTGAGTCCGGTAAATGGCGGGGCTTCAGGAACTGTTACACCAAGTGCTACGATCAAGAATTTCGGTTCAGCTAACCAATTTACTCCTTTTAATATTGTATGCACCATCAGCCCGGGGGGATATTCTAATACAATTTCCGATACACTCGGCACAGGTTTATCACGTAATGTTTCATTTGCAAATGCTTCATTAAGTGCAGGTGTTGCTTATACTGTAACAGTTTATACAAATCTTGGATCTGATCAAAACAGATCAAATGATACTCAAAGAGTTGTTGCAACTTTAATTAATGAAAATTTTGGAAACGACAGCGGATATTTCTACGCTAATACTTTAGCTACCACCGAGCCATCATTCCCTAAATATGGCTGGAAAGACACAACAGGCGGAAGAAACATTCTTGTGAACGGAGTTACATCACCGGGAATTACATTAGTCGGATCTACTGATGACGGTTATTTCAAACTCGGCTTAAAGACACTTCTTCTTGCATTAGGTCAGGATACAAATAACAGACGCATTAAATATAATGGTGTCTGCTATGATTCCATATTCCCGGGAACCAACGGAATTGTGGGATTAACAGAACAGTACGGAGCAGTTTCAATTTCAACTTTCACCATTGACGGTCTGAACGTAGCAAAGAATGCTTTGCTTCCTTTATGGCATGATTTCAATCTTGCTACACTGACATCACAGTTAACGAACAGAGTCAGCGCCAAGGTTGTAGGCGACCAGCTTATAATTACTTATGATAGAGTTGCATCTTTTGCACCTGTAACTGACTGGGCAAGTTTCCAGGTCGTTGTTGAGCTTGTAACAGGCTGCGGCAGTGCAAATTCAAACTTCAGATATACTTACGCTGATACAACAACAAATCAAACCAGCGGCTCATTTGTGACTAACTTCCTTGCTTCATACAACGCTACACCGGGAAGTGTTACTACTTTCAGAAATCATGTTGTAGGTTATTCAATGAACGGCGGACCAATTCCTTACAGTGCTTTCTGTTCACCTGCTAATACATTTGCAGGACCTAACTCATTATATAGAACAAGATCAATTTTCAATCCGGCAACAAAGTTGGGACTTGCAGTTGAATTCGGTCCTGTACAAAACAGTCTTAACGAACATGACGGCGTAACACTTACTCTCTCGCTTAATCTTGAAGGATTGTATAATAATCCGGACGGTGCAAGAGTCAGAGATACCGTACAATTAATTCTTCGTGACGGATTCGCAGCTCCTAATTCCATCTACCTTAAACAGAATATATATCTTGACTCAGCTTTCTCAGGCGGTTCACCTTTTGGTACGAAGACAATTGATCTTCCGAACCTGAAGAAAAATTATCCTTATTACTTCCAGGTCAAACATAGAAATTCCGTATCTACCTGGAGCTTAATTGATTCAACAAACACCGGAACTATGACCTACAATTTCACAACAGGTATAGCAAAAGCATTCGCTTCTAATCAGGTAATCGTCGGAACCAAAGCCGCGTTCTACACTGGTGATATTACTCAGGACGGTTGTGTTGACGTATCAGATCTTGTACAAGTCTATAATGACGCTGCGAATTTTGAGGGCGGAGATTATCTGATCACAGATCTTAACTGGGATGGAATTGCTGACGTTAGCGATATTCTGCTCGGATACAATAACCTCTCCAACTTTATTTGTGAACAAGCACCTCCGGGAGCTTTGAGACCGGCTAATACAAAGAATGTTACAGTTACAGATAATTCACCTGCGATCATTCTTCCTGATTATAATGTAATGACAAAGGAAGAATATTTAAGACAACAAAACGCAGTTGAGCAAGGTGATATTAAAATAGATTCCAAATAATTTTCTATAATTCTGTGAGCGGGAACTCTCGCTTGCAGAATTATTTTTTAAATAAGTCTTAAAAAAGAATTGACATTCAAAATCTAAATAGTGATTTTTATGAAAATTTTGAAAACAACAATAACAAAACAATAAACTCTATCCATTAATCAAAAACACAAAACAATGAAAAACACTTTTAAAACCTTCGCTACATTGTTCCTTCTTGTTTTTGCTGTCAACTTAGGTATTGCTCAGCCACCTACATATAATCTTATAGCGAGAAATTTTTCGCTTGAAGATACATTAGGCGGAGATGACAACATGCTGAAGTTTGACATCAATATGCAGTGGACCAATTCAGGTTCTTCAGATCCATTCAACTACGGATCATGCCAGTATTGCTTTACCTTTAATAACGTTGGTATCGCTAACGGCGGAACATTATCTTTTGCAAAGATCAGCTCAGATTTGTTGCCTTCATTACAAGGTGCAACATTCCAGGCAAATACTAATCAATTAAGAATTTCCGGCAATCTTCCGGGAGCTATTCAGCTTATGAATGCAACTTTCCCCGGAACACTTGTTGCAAGAGTTAGATTAAGAACAACTGCAAACTCATTCGCAGTTGCTCCATTAGCATTAATGTGGAGAAATGTAGGAACAGGTCTTATCACAAAGATCTCTTATTTAGATCCACAAGGACTTGGTATGTTCATCACCAACGCAGCTTCACACAACATTGCAGATACAATACAGGGTGCATTACCTGTTGAATTAGCAAGCTTTACATCAAACGTATCAAGAAACACAGTTTCTTTAAACTGGGCAACAACAACCGAAACCAACAACCAAGGTTTCGACATCGAAAGAAAATCAGTTAATGGAACAGAGTGGACAAAGATCGGTAATGTAAACGGTAACGGAACAACAACCGAAGCAAGAAGCTATTCTTTCTCAGATAGAGCTAACACAGGTAACTTTAATTACAGACTGAAACAAATTGATTTCAACGGAAACTTTGCTTACTACAATTTAGGTAATGAAGTAGTAGTTGGTGTTCCTTCACAATATGCAATTTCACAAAACTATCCAAATCCTTTCAATCCATCAACAAAGATT
>Ga0105044_10006545_pt1 | contig 16030 bp, 16 predicted proteins | sample MAT01_FD_78092 | JGI IMG/M metagenome (GOLD analysis project Ga0105044, IMG submission 78092) | Freshwater microbial communities from Lake Fryxell liftoff mats and glacier meltwater in Antarctica - MAT-01 | ecosystem: Environmental > Aquatic > Freshwater > Ice > Liftoff microbial mat | place... | reverse complement strand
CCGCCTCGCGCACCGGCTCCGCCGTGCGGGCGGGCGCCACCTGATAGCGATCGACCGGCGCCTCCAGCACAGCATCGTCCGCGCCGACATCGCTCAGCCAGCGCAGCGCATCCATTGGATGAAGGGAGGAGTCGGCCATTGGGATGCATCTTGCCCTCCACGCTGCCGAAACGGAACCCTGTCCGCACCATTGACCGCCGCGTCCGCCGCCTTCAAAACCGTGCACAAGCGCCGCCCAAGGCGCACAGGCTTGAGGCTTCCAAGGGGCATTCTATGTCGCGCGAGTCGATGGAGTACGATGTCGTGATCGTGGGTGCGGGGCCGGCTGGCCTCAGCGCGGCGATCCGCCTGAAACAGAAGGCCGCCGAAGCCGGCACCGAGATCTCGGTTTGCGTGGTGGAAAAAGGCTCCGAGGTTGGCGCCCACATCCTGTCCGGCGCGGTGGTCGATCCCATCGCGCTCAACGAGCTGATCCCTGACTGGAAGGAAAAGGGCGCCCCGCTCGACACTCCCGTCACCGACGACCGTTTCTATCTGCTCGGCCCGGCCGGTGGCATCCGCCTGCCAAACTTTCTGATGCCGCCTTTGATGAGCAATCACGGCAACTACATCGTCAGCCTCGGCAATGTCTGCCGCTGGCTGGCGACGCAGGCCGAAGAACTCGGCGTTGAAATCTATCCCGGCTTCGCCGCCGCCGAAATTCTCTACGACGATGCCGGTGCCGTGGTCGGCATCGCCACCGGCGACATGGGCGTCGGCCGCGATGGCGAACACACCGCCAGCTACACGCAAGGTATGGAGCTGCGCGCCAAATACACCTTCTTCGCCGAAGGCGTGCGCGGCTCTCTCACCAAGATGCTGTTCGCCAAATTCGATCTGAACAAAGGCGTCGAGCCGCAAAAATTCGGCATCGGCATCAAGGAACTCTGGCAGGCCGATCCGGCGAAGCACAAGGAAGGCCTCGTCCTTCACTCCTTCGGCTGGCCGCTCAAGCGCGACACCGGCGGCGGCACCTTCATGTACCACATGAAAGGCGGCCTCATTTCGGTCGGCTTCGTCATCCACCTCAACTACCAGAACCCCTATCTCTCACCGTTCGACGAGTTCCAGCGGATGAAGACGCACCCGATGATGCGCACCTATCTGGAGGGCGGCAAACGCCTCTCCTATGGCGCCCGCGCCATCACCGAAGGCGGCTTGCAGTCGGTGCCCAAGCTCACCTTCCTCGGCGGCGCGCTCATCGGCTGCTCGGCCGGCTTCGTGAACGTCCCCCGCATCAAGGGCAGCCACAATGCGATGAAGACCGGCATGCTCGCCGCCGAGGCCGCATTCGACGCGCTCCAGGCTGGCCGCGCCCACGACGAGCTCACCGCCTACAACGAAAGCTGGAAGACGAGCTGGGTCTATAAGGACTTGAAGCGCGTCAAGAACGTGAAGCCGCTGTGGTCGCGCTTCGGCACCTATATCGGCGTGCCGCTGGGCGCGCTCGATATGTGGACGCAGACCCTTTTCGGCTTCTCGGTCTTCGGCACGCTGAAGCACAAGAAGGCCGACTACGCGACGCTCAAGCTCGCCGCGAAGTCCAGGAAAATTGTCTATCCCAAGCCTGACGGCGTCATCTCGTTCGACAAGCTCTCCTCGGTGTTCATCTCGAACACCAACCACGAGGAGAACCAGCCGATTCATCTCAAATTGCTGGATCCCACGATCCCGATTTCGCAGAACCTGCCGCTCTATGATGAACCCGCCCAGCGTTACTGCCCGGCGGGCGTCTATGAAGTGGTCCGGGCCGAAGACGGCTCCGATCCCCGCTTCGTGATCAACGCGCAGAACTGCGTCCATTGTAAAACATGCGATATCAAGGACCCGGCGCAGAACATTAACTGGACCGTGCCAGAAGGCAGCGGCGGCCCGAACTACCCCAACATGTAAGGCTCAGATTTTGCCCATCGCAGCCCGCTCCGGTTTTCTCCTCGCGGCTTCACTTGTGTCGATGGCGCTGGCCGGTTGCGGCTCGACGACCACATTCGTGCCCCGCGCCGCGTCCGGCGGCGACCGCAGCACTGGCAGCCTCTATGGCGACTTCCTGGTCGCCACCTATGCCGGCAACACGCGTGACAGCCGCGTCGCCGCCGCGCGCTACCTCGCGGCGCTGCAGGCCGACCCCACCAACCCGACTTTGCTGGAACGCGCCTTCGTCTTCTCGGTCGCCGCCGGCGACATGGATCAGGCGGTCAAGCTTAGCCCGCGCGTCATGGCGGCCAATCCCGACAGCGATCTCGGCCCGCTCATCCAGGGCGTCTACGCGCTCAAGATGAAAGACTATGCCGCCGCCAGAGCAAACTTCACCGCCGCCCATCCCGCAAACGATCCCGACCTGATGGCCCGCCTCACATTAGCTTGGACGGCGGTCGGCGCGGGCGACGCCGCGACCGCCCGCGTACTGCTCAATCCCAAAGGCGATGCCGGATCCGAAGTTTTTCTCTCCTATCACCGCGCCCGCCTCGAAGAAGTGCTGGGCGACGTCGCAGCCGCCGATGCGTCCTACGCCGCCGCCGACAAGGCGACCGGCGGAAAAAGCCTCACCGTCTCGCTCGCCTACGCCACCTGGCTCCAGGCGACGAACCGCGCCACCGATGCCGAGCGCATCTTGCAGACGTTCCTCGACACCGCACCCGGCAATCCGGTCGGCATCTCGGCGATCACCCGCCTGCGCAATGGCAAGCCCATCGCCCGCCGCCTCGCGACGGCGCAACAGGGCGCGGCTGAAGGTTTCTATGGCATCGCCAGCGCGGTCGGCGATCAGGAGGCGGCCGATGCCGCCATCGTCTATCTCCGCCTCGCGCAGTATTTGGATCCCCAGCATGACGGCGCGCTCGCCTATCTCGGCGGCGCGATGGAGCGCGCCAAGCGCACCGACGAAGCGATCGAGCTCTACAAGGAGGTCCCGGATTCGTCGCCCTTCTATGTGACGGCCCAGGTCTCCGCCGCCGATCTGCTTGACGACACCGACCGCACCGACGAGGCCGTCAAAATCCTCCGCCGCCTCGAACGCGACGATGCCACCAGCGCGCTCGCCGCCTCGGCGCTCGGCGATGTCTATCGCGAGGCCAAGGATTGGCCCGCCGCCATCGAGGCCTATACCCGCGGCATCGAGCGCACCGGCCCTAACTTCAGCGAAGACGACTGGCCGCTCTTCTACGCGCGCGGCATCGCCAATGAACGCGCCCGCCGCTGGGATGCCGCCGAAGCCGACTTCAAGCAGGCCCTCACGCTCAAGCCCGAGCAGCCGCTGGTTATGAACTATCTCGCCTATAGCTGGATTGAGCAGGGTGAGCACATCGAGGAGGCGCTCAAGATGCTCAAGCGCGCCGTCGATCTGCGCCCCGATGACGGCTACATCATCGACAGCCTCGGCTGGGCCTATTACCGCCTCGGCCAGTACGACAAGGCGGTCGAAGTGCTCGAAACTGCGATCCAGTTCTCGCCCTACGAGCCGACGCTCAACGAGCACCTCGGCGACGCCTACTGGAAAATCGGCCGCCAGCGCGAAGCGCAGTTCCTCTGGCGCCACGCCATCAAGCTGAAGCCCGAGGAAGACCGCATCCCCATCCTCCAAGCCAAAATGAAGAGCGGCCTCGAAGCCGGCGAAGCCCTGGAAGCCCGCCAGGCCTCCTCAGCGCCCTGACAAAAATCTTGTCATCCCCGGTGCCGCGCAGCGGAACCCGGGGACCCATGCCTGAGACCTTCCAGTCAGAGTGCCCTTCCCCAGCCGCTCCTTCCGGCCGTTGGCCACCTTTGCCCGACGGGGGAAGGCGCTCACGTCGAACACTTTGAGGTGGCTCAGAACGAAGGCCTTACCCATCGGGCAAAGGTGGCCGAAGGCCGGAAGGGGGCCTGGCAGACCGTCCACCGCTCGCAAAGTCTCACGCCTCCGGGCAATGTGGCGGAGATGACCATGCTCACCGCCCGCGCCCGCGCCAAGATCAACCTCTTCCTGCACACCGGCGCACGCCGCCCTGACGGCTATCACGGCCTCGCCAGCTGGGCCGCTTTCACTGAAATCGGCGACGACCTCACGGCAACCGCCTCCGATACCCTCACCCTCGCCATAGATGGCCCCTTCGCGGCCGGGCTTCCTCCGTCCACGGATAACCTCATCCTGCGCGCCGCAACGGCGCTGGCGGCAGGGCAGGGCGCAACGCTCCGCCTCACCAAACACCTCCCCGTCGCATCCGGCATCGGCGGCGGCTCAGCCGACGCCGCCGCCACGCTCCATCTTCTGAACGACCTCTGGTCGCTCAAAACCCCGTTCGACACGCTCTTCGAGATCGCCGCCACCCTCGGCTCCGATGTCCCGGTCTGCGTCTATAACCGCTCGGCCCTGATGAGCGGTCGCGGCGAACAGCTGAGCGCAGGGCCGGCTTTGCCGCCGCTCCCCATCGTCCTTGTGAACCCGGGCGTTGCGCTCTCGACTGCCGATGTCTTCGCGCGCCTTACCGAGCGCACCGGTGCCATCCTGCCCCGCCTGCCCGAAATCATCGAAGGCGCCCCGCATTTGGCGCATGTCCTTGGGCCAACCCGCAACGACCTCGAAGCTCCCGCCATCGCGCTTGCGCCGGACATCGCCACCGCCCTTGATGCCCTGCGCAGCCAACCCGACATCCTGCTCGCCCGCATGTCAGGCTCCGGCGCCACCTGCTTCGCCCTCGCGGCCGACAACGCCAGCGCCAGCGCTGCCGCCCAGGCCATCAAGCGCGCGCGCCCCGACTGGTGGGTCGCAGCAACCCGCCTCGATTGCTGACCCCCCGCGTAACCTTTCCGCCACTCACGGCGAATGATTCTCAGTCCGTCAGCGTCATTCACCCCCCGAACCCGCGAGCCGCCCCATGAAATCCGCCGTCACCCTTGTCGCCGCCGCAATCCTCACCGCCGTTGCGAGCGCCACCCCGATCGATGTCGGCCCGGCGGTCGGTGCCACGGTTCCCGCCCTTTCCGCCGTCGACGCCATGTCGCAGCCCCAGACAATCGCCTCGATTTCGGCTGAAAAGGGCGTCGTTCTGGTTTTCGTGCGCTCCGCCGCGTGGTGCCCGTTCTGCCAGAAGCAGCTGATCGAGCTGAAAGACGCGCAGGCTCCGCTTGCGACACGCGGCTATGCCCTCGCCGCGATCAGCTATGACGACGCCAGCGTGCTGCAGGGTTTCGCCGAAGAGCGCGAGATTGCTTACACGCTGCTCTCCGACAAAGGCTCGGTTACCATCGACGCCTTCGGCCTGCGCGATCCGCAATATCCCGCTGACAGCAAGGCCGCCGGCGTGCCGCTTCCGGCGATCTTCGTGCTCTCGCCCGACGGCGTCGTGAAGGCCAAGCTGGCCGAGGAAGGCTTCAAGACCCGCCCGCCCGTCACCGCCGTGCTGGAAGCCATCGACGCGCTGAAGTAGCGGAACGGATCGATAGGCCCTCAAGGACGTAAGCCACTCGCCCGCAAGCGCTGAAGCGCCAGATAGTCGTCGAGCCGCTTGCCTGGCTCAGGTGGAAACACCGCCCCGGCGATCAGTGGCGGCGTGATGCGGTCCAACCGGAACGTGCGGAAATCGCGCCGCATTTCGCACCAGGCGACGAACATCCAGCCGTCCGAATAGGCGGTCAGGGCCAGCGGCCGCACGGTCCTTCTCGTTCCCTCGCCGTGGCGGTCGACATAGTCGAATGTCACCAGCCGCGTCTCTCGGATCGCCCGCCTCAATTTCGCGGCCAGCGGCGGCGCGCGGCGTTCGGCGCGTTGATGGGCACGCAGGCTGCGGGCGGACGGTCCGGGGAGCGCCCGGTCTGACCAGGCGCGGTCGATCTCCCACAGAGCGGCGCGCGCTGCCGAGGCAAGCTCCCGATCCCCGGCCTGTTCGACGTAGGCAAGGCCTAACGTCAGCGCCTCCATCTCGTCATGGTCGAATGTCAGCGATGGCAGATCGATCGGCTCGCGCATCATGTAGCCGACGCCTGCTTCGCCCTCGATGGGAAAGCCCTGTGCCTGAAGTGAAGCGACGTCGCGATAGATCGTACGGACAGATACGTCCAGCCGCACCGCGAGGCGGTCGGCAAGGCTGACGCCGCCGCCTCTTAGCAGCGAAACGATTTCGATCATGCGGTCTGCTCGTCGCATGGCTCCTGACATAACGCTGTCAGGAGCCATGCGCTAGAAAATTGCTCTGAGCTGGGAGGATATCGCGATGAACAATGTCATGGATGGCTGGCCTCGGCCGCCCTGCGCCGAGACGCTCGGCTGGCAGCTGCTCGATGCCGATCAGGCACGCGGCTGGGCGCGGATCGGCTTCATCGCTGCGCCCGCCTTCCTCAATCCTGCAGGCAAGATTCAAGGCGGCTTCCTCGCTGCGATGCTCGACGACACGATGGGTCCGCCAGTCCTCATCCACACCGAGGGCAAGCTCTTTCCGACGACCATCACGATGTCGGTGCATTTTCTTGCCTCCGCCGAGGCGGGGCCACTGATTGGCGAGGGCACCGTTGTCCGGTTGGGCCGCCGCATCGGGTTCGTGGAGGCCGTCCTGATGCGGGCAGACGGCGTCGCTGTCGCCCGCGCTTCTGCCTCGGTCAGCCTGTCGCCGCTCAACAAAATCGCGGACGGCGCATACGCAGCGGGCTAATAAGCCCGACTCACGCAGAAATCGGCAAGCGCGACCAGCGCGCGCTTGTACGGCCCGTCCTCGAACACGACTAACGCGTCTTTGGCCGCATCGGCATAGGTCGCAGCCCGCGCAAGCGTGTCCTCGATCGCATCGCGCAGGCGAATGAGATCCACCGCCGCCGCGAAATCCTCATCGCGCTGACGCCCTTCGGACGCGACACGCTGCCAGAACAGCCGCTCATCCGCCGCGCCGCGCGCATAGGCGAGAATGACCGGCAGGGTGATCTTGCCTTCGCGGAAATCGTCGCCGGCATTCTTGCCCAGCGTCTGCGCCGAGCCATCGTAATCCAGCGCGTCGTCCACCAGCTGGAACGCCACACCTATGGCCCGCCCGTAATCCGCCAGCGCCTTCACCTTTTCAGGGCTCGCATTCGCCGCCATCGCACCCACTTCCGCCGCCGCCGCAAACAGCGCCGCCGTCTTGGCCGAAATGACTTTCAGATACGTCTCTTCGCTGGTCTCCAGATTCTTCGCCGCCGAAAGCTGCAACACCTCGCCCTCGGCGATCACTGCCGAAGCGTTCGCCAGCACGCCGAGGATCGCCACCGAATCCGCTTCGACCATCAACTGGAACGAACGCGAATAGAGGAAATCGCCGACCAGCACGCTCGCCGGGTTGCCCCAGATCATATGCGCCGCTTTCTTGCCGCGCCGCAGATCGGAATTGTCGACCACGTCATCATGCAGCAGCGTCGCGGTGTGAATAAACTCCACCGCCGTCGCCAGTTTGATGTGATTGGGCCCGTTGTAACCGTTCAGCCCCGCCGCCGCTAAAGTGAGGATCGGCCGCAGCCGCTTGCCGCCCGACTGGATCAGATGCCCAGCCAGCACCGGGATCATCGGCACATCGCTCGCCATGCGCTCCACGATGGTCGCGTTGACACGCTCCATGTCGTCGGCCACCAGCGCGCTCAGCGCGTCCAGCGCGTCGCCTGTTTCGTCTTCCAGAGGGCGGGCGGCGAGGGTCAAGCTTGCATCCATGTCAGTGCGCGCGGAACATGGGTGTCGTTGACGCGCCGGTCAAGCGAGCGCTCATGAAAGGGTTACGATGTTTGAGGTGCTGCGGACCAACGATCCGGTGCTTTTGTCTTACGCTTCGTCAGTTCTGAACGACGCCGGCATCATGTCGTTCACCGCCGACAACAACATGTCGATCATGGACGGCTCCCTTATCGCCATCCCCCGCCGCCTCATGGTCGCCACGGAAGACGGCGAGACGGCAAGGAAACTCGTCGACGAAGCCATCGCCAACCCGCCTGGAATGTCCGAGGAATTCCCCGATGACGGCGAGCCGTGACCACCACGCGTGACGCCTTCCTCGATGGCCGGCTGACGCTGGAACAACCCGCCACCGGGTTCCGCGCCGGGCTCGACAGCCTCATGCTCGCCGCCGCCGTGCTCGCGCGCCCCGGCGATCAGGTGCTGGAACTCGGCAGCGGGGCAGGGGCCGCCAGCCTCTGCCTCCTCACTCGCGTCCACGGCATCAGTGTGACAGGCTTGGAACTCCAGCCCGAATTAGCCGCCCTCGCCACCTCCAACGCGAAGGCAAACAACCTCGATGGCCGCGCCCGCTTCATCACCGGCACCGTCGAATCCCCGCCAGATAGCCTCGCCCCGAACAGCTTCGACCACGCGATGATGAACCCGCCCTTCTTCGTCGAAGGCCGCGACGACCCGCCGCCTGACGCTTCCCGCGCCATCGCCCACATCGCCGACGCCGAGGCGCTGGCCCGCTGGACCAAATGCGCCCGCATCTACCTGAAAGCCCAAGGCCGCTTCACCGCCATCCTCCCCACCGACCGCCTGCCGGATATGCTCACCGCCCTCGAAAAAGGCTTCGGCGCTATCACAGTCATCCCCCTCTGGCCCGATGCCGCCACCCCGGCAAAGCGCGTGATCGTCAGCGCGAAACTGGGCTCCCGCGCGCCCTTCACCCTCAAACCCGGCCTCATCCTTCACGAAAACGGCAAGCCGACCGCGATTTCCGACTCCATTCTGCGTCACGCCGGTGCTTTAGATGGCTGACTATGGAGAAGTGGCTCGCCCTTATCGCGCTCGGCGCTTTGTCGATCTGGATGTGGATCGCCGGCGGCCGCACGCAGATTGTCCCCGCCAGCCACCCCTTGCGCACCTATGTCCGAACGAACCCTCCCAAGGCGGAGCCCACCGCCCGCCGCTCCATGCGCCTCTCGCGCTGCAACCGTTGCGGCGCCTACCGCGTCGAGGGCGCCCGCTGTCACGATTCCAAGGGCTATCCGCGCAGTTGACCCTCTGAATCCTCAGCCTTACAGCCTTCCCCCATGACCGAGACCCCCGCGCCAGACCGCTCCTATCAGGGGCTGATCCTCACCCTTCAGGCCTATTGGGCCTCCAAGGGCTGCGTGATCCTCCAGCCCTACGACATGGAAATGGGCGCCGGCACGTTCCATCCGGCCACCACCCTGCGCAGCCTCGGGCCCAAGCCCTGGAAGGCCGCCTATGTTCAGCCCTGCCGCCGCCCCGGCGATGGCCGCTATGGCGAAAACCCCAACCGGTTCCAGCGCTACTATCAGTTCCAGGTGATCCTCAAACCCGCCCCCGCCGACATTCTCGATCTTTATCTGGGCAGTCTCGACGCCATCGGCCTCAACCGCGACGTCCACGACATCCGCTTCGTGGAAGACGACTGGGAAAGCCCCACGCTCGGCGCCTGGGGCCTTGGTTGGGAGGTGTGGTGCGACGGCATGGAGGTGACGCAGTTCACCTATTTCCAGCAGGTCGGCGGCGTAGAATGCAATCCCGTCTCCGGCGAAATCACTTACGGCCTCGAACGTCTCGCCATGTATGTGCAAGGCGTCGAGAACGGCTTCGACCTCGCCTACAACACGCCGGGCCGGGAGGACTCGATGACCTGGGGCGATGTCTACCAGCAGAACGAGGTCGAACAGTCCGGCTTCAACTACCAGCACGCTAACACCGATGTGCTGTTCCGCCAGTTCAAGGAAGCCGAAGACCAGGCGCAGACCCTTCTGCACGCCCCGGTCGGGCGCTCCGAAAACGAATTCCCGGAATGGAAACACGTCCTTCCGGCCTACGAACAAACCATCAAGGCCAGCCACCTCTTCAACCTGCTCGACGCCCGCGGCGTCATCTCCGTCGCCGAACGCCAGGCCTATATCGGCCGCGTGAGAACCCTCGCCAAAGCCTGCGCCGAAGCCTGGGTCCACTCCCCCCAGGGCCGCACCGATTCGAGGCACGCGCCATGATCGCGCTTCGCAACATCAAAAATCTCGTCATCCTGAGGAGCGCGCTGCAAGCGCGCCTCGAAGGACGCACCATGTCGCCGTCACCTTGCGTGGTTCGAGGCTCAGCGCGTCGCGCTTCGCACCTCACCATGACGAAACGCGGGGGGCTCAACTAATGCCCCAACTCCTCCTCGAACTTTTCCAGGAAGAAATCCCCGCGCGCATGCAAGCCGCAGCGATGGCTGACCTGAAGCGCCTGATGCTCAAGGCCCTCACCGAACGCGGCTTGCCAGTGAGCGATGCGCTCGTCCACGTCACGCCGCGCCGCCTCACGCTGGTCATCGAAGACCTGCCCGCCGCGTCCGCAGCCGTCAGCGAAGAACTCAAAGGCCCGCGCACATCCGCGCCGCCCGCCGCTCTCGACGGCTTCCTGAAAAAGACCGGCCTCACCAAAGACCAGCTTCAAATCCAGGCCGATCCCAAGGGCGATGTGTACATCGCGAAAATCGAAAAGGACGGCCGCCCTGCCGCCCCGCTCATCGCCGAAGCGATCGTTGAAACCATCCGCGCCTTCCCCTGGCCGAAATCCATGAAGTGGGAGCCGTCCGGCCTGCAATGGGTCCGCCCGCTGCGCTCCATCCTTTGCCTGTTCGACGGCGCCATCGTGCCGGTCGAGATCGCCGGCCTCACCGCCTCCAACATCACGCGCGGCCACCGCCAGATGGCGAACGAGCCCTTCGAAGTGCGCGACTTCGCCGACTACGAATCCAAGCTGCGCGAACGCCGCGTGATCTTGGACCGCGAAGAGCGCAAGCGCATCATCGACGAACAGGCCGAAATCGCCGCCGCCAATGCCGGCCTCGTTTTCCGCGACGATGATGAACTGCTGGAAGAGGTCGCCGGCCTCGTCGAATTCCCCGTCGTCCTCACCGGCAGCTTCGATCCCGCCTTCCTGGAAGTCCCCCAGGAAGTCCTCATCGGCACAATGCGGAAAAACCAGAAATACTTCGCCCTCACCGAAAATGACCCGACCTTTTCCTCCCCTTCAGGGGAGGGTGGATCGCGAAGCGAAACGGGTGGGGCAACCCCCGATGGCAAGCTCGCCTCCAAATTCCTCATCGTCTCCAACCTCGAAGCCCGCGACGGCGGCAACGCCATCATCGCCGGCAACGAGCGCGTCCTCCGCGCCCGCCTGTCAGACGCCAAATTCTTCTGGGACAATGACAAGGCGATCACCCTCGAAGCCCGCCTGCCCAAACTCGACCACATCGTCTTCCACGCCAAACTCGGCACCCAGTCCGACCGCGTGCAGCGCATCGAACGTCTCGCTGGCGAAATCGCCGAAAAGATTGGCGCGAATGTCGAACACGCCAAACTCGCCGCCCGCCTGTGCAAAGCCGACCTCGTCTCCGGAACGGTAAGCGAATTCCCCGAAGTGCAAGGCACCATCGGCGGCTACCTCGCCAAAGCCGAAGGCCTGCCGGATGACGTCGCCGACGCCATCGCCAACCACTACCGCCCCCAAGGCCCGACAGACTCCGTCCCGACCAACAAGGTCGCCATCGCGGTGGCGCTGGCCGAAAAGCTCGACACCCTCGTCGGCTTCTTCGCCATCGACGAAAAACCCACCGGCTCGAAAGACCCGTTCGCGCTGCGTCGTGCGGCGCTGGGTGTGGTGCGGACCGTGTCTGAAAATCAGTTGAGGCTGCCGCTTGTCGACGCGGTTCGCGCGGCGTTTGACGCATCGAGTTCGATCGTCCGAGAGCGCGCGCTGCGCGCGCTTGGCGACGAAGATCGCCAAGTCGAGTTTGAGTCGAAGTTGGCCGCAGTCGCCGCTGACATTCTTTCCTTCATGGCAGATCGCCTGAAAGTCGCCCTTCGCGAACGCGGCATCGGCTACGATCTAATCGACGCGGCGCTCATGACCACCCCTGTTGTGAAGCTGGGGTTTGACCGTGGTGTGCAGTTCGGCGTTTGGGGCGGAGATATCGTCCTCCTCGTCCGCCGCGTCGAAGCCCTTCAGGCCTTCCTCGCCACCGAGGACGGCAAGAACCTCCTCGCCGGCACCAAGCGCGCCGCCAACATCCTGCGCATCGAGGAAAAGAAGGACGCCGCCACCTACGCCGCCGCCGTCGATCCCGCGCTCCTTGCCGCGCCAGAAGAAAAAGCCCTCGCCACCGCCATTGACGCCGCCACCCCGCGCATCGAAACCGCCATCGCGAGCGAAGACTTCGCCGCCGCGATGACCGCGCTCGCCGCCCTGCGCGCGCCCGTCGATGCCTTCTTCGCAAAGGTAAAGGTCAACGACGACGACAAACCCGTCCGCGCCAACCGCCTGAACCTCCTCGCCCGCATCAAACAAGCCGCCGGCCTCGTCGCCGACTTCTCCAAAATCGAAGGCTAGGCGCGCTCTCCACACCCAAACCAACCCTCTCCGCCCATAGGGGGGAGAGGGTGGCGCGAACGCGCCGGGAGAGGTGGGGGCACCGGCCTATCCAGCCATCCCCGCCTACCCCTACGGCAGAACCTGGAACATGTCGGCGGTGATCTCCCACCCTTCAGCACCCTTGGCCCAACCCACCAACGAGCGGCCCTTGACCATGATCGGCGCGCCGCCTGTGGGTGAAATGGTCAGCGTCCAGGTCCACAACATCACGCCCTTGGTGTCGCCGAAATCATATTGAACATCCGTGAACTCGATCTGCGATGAGCCAGCGGCGAAGTTCCTCGCATTGGCCGCCTTGATCGCCGCGCGCCCTTCCAGCATCGAGCCGTCGGGCGCAAAGGCGCGCGCATCGTCCTTGTAGAGCGCCGCCAGTGCATCCGCGTCGCCATTGGCGACGGCCTGCGCATAGGCATTGGGCGCCATGCCGGGATTGTCCAGCCCGGCCATCGCCGGAGACATTATTGCAAAGGCGGTCAACACCGCACCGGCGAAACGCCAAAATCGCAACATCATACAAATCCCCAAAAATCAGGTCGTTGAGAAAAAATGCGCCCGCTTGGGCGGGCCGTGAATGACCCGAACTTAACGGCCACATCATGGCGGGCAACCCTTGGTGACGTGCGCGGCGCGACATTGCGGAAAATAATCCTTCCCGCCTTGCAATTGCCCCCGTAAGGCATAAAGTCCTAGTCACTACGCCCGATGACGGGCCGGTGAAGGGAGCCGCGCGTCTTGTCCACCGCCGACACAGCTGGAAATTCGCAAAAGCCGGCAAACGAAGACGCCGGCAGTCCCGCGTCTGATCAAAAACCGGCAGCCAAATGCCGGGGGAGGGGGACCCCCTCGCCAAAACTGACAAACGAATACCCGGCGCCCCGCAAGCGCGGCGGCCAGCCTGGAAATCGCAACGCCGTGACACACGGCCGCCAAACGGCAAACGCCAAAGCCCGCCGTCTCGAAATCCGCCAGCTTGTACGAGAGGCGCGCGCCCTGTGCGCCCATGCGGCGGACATGTGCCGCGCCTGGCGTGCGCAGCACGTCCTCAGTCAGGCCTCAATAAATCGCGTAAGCCCCGTCGATCAGGAAACTGTCACCCGAGTGATACGAGCTGGCGTCACTGGTCAGATACACCGCGATCCCGCCGAAATCGGCAGGCGTGCCCCAGCGCCGCGCCGGCACGCGCCCGATCACGTTCTGCACGAACTTCTCATTGGCCTGTCCGCCCGCCGTCATGTCGGTGGCGATCCAGCCCGGCAGGATAGCGTTGGCGCGAATGCCATACCGCGCCAGCTCCACCGCGCTTGCCTTGATCATCGAGACAACTGCGCCTTTGCTCGCCGCATAATGCTGGTTGCGCGCCGCCCCCTCGATCGCCGCCAGCGAGGCGACCCCAACCAGCGATCCGCCCGAACGGTCCCCGGCATTGTAGCGCTCGACCATGTGCTTGGCCGCTTCCCGCAACGTCCAGAACACGCCGTCCTGATTGACGGCCAGCACCGCGCGATAATCCTCGGTCTTCATCTCCATGAAGCTGCGCGACAGCCGCCCGATCCCGGCATTCGCAAACACCGAATGGATCGCCCCCAGCCTGGCCGCCGTCTCCGCCATCGCCGCTACGACAGCCGCCTCGTCCGACACATCGACCTTCATGGCAAACGCGGTGCCGCCGTCACCAGTGATCTTCGCCACCGCATCGGCGTTCTTGGTCTCGTTCGTCCCCCAGATCACGACATGCGCGCCTGACGCCGCACAGGCCTCCGCAAAGCCCAGCCCGATCCCGCCATTGCCGCCGGTCACCAGCACGCCTTTGCCGCTCAGGTCGAAGGGTTTGTAAGCCATGGTTTTATCCTCCCGATTTTTGTGGCGGGAACCTGCCAGCCCCTGCACAAATTGTCATCCCGATGCCCCCTCCCCCTTGCGGGGAGGGGTTAGGGGTGGGGGTCGCACAACTGTCGGCAACACGCTCACTCAGCGGTATCTCAACCGCGCTTCTTCGGTCGAATAACTGTCAAGGTTTCGTGTCCTGAAAGCCAACACCGATCACAAACTTTGCATACGCGGCATTCGGTGGTGCAGTCACGTACTGCCCTTTAGCGATTTCGTCCGCAGTCGGTGGCCGGATGATTGGGTCCGAAACCGTGACAATTGGATCGGGCGCGGCGCGCATCAACGGTTGCATTCGCTCGATCGAAACAAGAACCTCATAGCACATTTGATGAATGCTGTGGGCAAACGCGCTCTTGATGAAAACGTCTTCCGGCTTGCCGTTCACATTGAGAGTCCAATAAGCGGCGCTGACCTCTTTGTTGTATTCATAGTCCGCTTCCATCGTAATGTTAGGGTCGCTGTGAGCCCCCCCATCTTTGTTTCTGACGATGGAAATGATTTGATTTCTGGAGAAGTGGCGACCGTTCGGAAGTCTTATGGCGATGTCGCTCAGCCACTTGCTCAGCTTGACCGCCGGACGTGTGTTCGTTTTTCCAAGGCGGCTGGCAGCACGGTGGCCGGTAGGGGTGCCGTATACGAGCAGCAGAGCGAATTCGGGAAGCTTGTTCTCGGCGTTCATCGCCCCGCGCGAATCCAGCATTTTCGTCAAGAGCATATTCTGAGCGTAAAGCGACCTGTTCACACCTGTCGTAATCAGCAACTGGTAGAGAATGTTGCTCGCGTCCTTGTGCACCTTGAGGTTGCCAGACTCGATTTCAGCGAAGAGTTCTGTCAGGCGATCGAGCTTTTCGCTCAGAAGGTTTTTCGAGCGTTCCGAGACGGTGTAGGTTGTCGTCATTCGGCATGCCTATCAGTTGGAAGCGGTGGGGGAGCTGGCGCGCGGCACGCGCGACGGAGGGGCCCTCACCCGTATCGCAGCCGCGCCTCTTCCGTCAGCCCCATAGCCACCGACAGCATGTCGTCGCCCGCCCGGAACTTGTTGGGACTCACCACACTGGCGATGGCCTTCCGCACCACCGGCACCCGGCTCGATCCCCCGGTCAGGAACACGGTGCCGATCTCTTCTACGGTGGTCCCCGCCCGCTTCAGCGTCTCCCTCACCGCCGCCGCCATCCGCGCCCGCTCGGTCTGCACCGCATCCTCAAACCCGTCTCGTGTGGCAGAGGCGGTGAGCCCCGGCTCGATAAACCCCATCTCCAGCGCCACCTCATCCTCCGCCGACAGCGCGATCTTCGCCGCCTCCACCGCAAACGCCAGCTGATGCCCCAGATGCTTCTCGATCACGGTGCGCAGCCGCTTCGCCTTGGCCGGGTCCACCGCATCCGCCTCCAGCTCGCGCACCATGCGCCGGACGCTGGGCGTGTAGAGCTGATTGATCGTCGGCCAGTGCGCCAGATCGGTAAACAGCTGGCGCGGCATCGGCAGGTTCTTGGTGTGCAGATTGGTCCCCAGCCCCAGCGCCGGCATCGCCGCCTCCAGCGACAAATGCCGGTCGAGATCGGTGCCGCCCAGACGTATGCCGAAGTTCGCCAGAATGTCGTCCTTGCGCTCGGTCCGTTGCCGCCGTTCCGGCGCGAGACGGATCACCGAGAAGTCCGAGGTGCCGCCGCCAATGTCGCAGATCAGCGCCAGCGTCTCGCCCGTCACGCGCGTCTCGAAATCGCGCGCTGCCGCCAGCGGCTCCTACTGAAAGCTGACATGCTTGAAGCCCTT
>Ga0105044_10006544_pt1 | contig 16030 bp, 11 predicted proteins | sample MAT01_FD_78092 | JGI IMG/M metagenome (GOLD analysis project Ga0105044, IMG submission 78092) | Freshwater microbial communities from Lake Fryxell liftoff mats and glacier meltwater in Antarctica - MAT-01 | ecosystem: Environmental > Aquatic > Freshwater > Ice > Liftoff microbial mat | place... | reverse complement strand
GCCGACTGGCGCCCGTAATACCAGGCCGCAATGACACGGCTGATCAAGGAGCCATCGTGGATCTCCAACTGTCCTCGCTGATGAGTTATCTTGTGCTGGCGGCCGACGAACCCGCGGTGGCGGCCGCGCCGCCGTCGCAGTCGCTTTTGGGGTTCGTGCAGGCGGGCGGGTTTCTGAGCTTTGTGCTGGTTGGTGTGTCGGTGATCGCCGTGGGGCTGGTGATCGCCAACTTGTTGATCTTGCGGCGCGCCAAGATGGCCCCGGATCACGTCATCAGCGGTCTTGAGCGGCTATTGAGGGATCGGCAGGTTGAGGCGGCGGTGAAGTTTGCCAAGGAGCCGGAGAACGAGAGTTTCTTGGCTTCTGTGATCGCCGCGGGTCTTTCTAAGTGCGCCCGCTCGGCGTTTGGGATGTTGGAGTTGCGGACGGCGCTCGAGGACGCCGGAGCTCGCGAGGTGGATCGGCTGGAGCGGGTCAACCATGGGATCGGTCTGTGCGCGGCCGTGGCACCGATGCTGGGGCTTTTGGGAACGGTGATCGGGATGATCGGCGCGTTCTCAACGATCGGCACGATGGAGGGCGCGTCGCGCTCGGTGGCGTTGTCGGGGTACATGTCGATCGCGCTGGTGACGACGGCGGAGGGGTTGTTCATTGCGGTGCCGTGTACGATCGCGTTCTCGCTGTTTCGTCGGCGGCAGGATCGACTGGTGAACGAACTAGGTGACTTGGCGGAGCGGCTGTGCCAGCCGGTGATGGGCCCGGGGGGGGCTGCTCCTGTTCAATCCCCGACGGCGGCGGCGCCGATGATGCAGCGGCCGACGGCGCAGGCCTTGGCGACGCCCATGCCCAGGCCGGCAGCCCCAATCTCGGCGGCTTCACGCGGAGGGACCGGCTCTTGAGGTTCCCCCGCGCTCAAGAGATGGAGGTCGAGAAGTTCGACCTGACGGCGATGATCGACATCGTCCTGCTGCTGATCATCTTTTTTACGCTGACGGCGCAGTTCGCGTCGGTGACTCGGTCTCCGATGCGGCTTCCGGCCGAGACGGGCATCGCCGACCCGCCGGCGAAGATGTCGGTGGTGGTGGACCTCGCGAAGGACGGGACGATGCTGGTCTTGGGCAGCGCCGTGAGCGAGACGGAGCTGATCCGGCTGGTGCGCGGAGATGTGGCGCGGTCCGGGGTTGGGGGATCGTTCGAGCTGATCGTGAGGGCGGATCGCGACGCGCCGTCGGCGCACTTGAATCGGCTGGCCGAGGCGATGTCCAAGGCGGGGGTGCGGAACTGGAAGCTGGCAACGAGTGGCGAGGGTGCCGAGGGCGCGGGGGGCAGGGGCGGATCGCCATGAACTTTCAGCGGCGCCGCAAAAAACGCGAGATGCACCTGATCCGCCTGCCACTGGTGGCGTTGATCGACGTGGTCCTGTTCATGCTGATGTATTTCATCATGGCGGGGACGCTCTCGGGGAGCGAGGCAAACTTGTCGTCGGCTTTGGGCGCGGACCGGCGCGGCGGGGGAACCGGGCAGAAGCTGGCGGCGCAGATCGTGGATGTGGTGCCCGAAGGGGCCAGGACGGTGTTCAAAATCGGCGCCCGCGTGCTGACGGATCGGGAGTCGCTGGCGGCGGTGGTGGGCAAGCTGCCGTTGGAAGCGGGGATTATCGTCCGGGTGTCGGATCGTGCGCCGGTATCGGCGGCGGCGACGGCGCTGCAGGTTGTTCGTGATGCGGGCTTCCGGCGAGTGAGCTATGTCCCCGGTCCATAAAGCGGCCATCGCGTGCATGGGGTTGGCGTGGGCGGCGGTGGCCGCGCCGCCCGAATCGGCCAAGACGGCTCCGGGCGATGCGGCGATCGCGGGATACCTGGACCGGCCTGGCCTGCAGCGGCTCCTGGCCGAGCACCTGGCGGAGCGGCTCAAGACGGCGAGCGGTGAGGAGCGGGCGGCGACGGCGCAGCGCCTGGCGCGGCTGTACGTCGAGTTCATCGGCAAGGCGACCAGCGACGACGACCGCAAGGTGTGGGAGCGGCGGGCGGAGGATCTGCTGCGGGCCGTGCCCGAGGCGCAGTCGCTGGAGTTGCGTGCGGAGGTCGCCAAGGCGGCGTATTCGTCGCTTGAGCAGCTCGCCGAGCGGTGGCGGTTGCGGCTGATCGAGCCCGCGGTGAAGTCGGAGGCCGAGCGCGGACTGAAGGCGTTGAAAGCGACTTTCGATCAACTAGCGCTCGACGCCAACCGCCGGGTGGAGACGCTGAGCCGCCAGGAGGAAAGCGGTCGACAGACCGACAAGCTCAGCGAGGATCTCGCGGACGCGCGGCGGCTGCGATCGGTGACGAACTACTACGCCGGTTGGTGCGGGGTTTATCTTGCGGAGCTATCCGGTAATGCGTTGCCGGCGCAGGAGGCGCTCAAAAACTTCGCGAACTTGTTGAGTTCCGGAACCGGGGCCCACACAGCCAACTTGAGCCGGCTGGATCGCGGGCTTTTGCGGTTCGATCACCTGGCCCGGTCGGCGATCGGCGTGGCTCTGGCCAACGCGGCGCTGGGACAGGACGCGGAGGCGATCAAGTGGCTGGTGGCGGTCGACGAGGAACAGACGGTGCCCAAGGAAGTCCGCGGGCAGTTGCTGGGTCGGCGGCTCGATGTGCTGGCGCGGGCCGGGCGGTTCGCGGATGTGGAGCGGGCGGTGCGAATGGCGCGGGCACCGGCGAATACGAACGATCCCAACGCGCTCCCGACGCCGCTGGAGCCGCTGGTGGCGCGGCTGTTGTGCGTGCGGGTGTTCGAGGCCCAGGCGGGAAAGTCCGGCTTGCTTGACGCGTTGCTCTCGGAGCTTGGGCAGATCGGGATGCAGGATCTGGTGGCCCGCGGCGAGGTGGCGCAGGTGCTGGATCTGGCGACGCGCTTCGGGACCGCGCCGCTGGGCGAGGCGGGCTTTATCGTGTACTACGTGCGCGGGATCCGCGGGCTGGACGAAGCCGAGAAGTTGCAGCGAGCGGCCGGGGCGGACCCGGAAAAGCCGACGTCGGTGGTGGAGGTGGTGAACCAGTATCGCCAGGCCGTCTCCGGGCTCGACGCGGCGGCAGCCCAGCCAGACGCCGGAAAGTATCCGCGCGAGCGGGCTCGCTGCTTGATGGCGGCGGGCCGGGCGCTGTGGCGCGTGAACGACTTGGTCCCAGCGGCCGAGCGTTTCTCGGAAGCCGCCGCGACCGCAGGCGACGCGGCCCTGAGCGAGGAAGCGCTGTGGCAGGCGATTGTTTCGCTGGACCAGGCCCTCGCGGGTGGTCAAAAAGAAACCGCGACCCGCCTGGGCGAGTTGGTTGTGCTCTACATCCGTCAGCACCCGCAGACGGACCGGGCCGCGAGCCTGCTGGTGAAGCACGCGGGTCAGAGCGGGATCAGCGAGGCGGAGGCGGTGAACATCCTGCTGGGCGTGGGTCGTGAGTCGACGATCTATGAGTCGGCCCGTCGGCAAGCGGCGCGGTTGCTGTACCGGGCCTTCCGGGCGGCGGGGTCGAACGAGAAGGCTTTTGCCGCGCAGCGGTTCGTGAAAGTCGGGATGGAGGTGCTAGGGCTCGATCAGCGGGCCGCTGGCGACACGTCGGCTTCGCGGGAATCGCTCAACCAGGCGGTGGACCGGCTGGTGACCACGGCTCGGCAGATTCTGGACGCGATGCTGAGCGTGCCGGCGCCGGACGCGGTGCGGGCGGTGGGCGTGATCGACGCCATCGAGGCCGCGGCGCGAGGAGCGAACGTGGACGTGGCCCCGTTCGCGGCGGAACTGGCCTTCCGCCGATTTCAAACGGCGCTGGCACGCGACGACGAGGCGCAGGCGCAGATGATCGCCGCGACGCTGCGGGGCCTGGGGGAGCAGGGGCCGCGCTTTGCCGACGCGGCGTTGCGGTCGTTGTACCAGCGGGCGGTGACGCGTTGGCGGAAGCCGGAAGGGGCGACAGACGCGGCGGCCGCGCGCGCGGTGGTCCGCCAAGGCGAGCCGTTGCTGGCCGTGCTCGACATGGACCGTTCCCGGGCCGCGGGCGCGCCCGACCAGGCCAGCCTTTCGGTTCGTCGGCAGCTTGCTGAAGCGCACGCCCAGCTGTGGAGGATCGAACGCGATATACCCGCGCGGGACGCGGCCATCGCGATCGACAAGGCGATCCTCGCGGTCGTGCCGGGGCTGGCGGAGAGTCTCGTGCGGCTGGGCGAGTTGGCCGAGGCGGCGGGGGATCTCAAGACGGCGCAGGAATGCCAGACCACGCTGGTAGCTGGGCTTGAGCAAGGCTCGCCCGAGTGGTTTAAAGCCCGGGCGGAGTCGCTGCGGCTGCTGGCGGGGAACGACCCGCAGGCGGCCGCCGACGAGCTGGCCGTGTACTTGGTGCTGTACCCCGACTTCGGCCCGGAGCCATGGGCCAGTCAACTGCGCGGCCTGCACGCCAAGCTGCCGCCCGCCGCGACGCGTGACCAGACGCCCGCGAAGAAAGGTGGGGGATGATCGACCCCACGCATCGGACAATCGTCTCGGCGTTCTTTGGGCCGATGGTCGGACAAGACGACCGGCCCGAGGTGCTGCTCGGCCTGGCAGAGCCCCCCACTCCGGCCACGGTGGCCACGGCGTTACGGCGTCGTCTGGCCGTGGTGAACTCACACCCGCGGGCGCTGGCCCCGGAGGCGGATCAGCTTCGGCTCATTCTGTATGGCGCGGCGTCGCAGTTGCTGGCGGGCCGCATGATGCCGCCGCCAGACCTGGTCGCGATCACGCCGCCCCCGGCCGCCCCTGCTCCACCTCGCGCGATACCGACCAGGCCGGCGGCGAATGCTGAACTGGTGCGCGAGACCATCAACCTGCTCGGCATACACGGCGGAATGACGCAAGAAGCGCTGGCGAAGCTGGCCATCGCCGCGCGGGCGCGGGGGCTGGGCCAAGAGGCCGTGACGGCGGCTTTGTCGCAAGTCTTCTATCAACAAGACACGCGGCCTGATCGTCCGCGGCAGCCGACGACGCCGCCGCGCGCCGCAACTCGTGGCCCGGTGGAGGATGAGGCCCAGTCGTTCGAGCCGGGACCGATCGACCCCGGCCAGCGACTGGTTCGGCAAGCGGTGTACTTCGTGCTGGGGCTCGTTGGTCTGGCGGCGGGGGTGCTGGTGATCGGTGGCATGATGTGCCTGTTGGGCCGCTCGGCACCCGCCACACCCGCAGCTGCCGCGGCGGCAGCGGCGACGCCCGTGGCGACGACATTGAGCAACAGCCCCCGCGCGACCCCGCCCGCGGCGGTGCCAGACGCGAAGATCGCAGTAGAAGATGAAGGCGTTCCGCCCGATCCCGCTGGGGTCGTTCATGATTTACGCAAGGCGCTGGACCTGGCCACCACCGAGCCCGAGCAAGGGGCGACGAAGTTCGTGGCAGCGCATCAAGTGGCGGCGCGGTGGTGGCGGCGGCTCGATGCCGGTCAGCGGACGGGGGCCATCGAAACGACGATCGACATGCTCTTCCGCCTCGCGGGCACGCCCGCGGGCGAGCAGGTCGTGAGGGCGGTCGTTGAAGCGGCCTCGCCTTTGGCCGTTGCGGGGGTGCGGCTGACGCGGGCGGGCATCAGCGAGTCGGCGTGGTCGGCGGGGTTGCTCGTGCGGCTCTCTCGCGATGCGGAGTTGCCCGCGTCGCTGCGCGGGCCGGTTGATCGGACCCTCAACGCGATGCTCGGGGGCGACCGTCCGGCGGCCAACGCGTCGTTCTCGGCCGGGGCCATGCAGGCGCTGCGGACGATGTCTCTGAGGCTGGTGTCCGATACCGCCTCTCCCGAGGCCGCGGCGGCCGCGTTCGAACGCTGGGAGCAGAACGTCCGCGCGGCGGCCGAGGGCTTGGTGACGACCACAGCCTCAGGGATGACCCTGGAGCAGGCGGTCGATCAGTCTGCCGAGGCCGCGATTCTTGAGGGTCTGCAAACGCTGCTGACGGTCGGGCCTGAACCCGACGCCGACCGGTCGATCAGCGAGGTTCTCTCCGGCGCGGCGGGCCGCCTGCGCTGGCGCCCCGGTGATCTCTCGCGGCGGCGCCTGCTGGCGTGGTTCATCCGTCCAGACATTTCCATCGCTGACCTGCACACACTCACCACGGCGATCGTCACCAAGTCGTCGGCCGACGGGGTTGACCTGGGCATGGTGGTCAGCGCCGGCGCGACCGATTCAGAGCGCGAGGCGATCTCCCGCGCTTATGCAAACGCATGGTCGCTCAGGCCGGCCAAGACCGGGGTCGACCTTGCCCAGGCGTGGGTCAACACGGCCCGCGCGACCCTCGCAACCCCCGTCGGCGCGGCGTCGTCGCTGGATGATCTGCGCTGGGCGGCGGTGTTGGCCCGCATCAACGAGGCGGCGGCGCGGCGTGATCGCGGCGACATCCAGGGGGCGGTCGAGGTTCTGACCGATCGGGTGCCGCAGGCGGCGGGCATCACGCTGGCGCAGAGCACTTCGCGGTTCTCGCTGCTGTCCGCCGCGGGAGCGGTGGGGGATGGGCAGTGGGCCACGGGGTTCATCTCCTCCGCGCCGCTGGCCGATCGGCAGTCGCGGTTGGCGGAGCTCGAGCAGTCGGGCGGGCCAGCGGGCCCGGCGGACGCCGACGTGCTGGCGGAAGCGGCCATCACGACGATCTATGGCGACCATCGCGTGTTGGCCCAGCGGGTGCTGCTGAAGTTCGCGGAGAACCCGCTGGTGATCAACGGGCTGCTCAAGGCCCTGCCGCGCGCGGCCCGGAGCGCCACGGTGCAGAGCACGCTGATCCAGGCGACGCAGCGGACCCTGCCCGGTTGGCAGACGGAGCGCTGGGCGACCGACGCGCGACGGGCGGTGGTGGAGCGGCTCATCGAGATGCTGGCGGCCGCGCCGGATCACGGGGGCAGCGCCCTGGGCGACGTGGCGATTGATCGGCTGGCGGCCGAGTTGGCGGCGGCGTATTCGGCCCGAGCGGGACGAGCCGTGTCTTCGGCGGGGATCGCGCCGTTGGACGCGGCCAAGGAGCTATCGATCGCCGCCGCCGAACACCTCAAGCAACTGCGGCTCCGGGCCGATCGCTACGCCCCCAATCCCAACGCCCCGTGGTCTCTGGAACGGCTCGAACGGCGGCACGCGGGCCGCTTGCTCCTGGCGCGAGGGCCGGTGCAGACCTTCGCCGCCGATCAGCTGTCGGCGGCGGAGATGCTGGCGTTCATCGTTTCGGGCGAGCAACCGCTGCGGGCGGCGCGCATTAAAGCCATTGTGGGGCGCATGAACGATGAACGCCGCTCGGCCCGCAACATCCTGACGCAAATCCGCATTGTGGAACAAGCCGTGACACGTCTTTGGCTGGTCCGCGCGGGCGAGGAGGAATCATGATCCGCAAGCCACTCATAGGCGTGTGCGTCGCCCTGCTGCTGGCCCACGGCGTGGTCGGCGCTTGGGCTTCGCGCCCGGCGGCCCCGCCGGCAGCCACCCCGGCGGAAAATCTGGCCGCCGCTCGGATGCGGGTAAAGGATCTTGACCAGCGCTTAGGGGCCCTCGATCCGGCCCAGCCCGAGGGCTACTTCCTGTTGGCTGAGGACTTGGCCGCCGAACGCCAGGATCCGGCGTGCCGCGCGTTGGCTCGTCAGCTCTATGCCCTGGCGGGGTTGGCCGACCACCGTGCCGCGCGGCCTTCGGGCTTGCTCCGCCCTGTGTGCCTCGGTCTGGCCGAGCTGGCGTCGTCGCAATCGGAAAAGCGCTGGCTCCGCGCCATGGCGCTGCAGGCCGGGACGGACGACGAGCGTCCGGACCCCAAAGCTGGCAACAGACCCCGGGCGTCCCCTGCCGAGGTCACTGATCGGCTGGCCCTGGAGCTGGCGACGGTGCTGGGGTACGTCCGCTCTGGCGAGGGCCGCCGCGCCCAGCGGTTGATGGAACGGCCCGGCGTGACTGAGTTGCTCCAGACGTACCAGGATCTTCTGGATGAATCGGGGCTCTCGGGCGGGGCCGACCGGGTCATCGCGTTGGCGGCGCAGTATCCATTCTGTACAGAGTGCCGCAACCGCCGGGTCGTGAGCGTGCCCGGCGATAAAAACAGGCGCTTCAAGATTTGCCCGCGCTGCGCCGGCGTGCCGGGGCCGCGGCTGGAGACAGCGGAGGTTCTCTCCCAGCTCCGGCTGGAGTCGGCGCTGCTCAAGGGCATCCACCGGCTGTGGTCGGCGCAGTTGGCCGCCGATGGCGACCGGCCTCTGCTCGACCCGGATCCCGAGGAACTCGCGGCCCGTCTGCGGCTCGACCCCGCCGCCATGTTCTTCCGCGACGGGGTGTGGACCAGCGTCAATCGGCCCTTGCCAACGCCGGCCTCGCAAGCGCCAGCCGTTCAGACGCCGCCACCCGCGTCACCCGCCGATCGGCCTTGATGCCAAGTTGGCACCACCGCGCGCGGGTGTACCCTCACAGAAGCGAGCCAGGGCCGCTTTTTTCCCGGCACCGGCTTTGCCCTTGGATATTCATGCCTAAAGCCATAGTCGGACAACACGGTCGGATCCGCGTCGGCGACCAGTCGTGGTCGATGGTCTTGCAGCTGGCCCGCGCCGGCGGGTGGAAGGCGGCGGGCACTCAGCCGCCGGAGACCTGGGTACCTTTCCGCAAAGACGGCTCGGAGCGGCCCTGGGACGCCATGGACTACACGTCGAGCCGTCGCCCGATGGTGACGGCGGACGACGCCCGCAATCTGGCCGACGCCGCCGAGCGGATGTTCGACGACATCCCTAATCACGACGCGATTGCACACAAAGTGCTGTCGACGCTCGATCTCCCTTTCGCCAAGCCGATGCGGGTGCTCGACCCGCTGGCCGATATCTCGCCGCTGGAGTTTTTCTGCGCCGAGGGTAAGGCCCGGCTGCGCCGGTTCATCGATTTCTGCCATGCGGGCGGCTTCCAGATCACTTGACTCGCCCTGACCCGACGGGCCGTGATGAACTACCGTTCCGCATGGCCGCAACACCGTCAACGATGCTGGCGCTCTCCACCCCCGCGCCCAACTTCTCACTCCCGGATGTGACCACGGGCAGGGACGTCTGTCGCGACGACTTCGCGGGCAAGCCGGCGTTGCTGGTGATGTTTGTCTGCAACCACTGCCCATTCGTCAAGCACGTCCGTGCGGAGCTGGCGCGCTTGGGCCGCGATTATGGCCCGCGCGGCGTGGGCATCGTCGCCATCAGCAGCAACGACGCGGCGGGGTATCCCGATGACGCGCCCGACAAGATGGCGATCGAGGCGCGTGAGGCGGGTTACACATTCCCGTATCTTTACGACGAGGCCCAGGCGGTCGCCAAACTGTTCAAAGCGGCCTGCACGCCGGAGTTCTTTCTGTTCGACGGGGCGCGGCGGCTGGCGTATCGCGGGCAACTCGATGACAGCCGCCCGAGCACGCGGTCGTTCGAGGGGAACCCCACGCCGGTGACGGGCCGCGACCTGCGGGCCGCCCTCGACGCGGTGCTGGCCGCCGCGCCCGTGAACCCCGAGCAGCGCGCGAGCATCGGCTGCAACATCAAGTGGAAGCCCGGGAACCAACCCGACTACGCCAAGTCCCACTGACCGCGCGCCTCGCCGGGTTCTCGGAGCCGCTGGCCTTTACATGACCGAGCCCGGACCAAGCCGACGCCAGTATCACCTGCACCGCACGCTGGCGATCTACATCTTCGTCTCGCTGCTGGTGGCCGTGGGCGCGTTCAACAGCAACAACAACCTCCTGTTCTGGCTCTTCGGCCTGTCGCTGGGGCTGCTGCTCGTCTCCGGCGTGATCTCCGGGGCGATGCTCATGGGCGTCCGCGTGCGGCGTCTGCCGATGGAGCCCACGACCGTGGGCGGCTATCTGGTCGTGCGCTACCGGGTCAGCAACGTCAACCGCTTCATGCCCGCCTTCGCGCTGCGGCTCGTCGAGCGAACGTCGCGCCCGCGCGGCAACCAAGAGCATCTCCCGGCACAGGCCGAGCTTGGCCCCACCGGCACCGGCCGCGGCGCAGGCCTGCCCGTGGAAGCCTTCGTGGGGCATGTCGCGCCGCGCTCGTCGGTGGTGATCGAGGCCCGCATACCCGCGGCCCAGCGAGGGCTCATGAGCCTCGACCACTTCGATGTCGTCACCGAGTTCCCCTTTGGGATCGTGCGTAAGTCGCTGCGCTTTGAGCAGGCCGGATCAACCCACGTCTGGCCCGTGCCGGCGGAGTTGCCGCCAGGCCTGCTGGCCGACGTGCCCTCGGCGCGGGGTCGGCCCTTGGCTGACCCGCTGCGGTCGACACGACCGGGAGCGGGGGACGAGTTTCTATCGCTGCGCGAGTATCGCTTGGGCGACGGGCTGCGATCGGTAGCGTGGAAGGCCTCGGCCCGGACGCCCTCGCTCGGGCGGGATCCGAATCACTCGGGGCTGATGGTCACCGAAACCGCCAGCGAGAAACCTCGCGTGCGTCGGCTGGAAGTGTGGCTCGCTTTGACCGACGCGGACGGCCAAGTCGACTACGAACGGGCCATCGGTCTGGCCGCCGCCGCTGTTCACGAGGGTCTGACCCGCCACATGGTGGTCTCCCTGCGGACGCTGGGGGATTGGCCCAGCCCGCTGGCGATACCGGGCCGGGGCGGCGAACGCCAGCGGGCCGCGCTGCTGACGGAGCTGGCGCTACTGCCGGCCTTTATCGAGCGCTCAATACGCCGCGAGGCGATCGCCCCCGCAAACCTTTCCAGCGATGAACACGCGCAGGGGACGCTCAAGCTCGTCGTGTGCGCCGGCCCGGCCCCGGCGGGCCTTGGGGACGCCAAGATTGTGACCACGCGGGCGGTGCACCCGTGAAACACCCCGAGCGGCCCACGCGCTATGGGCGGTTTCAGATCCTCTCCCTCACCACGGCATTGGTCGCGGTGCTGGCATACTGCGCCGCAGACTCGCGGCCCGGGCTCGGGTTGTTGGCCGTGGTCGCCGCGCTGGCATCGGCCTGGCTCATCAGCCCCAACCGCTCCGCAGCCTCCCGCCAGACCATGCCCGTCAGCCTGCCGGGCTGGCTGATCAACACGCTGGTCGTGGCGGCGTCCGTGCACGTCTTCGTGCAGTTCGGAACCTCCAGGCAAGCGCCGGTGACATTCCTAGCCGACTTCCTGGTCCACATCTTGCTGGTCAAAATGCTCAACCGCGGACGGATCCGCGACGAGGCCCAGATGCTGGGCCTGAGCGTATTTGTCATCATCGGCGCGGTGCTCTCGAGCAACGGCTTGCCCCTGGGGTTCGCGCTCCTGGTCTACACGCCCATGGCCGTGACGTGCGCCGTGCTTCTGCAGTTGCACGGCGGATTCCAACGGCAACGCGACCTCGTCGGCGCAGTCCAACCCACCGGCTGGACACTCCAACCCACGCTCACGGGCCGGAGCCGCCACCAGCTGCTGATCATCACCGCGACGGGCATCATCGCGGCGGCGGTGCTGGGAGTGGGCACATTCCTCCTCACGCCCCGAACGCTCACGCAGCAGCTCTTCGGGGGCTTCGGCAACGTGCGCCTCGGCGCAATGACCGACTTCCACGACCAGATCAAGCTCGGCGAAGCCGGCCTCATCCAGACCAGCGAAGAAACCGTCATGGACGTCGCCATCTTCGACGCCCGCGGCGAACCGATGACGCCCGAATCCGGATTCGTCGGGCCCATCTACCTCCGCGGCGCGGTGTTGGAGGTCTACGACCGCGCCACCGGATTGTGGCGACCCCGCTCGGCCGACCCGCTCTCCCGGCTTGATCGCCGCGCAGAATGGTCCAAGGAGTCCTTACAGGCCGAGACGCTCACGAGCATGGGCGAAGCCTTGTCGACCACCGCGGCGGCGGCGGCCATCGAGCAGCGGATCACGCTCCGCTCCATCCGCCCCGAGCAAGCCGCGCTCTTTGGGCTGTGGAGGCCGTTCGCCATCCGCTTCGACCAATCCGGCAACCTCACCCGCAACCTGCGCGAGCAAACGCTCCAGTTCCAACCTACGACGCGCGGGAACCGGCTCAGCTACACGCTCATCTCCTCGCCGGACCTCGGAGAGCCGGCTCCATCCGCGGCCCGCCGGAGCCAGCCCAATGCCGAGACTCGGCCCGACATCGACACGACCTTCGCCTCGGGGCCCACGCACGACCTGGCGCGAGAGACGCTGCAAAGGGCCAGCGTGGCGTTCGACCCGGGCGAACGCGACGCCGGGGCCAACCGCCGCGCGGTGCAGGCGATCATCGCCGAGCTCCGAGCCCGCTGCGGCTACACGCTGGAGATGGTCGCGCCGCGGGAGGGGCAAGACGCGATCGACATGTTCCTGTTCGATACCAAACGCGGGCACTGCGAGTACTTCGCTGCGGCCGCCGTGGCTATGTGCCGGGCGGCGGGCCTGCCCGCACGCATCGTCACCGGCTACGCGGGCGGGGAGTTCAACACCATCTCGGCGCAATACGTCATCCGCCGCGCCGACGCCCACGCGTGGATCGAGGTCCAGCTCCGCCCCGGACGCTGGGAGACCTTCGACCCGACGCCCCCGACCGAGCTGGGCCCGGCACGCCGCGCCGATTCGGGTCGCGGCCTGCTCGCGCGGCTGCGACAGCTCTACGAGGCCATCGAGTTCACATGGGTCGGTTCCGTCGTAGCCTTTGATCGCAGCGCCACAGACCGCGTGGACCTCGCCTCGATGGCGCAGCGCAACCGCCAGCGGATGACAGCCTTTAAAGACGCGATCGACCACGCCATCACCCGGGTGCGCTCGCTGGTGCCCGGCCTGGGCGGATTTGGCGCTACCGCCGCGACGGCGGCGGTCGTGCTGGCGGCGCTGGCCTTTGCCTCGTTCTTAGGACGGGCTTTGTGGCACTGGCTCGTGAATCGGTTCCACGCGCGCCGCGCCGCGACGCCCGTACTGCTCGGGCCAGATGGCCGGCCCGTGCGGTTCTACGAGCGCACGTTGAAGGCCCTCGCTCTGGCCGGTCTGGCCAAGCCCGAGGGCACGCCGCCGCTGCAACACGCCCGCGAACTGGCCCGGCGCGACGACGCGCCGCTGCCCCCGCGCGCTATCGCGCTCTTCGAGTCGTTGACTCGGGTCTACTACGGCCTCCGCTTCGGGCGGTCGCAGATCGACCCCGCGCAGCTCGCGCAGGTCAACGCGGATGCACGCGAGCTTCAGAGCTTGCTCACCACCCGGCACCGGGCTCCGAGAACACCCGGACAACACGACGACCACCGCACGGAGCGATAACCGCCGCGGCCCTCAACACCCCGCAAGCCGTCACTTCCCGACCCCTTCTAAACGTGCGCCTCCACGGCCGCCGCGGGCGGCAACTCGGCGGCGACTGAAGGACGCTGGCCACGCTGACGATCTGCTCTGCACCGCGCGGCGTCGCGCGGCCCACTCCCCCACTCAGTGAGAATCACCTTGCCAGCCAGCCGATCCCGCACCGAGCGTTGGAAAGAGCTTCTTCAGCAGTTGCACGACCGCGGCGGCGCGCTCGAAATCGCCGTCAAGGCCGATCCGGACCGCGTCGATCACCGCTCCGACTTGGTCTGGCGCGTCCGACTGTTGGCCATCACGGCGGATGAGTTGCTGGTCGAGTATCCGTCCGCGGCGGGCCGCTCGATCTCTTTGGGGGCCAACGTCCCCATCGTCGCGGCGTTAAGCGTCGGGCAGAACCGCTGGATGTTCACCACCGAATCCCGCGGCGTGCGCGTGCTCGGGCAGGGCCATGCGGCCGTCTCGGGCCTGGTGCTCAAGCAACCGACCGAGATCGAACGCTGCTCGCGCCGCCAGTTCTTCCGCATCTCGACCGCCGAGCTGCGCCTGCCGAGCGTCGAGTGCTGGCCGCTGCTCGACCCGGCCACGGCCATCGCCGCCGAAACCGCCAACCGCCTCGCCATCGAAGACCGCCTCGCCCGAGACGGGATCGTTCAGCCCGACAGCGAACTCGCCGCCACGGCCGATTCGCTACTGCTCCCCGACGTCGGCCCGTCATTCAACGCCAAACTCCTCAACCTCTCCGGCGGCGGCATGGGCCTGCTCATCGATCCCGGCCAAGCCGGCAAGCTCGACCGCGTCCGATACCTCTGGCTCCGCATCGACCTCCGCCCCGAAATCCCCGCGCCCGTCGCCCTCACGGCCAAGCTCGTCCACGAACACCGCGACTCGTCGCAGCACGTCTTCGCCGGACTCTGCTTCGACTTCGCCCACCACCCAGCCCACCAACGCTTCGTCGTCGACCTTCTGGCCCACTATGTCAACCAGCTCCAGCAAAACCGCGGCGCCCGCGAAGCCGCGTGAATAACCCGCGAGCCTGACCCGATGCAGCGGCCGCCCCCCGGCTCCCCCACTCCCGCCGCGACGCCGAAATCCGGCCGGGATGTGTCGACCGGCCCCGCGACCGGCCCTAGACTCCGCTCGATTCTGCCCGGGGTGTAGCGCAGCTTGGTAGCGCGTTTGACTGGGGGTCAAAAGGTCGTGGGTTCAAATCCCGCCACCCCGACTTTGATGGTTTGATGGCCTCGGCAAGTGCCGAGGCCATCGACATTTACGGCGTAGTTCGATCTTGCCCTGCCAAGGCCAAGAGTCACGAGCGTTCCGCTCACGGCCGCACCGCGACCAATAGCCACAAGTCCACCACCAGCACCGGAAGGAGGCCAACACAGCTTATCGCTGTCATCGCCTCTTCGTTTTGGTGGGTTGCTCGTCGATTCGCGGCCCGAGCAGATTCTCGGCCTCGTGTGGCAAATCGGAGTGGCGAGCCTGGTTCTTGACGTCATCGGATTCGCTCGCGAACCCGCCTTCGGCTTTGGACGTTGCGTCGCCCGACCCCACGGCGATATGCGTACGTCCCGAAGACGACGGGATGGAAACCCCGGCGACCTCTACGGGCGCCATTCCCGCGCGCAGAGCCTCCGACACGGAATCGGAGGCTTGGCGAAGCATCGTCACCGGCACACCCCGTGGAAACACAACCTCGCGAGCCTCATCGGGCATTGAAATCCCATGCTCCTGGAACGCCCGTTTCACAAGCCGGATCACCGACGAACGCACCTTGAGCCAACTATTGTCCCGCCCGTTGAGCCAGAAATACACCTTCAAGTTCACCGTCGCTGCGCCCAGACTATCCGCAAGCACCCAGGGCTCGGGCTCTTTGAGCACGGCGGGATGATCGGCCAGCACGCTGCGGGCCACCTCTTGGGCGCGGTCGATCTGATCGTCGTATCCGATGCCGATCGTGAAGTCCTCGCGCCGGTTGGGCATCGTCGTGAAGTTGCGGATCGTGCTGACGTACACCGTCGCGTTCGGGAGCTGCGCGAGGTTGCCGTCCAGCGTCATCAGCACGGTCGTGCGGATGTTCAGCTGCTTCACGTAGCCCGTGACGCCGCTGATCTCGACGAGGTCGCCGGTCTCGAACGGTCGCTGAACGCTCAGAAAGATGCTTGCCAGGTAGTTCTCCGTGATCCCGCGGAACGCGATGCCCAGCGCCAGCCCCACAAGGCCTGTTCCGCCCACGAGCGTCAGGGCCAGTTGCGTCAGCCCCGAGATGCGAAGCACGATGTACGCGCCGAGAAAGAGAACGATCACCCCAGTGCTCAAAGCGAGAAGGTCACGCAGCAGTTTGGCGCGAACACGCTCGCGGAGCATGGTCCGCACGCGCCGGGCCGCAAACAACCCGGCCACACCGAACAGCGCCAGGATGAGAAGCCCCAACACCACCATCGGTATCGCCCGGGCAGTGTCTCGCCAGAGCCCTGACAGCCCGCTGAGCGCCACGCTGAAGTCCCAGACCGATGCGCTGGCAACTTCCATCTGGTTGGCCACGGCGGCCACACCCTGTGTGTTCCGCGCAAGATCGCCCGCCCACTTCTTCAGTTCTTCGGACTTCGCCGGGCCGCCTAAAAAAACCACCCCGTTCTCGACTCGCACGCGCGGGTCCGCGAACCAGCCGGTGGCGTCGAGCACGCTCTTGAGCCGGTCGCGGATCGCCGCATCGTGCGCGACTGGTTCGATGGCCAATGTCGTCGCGCCGGGGGTGATATCCGCCGCCGTGGCCGGGGCGGGT
>Ga0105044_10006543_pt1 | contig 16031 bp, 12 predicted proteins | sample MAT01_FD_78092 | JGI IMG/M metagenome (GOLD analysis project Ga0105044, IMG submission 78092) | Freshwater microbial communities from Lake Fryxell liftoff mats and glacier meltwater in Antarctica - MAT-01 | ecosystem: Environmental > Aquatic > Freshwater > Ice > Liftoff microbial mat | place... | reverse complement strand
TCGATGACCGCTCACCCCAAAGAAGATCCGGTCACGGGCGAGCTGGTGTTCTTCGGGTACTCGCCGATTGCGCCGTACCTGCGGGTGCACACCGCAGCGGCCGATGGCACCCTCACCTGGTCGACCATCGTGGAACTGCCCGGCCCGGTGATGATGCACGACTTCGTGATCACGGCCACGCGGGTGGTGATCTTCGATCTCCCGGCGGCGTTCGACGTCCACGCGCTCGTCAAGGGCGACCCTGGCATCTACTGGGCGCCCGAGCGCGGCGCGCGCATCGGCCTGCTCGACCGGGGGGCACCGGGCGACACCGTGCAGTGGATCGACGTCGACCCGTTCTGGGTTTTCCACTTCTTGAATGCCCACGATGCCGACGACGGCAGTGGCGCCATCGAGGTCGTTGGCTGTCGAACCGAGCGCCTGAATACGTCGTTCGGCGACGAGGAACTCGATCAGCCCTACCGGCCGAACCTCTACCGCTGGCGCATCGACCCGGTTGCGGGCACCCTCACCTCCACGCAGCTCGACGATCGGCCCACAGACTTCCCCCGGCTCAACGAGTCGCGCACCGGGCTTGCCTACCGCTACGGCTACACCGGGAGCACCGCCAAGTGGAACGAGGGTGAAGCCATCTTCGATGGGGTCATCAAGCACGACCTTCAGACGGGAGCGTCGGAGGTCCACCGCTACGGCCCCAACCAGGTCTGCGGCGAGACCGTGTTCGCCGCGGACCCGGCGTCGGCCGACGAGGACGGTGGCTGGTTGTTGAACTTCGTCCACGACCTCACCACCGATCGCAGTTCGGTGGTGGTACTCGATGCGGCGACAGTGGTCGAGGTGGCCCGGGTGCAACTGCCCCGCCGGGTGCCCTTCGGGTTCCACGGCAGTTTCTTGCCGGCGGAGGGCTGATCTCGTGACGGCCGTCCTCGCCCCCGTCGTCGACGCCCGCGGCAGCCAGCCGGCCGTCATCGACGAACGGGGCACCACCAGCTGGATCGAGCTCGACGAGCAGGTGACCCGCCTGGTGCACGCGCTGCGGGCGCGGGGCCTCGGCGTGGGCGACACCGTCGTGGCCATGCTGGGCAACCAGGTCGAGCTGGTCGTGACGTCGCTGGCCTGTGCCCACGGCGGCTGGGCCATGGTCCCGGTGAACTGGCACTGGGTGGCACGCGAGGTGGCCTACGTGCTCGACGACGCCGATGTCGCGGCCCTCGTCGTCGATGCTCGCTGGGCCGATGTGGCGACCGATGCCCTGGCCCGAGCTGGTTCGGCGGGCGAGCTCACGCGCTTGCGCGCCCAGATCCTGGTGGGCGAACCACCGGTGGCCGGCTTCGAGCAGTGGGACGAGTTGCTGGCGGCGGCGTCGACCGATGAGATCGAGGACCCCCAGCGCGGCGGGCCGATGTTCTATACGTCGGGGACCACCGGGTGGCCCAAGGGTGTGCGTTCGACGCTCTCCACCACGGGCGGTCCGCCCGAGATGCTCACCCTGATCGCGCACAGCATTGGCCCCACCATCGACGTCCCACCCGACGAGGCGGCGGAGCGGGTGCAGCTCGTCTGTGGCCCGATGTACCACTCGGCCCAGTGGGTGTTCGCCATCGCCCCGCTTGTATGCGGGGCAACCCTCGTGCTGCAGCAGCGCTTCGACGCCGAGGCTGTGCTCGATGCCTTCGACCGCCACGGCGTCACCAACACCCACCTCGTCCCCACCCAGATGGTGCGGCTGCTCGACGTTCCCGACGGTCGACGGGCTGCACTCGATGGCGGCTCGCTGCGGTCGATCATCCACGGGGCGGCACCCTGTGCGCCGAGCGTGAAGCGACGGATGATCGAGTGGGTCGGCCCCAAGATCACCGAGTACTACGGCGGCACCGAGGGTGGGTTCCTCGCCATGATCACCGCCGAGGAATGGCTTGAGCGGCCGGGCTCGGTGGGTCGGCCGATGGAGGTGATCGAGGTCGTCATCATCGGCGCCGATGGCGAGCCGGCCGAGGTCGGCCAACCGGGCGAGATCTGGTTCCGCAGCCTGCTCGGGTCGGACTTCGAGTATCACAAGGCACCCGACAAGACGGCGTCGGCGCACCGCGAGGGCGGCTTCGGGACGCTGGGCGATGTCGGCTACCTCGACGCCGATGGCTACCTGTTCTTGTCCGACCGCAAGATCGACATGATCGTGTCGGGTGGCGTCAACATCTATCCCGCCGAGATCGAACACGCCTTGGCCGAGCACCCCGCCATCGCCGATGTTGCTGTCTTCGGCGTGCCGAACGAGGAGATGGGCGAGTCGGTCCATGCCGCTCTGGCGCTGCGGGCTGGGTTCGAGTGGTCCGACGCGCTGCAGGCCGAGCTCGATGACTTCTGCCGCGAACGGGTGGCGGGCTACAAGCGTCCGCGCAGCTACGAGGTTCATGGCGAGCTTCCCCGCAGCGAGGCGGGCAAGCTCACCAAGCGCGTCCTGCGCGACCCCTGGTGGGCCGACGCCGACCGCGCCATCTGAGCTGACCGTGGCGAACTAGCCGTGGCGAGGGTCAGGCTGTCGCCGATGCGGTGGCGGCGGTGACCGGGGGAGCGACCTTGGGCCAGGGGCGGTTGCGCTCGACGGCGAGGGCAACGTCGAACAGCAGTGCGTCCTCGTGGTGGCGGCCCATCACCTGCATGCCGACGGGCAGGCCCTCGACCGTGCCGGCTGGGATCGACACTGCGGGGTTGCCGTAGATGTTGGAGATGATGGTGAGCCCGCCCATGCTGACCATGTCGGGGAACTTCTCGGTCGCGTAGTCGAGGATCAGGTTGGGCAGCTTCGGGGCGATGGCTGACGCCACTCGGGTGGCGGCCAGCAAGCCGCGCCCGGCGTAGCGGGCTGCGGCACTCGACTGCGCCATGTCGAGCAGGTCGGACTCTTGGTTCGACGTGGTGGCGTGCGCCGGGAACGCCGGACCGGGGTTGGTGGCGGCGATGATGAAATCGACCTGGTCGAACGCGGCCGCCATCTCCTGGTTGGCCTTGACCCGCCGTTTCTCGGCCTCGGCCGCGGTGTGGAGGTTGTACATGGCTTGGGCCAAGAACACGCCCGTGGCGACCTCGTCGGTGAGGTCCTTGGCGCAGGCTGGCCAACGGTCACCGAGCTCGGCCAAGAGGGTGGAGAGGTTGCCCATCATCCACTGGGCGGCGAGGTTGGGCGGGTTGATCGACACGTCGACGATCTCCATGCCGGCGTCGGCAACGAGGGCCTCGGCTTCGGCCCGGATGTGCGCTTCGACGCCCGGTTCGAGCTTCACGCCGCCGATGCCGGGCACGATCGCCACCTTGCGGCCACGCAACTCGTGGCTGCCGAGGCCCTTCTCCCAGCCCGAGGGGCTGGGCAGCGACGTGGGGTCCCACGTGTCGAGCCCTGCGCACACGTCGTAGTAGCGCGCCGCGTCTCGCACGGAACGAGCCAGGTTGCCGAGCACCACCGTGTTGGGCCGGGCGTAGGCGGCGGGGCCGCGGGTGATGCGGCCGAACGTGCCCTTCATGCCGAGCAACCCGGTGTAGCCAGCGGGGATGCGGATCGACCCGCCGCCGTCGCCACCGCAGGCCAGGCTCACGAGCCCGCCTGACACTGCTGCGGCCGACCCGCCCGACGAGCCGCCGACCGTGCGGCCATGTTCCCAGGGGTTGTGGGCCACGCCGTTGAGCTTGGTGACGCTCACGTTGAGGCCGCCGAACTCCGACGAGGTGGTGAGCCCGACCGGGACCACGCCGCCACCGTCGAACAGCCGCTGCACGTGGTGCGATGTGTAGGTCGCCTTGCGGTCCTTGTAGACGAGCGAGCCGCCGGTGTCGGGCCAGCCCTCGACCTCTTCGAGCTCCTTGATGCCCGTTGGCACGCCACCGAAGGGCTTGGTGAGGTCGGCATCTTTCGCCGCGTCCCGGGCCCGTTCGGGGTCGAGGTGCGAGAAGCAGTTGAGGCTCGAGGACCCGATGGCGGCGAGGGTGGCGTCGAGTTCTTCGAGCGGGGTGCGATCGCCGGCGCGGAACGCGTCGACCAGGGAGCAGGCATCGTCTTGCCACGGGGTTTCGGTCATCCCGACATCATCTCGCGAATCCGAGCGATCGTTCACATTCACCGGCGTCGGGTCGGTTCTGCCGCGCTGGTGTGGCGGGGGTGGCCCATGTGCGCGGCAGAACGGGCTAGGCGGGCTAGGCGGGCTAGGCGGGGTCGGTGGCGGAGCGGGACATGCCGGCTCGCAGGGCCACGAAGGCTGCGGTCAGTAGGAAGAGGGCGATGGAGATCAACACGATGGTGCCGCCCGAGGGGGTATCGGCGTAGAACGACGAGCTGACCCCGCCGACTGCCGCCACCACGCCCAAGGCGGTGGCCAGTAGCACCGTCGACCGAAAGCTCCGGGTGAGCAACTGGGCGGTGGCGATGGGGACCACCATGAGGGCGCTGATGAGCAGCAGGCCCACCACCCGCATCGAGATCACCACGGTCAACGACGTCACCACGGCGAGCAGCAGGTTCAACCGCAGCACGGGAAGGCCCGAGGCCCGTGCGTATTCGTCGTCGTTGCTGACGGCGAACAGGTAGCGCCCCAAGCCCAGCGTCACGGCGAGGACACCGAGGCTGAGGGCCAAGAACGTCCACAGGTCGGTGGTGGTCGTGGTGGTGATGGCACCGAACAAGTAGGCGTCGAGGTTGACGGTGGTGCCGGGTGGCGCCTGGGAGACGAGGACCACACCGCCGGCCAGCCCGCCATAGAAGAGGACGGCGAGGGCGACATCACCGCTGGTACGTCCTCTAACCCGGACCAGTTCGATAGCCACGGCACCCACGGTTGCGGCGACGAGCGCGGTGAGCACCGGGGCCGTCGACGTGACCAGCCCAGCGGCCACGCCCGTGAGGGCCACATGCCCGAGCCCATCGCCGATGAGTGCTAGTCGCCGTTGCACGAGGTACACCCCGACCGACGGTGCAGTGAGCCCGACGAGCAGGGCGGCTACCAACGCCCGCTGCATGAAGTCGTACTGGAGGATCTCGATCGACATCAGGTCTCGCGACCGTCGAGGCCGAGGATCCCGTGGCTGGCGATCCCGAACCCCGACTCGGGGGGTTCCTGGGTGCCGTGGTGGTGGTGCCAGGAGTCGTCATGCCAGGAGTCGTCATGCCGGGAGTCGTGGTGCTCGTCGGGGGCACCCTCGAGCGATCCGTCGTGGACGACGGCGCCATCGGCGAGCACGATGGCCCGCGTCACGACGGGTCGAGCCGGCCCCAGTTCGTGGGTGACCAGCACGATGGTGGTGCCGGCTCCGACGAGGTTGGCCAAGATGGTGGCCAGCACCTCCTTGTTGGCTCGATCGACGCCAGCCGTGGGTTCATCGAGGATCAGCAGGTCGGGCCCCGATGCGATGGCCCGGGCGATGAGCACGCGGCGCTGCTGGCCGCCCGAGAGCGTGGACAGCGAGGAACGGGATTGGGTGCTGAGCCCAACCGCGTCGATGGCATCGTCGATGCGGTGGCGGTCGGCAGCGGTGGTGCGCCGGAACGGTCTGACCGTGGTGAGCAGCCCGGAGGCGACCACCTCTCGAACCGTGGTGGGGATCCCGCCACCGATGGTGCTGCGCTGGGGCACGTAGCCCACTCGACCCCAGTCGACGAAGCGCCGGCGATCGACGCCGAACACCTCGACGACACCATGCTGGATGGTGGCCAGACCGAGCAGACCGCGGATCAGTGTCGACTTGCCGGATCCGTTCGCACCGAGGACGGCCACCGCCTCGCCCCGGTCGATGCGCAGACCCAGGCCATGCACGATGGTCTGGCCGTCGTAGCCGATGTCGACAGACCGGAAGTCGACGACGGCCTCAGCCGCCGACGGGGTCACGGGCAGGGTTGTCCAGCGCGGAGGTTGGCGAGGTTGGCGCGCATGACCTCAAAGTAGTCGGACCCCTGCGATTCGTCGGTCAAGCCCTCGAGCGGGTCCAACACATCGGTGCTGGCCCCGGTCTCGGCGGCGATCGTCTCGGCGATGGCCGGGCTGACCAGGGTCTCGAAGTAGATGGTGGTGACCCCGTTGTCCCTGACGAAGTCGGCAACCTCGGCCAAGCGACCGGCCGACGGCTCCTCGCTCGTCGTCAGCCCGGCGATGCCGATCGGCTCGAAGTCGTAGCGGGCCGCGAAGTAGCCGAAGGCAGCGTGGCTGGTGACGAGATCGCGGCTGGTGCACCCGGCCAGGCCTTCCTCGACCTCGCGGTCGAGTTCCTTCAGTTGGTCGATGACCTCGTCGGCGTTGGCCCGGAACTCGTCGGCCTGGGCGGGCTGCTGTTCGGCCAGCGTGTCGGCGAAGGCGTCGGCCACGGTGATGAGTCGGGTGGGATCGAGCCAGAAGTGGGGATCGGTCTCGGCCTTTTTGTCGTCACCTTCGGCCTTGTGGTCCTCTTCACCCTCGTGGCTGTGGTCGTGGCCGTCACCTTCGGCCCCGTGGCTGTGGTCGTGGCCGTCACCTTCGGCCAAGGTGCGGTTGAGGTCGGCGAACTCGGCAGCATCGAAGCTCGTGGTGCCGGCGGTTTCGATGGCGTCGTCGACCGAAGGCTGGAAGCCCGAGAGGAACACCACGAGGTCCGCATCGGCAATGGCGGCAACGGATTGGGGGGTCAGTTCGAGATCGTGCGGTTCGCTGCCAGGAGGCGAGAGGTTGGTGACCTCCACCAGGTCTCCGCCCACCCGTTCGGCCATCCATGCCAGCGGATAGAACGACGCCTGGATGGTCAAGGGTTCGATCTCGACGGCGGTTGATTCTGGTGGCGGTGCGGATGATTCTGGTGGCGGTGCGGACGTCTCGGCCGTCCCCGAAGATGACGGGGATTCCTCAGAGCCGCAGCCAGCGAGAACCAGGCCGGCAACGGCGATGGAACTGATGAACGTGAGGGCAGGGCGACGAAACATGGTTCCCATGCTCATCGAAAATGGGAGTGATTGTCAAACCTAGAAGGGACGGACGCTCGATCGGCGGTGGACTACGGTCGTTGGGGATGGACGGGACGGCACACCCCGGGACCGATCGGTCGGCCGACGACCCCACCCAGCCCCGGGCCGATGGCGATGTGCGCCTGATGGTGCTCGTGGTCGTCGTCCTCGTGGCGGTCGTGCTGGCTCGCCCTCGACTGGCCGAGGTGTTCTCTACCGGTCAGCCGCGCGAGTGGATGACGGTCTTCATCGCCGTGGCGGTGCAGGCCATGCCGTTCCTGGTGTTCGGCGTGCTGCTGTCGGCGCTGCTCGCCGCGTTCGTGTCGCCCGCAGCCCTGGTCCGGGTGCTGCCCAAGAATCGAGCGGCATCGGTGGTGGCGGCTGGCGGTGCCGGCATGGCCCTCCCCGGCTGCGAGTGCGCGGCCGTCCCGATCACCGGTCGCCTCATCGGTGGCGGGGTCCCGGCCGCCGCTGCGCTGACCTTCTTGTTGGCTGCTCCGGCCATCAACCCGATCGTCATCGTGTCGACGGCCACTGCGTTCCCCGGTCAACCGGAGTTGGTGCTCGCTCGTTTCCTGGCCTCGCTGGCCACGGCCATCACCATGGGCCTGCTGTGGCTCCGGATCGGGGCCAGTCACACCTTCGACCAGCTCATCGAGCGGGCCCAACACTCCCGCAAGGTCGAGGGCAAGTGGCACACGTTCACCGACGCCGCTGCTCACGATCTGCTCCACGCCGGCGGCTGGCTGGTGGTGGGCGCGGCCGCGGCGGCCTCCATCCAGGTGATCGTGCCCCGCAGCATCCTCGAGGCACTCGGGGGCTACGGCCTCCTGGCCGTGCTGGCTCTGGGACTGCTCGCCGTCTTGCTCTCGGTGTGCAGCGAGGCCGATGCCTTCGTGGCCACGTCGTTCACGGCGTTCTCGCCTACCGCGCGCCTGGCGTTCATGGTGGTGGGCCCCGCAGTGGACCTCAAGCTCATCGCCATGCAGCACGGGACCTTCGGGATCCGCTTCACCCGCCTGTTCGCGCCGCTCACCTTTGGGGTCGCCATCTTGTGGGCGGTCGTCGCTGGATCGTTCTTGTGAACGGTCCCAGCGCGCTCACCAAGCGCGCCATCGTGCTGGCCGTGCTGGCGGCTGGCATGGGCCGATTGGCGCTCACCGACGCCTATCTCGCCTACGTGAAGTCCACGATGCGCATCCCGCTGCTGGCGAGTGCCGTCGTGCTCATCCTTTTGGCTCTTGCCAGCGCGGCCGCTGCCGACCGTTCACGCGAGGACGATCACGACGAGGATCACGACGATGCGGCCGGCGACGAACACGAGCACGCGCACTTCCCGCGGATCGGGCTGGGGCTGGTGGTCCCGGTGATCTGCATTGCCCTCGTGCCCATCTTCCCGCTCGGCGCCGACGCCGTGACCGGCCGGGCCCCCAACGCCATTCGCGCCGACCGCTCCGTTGCGGCTCGCGACGGCGCCGATGGATCAAGAAGCGGATCGGGCGCGGGCACTGACGCACTCGCCGCTGGAGGGACTGTCACGGTGCTCGACTTCGTGGATCGAGCCATCAACGATCCCGCCAACCCGTTCTCGGAGCCGGTCACGCTGGTCGGGTTCGTCAGCAAAGATTCGGCCATCACCGATGGGTTCGTGCTCAGCCGTTTCATCATGAGCTGTTGCGCGGCCGATGCCCAGCCGCTGCTCGTCCACGTTCGCTCCGACGGCCCCGCGCCCCCGATCGACTCTTGGGTCGAGGTCACCGGCGTGCAGATCCCGGCGCCCGACGATATGGCCGACGAGGATCGGGTGCTCACCCAGAACATCGTGCTCGAGGCCACCGAGGTGTTACGGATCGACCAGCCGACCGATCCGTACGAGACGTACTGATCCGTGACCGCTGGATCTCTTGATCTAGTGGTCGACGGACTCGATTCGGACCACGGCGCGGCCCTCTTCGTCTGAGGCGCGCAGATCGACCGTTGCGCGGATCGTCCAGTCGTGGTTGCCCTCGGGGTCGTCGACGATCTGGCGGACGTGCCACTCGCGCTGGTTGTCGCCGTGCCCTGCGGGAGGTCGCTCGTCGATGAGCAGGAGCGATGGATTGCGGGCGTCGCCGTCGATGCCGACCCGAGGGTGCTCGGCGAAGTACGGGGTCAGCGCATCGAACCAGCGCTGCGCCGTCCAGCCGTCGTCGCCGTCGAGCTCCTCGAGTTCGTTCCAGCGGCGGTGGGCGATGAGCTCGATCCGTTGGAACATGGCGTTGCGCACCAACACCATGAACGCCCGGCGGTTGGCAGTGACGGGGGGCGGGGGCGCATCGGGGTCGGCGACACGGTCGGAAACGCGGTCGTTGGCCATGGCGGCGTCGGGGTTGCGCAGTTCCTCCCACTCGTCGAGCAGCGACGAGTCCACTTGGCGCACCAGCTCGCCCAACCACTCGGTCAGGTCGATGAGCTCGTCGGTCTTGCGGTCTTCGGGCACGGTTCGTTGCAGCGTCTTGTAGGCGTCGGACAGGTAGCGCAACACGGTGCCCTCGGAGCGAGCGAGCTGGTAGTGCCGCACGTAGTCGCCAAAGTCCATGGCCCGCTCCCACAGGTCTCGCACGACCGACTTCGGGCGCAGCGGATGCTCGGACACCCACGGGTTGGACTGGCGGTAGACCTCGAACATCGGGTCGAGCAGTTCGGCGAGCGGGCGCGGCGCAGAGATCTCCTCGAGGGCGATCATGCGCTCCTCGTACTCCATGCCCTGTGCCTTCATGGCTGCCACCGCTTCGCCCTTGGCCTTGTTGAGCTGCGCGGCGATGACCGGTCGGGGGTCGTCGAGGACGGCCTCGATCACCGAGACCACGTCGAGGGCGTGGGTTTCGGACTCGGGGTCGAGCAGATCGAGTGCGGCGAGGGCGAACGGCGACAGCGGCTGGTTGAGGGCGAAGGTCTGCTGGAGGTCGATGGTGACGCGGACGGTGCGGCCCCGATCGTCGGGGTCGGTAAGTTCCTCGACAACCTCGGCGTCGAGGAGCGAGGCGAACAGCTCCTCGGCCCGATCCACGTGGCGCTGCTGGTTGAGTTCGGTCTCGAAGTTGTCGGTGAGGAGTTGGTGCAGCGCAGCGCGCCCGTCGCCGGGTCGGTCGAGCACGTTGAGCAGCATCGAATGGCTCACGACGAACTGCGACGTGAGCGGTTCGGGGGCGGCACTGACCAACCGGTCGAACGTCGGCTGACCCCACGAGATCTGGCCCGGCGGCGGCTTCTTCTTCACCAGCTTGCGGACCTTCTTGTCTTGCGCGCTGCGGGCGGCGGCCTTGGCCTCGGCCTTGGCGTTGTCGATGACGTGGTCCGGCGCCAGGCCGATGACCGTGCCCATCGTGTCGAACCCGGCCCGCCCGGCTCGCCCGCCGATCTGGTGGAACTCGCGGGCGCTGAGCAGGCGGGTCGACGTTCCGTCGTACTTGGCCAGCGCGGTGAACACGACGGTGCGGATGGGCACGTTGATGCCCACGCCCAGCGTGTCGGTGCCGCAGATCACCTTGAGCAGGCCTGCTTGGGCCAGGCGTTCCACCAAGCGTCGGTAGCGGGGGAGCATGCCCGCGTGGTGGACGCCGATGCCGTGGCGCACGAACTTCGACAGCGTCTTGCCGAAGCCCGCGGTGAACCGGAAACTGCCGATGACCTCGGCAACTTCGTCCTTCTCGGCACGCGTCAACAGGTTGGTGGAGAGCAGCGATTGGGCTCGCTCGACGGCAGACGCCTGGGTGAAGTGCACCACGTACACGGGCGCCTGGTGCGTGGACAGGAGTTCGTCGATGACCTCGGTGAGCGGCTGGATGCGGAACTCGTGGTACAGCGGGATCGGCCGGGTGGCCGAGCGCACGATGGCCACCTCACGGGCCGTGCGGCGAGGGAGGTCCTCGGCGAATCGGGTGACGTCGCCGAGCGTGGCCGAGAGCAGGACGAACTGCGTGCGGGGCAGTTCGAGCAGGGGCACCTGCCAGGCCCAACCGCGGTCGGGGTCGGCGAAGAAGTGGAACTCGTCCATCACCACCTGATCGACGCGCGCCGTCGCCCCCTCCCGCAGCGCCAGGTTGGCGAGGATCTCGGCCGTGCAGCAGATGAGCGGCGCGTCGGGGTTGACCGCGGCGTCGCCGGTGAGCATGCCGACTCGATCTGGGCCGAAGGTGGCCGAGAGTTCGAAGAACTTCTCTGACACCAAGGCCTTGATGGGTGCGGTGTAGAAGGTGCGCCCGCCGGCGGCCAGGGCGCTGAAGTGGGCGGCGGCGGCGATGAGGCTCTTGCCCGATCCTGTCGGGGTGTCGACGATGACGTGCGATCCCGACGCCACCTCGAGCAGCGCCTCTTCCTGGTGGGGGTAGAGCGCCAGCCCCTGGCTTTCGGCCCAGCCGAGGAAGGACTCGACCACGTCGTCGGGTGAGGTGGCCCCCTCGATGAGATCTCCGAGGGTGGTCACCCGGCCGTCGGTGCGACGAGCGGCCACGGTCGCTCCCGCTCGACGGCGAGGGCGACGTCGAAGAGGAGATCGTCGCGATGGTGCTCGGCCAGGACCTGGATGCCGACGGGCAACGGGACGCCGCCGGTTGCGGCCATCGTGCCGGCCGGAATGGAGATGGCGGGGTTGCCGTACACGTTGGAGATGATGGTGAGCGCGCCCATCTTCACCAGGTCGGGGAAGCGCTCGGTCACCATCGTCACCAGTTTCGAGGGGAGACGAGGCGACACCGCGCTTGCGACTCGGGTGCCGAACAGCAGCCCGCGGAACCCGGTCCGGGCGGCTCGGCTGGACGTGGCCCAGTCGATGAAGCTCTCTTCGCTGCTGCTCGTGACGGCATCGGCGGCGAAGGCGGGTCCGGGGTTGGTGGCGCAGATGATCAAGTCGACCGTATCGAACGCCCGGGCCATGGCTTCGTTGGCCTGCACACGGATCGTCTCGGCCACCGCCGCCATGTTCAGGTTGTAGAGCGACTGCGAGAGCATGAGCCCGATAGCCATCTCGTCGGTCATGTCGCCCGCACAGGCCGGCCAGCGGTCGCCGAGTTCCGCCAGCAGGGTGGCCAGGTTGCCGAGCATCCACTGGGCGGCCAGGTTCGGAGGGAGTACCGGGAGGTCGACGCGCACCAGGCCGTTCTCTTCGATGAGGAGCCGAGCCTGCTCGTGCACGTGCTCGGCCATGCCCGGCTCGAGGGCAGCACCGCCCAACTCGGGGACGACCGCCACCCGCAGGCCCTGCAGGTCCTGAGACCCAAGGCCCGCTTCCCAGCCTCCGCTCGCGGGCAGCGTGCTCGGGTCCCATCGGTCGAACCCGGCGGCCACGTCGAAGTAGCGGGCGGTATCGCGTACGGACCTGGCCAGACAGCCCGACACCGCCGTGTTGGGACGCATGAAGACGTGGGGTGCCCGGGTGATGCGGCCGAACGTGCCCTTCATGCCGACCAACCCGTTGTACGCGGCGGGGATGCGGATGGACCCGCCACCGTCGCCCCCCGTGGCCAGTGGCACCAGGCCACCGGCGACGGCAGCGGCGGAGCCTCCCGACGAGCCACCGGCACTGCGCCCCGTCTGCCACGGGTTGTGGGTGATGCCATTGAGCTTGGTGATGCTCACGTTGAGGCCACCGAACTCGCTGGCGGTGGTCTGGCCCACGGGGACGACGCCGCCTCGGGTGAACAGCCGCCGCATGTGGTGCGAGGTGGCGGTGGCGACGCGGTCCTTGAACACCAGCGATGCGTCGGTGTTGGGCCAGCCCTCGACCGAGGTCATTTCTTTGATGCCGACCGGCACGCCGCCGAACGGAAGCGAGACGTCGGCCGTGGCGGCGATGGCACGGGCCCGCTCGGGGTCGAGGTGCGAGAAACAGTTCAGGTCGGAGGCTTCGATGGCGGCCAGGGTGATGTCGAGTTCCTCGACGGGTGAGCGCTCGCCGGAGCGAAAGGCTTCGACGAGCGACGATGCGTCGCCCAGCCATGGTGTGTCGGTCATGGCCTCATCCTCGCTCATCCTCGTTCGTCCTCATTCATCCTCATTCATGGGGCGGATTGCGGAGGGACGCGGACCAACCGGTGGTCGCTGGTGATCAGCTTCCGGGCGATGCCTCGGCTGACCATCACGTTGGTGATGGCACCCGAACCGAGCAGCAGGAACATCACCGCCATCTGGACCATCACCGCGTCGAGCGGGTCGACGCCGGCGAGCAGCAGGCCGGTCATGGTGCCCGGGAGGGCGATGAGTCCGACGATCTTGGTGCGCTCGATGTCGGGCGTGGTCGCGGTGCGCAACGCCTCGCGGACGTGCGGTCGGATCGCCTCGGCGCCAGATCGACCCAACGAGAGGCGGACTTCGATCTCTTCGCGGTGTTCGTCGATTTCGGCGAGCGTGCGGCGGGCGGCCAACACCGTCGAACCGATGCCGTTGCCCAGCAACATGCCGGCGGTCGGTACGAGCGTGCGGGGCTCGAGTGGGAACATCCCGAATCCGAACACCACCGCCAGGCTGGCGGCCGAGGCCAGGGCGATGGCCCCGCAGGCCAGCCCGAAGAGTCCCTCGACGCCCGGCGATCTTCGGGTCACGACGATGCCGCCGATCACCACCATGGCCGCCACCCACAGCCACGACCACGCGAGCGAAGCGTCCTCCGCCAGGACCAGTCTCAATGCCCCGCCGATCGCCAGGAGCTGGACGGCCATCCTGGTGGCAGCCCAAGCGATCGACCGCTCGAGGCCGAGGCGCTCGCGCCACGAGATCACGATCGCCACCACGATCAGGAGCAACGAGGCGACAACACCCACCACGCCAACGTCGGGACCGTTCATGGGGTACCCGCCGCCAAGAAGTCCGCGACTGCGGCAACAGGCTGCGCCAAGACCTCAGCGGCCGGGCCCGCCTGCACGACCAGCCCGTCGGCCAAGAAGACGACCCATCGAGCCACCCGTCGGAGCTGGTCGAGGTCATGGGTGACCCAGATCACGGTGATGCCGCGCTGCTCCAGCGTGGCGGCCAACCCCTCGATGCGGGCGGCGTTGGCCGGATCGAGCGAGCTGGTGGATTCGTCGAACAGCACAACGTCGGGCTCGGTCGCCAACGAGCGAGCGAGGCACATGCGCTGGGCTTCGCCTCCTGACAGGTCTCGTGCTTGTTGACGGGCAACCCCAGGATCGAGCCCAACCTGGCCGAGCATCTCGGCAACCTTCTCTGGACTGAGCGCGGGGTCTGCTTCGAGGAGGTTGTCGGTCACCGTCCCCGGTAGCACGACCGGTCGCTGGAACACCATGGCCACCCGACGGCGGTGCTCGGTTGGGTCGACCGTGGCAACGGCTTCACCGTGGTAGCGCACGGTGCCCTGGGTGGGAACGTCGAGGCGGTTGAGCAGGCGCAGGAGTGAGGACTTGCCCGATCCCGAGGGTCCGGCGATGACGACGGGCCCAGTCGCCGGCATGGCGAGGTCGATGGGGCCGAGGATTCGTTTGTCCCCACGGGTTACCTCGACGGCATCGAGCTGGAACAACGCTCGGGCCGGCTCGTTCACGGCGATAGCCCACCACGCGCGTGGCGCGTCGGCAAGGTCGTCGGTGGCGAAGGTTGGTCAGCGCCTGGCGCCGGGTCGGGTCGCGTCAGGTCAATCGATGAGGGTGCCATCGGGGCGATGCACGGTGATGGTGCCGTCCGAACTGCGCCGAACGGTGAACCCGTGCTCCTTGAACCGGTTGTGCCGCCCACACATGGGTGCCCCGTTGCCGGGGCACGTACTGCCGTGTGTGGGGCCGTTGAACGACTCCAGGTGGTCCGACTGGCACGCCGATGACGGGACCTCACAGCCCGTCCACCCGCAGCAGGAGTTGGCGAGCCGAACGGCGAGCTGGGCGTCGCCGGTGAAGAGGCGCACGTTGCGGCCAAGGTCCAACACGACGCCGTCGGCACCGTAGACCGCTCGGCGCACGGTGCCGACGAGCGACGCAAGGGTGACCTCGGTGGGGTCGACCCGGTGCCCGTCGATGGTGTCGCAGCGGAAGTGGCTCGGCTCGGCCGGGTCGATGCTGCCCGTGGGGAATCCGAACAAGGTGGCGAGGCGGCGCTCGAACGTGGCGTGATCGATGCCGATGACGGTGCGGATCACCGACCCGCCGGGTGCAGCAGCCCAAGCATCGGCCGCCTTGCGTGACATTGCCACCCACGCGTCGGCTCGACGCTGCGCGACGGTCCGGCCGAGATCGGCAATGGCGGCGCTGTCGCCCAGTCGCTGGCGTGCCTCGGCGAGATCAGCCTCGAGTTCCGCCCGGCAGAAGCGCTCGAAGATCGAGTGCAGCTCGGCGCCGTGGATCGTGCCGAGGCGGCCGGTCAAGGTCCAACCGTCATCGAAGCCCTGGGTGAGCCGGATGTCTCGCTGTTCATGGAGGCGTTGGGACCGGTCGCAGGTGCCGTCCTCGTCGACCCGGCGTACCCAGTCGGCCACCCACTGCTGGAAGTCGCGGTGCGACCAGTTCCGGGCCCGTTGCACGAACGCGTCTTCCTCGTCGACCAGGGCGGCGCGCACGCGCGGGTTCGCCCACGCCCGGGCCACCAGGTCGGCGTGGCTCACAGGAACCGCGCCATCGGCGAAGGCGGCGCGCAAGGCCGGGAGGGCCCGCAGCGCGCGAGCCAATCGGACGCGTTCGCCCGCCTGGGCATTCGATGTGCGGCACACATGGCGGACCAGCACCTTGGCGGTGGCGTGCCCATCGCGGGTGTGCCACCCCTGGGCCTCGACATCGGCCACGGCGTCGACCTGCAGCGCGGTGACCTGACGCTCGATGACGGCCAGGTGCCGTTGGAGGTCCACTGCTTCCTGCGCGTGGTTGGCCGAGACCCCAGCAGCGCGCACTGCGTCCAGCCCGCGGCGGACCAGCGCCAGGCCAGCAGCAAGCTCGGGTGAAGAGACGGGTTCCACGCCCACGACGGTACTCAGGGGGTCTGACATCGGAGGTCGTTTCCAACCTTCTCAGTCAGAAAGAATCCCTTTCATGTCCGATTTTGGCGGGCGATCTCGTCGTCGGGCATGGGGCCTGGCGCCCACCGGACCGTCCCGCGCGCCTGG
>Ga0105044_10006541_pt1 | contig 16031 bp, 20 predicted proteins | sample MAT01_FD_78092 | JGI IMG/M metagenome (GOLD analysis project Ga0105044, IMG submission 78092) | Freshwater microbial communities from Lake Fryxell liftoff mats and glacier meltwater in Antarctica - MAT-01 | ecosystem: Environmental > Aquatic > Freshwater > Ice > Liftoff microbial mat | place... | reverse complement strand
TGGATGAGGTCCCCTTGCGCAACGGTCAGCCCCATGATCCGCACCGGCTGCCCGATGCTGCGGACATGGACATAGCCGTGGCTGGGGCCGATGCTGCCTGCGATGACCGGAAAGCCGGGCGGCAGATCGCCAAGATCGCGCACGACGCCGTTGGTCAACGCGCCTGACATGCCAAACCTCTTGTGGATGGTCGTCTTGATCTCGCCCCAATAGGCGCCGATGCACTGGGGATAATCCAGATCCGCCACCACCGCGATCGAGGGTTTCGGTCCGTCATGCATCGCGCGGTAATAGGCCATGCGCCGGGCGCGGATAATGCCAGCCTCTTCGGTCGGGGGGGCCAGTGCCGCGATTTGTGCGGTGACGGCGTAGCCCACGATGGCCTTACCCGGATCGGTCGAGATCATCGTGCCGCGGGTGAAACGGTCAAGGCCGCGGCGGCCCTGCACCACCTCGATGGCGTTGCAGACCGTCGGGGTGTCCACCCGGCGCAGGGTTTCAAGCAGACTGTCGTCCATCATTCCTCCAGCCAGCGGATCAGGGCCGCCGTGGTTTCGAGCGGTTTTTCCAGCGTCGGCAGATGGGCGGCACCAGTCACGATCACCAGCCGCGATTGCGGCATCAGGCGGTGCATCAACTGGTGCCGGCTAAGCGGGCAAAGCCGGTCTTCGGCACCCATCAGAACCAATGCCGGGCCTTTGAAGGCGGCCAGCGTCGCGGTCTGATCGGGCCGGTCCCGCAGCGCGCAGGACTGGTTGACAAAGACCTGCATGCCAAGACTCAGGGCCATGTCCATGCACAGATCAAGGATGGCAGGCTGATCGGCACCGGGGAACAGGTAGTTCGGCTTCATCTCGTCGCGTATCACGGCGGCAAGCTGGCCTGCCAGCGCGCGGGCAATCTGGGGGCCTCGACGGGCGCGCGCCTCAGGTGCCTCGGCCAAGGGGTTGGTGTCGAGAAGTGCCAGATGCGTCACCCGGTCCGGTGCCTGTCGCAGAACTTCCATCGCGACAATCCCGCCCATCGACAGACCCGCGAGCGCAAAGTGTTGTGGCGCATCGTGCAGGACCTTTGCAGCCAGTGCCGCCATGGTGTCCTCCCCGGTGGGCACCACATGCCCGACCGCGCGCGGATACAACGCCGTAGCCAGCCCGCCCCACATTCGGGCATCGCACATCATGCCGGGCTCCAGGACGAGTGGGGTCATGCCGCGCGCCGCGCGCCTTCCTTCAAAGTCGCAAGCTTGGCCCATGCAATTTCGGGGTCGACCGAGCCGAAACCCGCGAAGGTGCCGAAACCGCAATCGGATCCGGCAATGACGCGGTCGGCCCCGACGATATCGGTGAAGCGTTGCAGCCGTTGTGCCACGAGGTCGGGGTGTTCGACAAAGTTCGTCGTGGTGTCGACAGCCCCCGGCACCAGCACCTTGTCGTCGGCGATCTCGTGCGCGCGGTCGCGAAACACGGTCCATTCATGGCCGTGACGCGGGTTGGCGGTCTCGAACAGGATATAGTTCGCGGGCACCGTCATCAGCAGCGGAAACACCTGCGCCATGTCGATGTCGCAGGTGTGCGGGCCTTCGTAATTTCCCCAGCAGATATGCAGCCTGATGCGATCTTGCGGCAGGCCGTGCAGGGCGTGGCGCAGAGCCTCGACATGGGTGGCCGCGACGTGCAGGAATTCGTCATCGGTGAGGTGGGTGAACAGCATGTGGCGCGACAGGGCGAGGTCGGGGCAGTCGAGTTGCAGATCAAGCCCTGCGTCAAGGATGGTGCGGTCTTCATCGTGCATAGCCTCGGCAAGTGCTGCAAGATGGTCTTCGCGTGTTCCGTAATGGGCGTTTTGCAAGAACAGGCTGATCACGCCGGGCGAGGCCGCGTTCATGAAGCCGCGCGCAGCACCGTGCAGGTGCATTGCCGCCTTCAGGTTGGCGATGTCCTTTTCCAACTGGGGCCCGGGTCGCCTCGCTGCCGGGCCAGGTCAGCCGCCAATGGCCCCGCATCGGCATCAGGACCGAGGGGCGGGTGTGCGAATGCAAATCGGCTCTGGCGGAGGCGCGGGTCACAAAGCTGACCTCGAACCCGGGGCGGTCGCGCAGCTTGCCGCTGTCGCCGATCACCACCGCAGGCTTGCGGTCGGCCAGCGCCATCAGGTCCCAATACCGCGCAACGTGATTGGGCACGACCTGCGCCGTGGTCGGTTCGGGATAAGCCTTGAGCTGCGCGTCGGTCAGCAAGAGCATGGGTCCGACACCTTCAGGCAGGATGGCGCCTTTCTTGGTGTCATAAAGCTTGGCGTTCTCGCCCAACACCAGACCATAATCCCTGCATCGGTGATGACTTGCGGCGCCCAGATCACCCCGCCCCCGGCATCGTCGCCGCCAAGGATTGCCATGATCAACCCGTAATCGGTGCCGATGTTTTCGAAGGCCCGAAAGATGCCGGTCGGGATGTTGATGATGTCGCCCTTTTCCATTACCACCTCTCCTGCCGTGCCCCAGCGGCCCCAGAAGAACCGCCAGCGGCCCTTCAAGGCAAAGAACACCTCGGCGGTGCGGTGGCTGTGCAACGAGTTGCGGCATTTCGGCGGCTGGCTCGCCGCCCCGATGTTGAAACCGGGGGTGGCCGCGATAGGCACATGCTGATCGGCGGATTCAGAGACACCGCCGCCGATGATGGTGAAGTTTTCCTTCTGGTCGGACCCCGGCGTGTGGGCGTCGATGAACGCCGTCTTGCAGGGCCGAAGCTCGCCGTAGCGGACGATTTGCGGGGCAGCGGTCATAGGTCACCCGTGTGCAGCAGGATCTGTTTCCAGATCGCGGTTTCATCGAAAAGCGTGTACTCGCGGCGGATGCCCCAGCCGTTGCGGCCTGCAACACCGCCCCAGGGGCCGAATTCGGCATGAGAGATGCCCATGACATGCATCGGCGCTTGGGTCGGGCGGCCAAAGGCGCCCCAGCCGGAATGCGTGCCATCGAGGCTCCACCTGATGGCCGCACGGGGCGGCAGCATCGGGTCTTCGCGGCCGATCTGATGGTGGATGGTGAACCTCGCCGATGGAAAGGCCGCGCGCAGGCCCATCCAGAACCGGTCGGCGTCGGCATGGCTGAGGCCCTCGACCCCGCCGGGACGGTAAAGGTTCGCGGCCCGGCCATAGACCCGTGGAATGACACCCATGTCGGCGGCCAAGATGCGGGTCAGCGTATCGGCAAGCCTTGCACCCCATTCATCGTCGTTGCCGCGCCCGGTGTAGGGGCCGGGCACGTCGCGGGCAGGGGTGAAGGGTTTCACGCAAGCCTCTGCCCCGCCCTCGCGCGCGATCTGATCCCGCGTGAAGCCGGCAGGCTCCCACCCCATCTGGCGGACGATGGCCCCCTGATCGCGGATCAGCCATTCGTCGTTGATCAGGTCGTCAATCGCATGGCAGTCGGCGATGATGCGATAACCCAGGCGTTTGCCGGTCGCCGTGCCACAAGACCCGTCGCCGGTATGCGTCGCGGTCGAGATCAGCCGGTGCGACGACAGCATCCCCTTGCCGTCATTCGGATTGCCCGACCAGATGACATCTTCGCCCAGCAGGGTGCGGTCGGGAAACTCGGCCAGCGTCGCGATTGTCGCGGCAATGACACCCTGATTGCCGACCACGACCGAGGCGGGGGACCGCACCGGAATGTCGGCCCCGTAGCGATGGGTCAGCGAGGCGATGCCCCGGTCTTTCCAGATTTCGCGCGTGATCCCGATGATCCAGTCGGGAAGGTCCGTCCATTTGGGATCAAAGCCTTTCATGGTCGTTCCTTATGGTTTGCGGACCGAACCGCGCAGGATCAGCGGCCCGTCGATGGTGATCTGGCGCGGGGCGGTATCGCCTTCGATCTGGTTCAGGAGCGTTGCCACCGTCGCCTCGACCATGCGGTTCACCGGCTGGCGGATGGTGGTCAGGTCATAGGACGGCCAAGCGGCAAGCGGCACATCGTCATAGCGCACGAGGGACACATCCTGCGGCACCCGCAGGCCCAGTTCGTGGCGCAGCGTGTCCATCACGGCAAAGGCCATGTGATCATTGCCGACAAAGACCGCGTCCGGGTGGTCTGGTCCGGCGAACAGCAACAGCGTCACCGCACGCGCTGTCTCGCGCGAAGACATGCCTTCGACCACTTCTGCGTGGCGCATCCCCGCGTCAGCCATCGCAAGGGAAAAGCCCGCCGCGCGGTCGCGCCCGGTCGACGATCCCTGCCAGCCCATGATATGCGCAATCCGCTGGTGGCCGGCCTCGATCAGGTGGCGGGCAGCGCGCTGACCCCCGGCCATATTGTCCGACGTGACCGATGAAAGGCGGGCATCGTCCTGACGCCGGTTGAACAGCACCAACGGGATGCCCGCCGCATTGCACATCGTCGTAAGGTGATTGGTCATGGCGACGCTTGCCGTGATCATTCCGTCGACCTGATAATCCAGCAGGTTTCCATCACTTCGGCCACACGCTCGGTTGCATTTTCGGCCATGAAGACGAGGATGTGGTAACCCTTGGCCTGCAAGGCGCGGCTGAGGAGTTCCAGCGCCATCGGGTAGAACTGGTTATCCAGATAGGCCACCACCAGCCCGATGATCCGCGTGCGCCCGGTGATCAGGCTGCGGGCCAGAATGTTGGGGCGGTAGCCAAGACGATCCGCCGCCGCGCGCACCTTTAGGGCGGTTTCCTTGCTGGCCGAAGCGCCCGGCGTGAACACCCGGCTGACCGCCGATTGGCTGACACCGGCGAGATGTTCCACATCCGTCGCGGTCGGTTTGTCGCTGCTGCGGTCGGGTGCGTCGGTCATCGGTTCACTCCGCCGTCCAGCCGCCATCGGCCATCAGCGCAGTGCCGGTGATGAGGGCGGCTGCGTCCGAGGCAAGAAAGACCACCGGACCCATGATGTCGGTCACCTCCCCCACCCGGCCCAGCTTGATCTTGGACAGGATCCAAGCGAGACGGCCCGCGTCGCGCAGCGTCTGTTCGCCCAAGGCCGTGCGGATGAAGGTGGGGCACGGCGTGTTGACGCGGATGCCGTGCGGCCCCCATTCGATCGCCATCGCCTTGGTCATCCCCTCAAGCCCATGTTTGGTAGCCGCATAGACCGCGCGATCCGGCCCGCCGACATGGCCCATCTGCGATGAGATGTTGATCAGGCTGCCGGGCTTTCCCTCGGCGATCAGACGGGCTGCGACACCCCGCGTCAGGAAATAGGCCACCCGCAGGTTCAGGGCCATCGCCGCGTCGTAATCGGCGGGGTGGTGGCCAGAGCCGGGCTGTGGCGAGCGAGGCCCGCAGCGTTGACCAGCACATCAAAGGGGGACTCAGTGGCAAGGAAAGCGTCGGTTGCCGCAAGATCGGTGATGTCGAGCACCTGCGCGCGGGCCGTGCCGCCGTCTGCCACGATGGCATCGCGGGCGTCGGCCAACTGCTCGGCGCGCCGGGCAACCAGCGTCACGTCGGCCCCCGCTCCCGCCAGTGCCGCAGCCGCGGCAAGCCCGATGCCCGACGAGGCGCCGCTGATCAGGGCGCGACGGCCATCAAGGCGAAAGCTGGGGGTGCGGGGCAGGATCACGGCAGGGCGGCTCCGGTTTCGGGGTCAAAGCCATGACGCGCCTTGTTGAATTCGCGCATGCGGGCCAAGGGATCCGTCCCCAGTTGCGCGAAAGCGTCGAGAAGATCGACCAGCACCCAGTTTTCGCGGACCAGTTTGCCTTCCATTCGCCAGAAATCAAGGCTGCGCATGGTTAACTGCTGCCCGGTTGGCGGCAGGCCGAGCCAGCCTGCACCGCTCAGCGTCTGGCGCATGTTGGGCCAGCCGGTGACGGCGGCGTATTTGCCTTGCCCGAAGAAATGCCCCTTGGTCTGACCGGGGTACTGGCCACGGTCGGGCATGGCCGCCAGAAACGGGATCTGATGCCAGTTGCGAAAGCCGGTCATTCCGCGCGCGGTGCCGATGCCCGCCGGGCCATACCAGTTCATGCGCGGGTGCCAGTAGCGCGGCATTTCCATCGCCTCCGGCCCGCCGTGCAGCGGGTGCCGTTTCATCGCCGTCAGCATTTCCATGACGAGGGCCACGGTTGCGGTGCCATCGCCCTGCACCGTCAGCCCGTCTTGCGTCATCGGACCGGGTACCACCATTTCGCGCCCCAGCGACGGCGCCATGGGCCAGACCCCGGCCTGCATCATCACCTCGGGGATATCCCAGATCGCCTGCATCTCGACGACGCAGGCGCCTTCGAACCGGAAGAACTCGTGGTAGCGCATGGCCACCAGATGGCCGGTTGCAGGAATATCAAGCCAGGGCTTGGCAGAAGTGCCCATGTAATGCCCGCCCGCGCCAAGCCACAGCGCACCGTCCTGGTCATGGCCCGCGATCACGATCCAGTCGCGCCGTTCAAGATCGGGGATTGCGGTCAGCAACGGCGCGAAAGCTCGCGCATGAGCGGCCTCGGGGCCGGTCACATCGCCGATCGGGTGGCACAGGTGAAAGATGGCATCCGGCGTGAACAGCCCGTCCATCGCCGCGCGCAAGCCCGCGCCGTCGCGCAATGCGGTGGCAAAGGGGGCAAAGGCGGTTTTGACGCGCAAAGCTTCGGTCATTCTGCGGCCAATCCGTAAGGCACATTGCGGCCCCCGTAGCGGCGCACGCGGATGTTGCATTGCTCGGCATGGCCTACGAAGCCTTCGAGCAGGCACGGACGGCTGCCGTACTCGCCGATCATCGCTGCTGCGGCGTCGGTGGTGGTGACGCGCTGATAGCTGTGCGTTTTGAGGAATTTGCCGACCCAGAGGCCGCCGGTATAGCGCCCCGCCTTGCTGGTGGGCAACGTGTGGTTGGTGCCGATCAACTTGTCGCCATTGGCCACGTTGGTGCGCGGGCCAAGGAACAGCGCGCCGTAGCTGTGCACATGCTCCAGAAACCAGTCGTCGCGGTCGGTCATCACCTGCACATGTTCGGAGGCGATGAAATTGGCCTGCGCCAGCATCTCGTCATAGGTGTCGCAGACGATCACCTCGCCGTAATCGCGCCAACTGGCCCCGGCGGTGTCGCGGGTGGGCAGGATTGTCAACAAGCGGTCGATCCCGGCCATCGTCGCCTTGGCCAGACGGCGCGAGTTCGTCAGCAGAACGGCGGGCGAGTTGTAGCCGTGTTTGGCCTGCCCCAGCAGGTCGGTAGCGCAAAGCTCTGCGTCCACGGTGTCATCGGCAATTTCCATCGTCTCGGTCGGGCCCGCGAACAAATCGATACCGACGCGGCCGTAAAGCTGGCGTTTGGCCTCGGCCACATAGGCGTTGCCGGGGCCGACCAGCATGTCCACCGGGGTGATCGTTTCGGTGCCGATGGCCATGGCACCCACCGCCTGCATGCCGCCGAGCACATAAATCTCATGCGCGCCGCCCATCTGCATGGCGGCGACGATGGCGGGATGCGGCACCCCCTTGACCGGCGGGGCCGAGGCCACGATGCGCGGCACACCGGCAACCGCCGCCGTCAGCACCGACATATGGGCCGATGCCACCATGGGAAACTTGCCGCCCGGTACATAGCAGCCGACCGATTGCACCGGAATGTTGCGGTGCCCCAGGAACACGCCGGGCAGGGTCTCCACCTCGATATCGGTCATCGACGCGCGTTGCGCTTGGGCAAAGCGGCGAATCTGGGTCTGGGTGAACCGGATGTCGTCCATATCGCGGGCCGCGACCTTTTGCATCGCGGCCTCATTTTTCGGATGCGGTCAGCCGGAAGCTGGCGGGTGCGTAATGGTCGAACTTCTCCGACAGATCGCGCACCACCGCGTCGCCGCGCGCCGCAATGTCGGACAGAACGCCTTCCACCGTTGCGCGCACCTTTCGTCGTCTTCGGCCCGGTCAGCCTCGGGCTTGCCGCGTTTGAGGTAGCTGATCGTCATGGCGTCACTCCGGCATTGGCGGGGTTTTGGTCCCTTGGTCGTAAGCTTCCCAGCCATGGCCGCCAAAGGCATCGACGCCAAGCTGCGCCATCACTTGCGGAAAATCGACCATCACCCAGTTGTCGGTGATGCGGCCATCGACGACCTTCCAGAAATCCATGTAGCGGATCTCGACCCGTTTGCCGGTGGGCGCTATCCCCATGAACTCGCCGGCATGGGTGGCCTCTTGCCGGCCAAAGGCCGCGGCCCATTCGCCCATGTACAGCCGCGCTTCATCGACGCAGACCTTGTCCTTGAACGCGGCCTGAAACGGCCTTTGCCAGTTGCTTTGAAATTCCTGCAAGCCGCGTTTGCTGCCGCAGCCCTGATTGCCGAACCAGTTGAAGTTCGCGGCAAAGAATTCGCCGATGTCGCCGATGCGGTGGTCGTTCAGACCGTCCACCATGCCTTCGGTACCCGCGCGGGTGGCGTCGGTTTTCGTCATGTCCGTGTCTTTGGTCAGCACGGCCTGTTCGGGGCGGGAGCCTTTCATGGCTTTCTCCTATCTGCGGAAGGGGAAAAGTTGGGTCAACCCTTGACGGCCCCTGCGGTCAGGCCGGACACAATCTGGCGTTGAAAGGTCATCACCAGAAGGAACAGGGGTGCGGTGATCGACACGGCGGCGGCGTCCGCCTGCACCTGATCGGTGGTGGTGGTTTCCCGGTTGAAATAGCCCGCAATGGCCGGAACCATCGTTTGGTCGGACCCGTCGAGCACCAGCGTCGATCCGGACCGCGCCAGCGCATAGCCCGCCAGCGTGCCGAAGGTCAGCGAGATGGTGACCACACCCACGGTCACCTTCAGCGAAGTGAGAAAGTTGCGCCAGAATTCGCGGTCGACCCAGACAGTATTGTAATGCTCCAGCGTCAGGCCGATCAGCGGGGTCAGGCCAAAGGCACCGTTGAGCGCGCACATCAGGGGCAGAAGCACCAGCAGGCCGCCGATCAGGAATGTCAGCGCAAAGACGGCAGCACCCACGAGCCAGCCGAAGGCCAACAGTCCGCGTGGGCTGAACCGCGTCACAAGGCGGGGCAGCAGGCCCATGGCGACCCGCGCCGCCGTTATCAGAAACGCGATCAACGCTGCGATATCGAGGATCGTCAGCCCCTTGCCCTGTGCGCGGGTGATCGGGCCAAGGACACATCCCACGGGCTGGCGGCAAACGCATCGAGCGGGACGTTGAAGCTCATCACCGTGATCCAGAAGATCGGAAAAGCGGCGATGAGGCACCACAGCGTCAGGGACGCAGCCAAGGTCAGGCGCAGAGACAGGGGTTGGCGCGGTGCACGGATCGTCATCAGCAGCTCCCCTGGTGATCGCGCCACGTCCGGCGCAACAGCGGGATCAGCAGCACGACGATCCCGATCATCGTCAGCATCGACGAGGCCGACGCCCGGCTGATCGCCCGGTTCCCGGTGTTGTCGGGCGACAGGTAATCGCAGGTCAGGTATTGCAGCGAGCGGACGTAAGCCTCGGCGCGGAAACCGACGATTTCTCTGAACACGCGGTAGGCATCCATCAGGTGGATCAGCGTGACAAACACGATCAGCGGCATCAGATGCGGGATGACCACGTAACGCAGCCGTTCGAACCGGTTTGCCCCGTCGATCAGTGCGGCCTCGATGCTGTCCTGGTTGACGCCTTGCAGCCCCGCGTAAAAGATCACGAAGGCAAACGGCGCGACGTGCCAGACCCGAAAGAACATCATCAGAATCTCGATGGCCCGGCCTTGGGCGAATATCGCGATGTCGGTGCCGGAATAATGCTCCATCGCGCGGGTCCTGATGCCGTCGCCGACGAACAGCCAGCGGATCGCCAGCGCGCCGATCACCGGGGTGATGATGAACGGCAAAAGCGAGACGAAGATCACCGGACCGCGCACCGACCGGGCAGTGTTGTTGACGACAATCGCGATTGCCAAGCCAAGCCCGATCACCAGCGGCAAGGTGATGAAGGTGAACGTCAGCATAAAGCGCAACGCCCCCCAGAAGTCGATTGCCAGCAAGGCCGCCGGATCGAGGTTGCGGATCGCGTCCCGGGCCTTGGCGGGTTCCAGCACATTGCCGTAGCGTTGCCAGCCGATGAAGTTGGTTTCAGTCCGCATCTTGCCCGCGTCATCTGGCGTTGGGCGCGGCTTCGTCTCGGTCACGCAGGTCTGGGTGACAAATCCCGGCGTGCAGGTTTCGACCTGCACCATGTCGACGATGGGTTGGGTCTGATAAAAGCTCTGGATGAACTCGCTGACCAAGGGGGCCGCGATAAAGATCATCATCATCAGCACCGACGGCGCGATGAAGGCGGCAAAGGTTCTGAATTTCATGAAACGCCCCCTTGCCGTGATTGGGGGGCGGGGCACCGTGCCCCGCCCGGATGTAGGTTACTTCAGAACGCCCGCTTCCTTGGCGCCCGTGGTATGGAACGCCTCGACCGCCGCCAGCGTGCCTGCCGCCGATTTCTCGCCGGTGAAGAAGGCTGACAGATTGTCACCAAGCGCCGAGTGCATCAGCCCTTGCGTGGTGGTCGACGGATAGGACGGCTTGGGCGGGGTGGCGCTGGCGGTGGCAATCGCGCCTTGCGCCAGACGGCCCGGCACATAGCCCTCGACCAGCCAGATCGCATCGTCGTTGTGCGCCGTGACCATTTCGGTGTCGATGCCTTCCATCGCGACCTTGAAGGCGGCATCCGCCTCTTCGTCGGTGATGTTCTTGGCGATCACGATACCGTCCCACCACAGCGTCGTCGCGGGCGCGCCGCCTGCCATCGCCGTGGGCGCAATGCCGCCATCGACCCTGCCAACGACCTTGCTTTCGGCGGCGTCATCCATCGCGCCGCCACGGCTGGCCCACAGGTTCGCCATCGCGATCTTGCCCTGCTGGAACTGCTGCTGGACATAAGTGCTGTCCGAGATCAGGTATTCGAGGTCCATATAGGCGGTCAGTGCCTTCAGCGTTACCAGCGTCTTGACGCCAGCCTCGTTGTTGACCGAAGGCGTGCCATCGGCGTTGATCAGCGCGCCGCCCATGCCGAAATACATGTTCACGAACTTTTCGCCAAAGTTCCAGCCCGCCTTTGTCGTGGCACCCAGCAAATAGTCTACAAGCCCGGCCGCCTTGATCTTTTCGGCCGCCATCAGCACTTCGTCCCACGTGGTGGGAACGGCAACGCCTGCTTGCTCAAGGATATCCTTGCGGTTCATCAGGTGCTGGGTGTGCACCATCATGGCAATCGCCATGATCTTGCCATCGACCTTGATCAACTGGTTGGGCTTCAGGTTCTGGCCGTACTTCGCGACCAGATCGTCCAGCGGGCGGATCGTACCGGCATTCAAGAGCGGCACGATGGTTTCATTGGCGACGCCGCCGATGTGGTACAGCGAGGGGTTCGCGGCAAACGCCTCGGGCTGTTTGGTGGCAAATTCCTGACCAAGCTCAGGCGTGAAGTTGCGGCATTCGGCCATGGCCGAGGTCGCCGATTTCCACGCCTCGAACCCGGCGGTCAGCGATTTCAGCGGAACGGTGTTTTCAAAGGCGCAGGCCGCCATGGCGGTCGAGCCCATCAGTGCGAAGCCACCGGCACGGGCGAGTTTACGAAGCAGCCTTGGACAGTCTCCCTGTTACAGGGGCTTGCGGGACCCGGTTTTCATCGGGGTCACGCGGTCAGCCGCGCCCCGGTCGTTGCATCAAAAACGTGGCAGGCGGCCGCAGGCAGGTGGATCGACACCTCTTGCCCGATCTCGGTCCGGTACTCCTTGTGGGCCTTTACCGCGACCATCGCGCCGCCTGCGCGTACGGTCACCATGGTGGAATCGCCCAGAAGCTCCATCGTATAGACGGGTGCGTTGATTTCGCCTTGGGCTGCCACAGCGGCGTCTTGGGCGCGAAAGCCCACCGTTGCCGGGCCATCGGCTGCGTTCAGCCCGCTTATCCGGACATGGTCGCCGGTAAAGGTGCCGCCCGCAAGTTGTCCCTGCATCAGGTTCATCGCCGGGTTGCCGATGAAGCTTGCGACAAAGGTATTCTCCGGGCGGTCATAAATCTCGGTTGGCGTGCCAACTTGCTGCACGACGCCTTTTTTTTCATCACTACCACCCGGTCGGCCAGCGTCATCGCCTCGATCTGGTCGTGCGTCACGTAGAACAAGGTGACCTTCAACTCATGGCTGAGGTTCTTGATCTGGGCACGGGTCGAAACCCGCAGCTTGGCGTCGAGGTTGGACAAAGGTTCATCCATCAGGAACACTTCGGGCTGGCGCACAATGGCACGGGCAAGCGCCACTCGCTGACGCTGCCCCCCCGACAGTTCGGATGGCTTGCGATGCAGAAACTCGTCGAGTTCGACCATGCCGCTGGCGCGACGCACACGGGCGTCGTGTTCAGCCTCGGGGATTCTACGAAGCTTCAGGGGAAAGCGGATGTTCTCGTAGACGTTCATGTTGGGGTAAAGCGCTTAGGACTGGCATACCATGGCGATGTCGCGGTCCTTGGGTTGAAGGTCATTGACCCGCCGCCCGCCGATCGGAATTTCGCCGTCGGTCGCATCTTCCAGCCCCGCGATCATCCGCATCGTGGTGGTCTTGCCGCAGCCTGACGGGCCCAGCAGAACCAGAAACTCACGGTCGGCAATCGTCAGGTTTATGTTGTCGACGCCGACAAAACTGCCCCAGCGTTTTGACAGACCGCAAAGTTCGATCCCAGCCATTCGACCCCCTGACCGCCCGCAGTTACCCAGCGGTGCATCCGGATGCAGTCTGGATTTACCTGGTTTCCGATTCGTGAAAATCTTTTTTTGCAATCGCGTGCAAAGGGCGATCGGATGTCCCCGGAAGACAAACAACATGCGCATGAAATTCTGGCAGCGCTTGCTGCGGGGCGGGTTACACACGCGTATCATCCTGAAGCGCACTGGTGGGGCAGCCACCCTTGGAACATGCGGCAGGGGCACCTTGAGATCGCCGAAGTCTGGCGGGCCCTGCGGCACGCTCTCCCCGATCTTGAACGCCGCGATCTGATCTTTGTGGGCGGCGAAAGTCTGCCGTCGGTGAAGTTGCGGCATCGCGGTGCGGTTCAAGGCCGAAAATACCGTCGGCGAGGACGGCGTGCCTGAACATGGCGTACGGCGCGGGATGTTCGGGCTGCTGGCCGAACTCCCCGACCTGTGGGACATCAACATTGCCGATTACACGCTGGAAATGGGAGTGTCGGGTTTCACAAGGGAGGCGGTGCTGGAGCCTGACATGGCTTGGGTCAAATCCGCGACCACAAGGCCGGTCGTGACCGTGGGCCGTTTCACCTCTCCCGACACGATGGTGTTGCAGGTCCGGCGCGGGATCACCGACCTGATCGGGGCCGCGCGCCCCTCGATCGCCGACCCTTTCCTGACCAAGAAAGATCGAAGAGGGGCGGCTGGAAGACTTCCGCGAATGCATCGGCTGCAATGTCTGCTATTCGGGCGACAGTCTGGGCGTGCCGGTGCGCTGCACCCAGAACCCGACGATGGGCGAGGAATGGCGCAAGGCTTGGCACCCCGAGAAGATGCAGCCCAAGATGTCCCAGGCGCGGGTTTTGATCGTGGGTGCCGGGCCTGCGGGGCTGGAGGCCGCGCGGGCTGCGGGCCTGCGCGGCTATCACGTCCTGCTGGCCAAGGCGACGCGGACCCTTGGCGGGCGGGTGACCTGCGAGGCGACATTGCCCGGCATGAACGAATACATCCGCGTCCGTGATTACCGCGAACAGCAGCTTCTGAAGCTGCCCGACGTCGAGATCTTCCGCGAAAGCCGCCTTTCGGCGCAGGATGTGTTCGATATTGCCCCGGACCATGTCGCAATCGCCACAGGTGCCACCTGGCGACGCGACCGGTTTGACGGCAAGACCTATGTGCCCTTCGCCACCGGTGGGGCTGCGGTCCTTACTCCCGACGACATCATGGACGGGAACCTGCCCGATGGCCCGGTGGTGGTGTTCGATGGCGATAACCATTTCCTCGCCGGCGTCGTCGCCGAACGGCTGCGGACGGCGGGGCTGGCGGTGACCTATGTCACGGAATAAGACAGCGTATCGGATTGGGCGGGCAATACGTCGGAACGCTGGCGCATCCGGACCCGGCTGATGAAACAGGGCATTACCATCGTCACCGCGCATGCGCTGAGCGGTTTCGATGGGGAAAGCACGATGCTGACCTGCGAATAAACCGGGACGACACAGCAGGTCGCCGCGCGCGGCGCGGTCCTGGTGACGCAGCGCGCGCAGCGCGATGAGGTGTATCATGCGATCATGGACCGGGTAGGCAGCGATGCCGACCGCTTGCCATTCACCTTGCGACGGATCGGCGATTGCGAGGCCCCGGCCATCGTCGCAGCGGCCGTCTGTGCCGGGCACCGCTTTGCCGCGGAACTCGAGACGGCCGTCGATATCGACCAATCGTTGCGCCATGATCGTCCGGTCGTCGGAACGCGCACCGATGGCCGTAGAACGGCTTGTGCTGCTCCGGCCTGATCCGGGTGGTGCGGCAGCGCGTCGGCCTCGCCGCGCGGCCTGGACCATTCCGGCGCGCAGGCGCTGCCGTCCGCCCTTCCGACGGCCGGGGCGTTGCCGGCCGATCGGCGCCACGCTGATGCCGAGGGGTTCCGTAGCGGTTCGATCGAGATGGGGTTTTCCCCGAGTATAGCGTCCCCGCTTCGGCCGGAAGGTCCCTGTCCCGCAGGATGCCGAACTCTGCCGCCCGCGCCACAAGATCGTAAACATGTGCGCCCGCCTCAGGGACTGGCGGCGGATCGCAGCCCGTTGCAACCCCGCAGGCCACCTCACCAAGGGGTCTGTCGCCACCGGGTGTGCGGGGTTGGGTCGGGCCGGGCGGACGGTGGACAACAGCGCCGGTGCCGCCGGTGCCCCGTCGCTGATATACCGGCCGGGCACGTTCCTCCTCGCCAACGCGACGGCGGGCGACCTGATCGCCATCGCCGATATCGGCAAGCCCTGCTTCATCGTCGATCGTCGGACCGTGGCCAGGACCGACGCCACTGCCACGCGGTCCCGCGCCCCGGACCCGGCCGAGTACGTGCCCGCTGCCGCCGTCGCGGGAATACTGGCAGACTGATACCGGGCAATCTCTGCTGCAAGCGAAGAGCGCGCTGCGCAGAAGGTCTCAGAGATCCTGCGGCGGGGCTCCATGACGCCCGCCATGCAGATCTGGGGCATCGCCCTGTGCAAGGCCGACGACGCCGCGTTCGATGGCGTCATGGCCAGCGCTCCCGGCCTATGCGCCCCTGACCGGGACCCCGGACTTCTCTGGCCCGCCGCCGTCACCCGGCGCGCGGGTCGGGCAAGACACGGCAGACGCCATCGGTGCCCAACTTGGTCTGCCGCCCGGGCCCTTGCCGTTCGCGCCGCAACCGATCCCCGGACGCAAAAGCGCTTTCCCCTGGCCAAGCCCTGGACGGCCGCGATGCTGGCCTTGCAAGGCCACTTCAGTGCCGAAGTCGCCCGCCGCCTTCATGCCAGCGATGGGAGCGTGCGAGGCTGGGTAAAGAAACAGCGGGTCGGATCGTGAGGCAGGGCGGAGTGACGGAGGGCCGGAGTCCCCCTTGTGCAAAGTGTCTCGCGGGGACGTCATGGACCCCGAATTTCCATGGTCGTGACCCGTTGCGGACAGCACGACGGACCACGCCCGGATCACGGCTCATGGCGGACCCGATCCGCAACGCCCCCGGCACGGTCGCACTGGTTCAGGCCACGATCAGCGCCTTGCAGGATGCCAAGGCCCAAACCGACACGGCCATGGCCGCCGCAATCGCCCTGTCAAACGCACTTGAGCAGGCCGTTCAACTGCCGTTGAATGTGGTCCAAGCCAGGGCCGAACATCGCCGCCACCTTCGCAGAGGCACATCTTCGAAAGTCCAAAGCGACCCCGGGTTGCGCGCCGTCATCTTCGTCCGCCTCGCCACGATGACCTACAAGCAAATCGCCCTCGCAGTGGCCGCGACTTTCCGCCAGACCGCCGCGCGTTCCTGTCTGCGATCCACCGCTTCTCGACACGTTGCCGAGCCGAACGGCTGCGCGCCAACCGCGAGACATCG
>Ga0105044_10006535_pt1 | contig 16036 bp, 19 predicted proteins | sample MAT01_FD_78092 | JGI IMG/M metagenome (GOLD analysis project Ga0105044, IMG submission 78092) | Freshwater microbial communities from Lake Fryxell liftoff mats and glacier meltwater in Antarctica - MAT-01 | ecosystem: Environmental > Aquatic > Freshwater > Ice > Liftoff microbial mat | place... | reverse complement strand
GGCGAGAATCCGCAAGGTTTATAACTCTGCAACCTATTCACACGGATTTCGTATAGACTTGCATGTAAATACGACAAAATCACGCAGGCCAACCCTCTCATGACGGCAATCGACAAAATCGCCCGCTATATTCTCTTAAGTATGATGTGGATAGGCGCTTTTGGCATTTCAGGCCAAAGCATGAGTTTGCTTGATAATACAATTCTTCTTAGTAGTGCTATCTTGATTGGGGCGGGTATTTTTTCGGGTGCTGTCGGGTGGCGACCTTCTGGTAATTTGGATAAAGCGACTCGGTATGGATTTTTGGTGGTCATCTGGGCATTCATGCTCTTGATGCACATCATCAATCAATCGAACTACAATGTCAACCCATTCCCATGGCACAGCTCAACTTTCACCCTAATCCCAATAGTTGCGCTGGGTGCTGTGTTATACACCACTTACAAATTATTCCCACGCTATCCCAATGAATTAAAAGCAGCCGCCCCACGCCCAGCGATGGACGACTTTTCTAAAGAGAAGCGTAAAAATGGCGAGCTTAACCCCCTAGACATCTTGACCGAGGATGACCTATACGACCTGCGCCAAGAGATTAAAGACCATCTGCGCGAGCGAATGTTATCCGGCTCAGATGGCGAACTGTCATCGTTGGACGCGCTGTTGGACGCACAAGACCGCAAAATCACCCAAAAATAGGGCTTTTAACCCGTTTGACATCGAAAACTAGCAACCCTCCGCTACCTCGTTCGTACTGTGATACGATGAGGTAAAATCATTCCATCAATTTCGTTCAAAGGACAATTCACCATGAGCAACACTGCCAACATCATGCGTTATGCTATCGTCGGTATGATTTGGGTGGGGGTGCTAGTGCTGGGGATTTTCGCCGTCATCAGCGGCTCCGACAACGATGCCAGCATTCCGATTGGTATTGCCGCCTTCGTCACAGCGGCCATCGCTACCGGATTCATCCTCGATAACGACAAGAAGGCAAACGAGTCCGAGCAATCCGCCAACGCCAAGCGCAAAAATGAACACTCCGGCGGCCTCGACCCGTTGAGCCTGCTGACGCCAGACGACCTCGAAGACCTGCGTCAAGAGGTCAAAGACCGGTTGCGCGAGCGGATTCTCTCCGGTGAGGATGGTGAGTTGTCGTCACTGGACGCGCTATTGACCGACCAACGCAAACGCAAATAACGCGCCAAATCGCCCTCGCTTAGTCCAAAGGAGCGCCCCATTATGTCGTCATTTATCAAACTGGTTGTCGTTGCGGCCATCATTCAATTGGTTGTAAGAACCCCGGCAAACTTCATCTGGTACTTTGCCATTGCCGCTGTTGTTCTTGTCGTGTTCATGCTGACCAAGAAACACGAGAACAACACCCGTAGCCATCAATCAACTGGCAAGCGCAAAAATGACCAATCAGACAGCCTCAGCCCAGATATGTTGGCGTTATTGGATGAGGATGACCTCGCGGAACTCCGTCAGCGCGTGAAAGACCGTCTGATTGAGCGCATCGACGGCGGCGGTGATGGTGAACTGTCATCGCTAGACGCGCTGTTGGCCGCTCAAGAGCAACCGCGCCAACACAAATAACGCACTCCCCCTTTGTCTCTCATCACCTAGAGGATTTCGTCGATGAATACGCAGATGCCGCCATCTTTAAAGTTTCTCGCCGTTGCCGTCATCTGGGGCGTGGTGGGCGCCATCACCATCCTTCAACTGGTCTTAAATAGCGGGGACAACTTCATCTGGTTTTTCACGCTGGCCTTGTTCGGAATCGCAGGCGGTGTGACCAGCAGTATCCTCCGCGACGGGGACAACTCCAAGAGTCATCCGATGATTGAGGTCAACAAGGACAGTGACAGGTCAAGCATCAGCAAGCGCAAAAATGACCAAGCGGGCGGCCTCAGCCCTGATATGTTGGCGCTCTTGGATGAGGATGACCTCGCGGAACTCCGTCAGCGCGTGAAAAACCGTCTGATTGAGCGCATCGACGGCGGCGGTGATGGCGAACTGTCATCGCTAGACGCGCTGTTGGCCGACCAAGATACCCCGCCCCGTAAAAACCGGCGATAATCGTAAAAGCATGGGTGCGCCCCTACGAGTCCAAACCTGATTTTAGAGCGCGATTCTATATCTACCTCATTAAAAGGATTATCCACCGATGCAACAACTGCCACCGTTTTTCAAATTTCTGACTGTCCTCATCATCTGGGGCATAGCAGGCGTCATCAGCATAGTTCAATTGTTTTTCGCGCCCGCTGGTTTTTTCAACTTGATTATGATGGCCGTTTTGTTCGGACTGGCGCTGGCCGCGACTGGCACCATCCTCAACAGCAAAGAAGAGGGTGGTTCGAGGGGTGAAGCGTCGAATCGGCTCAATAACAACAGTGATAAATCGAATCAGGGCGGCAAGCGCAAAAACGAGCAAGCGGGCGGCCTCAGCCCTGATATGCTGGCGTTGTTGGATGAAGATGACATCGCAGACCTGCGCCGCCGCCTCAAAAATCGCCTGATTGAGCGCATCGAAGGCGGGAGCGACGGCGAATTATCGTCATTGGACGCGCTGCTGGCCGACCAAGATACCACCCCGCGCAAAAACCGACGTTAGGCGGGGGAAAGCTGGGCGATCCGTGGGTTGTCCGTACAAAAACGGGGGCGGATGGGAGTCGAACCCACCACGGATTGAGTAAACAACCCGTCATCAAGTTGCCGAGGCAAGCCGGGGTATCCACCGGGATACCACCACCCCCACCGCACAGTATACCCAAAACCCATCGTGCTACGCCAAAAATATCCCCACAACCGTAGGGCAAACACATCAAATCTCAAATTTCGGCGGACACCCCGTTGGGTGTCCCTACGAATGACGATTATGGTAGGGACGCGCAACGGCGCGTCCATCACCCTATATCATTTTCTTCTCTAATCGTAACTACTCAGCCCCTATTTGAGGGTAAGATGAGAGTTTGACCGGTACTCAGCCCAATCATCTGAGGGAAGGATTTCCCCACGCCTCAGCCAATTTGACGCTCTACCTCATCAGATCGAGGGAAGAAATGATGGCTGAGTAGTTACTATAAGTTGTTAAATATGGCACGATTATCCCCAAAAGTTCTGGTATTTTGACGGTGCGAGGCGCTACCTTCAAATGATACAATCACTCACCTAAACGAAAAGATAGGTGACGCTATGCTGCTGCTGATTGGGTTGCCGATGGCGTTGGCGGGGCTGATGTTGCTGCCCGCTTTGCGCGCCACCTCCTTCAAATATGCGCCCGCCGCCTTGTGTGCGGCCTTATTCGCCATTTTTGCTGGCTACATCCCAGCCATTCAAGCCGCGCCGGTCAGCGAGACATGGGCGTGGGTCCCCGCCCTCGGCCTCGACCTCGCATTTTATGCCGACGGACTGGCGGTGTTGTTCGCGCTCCTCATCACCGGCGTGGGCGCGGTGGTCGCGCTGTACGCCGCCGCCTATTTTGAGGACGACCCCGAACGCGCCAATTTCGCCGTTTTAATGATGGCCTTTATGAGCGCGATGTTGGGCGTGGTCTTAGCAGGCAACGTCTTGACGCTGTTTTGCATGTGGGAACTGACCAGCGTCACCAGTTTTTTCTTGATTGGATTCAAGGGCGCGAAAGACGAGGATGCGCGCAAGTCGGCGCTACGGGCGCTGATCGTGACCGGCGCGGGCGGATTGGCGCTCTTGGCTGGGCTGGTGCTGATGGGGACGGCCGCTGGGTCTTACACCCTGACCGATGTCTTGGCGTCCGATTTGCGCGCCCACCCGTGGTACGCGGCCATGACCGTTTTGGTCTTGTTGGGCGCATTCACCAAGTCTGCCCAAGTCCCGTTCCATTTCTGGCTACCGGGCGCAATGTCCGCCCCATCACCGGCCTCCGCCTATCTGCACGCCGCGACGATGGTCAAAGCCGGGGTCTATTTACTGCTGCGGATGTACCCGGTCTTGGGCAATACAGATTTGTGGACGACGTTGGTCGTGACTGTCGGTTTAATCACGTTCGTGTGGGGCGCGTATGTCGCCAACCGTCAGCGTGATATGAAAGGCTTATTGGCGTATACCACGGTCAGCGCGCTCGGCTCACTGGTGGCGCTGGTCGGGCTGCCAGATAGTCTTGGCATCAAGGCCGCGCTGGTCGGAATCATCGCGCATGGCTCCTATAAAGCCGCATTATTCCTCATCACCGGCGCGGTGGAACACGCCACCGGCACGCGGAATATGGATCAGTTGGGCGGGCTGCGCCATTCCATGCCGGGGGCGTTCGCCGTCGCGGGGATTTCGGCGCTGTCGATGGCCGGTCTGCCGCCGTTGTTGGGATTCATCGCCAAAGACTCGTTCCTAGAGGCGCACTTCCCAGAGCCGTTGGGGGCGGTCTGGCCGTTTTTGGCCGCATTTATCGGCAGCGCCTTGATGGTCTCCGCCGCGCTGACGTTCGTCTGGGATGCGTTCATTCGCAAACCACCCCCGTCCCCCAAACCCACCCATCACCCGACATCCGACCCCGCAAATGCTCACGGGGAGGATGACGCGCACGCGCTACACACCGTCCCGATGTTGGCACTTGCGCCGGGGATACTGGCCGCCGTGACGGTCATCCTCCCATTCACCTTGTTCTTGCTAGACCCGCTCGTCAGCGCCGTCTTGGGCAAAGAAACGCACTTACACCTCTTTCCAGAACACATCGAGCCGCTATTGGTCAGCCTATTGGCGTTGGGCGTCGGCTGGGGATTGATGCAGAGCCGTCCGTATTGGGCAAACGCCGCGCCGCCGCGCCTACCGCGATTCACCGCTTCTGCCAGCTATGACAGCCTCATCAAGGCGGTAGAAGGCACGGGCGATGTCGCGCTCAAATTACAGTCTGGGCGGATTCGTTATTACCTCGCTATCATCCTCGGCGCGCTGTCGATGTTGATTGTGTATGTCACGTTTCAATTGGGCGATTTGGGGACGTTTGCGAAGCTACGGGTCGAGCTGTTTAGCGCCAGCGACGTGGTGAAAATCGCGCTGTTAGGCTTGATGGTGGTCGCCACTTTGATTTCTATCCTCAATCGTAACCACTTGGTCGCGGTCTTGGCGCTCGGCGTCGGCGGTTATGCGATGGGCGGCGTCTTTTTGTTAGAACCCGCGCCCGATGTCGCGTTGGTGCAAATTCTGGTCGAGACATTGGGGACGGTCATGTTGATGTTGATGTTATCGCGCATGGACACCTCCATCCGCGAGCGCGCACAACTCAGCCTATGGGACACGACGTGGAAGGGACGCTGGCGCGACATCGCGATTTCAAGCGTGATTGGCGTCGCCATCGGGTTTGTGGCGCTAACCGTGGTCGTCCAACGGCCAGAGCGCGCCGCCGAAGAGCCGATTGCGGTCTGGCACTTGCTCAACAGCTATCCCGAAATTAAGGTCACGGACGCGGTGGGCGCGATTGTGACCGATTTCCGTGGGATGGATACCTTCTTTGAAATCGCGGTGTTCGCCACGGCTGCGTTGGGCGTGATGTTGATGCTCAAGCCGCCGGCCAGCGTGAGGGACGCCATCGAAGCCAAACTGATTTCGATGCGCCACGAATCAACCTTAGAGACGCCGCTGACGATCTATACCACGCGCTTTGTGTTAATTTTCGCTTTGATGGTGGCCTTCTCACATTGGTTGTATGGCGGCGGACAGCCGGGAGACGGCTTCACGGCGGGCGTGATCGCCAGCCTCGCCATCTCGCTGAGTTACATCGTGCGCGGCTATGTCCGCACGCGGATGATTTTCCCGTGGTTGAAGGCGCGCCGTTTCATCTTGGCCGGGCTGACATTGGCGCTGGGAAATGCCGGCCTCTATGCGCTGGTGTTGGGCAACCCGTTCTTGGGCGTGCAAGATTTTGGCAACGCGCCCGCCGGTCTGCATTTCAGTTCGACGATGATTTTTGAATTGGCGATTGGCTTAACGGTGTTCGGGGCGGTCACGATGATTATGGATACCATCGCGCACCCGGGCGTAGAGACGGATGAGGGATAAACCCGATGGATATCATCTTTGCGCTGGTGACGGGGATTTTGTTCGGACTCGGCGTCTTTCAGTTATTGCGCCGCGACTTGATTAAAGCGGCGATGGGCTTTTACATCCTGTTCACCGCGATTAACCTGTTTTTACTGTCGGTCGGCACATTCAACGGGCAAGTCGCCGCGTATGTCGAGAAGGTGGATACCGATTCGCTGACCGTTGCCGTTCCGGGCGGCATCCCCGCCGACCCGCTGGTGCAAGCGCTCATCCTGACAGCTATCGTCATCAGCTTTGGCAGTTACGCGCTGCTGCTGGGGATGCTGAACGTGATCGCCAAGCGCACCGAATCCGTGAACGCCGACGAACTAGATGCGCTGAAAGGGTAATCTGTTCACATGACGGATAATGCACTATTGCTCGGCCCGATTTTTGTCCCATTTGCGGGGGCGGTGATCTCGTTGGCGTTCTGGCGCGGATACTACGCCCAGCGATGGGTTATGGTTTTGACGGCGCTGCTGGCTATGGGCTACGCGCTGACCATTAGCGGTCAAGCCCTGCGACTTGGCCCACAGGTGTATCAGTTGGGAGGGTGGCAAGCGCCGTATGGAATCACGCTGGCGGTTGACGGTCTGACGGCCAGTTTTTTGAGCGCGGCCTCGATTGTCGGCTTCGCCATCACACTGTATACGTTCGGCTGCAAAGACAAATTGATGAACCGCAGCGCCTATGCCCCGGTGGCGATGATGCAGCTTTCGGCACTATACGGCGCGTTCCTGACCGGTGACATCTTCACTTTCTTCGTGTTTATGGAGTTGTTGGTGATAAGTTCGGTCATCCTCGTGGCCGGCGCAGATGACCCCAGCGGCACAGAAGCGGCCACCAAATACCTGTTCATCAGCGCGATGGGTACTCTGTTCTTGCTGGTCGGGATCGGGACGGCCTATGCGGTGTTCGGGTCGCTGAACATGGCCGACATCGCCCGTCAGTCGGCGGACGTCGGGGCGCTGTCCGGTATCACGTTGCTCATCCTGACCTGTTCGTTCTTGCTCAAATCTGCCGCCTTCCCGTTCCACTTCTGGCAGCCCGATTTCCACACCATCGCCCCGACCCCGATTCACGCGCTGTTGTCCTCGGTGGTGGTCAAAATCGGCGTGTACGGCTTGATTCGCCTGACCACGCTGTTGTTCCCGCTACAAGCCCAGACCATTCACCCCGCGCTGATTGTGATTGGCGTGATTGGGGTGTTTTTCGGCGGCCTGACCGCGCTTCGCACCTATAACATCAAGCGCGTGCTGGCCTATTCGACGATGGGGCAAGTCGGCTTCATCTTGATTGCGATTGGGTGGGGCAATGAATTGGCGCTGACGGCGGCCATCCTGTACAGTTTTAATCATGCGCTGGTCAAATCGTCGATGCTGATGATGGCCGGTTGGTTGGCGAGCCAGAACAAGCTCAAAACCTCGGCCATCGCCAAAAGTCACGGCTTGGGTCAGCACATGCGATTCGCCGGAGCGCTGTTTTTCATCGGCGGGCTGGCGCTGTCGGGCATCCCGCCGCTGAACGGGTTCATCAGCAAATTGGCCGTCGTACAGGGCGGAGTCGCCGCCGCCCAAGCCGACCCGACACAGTGGGTCGTCTTAGGCTTGGCCGTCGGTGGCAGCCTCTTAACCTTGCTGTATATGGTCAGGCTCTGGCAAACCATCTTCCAACAAGCCCCGGATGACCAGACCGCGCCGCTGAAACCGAGAGGCACGGGCGACTCGCTACTCGCGCCCGCCTTGTTGATTGGGCTGTGTATCATGCTGGGGGTGTTCGCCCAGCCGATGGTCGACGTCGCGCAGCACATCGCCGCCGGACTCAAAGACACCGGCTCGTACATCACCGCCGTATTGGGAGGCTAAACACATGAAATATCGTCTCAGAGTCGCTCTGCAATATGCCTTTTTCTCAGCCCTGATGAGCATCTTGTGGGTCATCATGACCAACCAACCCAACCTTGCCGGATTCGCGCTAGGGTTTGGCGTCAGCTATGCGTTACTGGTAGCGGCAGGCGGCTCGTCCGGCCTATCGGTCGTGTGGCGCAAAGTGCCGAGTCAAGTGTTCTGGACGCTGGCCTATGCGCTCGTCCTGACCCGTGACATCGCCTACAGTGGTTGGGATGTCGCCTTGCGAATCGTGGGCGCACGCCCCATCCGTAGCGGCATCATCAAGGTCGCGGTAGGCGACTCCCGCCCGTCGGTGGGCGCGTTGAGCGCGCACGGAATCACCATCACGCCCGGACAATTGGTGGTCGAATTTGACCGCGACGAAAATGTTTACGTTCACTGCCTTGATGTCGAAGCCTCGCTCGACAGCATCGGCGGCGACCAAGCGAAGCGGCTCAAGTTTTACCGGAGGATGTTGGGCGATGACGTTTCTTGATACGGGCTTAAGCGTGATATTGGTGGTGTTGGTGGCTTGCATGATTGGCGCGTCGGTGCGCGTCTTTCGCGGACCGACCCCGATTGACCGCTTACAAGCGGCGGATTTGGTGACAACCATCTTGATCGCGATTGTGGCTTTGCTGGGCGTGGTGCAAAAATCACCGCTGCTGATTGACCTCGGCATCGCGTTTGCGGCCTTCTCGTTCATTGGCACGCTGGCGGTGGCACGCTTCATCCGTGAGGGGAAAGTGTTTTAATGGAAATTATCGGGCTTGCCCTGATAGCGATGGGCGCGGCCTTCACGGTTTTGGGCGTGATTGGCGTGTTCTTCCGCCTCAAAGATGTCTATGAACGGCTGCACGGCACTGGCAAGGTCGGCACGCTGGGACTGATTACGATCTTGGCCGGGGTAGCTTTTCTACAACCGGGAGTCACGTTTAAGGTCATCGTCTTGATCGTGTTCTTGGTTTTGACCGCCCCCGCCGCCGCCCATGCTATCGCCAGCGCCGCCCACGCGCAGGGCTTAAAACCATCCGGGCGCGATGATCTTGAGGCGCATAAACAGGGAATTGATGAGACATAAACCTCTGGCGGGCGCGCACGGGTGCGCCCCTACGAATCATCGCAGAGTCGTAGGGGCGGGGGATTAAGCCGTTATCGCCACGCCAACGGGACAGCGAAGCGAGCCGTCTTGAAGAAGCCGGCCTCGTCCAAGACCACGCCGCCCAACAAATCTTGCTGTGAGCCGTCCGGGTTGACCAATACAAGGTCAACATAATCTTTCGACTGAACTTCTTGGGTCTGACGATATTGCAAGAGCGCGGCCGCGCCATCACTGCGGACGGCGATGGTGGCTGCATACTGCCCACGGGCTAGGCGTTGTTCGACGCCGGTGGTGAGGTCGAGCCGGAACACGGCGTTATCTGCCCCGTTTTTGTCGCCCGCCACATAAATCAGGCTGGTGCCGTCCGAGGTGAATCCCATCACGCGCACACTGTCGGTGGAGCGTTGCAACGGGATGCGGATGGGGGCGTCTAGCGCGGCGAAATCCAGCACCACCAATTCGGATTTGTCAGGCAACGCGGTCACAATCGCCCAGAACTGACGGTTGGGGCTGACCACGGCTGGGGCGATGTCGCCTAACGAGTAGCGCAACGGCGTGAAGCGACGGAATATGCCCGCCCGGTCTACCGCCCGAGTCGGCGTCGCCAACGTGGTCATATCGACCCTAAAGACCGAGCCGCTGTCGCGGGATACGCCATCGGCGGCGCTGAACAGCACGGTTGCGCCGTCGTTAAGCGCGATCACATTATAGGTTTGGGTGCTGACGAACGAGCCGCCTTCTTGCGGGGCAGATAACGCCAGCGCTGCCGAACCGTTAGCGCGGTCTATCACATAGAACTGCCAGCGCGTGCGACCATCTCCGCCTCGGCAGCGTTCGCCTATCAGCATCACGATTTTGTCCGCGCCCGCCGCCGTGACTTGTCCGCCAGTGAAACGGCAACTTTGCGCCGATAGAACCGAGGTTAATTCGCGGGTGGCAGCCCCGTCCCATATACTGATGACGGCTTCATCGGCTTGTCCCCCCGCATTGGTGAAGAATTGGAGTGCGACCAGTTCTGCCCCGTTCCACGCCAAAGCCGAGGCGCGTTCAATCTTGACTCGTTCTTGCAAGTCATCAACCCCGCGCACGGTCAATGTGCCGTTGATGAATTCGCTATCATCCCGCACGTCTTGATAGTCGATGTAAGCCACTTGCGCGCTGTCCGGTGAATACGCAAAACCGTTGAGCGCACAGGCGGCGCGGTGAAGGGTCGTCACCAGAACCGGCGCGCCGAAGTCGGTCATCTGATACAGCGTGCCGCCGTCGATGCCCGCACGGGGTTGGTGCGCGAAAAAGGCGAAACGCCGCCCATCCGCGCTGATGGGCTGGCTACTACAGCGGTTTAAGCCGATGACGGTATTATCGAACTCTAAGAGGGTGGTCAGCACCCCATTGGGGAATACGGCGGCCAATTGACTGCCCACTCCGGGTTCTTTACGCTCAGGCTCCGAACCTTCCGCCAGCCAGACCAGTAACGCCCCGGCGGGGCTGGGCGGTTCTTGGGCATGGAGGGGTACGAGCATGAGTAACAACAACAGAAACAGGGTCACACGACGCATGAAATTATCCTCGTCCAAACAAAATACCCGACGGGCTACACTGTCAGATGATACCACCCTAAACCCTCTCCTGACACCATTCGCGCCGTCAGGTAAGGAAATTGGAAGACTATTAAAAGTTTGCCATAGGAAGTTTGCAGTGAGTACGCCAACATCTTTGAAACCTTTTGGGGTCGGAGTGCGTATAGAAGGATATAACGAAAGCACGCCCCGATTTCAGGGGGTCAGATGGATGATTTTGGTTGGGGATTTATTTTACAAACGTTCTGTTTTCAGTGTAAAATAAGAACATAAGTCTCGCAATAAACCTATCAATCTGACACACGACAATGATGAGGATCATGCACATGGAACACCCAATTAGCAGCAGCGCACAACACAACTTTGAATGGCAGATCATCCTCACCGAAAACGAAACCGTGATTGTCCGCCCCCGCATTCAAGTCGTCGCGCCCGCCCATCCGTCCGCCCCAATCATTGAGTCTAGTTCCGCACAGTCCGCCGCATCTTCGGTTCGACCTGTCAGCCTCGCCCATCCCCGTATTTACGCGAACATGCGGTAGGCTTCAGCATATCCATTTCACCGTTATCGGACGCCCAGTTGGGCATTCCTACGAATGACGATTATGGTGAAATCAACCCGTAAAATCCTTAGCTTGATGCTGATATCAATAATCCTAACGCGCCCCTACACTGCCAATTGGCGGGATTGGCTTGTATAATCTGCGCCCATCATCTGATGGATACGGTGCTTATGTTCAAACTCATGATCCTGTTCCGCCAACCGGCGGATGTCTTCCGTTTTGAGGACACTTACAATACTCTGCTGGCGCTGGTAGAGCGAATGCCGGGCATTGAGCGCCGACAGGTCGTGAGCGTGATTCGTAGCTCCGGCGGCTCGTCGCCCTATTATCGCGTCTTGGAAGCGTATTTTTCTGCCCAAGACGTTTTGTTTTCTGCCCTGATGACCCCAGTAGGGCAAGAAGCGGGCGCGGAACTCACCAAACTGCCGCCGGGGTCGTATGAGATCGTGTTTGCAGATGTGTATGAAGAGCAGGGCGGGTTTACACCGAAAGAGAAGCGTTAACTCATGCAGGCATTAAAAGACCGCATCGCCGCCGAAGGCCGTAACCTCGGCAGCGGAATCCTGAAAGTGGACAGCATCCTCAACCATCAAATCGACCCTGTGTTGATGATGGAGATGGGCGAGGAATTGGCTCGCCGTTTCAGCGGCCAAAAGATTGACCGTATCTTGACGGCGGAAATTTCGGGCATCGGCCCGGCCATCACCACCGGTTATATGTTGAGAGTGCCGGTGGTGTATGCGCGTAAAATCAAGCCGATCACCATGTCTGGCCCGGTCTTTTTAGAGACCGCGCCCAGCCACACCAAAGGCGTCAACGTCAGCCTATTGGTGGCCGCCGAATTTTTGCATGAGGGCGAAAATGTCCTCATCATCGACGATTTCCTCGCCTCCGGTAAGACGCTGGCGGCCTTAGCGCGCATGATCATCAGCGCCAAAGCTATCCCGGTTGGTGCGGGCTGTGTGATCGAAAAATCCTTCGAGTCGGGTCGCCAGTACATGATTGAGCGCGGCTTCACCTTCCCCATCGAAAGCCTCGCCACCATCACCTCCATGGACGACGGCAAGATTATTTTGGCGTAACTCGTCCTCGCCCACCCGCCCTGCCTAGTGCGTCGCGGCCTCTGCCATCCGGCGGCGCGATTGGGTCAGGGCGGCGCGCAGTACAGAGCGGCCCGCCGGAGTCAGCAGCACATTCAGCTCGTCAAGCGTGATGTCCGTCAAGGTGTGCATCGCTCGGTTGCCTAAGACATCCATCAGCCTGACGGTTGTGCCGTCATGTAGCGCCAAAATCGACCCGTCTACGCTGAGGGCGACGGCGACAGGGACGGCTTCATGCGCGAATTCCATCACCGTCCGCCCCGTCCACAGGTCAATCACGGCGCGCTCGGCGGCCATGTAACGACCATCCGCTGAGATAGCGAACACGCTGGCCGGTAGATTCGGATAGTTATCCACTAATTTTCCGCGGTTCATTAAGGCCACGCGCCCGTCTAGCACCCCAAACACAATCCCATCACGCGGCGCAGCGGCTATTGGAATCGGCGCAGACGAGGCATTCGCTACAATCAAAGCGTTAAATACCGCCCAGATCAAGACGGTCAGGATGAAGATGACGGTCACAATCGCCGCAATCGTCACCAATAGTTGGCGCAGGTTAGTCTGCTCGACTCGCAGCGTTTCTGCGGTCTCAGTAGCCTTCATGTTGGCGCGGGGTCGTGTTCTGGGGCGCTCAATGATTTGTGTCGGGTTTTCTAAAACGCCCTCGAAAGTGTCAAAAAACGCCTCCGAGGGCGCGGTCAGCAGGCCGTTTTCCATCGCATCTTTGAAGGCGTTTTCAAACTTAGTGATGGTGTCATAAGCCCCGTCCTCCAATTGCGCCTCGGTCAGCACCTGTATCAAGGCTGGGAGGCGGACATCGGCGCGGTTCGGCTTATTGATGAACTGATGCAGCAAAATCAAGTGAATCATGCACGCCAGACCCGCCACATCATTGCGGGGAGTCTTGCGCCGCGTAGGGCTACCTCTCTCACCAACACTGGACAGCCCAAAGTCTAGTAGGAAGAAAAACAGCTTATCCACAGGAGTTTCCGAGGGAAAAGGTTGATAGAACATGACGTTCGCCGCGTGGATGTCGCCATGAATGACGCCTTTACTATGGATATCGACGAGGATAAAGCACAACTGCTTGAACAACTGAGCAACGAGTTCCATCGATAAGTCGTGTTCAGTATCGGCATTCTCGACGGTTGGCCCATGGATATATTCCATGACAAACACACTCTGCTTTTTCTCTTTCTCGTATTTAACCGACAGTAACCTGACGGTATGCGGATTTTTCACCAGATGGAAACTTGCCAACTCGTTGCTATAACGCTCAATCCGTTCCTCGGCGCGGCTATCCGCGTTTTCATCCAGTGAAATGACCTTGACAATCACCGGGCGGCGGTACTTTTCATCTTTGTATAGATCATTTCGTTCGTAAGCTTGATAAACAACGCTGTAGGGGGTCGTCGAGATGGCTCTACGACAATCACACCCGCCGAAAAATAAATTACCCGTCACAGGACTGTCGATTGGAAACGGTTCAGTCGATTCATTGGTTGTCGAAGAGGATTCAGGAGAATGGTCTAAGGAAAATATCTCACTCATAAAGCACCTGCGCTAAAGCGCGCTCAATATCCGACAAGGACTCGGCTCGAACGATTTGGGTACGGAGGTCGCCGCTGTCCGGGATGCCGTCGGCGTATTTCGCCAATTGGCCGCGCAGTTCCAACAGGACTTGGCGCTCTTGCAACTTACTGGTCTCCAACGTCAGCACGGCTTGGCGCAAACACGCCTCGGCTCGCTGGCGTGAAGTCGGCTGTGGGGCGGGATGGCCGGTGGTCAATTCATACTCAATCTGGCTGAAAATCCACGGATTGCCCAACGCGGCGCGTCCAATCATCACCCCATCACAACCGGTCTGCTCAAACATTTTACGGGCATCGGCGGCATTGGTCACATCTCCGTTGCCTATGACTGGGATACTACTCACCGCCTCTTTCACTTGCCGGATCACATCCCAATCGGCGTGGCCGCTGAAGCCCTGTTTGGCGAATCGCGCATGGACGGCGATGGCTTGCGCCCCGACCTGTTCAGCGGCGCGGGCGAACGGGATGGCCGCTACCACGCCGTCATCAAATCCGGCGCGCACCTTGACCGTCACGGGGACGTTGACCGCTTTCACGACGGCTTCGACCACCGCTGTCGCTGTGCAAACATCGCGCAGCAAGGCCGCCCCGCCGCCTTTTTTGACGATTTTGGGGACCCAGCAGCCCATATTGATGTCAATAATCCGCGCCCCATAATCGACCATAATGCGTGCGCCCTCCGCCACAATGTATGGTTCAGCACCGTACAATTGTACCGCAATTGGGAACTCTTCGGGAGTCCAATCGAATAATCTCTCAGAATGTCGCAAGCTGCCGGGGGTGAGTAAGGGGACACTGCTTAATACTTCGGTGCAAACCAAACCGACGCCGCCAAAGCTGCGGCACAACACCCGGAAGGCATGATTGGTCTGACCTGCCATCGGCGCGAGGGTCAGGGGCGTGTTGATGACGATGCCGCCGATGGTCATCGGTTTGAGCAGGGATTGGGTAAAAGTGGGGGTTAGCATGGGCAACTCGATATTATGCGGTGGTTAAGCGTATCAAAAGGTTTGAAGCGCGGCCTATCGACAAGCGCTCACACGTCCTATAATACCACTCGCATTTGCAAGCAAGATTAAGGACATCACACCGATGACTGACACGATTCAAAGCGAGAAGGTTGTGAGCCTTGCCTACACCCTGACCGTTGACGGCGAGGTGGTGGAGCAGTGGGAAACCGCTGACCCGTTCGAATATCTGCATGGCGCAGACAACATTGTCCCCGGCCTCGAAGCCGCGCTTCAGGGCAAGGCCGTCGGCGATAAGCTGACCGTCAGCGTCCCGCCCGCCGAGGGCTATGGCGAGTATGACGCCGATGACTACGACGAATTCGGCAAGGATGACATTGGCGACGCCGAACTCGGCATGGCCGTCGTCCTCGAAGACGAAGAAGGTTATTTGTTCGAGGGCATCATCACCGAAATCATCGGTGATCAGGTCAAGGTTGATTTCAACCCCCCGTTCGCGGGCAAGACCTTAGAATATGTCGTCGAAATCTTGGGCATCCGCGCAGCAGAAGAAGATGAACTGACCCACGGTCACGTTCACGGCGCTGGCTGGGAAGATGACGAAGAGATGGACTGGGAAGACGGCGATGATGAGGTCGAAGACGACGAGGAATAACCTCGTCTAAGCGATCTTTTATGAGGTGGGCATGGCGCGCCACGCCGACATCACAAGCGACAACACCTCTTGACAAACGTTTTGGCAAGGGGTGTTGTTTTGTTCTATACTGTCTGATATGACCTATCAACGCCGCCCCTCAACCCACCCTTTCCGGCAGAGTCGCCCGCGCCAGATTTCGATTCCGTATGGCGAAGTCATGCGCTTCTGTCGCCGCTGGCGGATACGCCGACTGGCCTTATTCGGCTCAGTCTTGCGCCCAGACGATTTCCGCGATGATAGTGATATCGACATGCTGGCGACCTTTGCCCCGGACTCGCCTCATACGCTGCTCGACCTCGTGCAGATGGAATCCGACTTGTCGCATATTTTTGGGCGGCGAGTAGACCTCGGTGAGCGCGAAGCCGTCGATTCCGATACCAACGCCGTCCGTCGCCAGTCGATTTTGTCCAGCCAAAAGGTGATTTTTGATGAAAACAGACCGCGTGCATCTGATTGATATGCAGCAGGCGATTGAGCGGATTCAGTCGTATCTG
>Ga0105044_10006533_pt1 | contig 16038 bp, 11 predicted proteins | sample MAT01_FD_78092 | JGI IMG/M metagenome (GOLD analysis project Ga0105044, IMG submission 78092) | Freshwater microbial communities from Lake Fryxell liftoff mats and glacier meltwater in Antarctica - MAT-01 | ecosystem: Environmental > Aquatic > Freshwater > Ice > Liftoff microbial mat | place... | reverse complement strand
GCCGGCCCGGGCTCTGGCGGGGAATCACCGGCGCGGCCCACCGCCCGCCCCCGGCCCGGGGCCCGGCCCCGCCCGCGTACGATTCCCCCGCATGAACCCACGCCGCCCGACCCGTCAGGTCCAGATCGGTGACGCCCGCACCGGCATCGTCCGCATCGGCGGCGGCTTGCCCGACGCCGCGGGCAACCCGACGACCCCCGCCCCAGTCTGCGTCCAGACCATGACCGCGGGGTACACGCACGACGTCGGGGCCTGCGTCGCCGAGATCGAGCGCATGGTCGCGGCCGGGGCCGACATCGTCCGCGTCGCCGTCCCCGAGAAGAAGGACACCGAGGCCCTTCGGGAGATCATCCCCCGCGTCAAGGTCCCCATCGTCGCCGACGTCCACTTCCACTTCCAGCGCGCCTTGGAGGCCGTCGACGCCGGCGTCCACAAGATCCGCCTCAACCCAGGCAACATCCAGGACCGGGATCAGGTCAACGCCGTCATCGACGCGTGCGCCGCCCGGAAGATCCCCATCCGCGTCGGCGTCAACGAGGGCTCCATCATCGAGCGCCGCGACAAGCAGAAGCGGATGAAGGAGCTGGGCGCCGTCTTCAGCGACCGCAAGCACGGCTACATGCTCGCCATCATGATCGCCAAGCTCGAGGAGTACCTCGACGTCTTCGAGGAGCGAGGCTTCCGCGACATCGTCATCAGCGCCAAGAGCATGGACGCGGCGATGGTCATCGACGCGTACACCGAGATCGCCGCCCGCTTCCCCTATCCCCTCCACCTCGGCGTCACGCACGCGGGCCCCAAGGAGACCGGATGCATCCGGTCCGTCGCCGCCCTGGGCGCGCTGCTCGCCAACGGCATCGGCGACACGATCCGCATCAGCTACGCCAACGATCCCGTCTTCGAGGTGCAGGACGGGCTCGAGCTCCTCTGGTCGCTGGGCCTCCGCGAGCGGGTCGGCGTCGACCTCATCGCCTGCCCCACCTGCGGCCGCATCCAGGTCGACCTCTTCACCCTCATCCAGCAGGTCCGCCTCGCCCTCTCGGCCCGGATCACGGTCCCGATGAAGGTCGCTGTCATGGGGTGCATCGTCAACGGCCCCGGCGAGGCCGAGGGGGCCGACGTCGCCGTCTTCGCCGGCGACCGACGCGGCATCATCTACGTCCAGGGCGAGCGCGTCGCCAACGTCTCCGAGGCCGAGATCCTCGACCGCCTGCTCGCCGAGTGCCTCGCCTTCCAGGACCGCGTCCGCCGCGGCGAGGCGAAACTGGGGGAGAAGAAGGTCGAGATCATCCCCCCCGACCCGCTGGGGGAGCTGGGGAGCGGTTGGGAGAAGATCGCCGCGGGATCGGTCGAGGGCAGGCCCAGCCCCGCGTCCCTGACCATCGGGCGGACCTGACGCCGCGCCCTACCGCTCGTCCGGCTTCTTGTCGGTCCGTTCGCCGTCGGGCTCCGCCGCGCCCTCATCGGACACGTCCGACGCCGCCGATGGCGGCTTGGGCGCCCGCGCGGCGAGCGACTGGCGGATCATCTTCCGCATCTGCGCGGCCTGCGCCACGCCGCCGGGCACCGTCGACAGGTCGAGATCAATCGCCGTTTCCCACGAGACGTCCTTGAGCACATACCCGAAGTCCTGAATGAGCCGCTCTTCGAGGTGCGGCAGGTGACCCGCGCCGTAGAAGAGCGCGACCGATCTCGGCCGGGCCTCGGCTTCGAGGATCCGTCGCAGATCAACGAGCACGGCGTCGTTGCGGTCCTCGATCAGGACGCGCATGAAGGCCCCCATGCCCCCCGGGGCGTTCGCCATGACCGCCTCCGACTGCGCCATGGTCTCGAGGAGCATCGCCTTGGTCATCATCGCCATCGTCGGGTTGGCCTCGACGACCCCCAGGATCAGGCCGACCAGCCGGGCCGAGAGAGATTGCCCGCTGACGAGCCCGAAGAGGGCCGAGCCGTCGAGCCCGGCCTCGAGCATGTTCGCCTGGACCTCATCCACCGAGAGGTCGCTGTTCCGCCAGCCCGCCCGGTCGTAGTCGATGCTGGCGAGCTGGAACTCGAGCCCGAGCGCCCTCGCCAGCTTGACCTGGATCCCCTCGCCCCCGGTCTTCTCGGCCTTGGTCAAGGGCTTCTGATCGGAGAACCGCAGATCCGCCGCCGCGCCCTCGCCGCCCTCGACCCCGTCCTCGCCCAGGCTCACGATGTCGATGCGGGGCCGCCCCTTGTCGCTCGCCCGAAGGGTGTACGACTGCGGCCGTCCCCATCCGTCCTTGACGGCCCCGGCCCCCAGCCTCGCGGTCGTCGCGCTGACCGTCCCGAGCAGCTCGTCGATCGTCCCGGGCGTCTCTCCGTGCTCCGCCCAGTGCCGAGCGGCGAGGGTCGCCAGCAGCCGCTGCCGGCTCTTCGTCACCTTGATCCGCGCCGCGTCGTCGGCGTCGGCCCCCTCGGGCACCTCGCCGCCCCCGGGCTTCACGCCCTCATACAGCACGACCTCCTGCGCATCAAGGAATCGCTGCAACGACTCGTAATACGACCGGTCGCCGATGTGCACGACGCCCACCAGGTGCACCGTCGGACCCGGGCCGCTCGACGGCTCCATCGTGCGGATCGCCACCTCGAGCCGCAGCCGCGCCCCGCCGTCCTCGTCCCGCACGCGCAGGTACCCCGGCTCGCCGTCCGCGCCAGCGGTCGCGCCCGGCTCGTCGGGCGGACCACCATTCCACGCCGCGCCCCACGCGGGCGGCGTCGCGAGCAGCATCGCCAGACCCGCCGCCGCCAGAATCCGTCGACACGCGGTCCGCATGGATCCTCCCTTCGTCGTTCCCGCGCTCCACGCGCCGGCCGTCCTTGCGAGTGTAGTGTGTACGCTCGCGGCTCCCGCCCGTTCCACCCCGCACGCGGCGCGACGCCCCGCCATCCCCATGCGCATCATTGAAAATCCCGCGTTCCCCGTCCCTGCGGACCTGCTTCTCGCCCAAGGTGCCCGCCTGCTCGCCAATCCGATCCCCCACCCGCGTCCGGTGGTGATCCTCGCCGGCTGGCACTCTCCCCGCCTCTCCAGCCGCGGCGTCGAATCGATCCTGCGGCCCCTCACCAGCGCCCGGGAGGAAGACTTCCTCTCGATCGGCTACGCCATGAGCACGTCCATCCCCGCCGCCGCACGCCGCACGCTCGCCGCCCTCCGCGACCGCGGGCTCGATGGCCGCGAGATCGACGTCGTCGGACTCTCCATGGGCGGCGTGCTCGCCCGCGGCCTCGGGGCGGGCCTCTTCGGAGCGCCGCCGGTCCGCATCGCCCGCCTCTTCACCCTCGCCTCTCCCCACCGCGGCGCGATCCTCGCGCGAGTCGTCCGCCCCGACCCCGCCGCGCGCGACCTCCGCCCCGGCTCCTCCTACCTTGCGGAGATCGACGCGGCGTGGCCCGCGTTCACCGCCGAGACCATCCCCTACGCCCTTCTCCGCGACTGGTGGGTCGGCGCGACCCGCACGGCGCCCCCCGGAATGCACCCCCGCTGGCTCGATCCCGTCCGCCCGTGGACCCGCGCGTTCAGCCACTTCGCGATCAACTTCGACCGGCGCGTCCTGCTCGATGTCGCCCTGCGCCTGCGCGGAGAGACGCCCCTCTCGGGGCCCGTCACGCCGCCGCCGCGCGACTGAGCTCCATTCCCAACGTCGCCGAGCCGCCGCTCCGCCGAAACGAAACGTCACCCATCGGCCAAGCCCGTCAGCAGCAGCCCCACCGGCTCAACGCCCGGCCGCTCCCGCGACGCGGCTCGAATCCGCTCCGCCTCGGCGCGTCCCACGCGAAGCCCTCGGCACAACCGCCGAAAGGCGACTTCGGCCGGGTCGCGTCGCGCGAGGCGGAGTCGGCGCGTCCCGGCCCACGCGGTCACCACGACCGCGGCGATGATCACCGCGACCAGAGGCCACCCCCACGGCCCCAATGCCGCGCCATCCATCGCCGTCGGCGACCCATCGTCCACGACCAGCCGCACCGCCGTTGGCACGTCGTCCATCACAGGTCGGTCCCCGTAAGACGCAAACGAGGCGGCCCGTCTTCGGGCCCGGATGTCGGAGCGGCGCTCGCGCCCGCTCCACCGGGCACCCGCCACGCCCCCCGCATCTCCGCATCGAGCCTCGCCGAGCACGCCGCGGCCCGCGCCCGCACCCGGCCGTCGGCGTCGAACCGCGCCGCCTCGGCCACCCGCGCGTGCAGTTCCGGCCACCGCTCGCCGAGGCGCTCGCGCCCGCTCCCGGGCATGACCCGCCCGGCCAGCCACGCCCCCGCCAGCCGATGCATCGGTCGCGCATCGCCGAGCATCGACGCGAGGTCCGCCGCGCCGCGGCCTCCATCGCTCCCCCGCCCCTCGATCCCGCCCGCGAGCGCCGCCCGCACCGCGTTGGCCCGCACCCGGTGATGGGCGTCCCGCTTGAGCTCGATGAGGGCCGCCGGCATCGCGACGATCGCCCCCGCCTCGCTCCCCGTCCGCCGACCCTGCCGCGCCGCCGCCTCGACCGCGTTCGCCCGCACACGCCCATCCGCGTGCCGCAGCGACCCGCGCACCGCCGCGCTCGCCGCCGGAGTCGTCACGTCCCCCAGCGCCGCCACCGCCGTCGCCGCGATCCGCGCGGCGTCCTCATCCCCCGCGTCCGCCCGCGCGAGCAGCTCGACAAGCTCCCCCTCCAACTCCTGCCCCAGCCCGAACGCCCTCGTCAGCATCACCGTCGCCAGCCGCCCCGGCCCCGCAGCCCCCGTCATCCTCCCCCGGAGAGCGGCGACGAATCCCGGGCGATCCACGCCCATCGCCCGTCGCGCATCCAGCCGTCCCGCCGCCGTCGCCGCGCCCGGCAACAGCGCCACCGCCGCGTCCGCCCAGCCGCGAACCGAGGCGTGTTCGGAACGGCCCAGCGCACGAACCACGCGCTCCCGCTCGGCCTCGCGTCCCGCCCCTCGCGGCGTGCGTGCTCCCACGCCGTCGAGCCCGCTCAGCCGCGCCGCCGTCCCCGCCACCCGCGCATCACGGTCGAAGCAGAAGTCGGCCACGCCCCCGGGCGGCATCGCCCGCGCCGCGGCGTGCCGCGTGATGGCGTCCGCGTCGCCCACCAGCGGCTCCAGAGCCATCCGGACCGCCCCCAGGTCCGGCTTCAACATTCCCGCGAACCGCGGCAAGCCCCGCCGGGCCTCCAGACTCAGCCCCGCGAGCACGCCCGCAGGGGGCAGTGCCGCGTCGCGGACCAGCACCGTCCGCGGCCGCCCACCCGCCTCCCCCGGCACCCGCTTCGTCGCGATTGCGATCCGCGCCAGCCTCCCCCGCCGCGCCGGCCGCAGCCCCAGGTGCGACGCCGCCAGGACCAGCTCGTGCTCGAACGCCCCCTGGCTCTTCGAAAGGCGATCCGCCGACGCTCCCGCCAGCCCGTCCCGCCCGATCCATTCCAACGCCCGCAGCCGCATCAACGGAACCTTCGACCAACGCAGCGCCGCCCGCACCCCGTCGTGGCTCGGATGCCCGCCATCGTCGAGCCAGGCCCGCAACGCGACGCCCCCGCGGTCCCGTCCTCGCCCCGTCCTTCCGTCCAGTAGAAGCGCCGCTGCCAAGACGACGCCGCGTCTCCGATGGTCCGCGAAGCCGGCCGCCCCCTCCGCCACGGCCCGCAGGACGTCCTCCCGGTCCCCCACCAACCCCACGCCCACGCCCCGACCGAACTCCGACCCGCGTCCAGCCTCGAGCGCCCCGTCGAGAGCCCTCTCCAGCCCTTCTCCGGCCCCCCCCCGCACCGAGGCCATCGCCAGGAGCAGCAACGCCCGCTCGGCCGCGGCACTCACCCCGGGATCGGAATCCCCCACCATCAAACTCGCCCCCGCCGCCAGCCCCCCATCCCCCGCATCCCCCGCCAGGAGGGCGATCGATCGGCGCACGTCCGCCGTCTCTCCGCCCATCGTTTGGCGGACGAGAGCCCCCCACCTCCCGACTCCCACTCCCAAGGCCGCCCCGCGAAGCTCCTCCGGCACGCGAGACCACCCCTTGCCAACTTGGGCAAGGGCTTCCATCGATCGAAGGTTGCGCCCCCGCACGAGCCAATTCAGTCCGATTCGACGAACCGCTGCTCCCGCCGCGTCGAATGACGTGAGCACCGCTAACTCAAGAAGTTCGGGCACGATCGCCCCGGCCTGCTTCGGGGTCGCAACCCGGAGCGCCGCCCCGAGCGCGGCGATGCGGGCCCCGACAGGCAGCCGTCCTGCTTGCCGGAGTCCGGCCGAGAATGTGTTCAGAACTCTTGACATGTGGTGCGGTTTTCAGCGACAGTGGGCGAGGGGAGGGAACCGCGAGTTCGCCGAGCCGTCCCAGCTTACCATCGCTCCAGTAGACGGTCTAGGGGTAGTGCACCGGATCAGGGGGGTAGCACAGGTTGTGGTATTTGAGAATTTTCCTTGAACTTCGGTCAGTCGGTCCGCTATCGTTGGAGGAGGGAAGTCTCTTGGATATCGGACAGCATGGCCGAAAGTCTTGGGGACCAGCCTCGGATGAAGGACCACAACAGAGGCCGAGCCGGTGGCGTTGGGCCGGCTCGGTGAGGCCCGCCCCGGGCATCGAGATGAGCGGAGCTTCATCTCGCGACGTGTGACGATGGATCGCGATGTCGGACAGGACTCGGATCTGAGGAGCGGCATGAACGTCCCCACCAAATCGAACGTCCTCCAGACCTATCAGGTCGTCCTGTACAACAAGGCGCTCCACCCCGAGTTCTTCCCCCTCAAGGGGCGTCGGGTGGTGAATCAGGGGGGATACGAGCTGGAAACCTGGGTCATGCCGGGCTCGCACGTCCTCCGGTTCGAGTACAAGACCCTGTGCGCGTGCGAACTGCTGACCGATCAGGACCGCAATCTGCCCGCCGCGGGAGTCGTCCGCGCGTTCCTCTGCGCCGGCGAGCACGACTTCGAGCACGACTTCACCAAGGACAAGGTCACCTACCTGACCACCGTCCAGACCGAGATCCTCTCGGAGAACCTGTACAACTCGACCTATCAGGAGCTCAAGAACTTCGCCCGCGAGAGCGGCGCCCTCACCCACACATGGGCGGACGACGCGGGGCGATGCCTGAGCATGGTCGACGTTCAGCGGTTCAACACGGAGGTCCACGCCCAGAGCTACCACCTGGTCGCCTCGGCCGGCCTCGTCCTGCGGGCCCAGACGATCTTCGAGCACACCTGACGGCCGAGCCGGCGGCCCGCCGTACAGTCCCCTCATGAGCCCCGCCGACGCAGCCCCCCCCGCTTCGCGAATTAGCCGGCCCCGCTGAGGGCCGGTCGCGGACGCCGCTCATCCCAACTGACGCGCGACGTGATCGGCCCCCGCTGGGGCCCCGGTCCGACGCCTCTCCTCCCCGCCGCGGCCGACCGGCCGCCCGGGAGGGGTTCTCGCTACCATCGTCGCCCATCGATTTCCGCCCGCCCCGCAGGCCACGCCGCGGGCCGGGCCCGTTTCCCGGGACCAGCCATGACGACCCCGCCGACCAACCCGACCGCGTCCGAACCGCCCGTGCCCCCCGCCTCCCCCACCCCTTCCTCTCCGTCGGGACACGAGGGCAAGGAGGAGAAGAGCCGGTACCGAGCGACGCTGAACCTCCCGCGGACGCCCTTCCCGATGAAGGCGAACCTCGTCCAGAACGAGCCCGCGAGCCTGAAGCGGTGGCAGGCGCTCGACGTCTACGCGCGCCTGCGCGAGGCGCGGGCGGGTCGCGAGCGGTTCGTCTTCCACGACGGGCCCCCGTACGCCAACGGCTCGATCCACCTCGGGCACCTGATGAACAAGACCTTCAAGGACATCGTCGTCCGCTCGAAGGGGATGCAGGGGTTCGACGTGCCGTACGTGCCCGGGTGGGACTGCCACGGGCTGCCCATCGAGCACAAGGTGATGATCGAAATGGTCGAGTCGGGGAAGGTCGAGAAGCTGAAGACCCTCGACGAGTGGCAGCGGCGCGTCGCGGTGCGGCGCGAGTGCCAGAAGCACGCCGAGAAGTACGTCAAGCTCCAGTCGGGGCAGTTGCAGCGCTTGCTGACCATCGGCGACTACGCGGACCCCTATCTCACCATGAGCCGCGGCTACGAGGCCGCGACGCTCGAGGTGCTGGCCGATCTGATGTCCAAGGGCCTCGTCGCGCGGGCGCTCAAGCCGGTCCATTGGTCGATCGCCAACGAGACGGCGCTCGCCGAGGCCGAGCTCGAGTATCACGACCGCGAGGACCTGTCGGTGTACGTCGACTTCGAGGCGGTGGACGCGGCGGCCGTGTACGACGCGTTCGACCTCAAGGACGAAGACGACGACGAAGAAGACGACCAGGACGGGATGGACGCGGTGGATCCGACGGACGCCGCGGCGGGTGAGGCCGACGAGGACGAAGACGTTCGCGGCGGTCCGCCCAAGGGGCGGCCGGGACAGCGCCCGTGCTTCATGATCTGGACCACCACGCCGTGGACGCTGCCAGCGAACCTGGCAATCGCGGTCAACCCCAGGTTCGAGTATGCCCTGGTCTGGATCGACGGCAACGTCACCGTTATGGCCGCGGACGCGGTCGAGCGGATCGCGAAGATGACCGGGGCCGAGGGGGTCTCGGTGCTGGCCCGGTGCCCCGGCTCGGCGCTGGTGGGGCTCAAGTATCGGCACCCGTTCATCGACCTCGCGCGCGGGGAATCGGTGATGGCCGTGGACGAGCACGGCGAGGGGTTGTTCGCGCCGGCCGCGCTGTCCAAGGTCTTCAGCGTCGTCGGCGCGGACTACGTGACGCTCGAGGACGGCTCGGGCCTCGTCCACACCGCCCCCGGGCACGGCGAAGAGGACTACCAGACCGGGCTCCGGGAGGGGTTGCCGGTCTACTGCCCGGTCCGCGCCGACGGCACCTACGACGCGACCGTCCCGCCGTGGCTGCGGGGGCTCTCCGTCTGGGACGCCAACGCCAAGGTCGCCCAGAGCCTTCGTCAGAGCGGACATCTCGCTCACGAACACCGATTCACGCACAGCTATCCCCACGACTGGCGCAGCAAGACGCCCACCATCTTCCGCTGCACCGAGCAGTGGTTCGTCGGGGTCGACAAGCCCTTCGACGTGGACGGCGGCGGGCCGCCCGCGTCGCTCCGCATCCGTGCCCTCGCGGCGACCGGCCCCGGCGGCGTGGCGTTCGTCCCGGAATGGGGCCGCTCGCGCATGCGCGGCATGCTCGAATCGCGTCCCGACTGGTGCATCTCCCGCCAGCGGGCGTGGGGCCTTCCCATCCCCGCCTTCATCCTCCCCGACGGTCGGACGTTCATGACGCCCGCCTCGGTGCGGGCCGTGATCGAGGTCGTCCGCGCCAAGGGCGCCGACGCGTGGTTCCAGCTCGCCCCCTCCGATCTGCTCGCCTCGTACGACCCCGCCTCGGACCCGCACGGCGGGGGAGCGTCCAACCCCCTCGCCGCGCCCGGCGCGCTCGCGACCCTCAGGAAGGGCGCGGACATCCTCGACGTCTGGTTCGAGTCCGGCTCGTCGTGGAACGCCGTCATGCGGGCGCGCGGCCTGGGCTATCCCGCCGAACTCTACCTGGAGGGATCCGACCAGCACCGGGGCTGGTTCCAGCTCTCCCTTCTCCCCGCGCTGGGCGTGACGGGCCGCCCCCCCTTCAAGGCCCTCCTCACGCACGGCTTCATGGTGGACAAGGACGGGCGGAAATTGAGCAAGAGCCGCTCCGACGCCGCGCGCTACGAAGTCGACAGCCTCGCCTCGGAGTTCGGCGTCGACGTCATGCGATGGTGGGTTGCCTCGCTCCCCTACGAGAACGACGTCAAGGTCGATCTCGAGTTCTTCACCGTAGCGGGGGAGAGCTACCGCAAGGTCCGCAACACGCTCCGCTTCATGCTGAGCAACCTCGCCGACTTCCCGCCCCCAGCGGACGACGCCCACCTCGCCGCGATCCCTCCCGCGTCCATCGACGCGTGGGCACTGGCCGAGTACGGCCGCGTCCACGACGAGGTGGTCGCGGCGTACGACCGCTACGACTTCCGCGCCGTCCACCAGGCGATCTACGCCTTCTGCAACACGACGCTCTCGGCCGTCTATCTCGCGGCGGTCAAGGACCGACTCTACTGCGATCGCGCCGACTCCCCGCGCCGCCGCCGGACACAGGCGGCGCTCTGGGCCATGACCGACGGCCTGTGCCGCCTGATCGCCCCAATGCTCTGCCACACCGCCGACGAGGCGTACCGCGCCCTGTGGAAGGCGGAGGCGAGCGACCCACGCTGCGTCCACCTCGAGCGCTTCGCCCCCGGCGTGGTCGCGGCGGACGGGGGCTGGCCCGCCGTCATGGCCCTCCGCGAGCGGGCGCAGGCGGCGCTCGAGCGGGCCAAGGCCGAGTTGGGCGTCGAGAACCCGCTCGACGCCGGGGTGACCCTCCCCGACGCGGATGGCGTGCTCGCGGGCTTTGATCGGGCGGACCTGGCGGACCTGCTGGGCGTCAGCGAAGTGACGCCAGACCGGGCGGCGCCCGACGTCCGGATCCTCGATCTCCGCGAGCGCCCCCGTTGCGAGCGCTCCTGGAAGCGCGACGGCACCGTCCGGGAACGCGGCGACGGCGGCATGCTGACCGATCGCGACGCCCAGGCCGTCGGCGTCTGACCGGTCGAGGGGCCGGTCCGGGCGGTGATGCCCGGAGGCATCACCGTCGGCGCAGACGCGCCAGAACGTCGCTTCCGGGCAACATCGCCTTCGCGCGCCCGTGCAGTGCGAGCGTCCGGCGGCCGATAGACGCCGGCCATGACCATCCCCAATGACGGCCCGGGGCCCGAGAACCGCGACGGTGCCGACCGCCAGGCCCGGCCCCGCGGCCGGGACGGCCCCGAGGCCACCTACGCGCAGACCGACCGGCTGTCGTCGATCCTCCGCGAGATCAGCGGCCTCCTCGACGGGTCGCTGCGGTGCGTGGGGCTGGCCGAGCGCAAGCTGACGGCCGAGGCGCTCTACGAAATCGCGGGCGCCTCGGAGGTGCAGCGTCAGCTCCAGAACGCTGCGGAAGGCCTCGAGCGCGTCGCCGAACTGGTCCACTCCGCGATGCAGGGCCCCGGCCACTCGCTGGGATCGACCATGCTCGCCAAGAGCCGTCCCGTCACGCTCGGCGAGGCGGTCCACCACGCCGTCGATGTCCTGACCCCGCAGGCGACCGAACGCGGCGCGCGGCTGTTCGTCCACATCCCGCCCCCGGTCGCGGCCCTCCCCGCCGGGACGCTCTACACGGTCGTGCTCAACGGGGTGCAGAACGCCGTGGAGGCGGTCGGACGCCGCGGCATGGGCGGGACGGTAGAGATCTCGATCAGGCCCGACGGCCCGCCCAACGGCGTCGGCTATGGGCGCGACGGGCGGACGTGGTACCTGTTGGAAGTGACCGACGACGGCGTCGGCCCCCCCGCGGAGGCGTCGCGGGCGTTCGACCTGGGCTTCACGACCAAGCGGCAGGGCGCCGGCGTCGGGCTGGCGGTGGCGCGGAGCGTCATCCAGGGTCTGGGCGGCACGATCGAGCTGACCTCGCGTCAATCGGGCGCGGGCGGGCGCGGCGCGGTGCTGAAGGTCCGGTTCCCCTCGACGGCGGGGGGCGCGGGCCAGCTGCGCTTGGGCGGGGCGGCGTAGGCCATGACGAGCGGATCCGAACACACTTCCGGGCCGCGGCCCGTCCGGCGGACGGACGCCGCGCGGGTGCTGATCGTCGACGACGACCCGATCGTCGCCGAATCGCTCGCGGACTTCCTGCGGGCCGAGGGGCACGACGCCGCAACGGCGCTGGACGCGGCGGAGGCGCTCGGAGCGCTCGCGGCGGCCGAGCGCGAGCCGACCGCCGGGGCCGAGCCCGCGCCGCCGTTCGACGTTGTGGTGTGCGACGTCTCGCTGCCGGGCATGGGGGGGATGGACCTGCTTCGCGCCATCGGCGCGAAGCACCGCGGCGTGGCGGTCATCATGCTGACGGGGTACGGCACGGTCGAGTCGGCGGTGGGCGCGCTCCGGCTGGGCGCTTGCGACTACCTGACCAAGCCGGTGGTGGACGAGGAACTTCGGCTGAGCCTCGAGCGGGCGCTGCGTCAGCGCCGGCTCCTGGCCGAGAACCAGACGCTGCGGGCGCGACTGGACGGGCGGGGTGCGCTCTCGAACGTGGCGGGGTCGGACCCCAGGATGCTCAAGATCCACGAGCTGGTGGAGGCCGTCGCCCCGAGCCGCACGACGGTGCTGATGACCGGCGAGAGCGGCACGGGCAAGAGCCTGATCGCCCACGCCATTCACGCCCGCAGCCCGCGCAAGGACAAGGCCTTCGTCGAGATCTCGTGCGGCTCGATCCCCGAGACCCTCCTCGAGAGCGAGCTCTTCGGGCACGTCAAGGGGGCGTTCACCGGGGCGCACGCGGACAAGACGGGCCGGTTCCTCGCCGCGGACGGCGGCACGATCTTCCTGGACGAGATCAACTCCGCCTCGCCGGGCATGCAGCTCAAGCTGCTCCGTGTGCTGCAGGAGCGACGGTTCGAGCCGGTGGGGTCGAGCACGACCGTCGAGGTCGACGTCCGCGTGGTGCTGGCGAGCAACCAGCCGCTCGAGCGGCTCGTGGCGGAGGGGCACTTCCGGCAGGACCTCTACTACCGCATCAACGTCGTCAAGATCGAGCTTCCCCCGCTCCGGGAACGGGTGGGCGACATCCCCCCGCTGGCCGAGCACTTCCTGGCCCGGTTCGCGAGCGAACTCGGCCGGCAGATCGTGGGCTTCACGCCGGCGGCGCTCGATGCGCTCCGGCGCTACGCCTATCCCGGCAACGTCCGCGAGCTGCAGAACATCATCGAACGCGCGGCCGTGCTCAGCCGCACGCCCACGATCGGCGTCGAGGACCTGCCCGCCCCGGTGGTCGCCGCCGCGACCGGAACGGTCCCGGCCGCATCGGCCGCTCCGGCGACGGACGAGGGGCCGTGGCGCCCGATGCCGCTCGAGGAGGCCCTCCGCGGCCCCGAGCGGCGGATCATCGTGCGGGCCCTGGACGCGCACGCGTGGAACCGACAGAAGACGGCAGAGGCCCTCGCCATCAACCGGACCACGCTGTACAAGAAGATGAAGGCCTTCGGCCTGCTGAGCGACGGCGAGGAGCGGGCGGCGGGGTGAACCGCAAACGACTCCTGCGACGATCCGCCCCTGCGGCGGCGGTGAAGCATCACGTGGTGGTCAACCGAAAACCCCCCGCGCGGGCGGGGGGCTTCGTGTAGTGGGAGCGGAGGGACTCGAACCCCCGTAGGCGTTAGCCAACAGATTTACAGTCTGCCCCGTTTGACCACTCCGGCACGCTCCCAGGGCTGTCCGCCTTTGGGCGGGGAGGAAGCCTAGACCGAGCGGATGAATTCCGCCACCCGCGCGTCGGCATCCCCTCCGCACGGGGCGAGGGATGGGCACCGCATCGCGGAGGGGGGCGAACGGCGATCGCTAGAAGACGATCTGGAACTGCAGCCGCAGAACCACCTGATCTCCTTCCATATCGACCAAGAGGGGAAGGGCGGTCCCCGTCCGGACGATCGGGGTCGCGTCGGTCTGATCGAGGTAGTAGACCACGTCGCCCGTGAGCTTGAGGGCGTGGCTTCTCGGGGTGATATAGCAGTTGAAACCGGCGGTCGCGGTCTCGAAGGCGTCGCCGGCGTCCGGGAGGAGGACGTCGTAGCGGACGAAGAACTCGAGCCGCTCGGTCGCGAAGACGCCCCCTTGGACGACGATCCCGAAGTCGTCTGGGTCGCCCCCGCCCGAGTCCCGGTGGCGCCAAACGCCCGCGACGAAGGCGTTCCAGCCGTCGCCTTCCACCGACGCGTCGAGCGTGCCCTGCGTGACGTCCGCGTCGAGGGTGCCGCCGGTCTCGCCGCCCCACTGGTGATGGATGGCGCCGCCGAGCATCGCCGCGGTGCCGCTTTGCCTCCAGGAGGTGTTGTCGTCGAACCGCTTGAACTCGCGTCCAGCGACCATCCACTCCGCGCGTGCGGTGACCCCGAGGTCGGCCTCGGCGGCGTCGATGAAGTCGGTGTTGGGGGTGGACAGGCCGTCGGAAAGGGCGGCGAACGCCCGGAAGCGCTCGGTCGCGTAGCCGAGCTCCACCCCCTGCGATCGACTCTGCGTGAACGTCGCGTTGACGGCCGACCGCTCCACGGTGAGCTGACGCGTGCTGCTGACCAGTTCCTCGCGGAGCAGGGGGAGCTTGAACTGTCCCCACTTCAGATGGACGCCCCCGTCCCAGGAGTACCGCCCGAACGCGTCGGTCAGGGTGAACGTCCCGTCGGTTCGGGCGAAGTCCCCTTGGAGGGCGTAGGTGATCCCGGCGTCCCAGAGGGTGCCGCCGGCGGTCAGACGCGTGCGGTGGGCCTGGAACCCGTGGGTAAAGTCTCCCGGATCGGGCTGTTCGCTCCGCGCGTCGGCGAGGTAGCGGAACTGGCTGTAGCCGCCGATGCTGAGCGTGCTGGTGCCTCCGTCGGGGGCGGCGAAGCGGCCGTTCGACCATCCGCTCCCGGGGCCGTCGGCGGCGAGGACGACGGCGCGGAGGTCGGCGCTGGCGATCAGCGCGGCCCGCGCGGCGGCGTTCGGGTCGACCTGGCCGTGCGCAAGCGAGAGGGAGGGAAGCCAAGCCGCGGCGAGCGGCGCGAGGACGGGTCGAAGCGCCATCGGAACTTCTCCAGGCGAGCGGGACGCGGGGGGCGGCAGCAGCGTCCGGAGGGAGAGCACTCCTCGCACGCGGGCGGCGTCCCGGATCAGTTGTCCCGATGCTTGATGTGGCAGTCCTTGCAGGACGCGATGACGAGCCGGAGCCTCCCGGAGAGGACCGTGGGATCGGTCTCACCCGCGGCGAGTCGGTCCTCGAGGTGTTGCGCGAGGACGCCGTTCTTCCGCAGGGCCGCGGCGAAGTCCGCGGGCCTCGGTTGCCCGTGGTCGCCGTCGGCCATGACCCGCAGGAGGTCGGCGAGCCGGCGGGCCTCCGCCGCGGGAACGAGATCGGGGTGATCCGCCGGGACGGCCCAGCCGGCGCGTTCGAGGGCCTGGAGGTGCTCGAGCGCCGCGTCGGCGTCGATCATTCCCTGGACGAAGGACGTCGGGAGCGAGACCTCGGGGAACTCTGCCGAGACGGCGTCGATCTCGCTCGGCCTGAGCGCTGTGGCGGCGAGCGCGCACGCGTACAGACCCGTGTAGGTGGGCGCCGTGCCGGCGATCTTCATGCGGCCGACCGAGGCCTCGGGGGACGACCAGCCGAGGCCGACGGCGACCGCCGCGGCAGCGCCGGCGCTGCGATGCTTGCCATGGTGGCAGTGGACGTAGACCGGACCCTCGCGCATCGCGTCCCGGCTGGCGCGGGTGAGTTCGAGCCGGCGGCGCTCGTCGAAGCCGTCATAGCCGATGGGCAGGTGCACGTACCGGATGCCGCGACGCTTCGCCCCCGCGACGTCGGGGAGCGCGCCGTCGACGGAGATGATGGTCTTGACGCCCATCGCCGCGAGCGTCTCGAAGCCGGCATCGCCCCTTGGAACGCTTCCCGACAAGTAGCCGTCGTGGAACGCGACGACGTTATGGAGACCCGCGAAGTCGTGGGGTCGTGCGTCGGCCAAGGTGGGCGGAGCGACCGGCGGGGCGGAGGAGGTCGAGTCGACCGAGGTTGGTCGCGCGTCGCCGCGGGACGAGCACGCCAATAGGCACGACGCCAAGCACGCCGCGGTGGCCACGGCGAGAGAGAGCGGGATGAGCCGATGATGCGCCATGCGAGAAAGCCGCCTGCCGGACTCGAACCCGCGACCTGCGCTTTACAAAAGCGCTGCTCTACCAACTGAGCTAAGGCGGCGAACGGCGTGAGTATATGGATGGCGGTCCGGCGCGGGACGCCGGGTTGGGCACCGGGTTTGGCGCCGCGATCAGCGGTCTCCCTCGGGGCGGAAGGACTTGTTCGGGCGGCGGGGGGTCTTGGGGACCTCGACGGGCTGCTCCTGGATCTTCCGCTTGAGATACGCCAAGGCCGCGTCGAGCTGGGCGTCCTC
>Ga0105044_10006530_pt1 | contig 16040 bp, 9 predicted proteins | sample MAT01_FD_78092 | JGI IMG/M metagenome (GOLD analysis project Ga0105044, IMG submission 78092) | Freshwater microbial communities from Lake Fryxell liftoff mats and glacier meltwater in Antarctica - MAT-01 | ecosystem: Environmental > Aquatic > Freshwater > Ice > Liftoff microbial mat | place... | reverse complement strand
GCCAGGGTAAGGATTCCCTTCTTCTAACACCCGCTCATAAAATCTGCGTTGTGCAAGCCACTGATTAGCAGCACCATATACAACTCCTCCTAGTTCTCCTTTTACAATTTTTATATCCAAAGGGTAGTCGGAAACTATTGTGGGCAGCGGGCAAGTTGTGCCGGGCACGCATTGGTAAGATGGAGCGGGTTCGGAAACATCTGAAAACCACAATTGCGGCAACCATACATTCGGTAAAAAATCAGCGTTTTCATTTACATCTACGGTAAACAAGGAATGCAATTGCGCGCCAGCACCTGCCATAGCCCCGACACCCTCGAACTTATTCCCCCGGTGTGGCTGTCCCCCGATCACCGCATCCGTACCCAATACTAACCCCGCAGCACTATTTGCATCCATTGTATTCCCAGAAATATCTGCCTTATTCCTTCCGCCGAGCATCCCCTCGAAATGCAGGCCACGGGCAGGGCCGTCGGTCAGGTTGCACAACACACTGGCGCGGCCGGCATGAATGGCGTAAATGCCATCATTGTTGCCACTGCCCGAGCTGGTGACGGTGTTGCAGTTGAATGTGTTTCGGTCGCCGCCTTCCATCTTGATGCCAAAGAGGGTTCCGCTGCCTGCAAGGTTTACGGTGTTTTGGGTCACTTTGATGCGATTGGCTACACCGATTTGTATGCCTGTTGCACCTTCGTCCATAGTGACGTGGTTGTTGGCAACAAAACCCTCTTGTTGCGGGAACATTTCTTGTCCGCCTGTGGCAATGCCCACGCCGTTGGCATTGCCTGCTATATGGACTATATTATTGTTTATGCTCGACTGGCCTGGCAATCCTGACTGGTAATAGACAGAGATGCCGCGTTCAGAGGCTCCTATGTTGTTCCAAAAGATGGAGTATGCTTTATTCGTTCCGGCTCCAGCGACAATGCCATTGGTCATATTACCCATTTCGCATCCCCCCACGTCTATCGAGCCACCGAGCACGTTTACGCCGGTATAGCAATTGTCCATTAATACTGGGCCGGGGGCAATGCCCGTGAAACTTCCCTTCACATTTGCGCTTCCACGAGTGAGGTGTATTGCAGTTCCCGTGAACAAGGGGCCTGGGTAGCCTGAGGGTCTGGTTTCTTTGATGATATCGGTGAATACTGCATCGCGTACGGTTACGTTGGTGTTTTCTGCGAGGATGCCGTAGTGGAGGTTGGAAAATTCATTCTCCAATCCAAAAATTGCATCTTTGTCAATACTCAAGCCCGCTGTTAGGTCTTTGGCATAGATGCCTGTGAAGCCTTTTATGCCGGGAGCAGGAGTTTGGTTGGTATAAGCAGGTTTAAGGCCAGCTTCTGATCCTTTAAAAGTATTCCCTAGCAAAGTGATAGCATAGTTACCTGTACCTTCTGGGGCGGTACGGATGGCAAAGTTGTTGTCCATGAACTTACAGGCTTGAATGTCGGCCGTGCCGCCTTTTTGAACGTTTACGGCGTATTGGGCATCTTTTATGGAAGTCATCATGTTCATTTCGAGGGTGGCACCTTCACGTACTGATTTGCAAGCAAGGACACTTTAAATCTTCAAAAAATTGTTGCAGGCAAATAATGTCGCAGGATGTAAAACGGTAATCCCCTCCTTGATAGCACATGAGAGGGTTTGGAGTATGCTATCATCATAACACATTCAATTTTGGCAGAAAAGCAGGTGTTTACTGTTCCTTTAACAGACACGAAACATCGGCTGGTTCCTTGAGCTGTTAGGAGGTTAATTAACAATACTAAAAATAGAAAAATTAGGGCCGTGAGCCGTGAGCCGTGAAAATGTTGTGTTTCATAAATTTTAAAAAATTAAATGATGAAAAAAATCGGTTAAAGTGTTTAAAGGTAAAAACATATTTCCATGATCGCCCAGTTTTTAGTGTTAAATTTCGTGAGTAGATCGCTACGGTAAATGAACGGGCTATTTCAATAGACAAAAAGCCACGGCCCTGTTCCGTCAGGGCCGTGGCTGAAAAAATATTTTACGCCCATTGGCTTCTCAATCACCGCGCCACCACCAACTTCCGCGCTACCATCCCCTTGTCTGTCAACACCTGAAGCAAATAAATACCCCCTGGAAGCCCCCCCGTTTCAATTTCAAAATTGGAATCCAAATTTGTTTTTTCCCAGACGGTTTTCCCAAAAACATCGAATAATAGTACCTGCCGCGGATTTGCCCCAATCACGCCGACTTTCGTTTGTGAATGGGCTGGATTGGGCGATATTTCCAATTCAACGAGCAGACTACCTGGGTCGGATGTTTTGCTGGTGAAGTTGACAATTGCGCAATAGATATCTGTGCATGTACCCGCGAAATTGCTGATTTCCAGACAGATTTGGTAGGTTCCTGGAGCGGGATAAGTATGCGTAACGGTATCAAATACACCTGGATGCAGGGGCGATCCATCTCCAAAATTCAAGCTGGAGGCCTCCGCGTTGAGCGACAAATTTTTAACCAAAACGGTGTTTCCGGACAAAATTTCTACCTCAAAAAATGCTTTGCAATCAGGGTTTGCGCAACAAACGCCTTTGGTCCAGGATCTTACGCCGCCATAATTAATGGCATAGCATTCATTGTCATAAGTAACATCATCGCAGCCGCAAACAGGGTCATAAATCTCGAAACAAATGGCGGAGGAGTCAATCCAGGCGGGATTCACACATTCGCCAGGACAGATGCCAGGAGTCCAGGATGTAATTCCATAGTAATTGTAAGCCACGCATTCGTTTGGGTAAGTAATCCCGTCGCAACCGCACACCGGGTCGTACACAGCGGGACAAAGTACGTTTGGGTCAATTACAGTGGGGTCAATGCAGGTTTGCCCGGCCACGATTATTTTTTTACAAACAGTCCCGCCACATTGCGTTCCGTCTGCAAATAGCCCCGATACAGTGAGGCAAACCTCATATTCGCCTGGGTCTAGGAAGTTGAGGGTCGGCGCTTCCTCCATAGAAGTTTGGCCGTTCCCAAAATCCCAAAACCAACTGCTGATGGTGCCGCCAGGAAAAACCGAAGTCTCCTGAAAAGTCCAGACCGTGAGCGAACCGCCCGTGTTTTCTCCATAAAAATCAACGAACAGGTTGTTGCAAATGCTTCCACAAACACCGGGTGCCCAGGAGCTGACTCCGCCATAATTCAGCGCTTCGCAAGCGTTGCCATACGTCACCCCATCGCAACCGCAGACCGGGATAAAGACCAATGGGCAGGCTACCGTAGTATCAATTTGCGTCGGCTCTACACAAAGCGCTGTGACCTCCAAAGCTCGACAGACCGTGCAAGTTGGGCTAAAATCGCCCGTTGGATAGGTGGCGCAGAGTGTGTGCGTGCCGGGTTCGTTGAAAAGGTGGACAAAATCCAGCCCTGATCCTGTAGACGCGCCACCATCGAGCGACCAATTGACAAAAAAGAAAAACGGCGGGTCAATGATGTCAAATTGGGCGTGAAGCGTAGTGCCGTTGAGCTCGTAATTAAAATCATAGAAACAGTTGTCGAAACAATCATCTGTCACCGTCACAGTTTGACAAAAAGTCCCTTCGCAATCTGCCCATTGGCACTTACAGATTTTACGGTGAGGCACACGATGTAATCACCAGGGGCGGTAAAATCGTGGGTGGGATTTTGTTCGCTGGAAATACCGCCGTCGCCAAAATCCCAGGTCCAGTCAAGTATTTGCCCATTGTTCATTACGCTTTCGTTCGTGAAAGTGATGCTCGTGGAAAGGATAACAGCAAAGGACGAAAACTTGACATTGAGCGCATCGCAGTCGCCTGTGGTGCAAGGCCCGGCAGTCCAGGAAGTGACCCCGCCAAAATTAAGCGCTTCGCAGGAATTACCATACGTCATGCCATTGCAGCCACATACAGGGTCGAAAAGGGTGATGCAAATGGCATTAGGATTGATAAGTGATGAATCAACACAAGGTTGGGCTTGTAGTCTAAAAGAGTAAATGGTGGATACAAGCAAGCCAAGAATTGCAATTAATCGGAAGAGATTGTTCATGCTGTTGAATTTAAAAAAATTAAAAAAACTGGGTTCGTGGGTAAGACGGCAGCGTTGTTGAACTCCGTTGGGCAGTTTTATGTTTTGGATTCGTTAAAAGTCAGATCCCTCTGGTAGAAATTCCATTCTGACGGAAACTGACAAAAAATGCTTTCAATCATTCTACTTTTGCCCCGCCTTTGCCTACGGCCTTCAAAACAAACGTGGATAAAAGGCTTCTGCCTTCGTAAAATTACGGCAGATAAACGCCACAATTTTTGACTTCGAAATCTATGGCTGCAAAAAGCAAATCCAGGCCCGCACCCGTCCAAAAAAACACCCAGGCCGCTTACCAAAAGGAAAGAGCCGCTTATGAACCGCTTACGGAGACCTTCAGTCCTGGTTTTTGGAGCAATCATTGGATTCCCGCATTAATAATGCTGGCAATGGCCTTTGCGCTCTACTTCCTTGGACTCAAATATGGCTATGTGCTGGACGACGAGATGGTCTATTGGAAGAACGAGTATGTGCAGAAAGGATTTGCCGGAATACGCCAGATTTTCAACTCAGATAGCTTCATGGGCTACTTTAAAGAGCCCAAGTTTTTGCTGGAAGGCGGTCGTTATCGCCCACTTTCTTTGGCTACGTTTGCGATGGAAGTGGAGATTTTTGGGCCCAATAAACCTGCGGCGGGCCACTTCTTCAACGTACTGTTGTATGGTCTCACGGGTATATTGATCTATCGAATCCTACTCGGCTTGTTTCCTACACCCCACGAGGGGCGTCCAGCCGGCCCGTGGTATTTTAGCCTTCCGTTTATTGCTTCGACCCTGTATATGCTGCATCCGCTGCATGTGGAATGCGTAGCAAACATCAAAGGACGAGACGAAATCCTGGCCCTGCTCGGTGGTCTGGGCGCTTTGTGGGCCACGCTCAAATACTTCGACACAAAAGGCTGGTGGTGGCTGGTGGTTTCGGCAGCATCGCTTCTGCTTGGCATGTTTGCAAAGGAAAATGCACTGACGTTTGTGGTCGTTATCCCGCTCACAGTGTGGTTTTTCACGAAGGTTTCGTTTCCGCAAGCGTTGAGGGCCGCGCTGCCACTGCTTGCAGCGGCGGTTATTTTTATCTGGGCTCGTTACGCAGCACTGGGATACTGGATCAATCCAGGCAAAATTGCCAACACAGATATTATGAACAACCCCTTCTATGGCATGACGGGCCAAGAAGAAACAGCGACTATTTTCCTCACGCTGGGTTGGTATCTTAAACTCCTTTTTGTGCCCCATCCACTGACCATTGACTACTACCCTTACCATGTGCCAAAAGTAAGTTGGTCTGACTGGCGAGCTTTGTTGGGGCTTGTGCTCAATGTGGGAATGGGTCTTTGGGCACTTTGGAACATCCGAAAACGCAGCGTGCCGGCTTATGCTATTCTATTTTACCTCCTGACGCTCAGCATCGTTTCCAATTTGTTCTTCTCTGTGGGCACTTTTATGAACGAGCGGTTTTTATATATGCCGTCGTTGGGCTTTTGTATTTTGGCGGGGTGGTTTTTTGCCCGAAAATTGCCTGAATGGCTCAAAGAAAAACCAGATAGTGCCTATCCATTGGGTATGATTGTTTTTGCCATCATTGCTGGATTGTATGCGTACCGTGTGGTCACGCGCGTTCCGGATTGGCAGAGCGGATTTACGCTCAACCGCGCTGCCGTGAGGGATTCTGAGGGCAGTGCCCGCTCCCATTGCTTTTATGCCACGGGGCTTTATGAAGAGAAATATGTTAAGGAAAAAAACCAGGAGGAACGCAAAAGATTGGTAACAGAAATGGAATACCACGTTAAACGTTCGTTGGAAATAAACCCCAATTACGGCGCAGCGTTGATTATGAAATTCAATGTAGCGGCTGCCCGCTTCGATATTGACCACCAACTCGACAAGTTTTTCCACGTCGCAGAAGAGGTGGTGGAAAAAATACCCTACAACACCACCTTCAGAAAAAACCTCGCGGCCTATCTAAAATATCTCGATGGTTCCAATGCGGACAAGTACATGCCCTTTTGCTACCGTGTTGGCTATGAATTCTTCTGGAAAAAGAAAAACGACCCAACAACCGGCCTTTTCTTCCTTGAATTCGCGCTGAACCGCCAATATGAAGACATCCGAACTTTAGAGTCCATGGCTGAAATAAACGAAGCTATTGGCAATACAGCCAAGGCTGCTCAATTTAGGGCACGGGCAAATGCGCAGAAATAGAAATGAAAGTCACAGAACATTTTCAAAAAGCAAAAGGAAAAACCCTGATTTCCTTCGAGGTGCTCCCGCCCTTGAAAGGCGGCAGCATGCAGGCCATCTTCAATACGCTCGATGCGTTGATGGAGTTCAAACCACCGTTTATTGATGTCACCTATCACCGGGAGGAGTTTATTTACAACAAACGTCCCTCCGGCTATTACGAAAAGACGGCCATTCGCAAACGCCCTGGCACGGTGGGTATTTGCGCCGCCCTCATGCACCGTTACGGCGTGGATGCCGTGCCACACCTGATCTGTGGGGGCTTTTCCGTGGAGGAAACTGAGAATGCGCTCATTGATCTCAACTTCTTGGGTATCAACAATGTATTGGCCTTGCGCGGTGACGCCCGGCAGTTTGAAGACAAGTTCATTCCGGAAGCCGATGGCCATAAATATGCCCTTGATTTGGTGCGCCAAATTGTTGGTATGAACCAAGGGAAATATCTAGACCTCAACATCCAGAATGGCGATCCGACCGATTTTTGTATCGGCATAGCCGGCTACCCGGAGAAACATTTTGAATCGCCCAATTTTGGTACGGACCTTCATTTCACCAAAGAAAAAGTAGATGCTGGCGCGGGCTACATCGTGACACAGATGTTTTTTGACAACCAAAAATACTTCGAGTATGTGAATGCCTGCCACGATGCCGGCATTGATGTGCCCATCGTGCCAGGGTTGAAACCGCTGACTAAGAAGTACCAACTAAACTCCATACCGCGCAAATTCTTTCTCAATTTGCCCGAAGCGTTGGTCCAAGAAGTGCAAAAAGCAAAAGACGACGAAGCGGTGAAGCAGGTAGGCATCGAATGGTGCGTGCAGCAGTCGAAGGAGCTCAAAGCCGCAGGTGTGCCTTGTTTGCACTATTATACCATGGGGGACACGGAGACGGTGAAAAAGATTGCGGGCGCGGTGGGGTAGAAATAGCGTTTGCATACCGCACTCAACCCCGCCACCGCTCCAAATGCTTCTTCACACCCTCCTTGTTCTCCCGATAAACCTTTGCGCCACGGGTGGCCGTAACAATGCTGCAAGGCACCTCTCGCGCCACCTCGCGCTGCGAACAACCCCGATCAAAAGCTTCAAAAATGCGCCAGCGTTCGAGCATCATAGCGCGTTCGTGTTCGGTAAAAGTGAGTTGGAGAAGCTCATTGAAATCACTTTCGTTGAGCGAGGATTGAAAAAGTTGGTGTAGCATAATACGGGAAGGACGAGTGGTGATGGAATAAAAGAAGCCCAAATTTAGGGCGGTTTTTTGGAAATTTTGGATCAAATGTAATACTGTAGTGTGACGCACATCTTCGGATAAGGGTGGAACACCTATGGCACGGATCAGACACGGATTTTCTATTTTCAAACCAAAAAATCCGTGTCTAATCCGTGTCATCCGTGTTCCTCTTCACACTCAGTCCCGTTCCATTTTCATCGCCTCCCGCACCAATTCCCTCCAGAAAGGTTTGATGACGGGTGCTGCAGCCTGGCCGTTTTGCTGCTCCCAGACACTTTTATCAATCACTACCAGTGGTTTAAGTTTTGCTTTGGCCAGTGCTGAATTAACTGCGGCCAAGTCTTTTTTGAATATCCCAGCTGCTTTCGCCTGAGCTTGTTGAAGTTCCTCCCGCACCACTTTTGCGCCCTCCGTAATGGATTGGGTGGGCATATTGTCGGAAAACTCCGTGTACACATAGAGTCTGCCAACCCGGGCGCGCAGTTGCTGCTCGCCCGTAATGCCCTTTGATTCAATGGTTTCGGTTAAGGTTTTGCGGAATGCATCCAGATTGGTGCTGAGTTTCGTCAGCTCGGCTTTCAACTTTTTGTCTTTCGCCAACGCAAGCCGCTGATCGGTGCTGTCTTTTAGGTTGCGCACCTGTGCCTCCAGCAGGCCAAGGGATTCCACCATTTCAAAAAGACCGTCTGAAATGGCGCGTTTTTTTGCGTAATCCAGTTCCGGCTGCACGGGATCAGGTATGAGCTTCAAAGAACCTACATCCGAGTATTCACCTGCATTGAGCCTGACCTGGTAGGTTCCCGGCATTGCCAGGCGACCTATAAAGCCGGCGTAAACTCCGAATTCTCCCTGCACCAGAACGCCTTTTGCAGCCTTCGGAGGTGCCAATCGCATATCCCAGCGCACGAAGTTGATTCCCTTGCGTTTCGTACCCGGCATGGACGCTACCACTTTACCAGATTCATCTATGATTTCCACCGTCACATCACCCGTATTGAGGCGATCTTTCAGGTAATACTGGATGGTGGCAATTTCCGGCGCGTTCGGCCCCGCATAAGAATCTGTGTTGGGAAATGCCGAGCCGTAGTGGCCACTTGTGACGGCAGCAGGCCGGGTCGGCAACAAGGCCGCGTCTTTCTGCAAAATATCCGTCGAGAGGCGGCGCAGGGGGGAAATATCGTCAATGATAAAAATGCCGCGCCCATGCGTACCCAGCACCAAATCATTGGTTTTGGGATGCACCACTATGTCGCGAACAGCTACAAATTCGGGCAATTTGGATTTGTAAAGTACCCAGCTTTGCCCCCCATCCGTGCTGATGTACAGCCCGAACTCCGTTCCAAGGAAAAGCAATTCGCGATTTTCGATGTCCTCTACAATGACGTGGGCGTAACCCTGCAATACTTTGTCGGTGCTGATATTCACCCAGGTTTTGCCACTGTCAGCGGATTTTGCCACATACGTTTTCATATCGCCGTAGGCATGATTGTCGAACGTGGCATACACCACATTTCGGTCAAAACGGCTGGGCGTCACGCGGCTCACCCAGGTTCCTGCCGGAACACCTGGGATGTTTTTTGAAATGAACTCCCAGGTTTTGCCACCGTCGCGGGTCACTTGAATGTTGCCATCGTCTGTGCCCACGAAAATCAAGTTTTCGTCCAGCGGCGAAGTGCCGATGCTGAAAATGGTGCAGTGGTTTTCGGCGGAAGTATTGTCCACCGTCACGCCGCCGCTTTCGGCTTGTTTTTGTTTTTCCTGGTCGTTGGTGGTTAAATCCGGCGAAATACGTTGCCAGCTGTTGCCGCGATCATTGGTTTTGAATAAGTATTGGGCACCTATGTACAATGTTTGAGGATTCTTTGCTCCTTTCACAAGGGGTGTGTTCCAGTTCCAGCGGTGCTTTTCTTCGCCCTTATTGAGCTGAGGCTTAATGAATTGCGACTGATTGGTGCGCATATTGATTTTAGCCACTTCCCCGCCCTGACTTTCGCTGAAAATGATTTCCGGGTTGAGCGCATCCGGTTGCACCCAGAAACCATCGCCACCGCCCACACTTTCCCAGTCGCGGTTTTCAATCCCGCCTTTGCTCTGCGAGGGTCCGCGCCAGGAGCCATTGTCCTGCAAGCCCCCGTACACGTTGTAGGGCGATTGCTCGTCAATTTGAACGTGGTAAAACTGCGACACCGGCAGGGTATTGAGGTGTGTCCAGGTTACTCCCTGATCGAGGCTCATGTACACACCGCCATCGGTGCCGAGGTACATGTGATGGTTATTGTTCGGATTGATCCAAAGCGCGTGATGATCTGAATGAACCCAACCGCCCGCATTGGAAGCCTCACTGAAGGAATGGCCCCCATCCACGCTGGTCGAAAAAGAAAATGCCGGGCGATACACGCGCTTGGGATCTTCGGGGTCTATCACCAAAGTGCTGAAATAGAAAGGACGTGCCGTCACGTTTGAGTTGGCACTTTGATATTTCCAACTTTCCCCGCCATCCGCAGAGATAAGCAGGCTTGTTTTTTCACTTTCTACAATGGCCAGCATATTGTCGGGGGCACTGGGCGCCAAGGCAATGGCGATTCGGCCAAACTCTCCCGTGGGCAGACCGTTGGTGAGTTTGCGCCAGTTTTTGCCGCCATCGGTGCTTTTGTACAGCGCACTGCCTGGGCCTCCAGAGACAAAGGAGTACGGAGTACGACGGAATTGCCACATCGAAGCGAGCAACACATCCGGATTGCGCGGATCCATGATAATGTCGGCACAGCCCGTTTTTTCGTCTGTATAGAGAATTTTTTGCCAGGTTTTGCCGCCGTCGGTGCTTTTGTAGAGGCCACGGTCAGGGCTATCGCTCCAGAGTTTGCCGGGCACCGCTACATAGAGCGTGTTGGCATCCGTGGGATGAAGGATAATTTTGGAGATATGCTCAGAATTTTCGAGGCCAATGCGGGTCCAGTTGCGGCCAGCATCGGTGGTTTTGTAAAGGCCCAGGCCCACCGCCACGCTGTTGCGCATGTTGCTCTCTCCGGTACCAACCCACACTGTTTCTGGTTTGTTTTGGTCAATGGCAAGGCATCCAATGCTTTGAGGATATTTTTCAAAAATGGGCTCGAATGTAAACCCCGCGGTCGTGGATTTCCATACGCCACCGCCCGCTGTGCCAACGTAGAGCGTTTTTGTGCTGTTGTTCACGCCCTCAATCGCGGTAATACGTCCACCCATAAGGGCTGGCCCGATGCTCCGCGCTTCCACCGCGCCAAACGTGGAAGAAGATAACTGAACTTGGGCATTTGCTTTGATCGGAAGAAAACCTGCTGTCGCCCACGCCGCCGTTAAAACCAGGGCGCGTGAAAAAACTATTGCGGGTAAAAAGGAGAGTCGTTGTTTCATTATTTCTAAAGTTTGAATGTGCATTAAAAAACCGCAGAATAGTGGAGTTGCAGCGGATCTTCAAATTTGAATGACCAATCTGCGTCTCCGCTCTTCTGCGGTTGAAAAGATGAGCTTGCACAAAGATTTACTTTGTTGGCAGCTCAAACTGCTTCATATCTATCAGCGGATTTATCGCGATAGAAGTAATCGTAACGGTGGAACTACCCATGGTGGGGTCTGCTTGTTGGATGGTGAAAGGGAACACCAAACCATCCTGGCTTTTGAAATTGGAATAGACCATAGCGGTCTCAACCTGTTTGCCATCCAATTCTTCTACGCGGATGTTTTTGATTTCGTAGTAGGTAGCAGGGTCCAGGAAGGAATACTCTGAACGTTTCTCTCCTTTATTGATTTTGAGTTTGATGGCTTCCGTGCCATCCACATCTTCTGTGCCTACATACTCAACCGTGTACCCTTTAGCTTTGTAGCCAATGAGGGTACCGTCTACATCGGTCATGTCTTTCATGGCTTTTGCCTGGTCAGCGGTGATTGGCTCTGGGTCCATTTGGTTCATAAACGGGTTGGTAGCCCAGCCTGCGTCGCCATTCACCACGGTGGTTTGGGTCATGCCCATCACGGAGACATCCATGCGGAGCGATTTGTCGCGAACAGCCAGCATGGACATCGTAATGGACATTCCGGGGGCACCATCGGCAGAGATTTTAGCTTCGGATTTTACCGCTTCGACCTGATTCCAGCTATTGCCACCGATGGCGGCAATGTGTTTGGCCACGATTTCTTCGACATTTTGTGCTTGTACGAAACCCGTGAAAAAGAGAAGTAGTCCTGCAAAAGAGAGCGTTTTTTTCATTGTTGTAAATATTGATTTGGAAATGTTTTTACTGCTTAATAGTAATTTACGGATGCAAAGAAACAAATAGTGCCCCATCAGAACGCTGAAAATTAGATAAGCAGCACAGAGTGGAGGACAAATGGGCGGGATTTTAATCACAGGCTGACGTTAAAGAACTCAAAAGGCACGAATTTTTTCAGGAAATAAGCATCGGTTGGTTCCAATTTAAAGACCAAAAGCCATCTATTTTACCAACTTTATGCTCAATTGAGTGTTCCAATCTCAATTTTTCTCTCCTTGCCCGCGAGGTTTCTTAGGTTTGCCCCACGCCATGTCCCTAGATACTATCAAATTGCCAATCGCTGCCGAGCTCAACACCTTTGAGCTGCACTTCCGTGATGCCATGAAGAGCAATGTCCCACTTTTGGACAAAATCACCTGGTACATTGTGCAGCGCAAGGGCAAGCAGGTGCGACCCATGCTTGTGCTGCTCAGTGCTCGGCTTTTTGGGCCGATTGCCGAGCCGTCCTATACCGCCGCCTCCATGGTGGAACTTCTGCACACCGCGACTCTCGTCCACGACGATGTAGTAGACGACTCAAACGAACGACGGGGCTTTTTCTCCATCAACGCACTTTGGAAAAATAAAATCGCAGTGCTGGTAGGCGATTTCCTCCTGTCACAAGGATTGCTCTTATCCGTTAGAAGTCAACAGTTTATATTGCTTGAATTGGTGAGTCGCGCGGTAAAAGAAATGGCCGAAGGCGAACTCATGCAGATGGAAAAGGCCCGCCGTTTGGACATTAAAGAGGAGGTCTACTTCGAGATTATCCGACAAAAAACGGCCTCGCTGATTGCTGCCGCCTGTTGTGCCGGGGCTGTAAGCACCGCTCCCGGCAACGACGAAATCCGACAACGCATGTGGCTATTCGGCGAAAAAACAGGCATGGCTTTCCAGATCCGTGACGACCTTTTTGACTTTGGCGACGACGATATAGGCAAACCGCTGGGCATTGACATCAAGGAGAAAAAGATGACCCTGCCACTCATTTATGCCCTCAACCAGGCCGAGCGCAGTGAGCGCCGCCGCATCATCAACATCGTAAAAAACGAAAGCCACAAACCCGAAAAAGTGGAAGAAGTGATCCAGTTCGTGCGCCAGAGCGGTGGTCTGGAATATGCGCGGGAAGCGATGTATCGGTATCGGCAGGAGGCATTTGACCTGCTCGATGCTGTACCGGAAAGCTCCGCAAGACAGTCGTTGAGGGATTTATTGGTGTTTGTGACGGAAAGGAAACTGTAGGGACTTGGCCCTCATTTCTGGTTTTCCAAGGCTTCTACCACTTTTGGAGCAAGCAAAGGCAAACCAATTTTTACCCGGTATTCATTGATCGAGTTTTCATCGCCTTCCCAGCTGCCCTGTATCCAGGCCTCGCCAGTTTCCTGGTATCTTACTTGTGTAAGATAGCGTTGTGGTTTACCCAAGGCAAGGTTGCATTGATCGTATAGCCTGGCAAAGCTGATCCAGGGGGTTTCTCCATCTTTACAGGATTTTTCGACCTTTGGAAGCCATTTCAGGTATTCAACGATTTCTTTTGAGTTTATCAGTATGGAAAAGGCTGCACTACAAGCGCTTTCCCCAAATTCAGATTTTTTTGGCCAGCCAGTTTTTTGAAGCATTGCTCGCAGTGCTGCGAAGTGCAGCCCGAACTTTTTTTGGATGACTGCATCGGACAATCGCGTCATTTCATAAGGCACACTGTCCAATTCCGGGTGGTAGCCTGACAAGGCATTCAAGCCCATCTGGTAACCCATTGAGGTGAGTTCTCCAGTAGCGCTGCGCGCGTCCAATCGCAGAGAGTCCAGTAAAAAGGAATACCCCGGATATTTGAATTTACTGTATTTGCCCCGGATTTTCTGTTCCAGTAAACGCCAGCGTTTGTCTTTGTGCAGCACCTCAAAACGCGGGTCAAATTGTACAATTATTCCGCTGCCGTACCCTTGATCAAGTTTTATCAGCCACTTATTTAAAAATACAAAAGCCTCTGGATAGCGCTTTTCTTCTACAGCATTTAAAGCTTCTCGATAAAAGATATTGGGCAGATCCAGATGAGATTGCCTGATCACTGCCCGCCGATTCAAAACCCTTCCTTCCTCGGTGTTGTTGGGTCTAAAGGGTTCTTTACTGCTCATAGCGAGCGGAACAAAGCGAAATGAAGGAAGTTTATGCGTTTCCGTCAGGTATTGCAGGACGGATTGTACCCGGTTTTCCGACAATCGCTGATTTTGTTTTCCGATGGCGCTGTCTGAAACCGCCGACTCGGAAGGGATTTCAGTCACGGAAACCTGATCCAAAAAATAATGCACATCAACGTATCGCCGGTTTTGATGCCAGTGATTGTCCTCAAATACACCGATCATCAGGTAATTACTGGTGCAAAGTGGTCTGATCAGCCATTTTACAGGATACCAGATATCGTACAGCACAGTATCTATTTCGAGGAATGGAAGAATCACGTCCATTTGATACAGGCCATGCATTTTGAGGTTTTGGGGCAACAATACAATGCCAATATGCTTCGCCCAATCAGGGTCGGATCTCTCTTTACTTTGTATGTGAATCCAAAAACTTACTTGATAGAGCTGCCCCACTTGCATAGGTTGCATGGTCTTGGCAACAAGATAATCGGCTCCTTCATGTACACCTCCCCCGGTTTCCGGCGAATATCGCATTTGAATCATTGCTTTCCCGTCGTGCGGAGAAACCTTATCTAAGGGGCAAAAATTGACTTTTATTTCATCAGAATTTCTTTTATAGTCCTTGTCACAAAGGATACATCCCCAGCCAGCATTGTCCCAGTCATAAACCATACCAGGGTATTTTCCCCGGTCTATATCGCAAAGAAGGCATTTTTGATCAGCGTGCTTTTCAAAGCTTCCGTTTCGAATTAAATTTTGAGCCTTGGAAGTATCGGAAACGCAAATAAAAAGGATAGCAAGAAAGTAAGGGTAGTGGTTCATCCGAATAGGATTGTTTGGAATCTAAACGTATGAATTTGGAAAGACGTATGGATTCGAGCTATTAGGGGTGCCACCAAAAAACATCAACCAGAATTCCAATCCTCTCCCCCAACCCTGCGCGCCGCCTTTTTTTCTGAGGTTATTTTTTTGCTTTTCAAACGTTTGGCAATCACCGATTTAGGCACCCGTGTGATCTTCCGACGCTTGGGCTTGTGCAGGGCTTTTTCAATCAACCGAATCAATTTTTCCTCTGCTAAGTGCTTGTTCATCAGTTGAGAGCGTTCCGTTTGGTTCATAGCGGCGAGGATTCCTTCCGAAGAGATGTGGTTGGCGAGTTTTTCAAAAACCAGCGTTTTTTCTTCGGCAGAAAGTGCCTGCGAAACGGCCACATCGAGCAGGGCCTCCGCTTTGGTCTCCACCTTGTTTACATTTTGTCCACCAGCACCGCCGGAGCGGGCGGTTCGGAAGGAGAGTTCTTTTTTGAGGAGGTCAATGTTCATGGCAAATTTTTTTACACCAAAGTGTTTTTGTGGGGATGAAGTTCCAAAGGTCTTGAATTTCGCCACTCCGCGCCAAAGCAGGTTACTTACTTCGTCCAATTCCCCGACATTCCCCATTTTTGGGCTGAAATAATTTTGCCTAAAAATGAAAAAACGACTTTTAATTGCTTTACCCGCCATAGCCTTTGCAACGGCGGGCCTAATTCTATTTTTAAATCTACCCAAAGAAAAACAACAACACTCACCCTCCCAAGCTGGTTCAGCCTTCCTCTATTGGGGAATGGCGCGTACTTTTCCCGATGGCCAATTCCACACCGAAAAATACACCGAAGCCCTCGCTCAAATGCGCCTTTCAGCCCAACTGCGAGACGAGCGCAGCCCTACCTGGGAAGCCCTTGGTCCCAAAAATATCGGCGGACGAACGCTTTGTCTGGCCATTAATCCTTTGGATACCAATGTTTTGTGGCTTGGTAGCGCCTCGGGCGGCATTTGGAAAAGCGCCACTGCGGGCCGCGGTGTAGAAGCCTGGCAACGGGTAGAAACGGGCTTCCCGGTACTGGGCGTGAGTGCCCTTGCACTCGATCCAACGAATCCAAATATCGTTTACGCAGGCACCGGCGAAGTGTACAATTTGGAAAATTCAGCCCCCAACGTTGCCATCCGGGTCACACGAGGCACTTACGGCATTGGTATTCTGAAAAGTAAAGACGGAGGCGCCACCTGGGTAAAAAGCCTCGACTGGGCTTACGGCCAGTTGCGCGGGGT
>Ga0105044_10006527_pt1 | contig 16043 bp, 17 predicted proteins | sample MAT01_FD_78092 | JGI IMG/M metagenome (GOLD analysis project Ga0105044, IMG submission 78092) | Freshwater microbial communities from Lake Fryxell liftoff mats and glacier meltwater in Antarctica - MAT-01 | ecosystem: Environmental > Aquatic > Freshwater > Ice > Liftoff microbial mat | place... | reverse complement strand
TGAACTGCCACAGCGAAGGCACCCCGCAGAACCTGAAGTTGGTCGAAAAGTGGGGCACCGACGTTGCCTGGTTCCGTAAGGACGGGGCCGACGCCACGCTCGATTTCCTGATGAGCAGTAAGCTGATCGACGTCGACAACCCCGAGAAAAGCCTGCTGCTTCTGAAGCCGCTCAACATCGAGAAGCACGGCGGCGGCGTGAAGTTCGAAGTCGGCGGCGACGGCTACAAGGCGATGCGCACGTTCCTCGAAGACTACGCGGCCGTGAAGAAGGACGGCTACCGCACCGCGGCGGCGCTTCCGAAAGCATCGGGACGTGCCAGCTTCGGCAGCGATCGCTGGATCAAGCTGACCGGCACCCCGGCCGAGTGGGGCGACAAGCTGCTGCAAGTCCGCATCCATGCGTGGGACGCAAAGGCCAACACGTGGGAGAAGGCGCCGATCGCGACGACCGACCGCAAAGTCTTCGGCAAGGGAGCCCAGTGGCAGCACAACCTGACGCTGCTGGCCGATGCCGATTCCGAGCGTGCGAAGCAGTTCGCGCGCGCACCGGCCCTGCCGCGCGGCAAGTATCTGGTGAAGGTATACGTTGATCGCGACGGCCGACTGGCGAAAGACTGGAAGGAAACCCTGAACGACAAAAACTTCGTCGGGCAGGTCGAGATCACCACCGACTGGAAAGAAGGGTACGCCGCGACGACTTCGATCAAGGGGGGCGATGTGAAGTGATCCGCGGCTGATGATTGCATTTCACCGGCACGCGCGACATAATCACCCTCCCCTATCGGAGGAACGCATCATGATCCGCTACATGTCGGTCTTCTTTGCCTTTGGACTTCCGGCGATGCCTGCGTTCGCGGCACCGCCGAACATCATCTTCATCCTTCCGGACGATCCGGGTCCATTCGAACTCGGCTGCTACGGGCAGAAAAAGATCAAGACTCCGTCGATCGATGAACTGGCCGCCGGCGGGTTGCGCTTCACGCAGTTCTACACCGGCAATGCCGTCTGTGCGCCGTCGCGATGCGTGCTGATGACCGGTCTGCACGCGGGCCATGCCCAGGTGCGCAACAACATCGCACAGAAGCCCGAAGGGCAATGGCCGATCGCGGCGGACACGCAAACGATCGCGAAACTGCTGAAGGCCAAAGGCTACGCCACTGGCGCGACGGGCAAGTGGGGTCTGGGGAACATGGAATCGACCGGCAGCCCATTGAAGCAGGGGTTCGACATGTTCTTCGGCTACAACTGCCAATCACATGCGCATAACCACTACCCGACCTGGCTGTGGAAGAACGACAAGAAGATCACACTGGAAGGCAACGATGGCGGCGACACCGGCAAAACATATTCGCATGATTTGATGGAACAGGAAGCCCTCGCGTTCATCAAGGAGAACAAAGAGAAGCCCTTTTTCCTGTACATGCCGTTTACCATTTCGCACCTCGCGCTGCAGGTGCCCGACGACTCCCTGGCCGAGTACAAGGGGAAGTTTCCCGAGACGCCGTACAGCGGCAAGGCGTACAGGCCGCATGCCACGCCGCGGGCCGCCTACGCCGCGATGGTCACACGCATGGACCGCAGCGTCGGCCGGGTGGCGCAGCTGCTGAAAGACTTGAAGATCGACGACAACACAATCGTTTTCTTCTCAAGCGACAATGGCCCGATTCATGGTCTGGCCGGGACCGATTCGGTGTTCTTCGAATCGCTGGGGCCGTATCGCGGCATGAAGGGCAGCCTGTACGAAGGCGGTATCCGCACGCCGTTCATCGCGCGCTGGCCGGGCAAGATCAAGCCGGGATCAACGACCGACCAGGTCGGCGGCTTCTACGATGTCCTCCCGACACTCTGCGATGTGGCCGGCATCGACACGCCGAAAGGTCTCGACGGCATCAGCCTGTTGCCGACACTGTTGGGCAAGGGCGATCAGAAGCAGCACGACTTCCACTATTGGGAGTTCCCGGGTTATGGCGGCCAACAGGCCGTGCGTGCCGGCGACTGGAAGGCCGTGCGGCAGGGCCTGGGCAAGGGCAAGATCATCACCGAGTTGTACAACTTGAAGGACGACATCGGCGAGAAGAACGACCTGGCCGCGAAACACCCCGAGGTCGTCGCCCGCCTGGAAGCGATCATGAAGGAACAGCACACGCCCTCGGCCGACTTCCCGATCGCGGTGCTGGATGGCAAGAAACCCAAGAACTAAAGGCGAGCGGGGAGCGTAAGCTCCTTGTACTTCTCATGCTTCCCGGAATCAAACTGTTCGATCTGACCGGCAAGACCGCCCTGGTGACCGGCGGGTCCAAGGGCCTGGGCCTGGCAATGGCCGCGGGTTTGGCGTCCGCCGGGGCGGACGTCGCCCTGGTCAGCCGGCACGAAAGCGAAGCGGCCGCTGCCGCGAAGCAACTGACCGCCGAGTTCGGCCATCGCGCGATCGGCCTGCAGGCGGATGTCTCGAACGAAGCCGAGATCGATGCCGCCGTCGCGGCGACGATCAAGCAACTGGGCAAGGTCGACATCCTGCTCAACAATGCCGGCATCAACTTCCGCGGACCGATCGAGACGCTGACACTCGAGAACTTCCGGCAGGTGCAGCAGATCAATGTTGAAGGCGTCTGGCTGGCCTCGCGCGCGGTGGTGCCGCACATGAAGAAGCAAGGCAGCGGGCGCATCATCAATCTCGCGAGCGCCCTGGGCCTGGTCGGCATGGGCGACCGCACACCGTACTGTTCGAGCAAAGGCGCGGTAGTGCAGATGACCCGGGCACTCGCGGTGGAACTGGCCCCGTTTGCGATCACCGTGAACGCCATCTGCCCCGGCCCGTTCCTGACCGACATGAACCTGGCGGTGAAAGACGACCCGAAGTTCCAGCAGTTCATCCTCGGTGCCACGGCACTCGCCCGCTGGGGCGAACTGCACGAAATCCAAGGCTCGGCCATCTACCTCGCCAGCGCCGCCGGCGGCTACACGACCGGGGCCGCACTGGCCGTGGATGGGGGATGGACGGCGCGGTAACTCGTTTGCATCCCGTCGGGATGCACGTTAAACTGTTTCTCATTCCCGCCGCACCCGAGTCTCATCATGAATCGACTGGCCTTCTGCTGCGCGCTTCTTCTCTCTTCCCTCACCCTCGCTGCCGACTGGCCGCAGTTCCGCGGTCCGGCGGGGGATGGGCACTACGACGGCCCGAAGCTGCCGACCAAGTGGGGGCCGGACACCAACGTCGCCTGGAAGACGCCGATCCCGGGCCTTGGTTGGTCGTCGCCGATCGTCTGGAAGGGGAAGGTCTACCTGACGACCGCCGTGGAAGAAAAAGGCGGCTACTCCCTGCGGGCGCTCTGCCTCGATGCGAAGACCGGCAAGATCGAATGGTCGAAGGAAGTGTTCAGGGAAGAGTCGGCCACCGCACCGAAGATCCACAACAAGAACAGTCATGCCAGTTCCTCGCCGATCATTGATGGCGAGAGGCTGTACGTTCATTTCGGGCACATGGGCACTGCCGCCCTGTCGCTCGACGGCAAGCAGATCCTGTGGAAGAACGACAAACTCAAATACAAGCCGGTGCATGGCAACGGCGGCTCGCCGATTCTGGTTGACGACAAACTCGTCTTCAACTGTGATGGCGGCGACGTGCAGTTCATCGCCGCGCTCGACAAGAAAACAGGCAACATCGCCTGGAAGACCGACCGCAAGGGCGGCTATCCGCGCGGGTTTTCATTCGCCACCCCGCTTTTGATCACACGGGGGAAAGAACGACTGATCATCTCGCCCGGCAGCGGCTTGGTCGGCGCGTATGACCCGGCCACGGGCACCGAAGTCTGGCGCGTGAAGTACGATGGCTACTCGCTGATCCCCAAGCCGGTCTTCGGTGATGGCCTGGTCTACGTGGCCACGGGCTACAACACTCCTTCGCTGCACGCGATCAAGCCCGATGGGAAAGGCGACATCACCGCGTCAAACGTTGCCTGGACGCTGAAGCGGGCCGTGCCGCATACGCCGTCGATGTTGTACGACGGCAACGAGCTGTACATGGTATCCGATGGGGGATTGGCCACCTGCATGGACACGAAGAGTGGCGAAGTGCTTTGGTCCGAACGGGTGAAGGGCAACTACTCCGCCTCGCCGACATTCGCCGACGGCAAGATCTTCCTGACGAGCGAAGACGGCAAGGGGACCGTGCTGGCCGCGGGCCGGGAATTCAAGGTGCTGCAAGAGAACGACCTGGGCGAACGCACGTTTGCAGCATTTGCCGCAGCGGACGGCAATCTGCTGGTGCGGACCGACAAGCAGTTGTATTGCTTCCGCGAGAAGAAATGAAGTGAAGCCGCGGGGCGTAGCGGAGCGTTCGATTGAACGCTCCGCTATGCCCCGCGGCTGCACGAATGTGGCGTGATGGCAACGACTACGAAGCCGGTGTTTCAACCGGTTGCGGGGCAACGATCGGGGCCGGCGCCGGGGCGGGTGCCACGGGCGACTTCACGTTGGCGCGGATCTTGACTTCGCCTTCCTTCAGCAATTCGATGAAAGCTGTAACGCCTGCATCGCCCAGCCGGCGTTCCTGCCGCTTGATGATGCGAGTGTAGCCGCCGGCCCGATCGCGATAGCGCGGGGCCAGGTCGTTGAAGATCTTGGTGATGACCGTATCGTCGGTCGGGTCGCCCGCTTTATCGAGCAGCTCGACCTTGGCGACGGGGCCAAGCCGGGCCATCACCAGCCGGCGGGCATGCAGTGCCTTGATCGGGTCACCGGTCGCCAAGCCGCGCTTGGCGAGGGTGATGAGCTTTTCGATGAAGGGACGGAGTTCCTTCGCCTTCTGCTCAGTCGTAATGATCCGGCCGTGCTCGATCAGCGATCGCGACATGTTGCGAAACATGGCGAGCCGATGGCTGGCGTTGCGGCCGAGTTGACGGCCCTTCAGTTGATGTCGCATGGCAGTAGTCCGTTCCCACTGATCGCCGACCCGCGCGGGCCGGCGTATCCTGTTCGTTCGTTAGCGGCGGATGCCGGCCGGGAGCTTCATTCCCAGGGTCAGGCCCCGCTCGGTCAGCTTGCTCTTCACTTCGCGGAGAGTCGTCTCACCGAAGTTGCGCACTTCCAGCAGCTCGTCTTCCGAGCGGATCACCAGATCGCGAACCGATGTGATACCTTCGGATTCCAGACAGTTGGTCGCCCGCACGGACAGTTCAAGTTCCGCCAGGCTCATGTTCAGCTTGCGTTCAAGTTCCGTATCGACCGAGTCACGCGGCGAGCTGCCGATCTCGAGCTTGTCGTCGATCGGCATTTCCGAGCCCGGCTCGGTGTACTGCACGAACGGGTTCAAGTGCTTGCGCAGGATCTTGGCCGCTTCAACCACCGCCATCTGCGGGGTCACCGTGCCGTTGGTCCAGACTTCGAGAACCAAGCGGTCGTAGTTGGTGCGCTGGCCGACGCGGGTCTCTTCGATCTCGTGCTTGACGCGTACAACGGGCGAGAAGCTGGCGTCGACCGGGATATCACCGATCGCACGCTCGCGGGCCATGGCTTCATCGGCTGAACGATAGCCGCGGCCGTTCTCGATCGTCATCTCAACTTCGAACGGGACATCATCCGTCAGGGTGGCGATGATGTGCTCGGGGTTGATGATCTGGATCGAGTCGTCGTGCTGGATATCGGCCGCCTTGACGACGCCCTTCTCGTGACGGACGATATTGATCGTCTTCGTGACTTCGCTGACGTTCTTGACGACCAGGCTCTTAATGTTCAGGATGATGTCGGTCACGTCTTCGACGACGCCCGGGATCGTGGTGATCTCGTGCTGAACACCCTTGATGCGCACATGGGTAACGGCCGAGCCTTCAAGGCTCGACAGCAGCACGCGCCGCAGGCTGTTGCCGATGGTCATACCAAGACCGCGTTCGAACGGCTCGGCAACGAACTTGCCGTACGTATCGGTGAGGGTCGACCGATCGGCCGAAACCCGGCTCGGCAGTTCCAGCCCACGCCATTTGATCCGCATGCTCACTCTCCAGGGTTAAGCAGTGGGCAGTGGGCCGTGGGCGGTGGGCAGCCGGGAATGATTCTCTCCGGCTGTCCACTGCCCACTGCCAACCGCACACTGTTCAGCGTGCCGCGATTTCGATGATCAGTTGCTCGCGAATGTCCGAGATTCGCGGGTCGACGTCGCCGCGCGACGGCATGCGCGACATCCGTCCTTCGGGACTCTCCCCGGGAATGACTTCCAGGAAGTCAGGCACTGGTTCCTTGTGCGTTTCCTGCAGCACCAGCTTAACCAGCTGCTGGCTACCGGCATTCGCCTTCACCTTGATGTTGTCGTTCGGCTTCACAAGCAGGCTGGGGATCGAGCACTTGTAGCCGTTGAGCAGAATGTGGCCGTGCGCCACGAGCTGCCTGGCGGCTGCCCGAGACGAAGCAAAGCCGAGCCGATGGATGACGTTATCGAGCCGACGTTCGAGGATCGTCAGCAGCTGCTCGCCGGTGTTCTCCGGTGAACGAGCGGCCAGCTCGAAGTAACGGCGGAACTGGCGCTCCAGCACACCGTAGAAGAACTTGAGCTTCTGCTTCTCGCGCAGACGGATGCCGTACTCGGAGAGTTTGCCCTTGCGATGGCCATGCATGCCCGGGGGCGGCATTTCGCGATCGATCGGGCACTTCGGGCTGTAGCATCGGCTGCCCTTGAGGTACAGCTTCATCTGCTCGCGGCGGCAGCGTTTGCAAACGGGATCTGTATATCTTGCCATGGATAGTCAGTCTTCAAGTGGGCAGTGGGCAGTGGGCAGTGGGCAGCCGGAAAAACCGAGTGCCCACGCCTTGCGCCAATGCCCGATGCCAGATGTACTTGGCAGAAACAGAGATTCAGATGGACGCCTGCGGCTGCCCACTGTCCACTGCCCACTGCCCACTGATTTAAACGCGTCGTTTCTTCGGCGGACGGCAGCCATTGTGCGGGAGCGGGGTCACGTCTTCGATGACTTTGATCGTCAGGCCGGTGGCCTGCAGCGCGGTGATTGCCGACTCGCGACCGGCACCGGGGCCCTTCACGCGGACTTCGACTTCTTTGAGCCCGAACTTGGTCGCACGCTCAGCGGCCGATTCAGCAGCCCGCTGGGCGGCGAAAGGCGTGCTTTTGCGGCTGCCCTTGAAGCCGACCGTTCCGGCCGAGGCGAAGGTGAGCGCATCGCCGTTGGTGTCGGTGATCGTCACGATGGTGTTGTTGAACGTCGCCTGGATGTGAGCGATCCCACGGCTGACGTTACGACGCTGCTTACGCTTTTTCTGCTTGGCCATTGTGCCCAATCAATCGGTTTGAAACCTTGGTTAACGGCCAGTCCCGAAGCATTCCGGCGAACCGGCCGTTCGGAGTTACAGGTACTGACCGTCACGCTCATGGAGCGATTAGCGGAGCTCTTTGACGCCCTTCTTGCCGGCGACCGTCTTTCGAGGTCCTTTCCGGGTGCGGGCGTTTGTCTTGGTGCGCTGGCCTCGACAGGGCAGGCTGCGGCGATGCCGGCTGCCACGGTACGAGCCGATCTCTTTCAACCGGGCGATGTTGCCCTGAATCGTGCGGCGCAGACCGCCCTCGATCAGGTAATCGCGGTCGAGGATCGACGCGATGCGGGCCACGTCGTCGTCGGTCAGCTCTTTGGCTTTACGCTGCGGATCGACGTTCGCCTGCTCGCAGAGGCGCAGGGCCAAGGTCGGCCCGATCCCCTGCAGGTAACGCAGCGAAATATGGGTCGGCTTGTCATTCGGAAGATCGACGCCCTGAATACGCGGCATATGCCCAATTCTCCCTGATCAGCCCTGGCGCTGTTTGTGACGCGGATCGGAACAGATGACGCGCACTTTCCCGTGCCGACGGATCAGCTTGCAGTTCTCACAAATACGCTTCACACTCGAACGAACCTTCATGGCCGACCTCTTCAGCAATTCAGCGTGACTCTATCGGAATCGTTCAATGTAGATTGACAGCCCGGAACGGCAAGTCGAAACGATGAAAAATTTACCGGGTTTCGATCGTCTCATCCCAAGCACCGATCAATGTGCCCGGTTGCGGACTGCCAAATAGCCTGCTCCCGTGAAGCCGCGACGGCGGAGCGAGTCGTAACGACCGCGTCGTGATAGCGATTCCGCTTTCCCGTCAATGCCATCCTCGGGACGTTCACTGCACCCGCAGACTCCGCACCCAGGCCGCCTCATGCGCGATCTCCGCGTCGGTCAGGCCGCTGTTGCGGTGGATCTCGGTTCGGGCCATGCGGCCGCTGGTCATGTCGAGGGCCATCACGTCGATGAGGCCGTTGCTCCGCACTTCGCAACGGACCTGAATGGGTGAGCCTTTCGGCAGGTTGGCCGGTAGTCCTTCGATCCAGCATTCGCCAATGCCGATGCACGCATCCGCCTGCGTCGCCTCACCTTGCAAGGCTCGTACGCGAACGCGCTGCTGGTTCTCCGCCGCCGTGTAGTACACCCGGCTCGCGGCGGCGGGCAGCTGCGTGTTCTTCGCGATCAGCCGATCGTTGATTTTGTCGCTCTCGGACCGTACTTCGATCCCCAGGCTATGGGCATTCACGCTGATTTCGACCACGTCAGCCAAGTCGGCGGCAACTTTTGCCCCGAGCAGTTTGGCACCTTCGCTCGAACGGGCCGCGACGATGCCCGCATGAAGGGCCGCCCCGCGCGCGACCACCTCGCTGACGGCCAGCGAGTTGTCCGGCTCACGACCGCTCAGCTCACGCAACATGGTCGCGGCCATCGGCATGTGCGTTGACCCGCCGACAAGGAGCACCCGATCGACCTGCTCCCATGTTACGCCGGCCTGCTTCAACACCTGTTGCGTGGTCAGCCGGGTGCGCGTCATCAGGTCGCGCGTCAGGTTCTCGAACTCGGCCCGCGACAGCGGCACCACCAGTTTGCGCCCCGCATGGTTCACTGTGACGCTGGCCTGTTCGACCTTGCTCAGCGTCCGTTTCGCCCGCTCCGCGGCTGCCTGCAGCATCGCCAGCGACTGAGCGTCCTGCCGGGGGTCTTCATCGAACTTCGCGATAAACGCCGCGGCGACATGGTTGACGATCCGGTCGTCCCAGTCCTTGCCGCCCAGACGCACGTCGCCTTCGATCGCCAGCGTCTGGAAGCGCTTGGGTGTGAGCCGGACCAGCGTGACGTCGAAGGTGCCGCCGCCCAGGTCATAGACGAGGATCGTCCGCGGCTTGTCGGTCAGTTTGTCGGTGAGCGATCGGCCCTGCTGAAAAGAGTAGGCGAGGGCCGCGGCCGAGGGTTCATCGAGAATATCGAGTACATCCAGCCCCGCGATCCGCCCGGCATCGTGCGTTGCCTTACGGCGTGTCTCATCGAAGTAGGCGGGAACCGTGATGACCGCTTTGGAAATGGGCCCCAGGCGAAGCTCAGCGTCCTGTACCAGCTTGCGAAGGATGATGGCGGACAATGTCTCGGGGCGGAACTGCCGCCCGGCCACGGTTCGGCCGTAGTCGTCGAGGCCCATGCGGCGCTTGATCAGCGTGGCGACCCGATCGGGCGATTCCTGCGCATAGTCGAGCGCCGCCTGTCCGACGACGGCAGATGCGTCGTCGATCAACAGCACGGCGGATGGCAGCAGCATTTCCCCATCGCGGTTGGGCAATGTGGCCGGCTGACCGCGATCATCGAGCGAGGCGATGGCGGAGTAGGTGGTACCCAGATCGATGCCGACGACATGTGCCATGACAAATTCGGAGTGCGAAATTCGGATCGCGGAATCAATTCATTCTATTCCGCATTCCGAATTCCGCACTCCGCAATTCGGATCACTTCTTGTTCGTCGGCCGGACCAGCACGACCGCACCGTTGAAGCCGGGAACCGCACCGTGGACCAGCAGCAGATTGTTTTCGATGTCGACGCGAACCACACGCAGATTGCGGACGGTGACGCGCTCGGCCCCGTAACGGCCCGCGAGCTTCTTGCCCTTCTTGGGCCGACCGCTACCGCGGTTGCTGGCCAGCGAGGACGTCGAACCCGGCTCGCGGTGAACTTTCTTCGCACCATGCGCGGCCGGCATACCGCCGAAACCATGTCGCTTGATGACGCCCGCGGTGCCCCGGCCCTTGGTGGTGCCGATCACGTCGACCGCGGTAATGTCCGTGAACACGTCGGCCACGGTCAGCTTCGCGCCGACTTCAAGCGTGGCGGGGGCGTCGAGCCGGAATTCGCGGATATGCCGCTGCGGTTCGACGTCGGCCTTCTTCGGCGAATCGACGCCGGCCCGGGCCTTGCGACGCTTCGATTCCATGCTGTTGGAGACGTGGCCGCGCTCGGCGCGTGTGGCCTTGCTGCGGGGCTTGTCCTTGAAGCCGAGCTGCACGGCCTCGTAGCCGTCGCGATCCTTGGTGCGGACCTGGAGGATCGGGCACGGCCCGAGCTGCAGTACGGTCACGGGGGCCGCGTCGCCGTTGGCCTCGTATACCTGCGTCATTCCGACTTTTGTTCCGATTAACCCGAGCGGCATGGCGGTCGACCTCTACGCTTCAACAGCACATTCTGGATTCAGTGGGAAAAGATAGAGTAGCGGCCCGGCAACGATCGTCCAGCCGGGCACGGAATAAATCACCCCGTGAACTCGATTCCCAGGATGGTGAAGTCTTCGGTGTTCCGCGATTGTTCAAGTAACTCGCGCGTCAGGTCGTCGACGAACATCGCCAGCGGATGGCCGCTGTACTTGCCGGCCGTCTGCAGCGGCAGGTCGCCCCCCGCGACTGACGCATCGGGAATGTGCACGCCATCACTGACAAGCAATATCTTATCGCCCGGGTGCAACTGCCGGTTCTGCAATGGGAACTCGCCATCAAACACACCGAGCAGCGCACCGGGGGACGCCCAGTATTCCGGTGTGCCGTTCGCGGGGACATACAACGGCATCGGGTGCGCGGCCCGGGCAAAACTGACCGCCCCATCGCGGCAGTTCAGCTGCATGTAGGTCATCGTGATGAACGGCGGCTCGGCCATCCCCAGTGATACCAGCTCGCGATTGAGTCCTGCCAGCACTTCGTTGGGCGGCACCAGACGGTAGGATCGGCCGGTGATCTCTTTCATCTTCAGGCTTTTGCGGACGAAGATACTCAACAGGCTGCTGGCGGGCAGGCCTCTGCCCATCGCGTCGGCCACAAAGATCGCGGCATGGTCTTCATCGAGACGGACGACATCGTAGAAGTCGCCGCCGATCCGGCTGCGCGGCCGATAGCAGACGTTGAAGTTGGCCTGATGGATGCCCGGCAGGCTGCGCGGCAGGAATCCGCGGTGGATGCGACGGGCCATTTCCAGGTCGCCATCGATCTGCTGGTAGGCTTGCTGCAACCGCTGGTTGATCAGCTGCGCCTCGGTCGCCCGGGTCAACGAACGGGCGTACATATGTTCGACACGCAGCAGCGCTTTCACCTGGGCCAGCAGGTACGCGGGCGAGATCGGCCGGGGAATGCAAACGTCCGCCCCCGAATCAAGCGCTCCGGTCAGCAACGGTGCGAGCGAGTCGAAGCAGAGCCAGACGATGGGGAGGTAGTGCTCCCCCAATTCAATCCGCCAGCGGCGACAAAGCCCCTGGGCCATCACCGTGGTGTTCGGCGTGACATCCATCAGGATCATCTGCGAACGGCGTAACTCGGCGGGATCGATCGTCGCATAGGTCGCGACCGACACGGGAAAGCCGGCCGCTTCGAGCGGCAGCCGGGCATCATCGGGTGTCGACTCGCCGATGAGCAGGATCCGGGGCATCGACGTGGCGCGCATATCTGTCGACCTCTTGCCGAGTGGCCTTCATCCGAGCATAGAACAAGTTATGGACACAGCGGGAGGTCGGCCGGTTGCTTGACCGTCATTGTGCGCATGCGATACAATCAATTAACATCATTGCGTGAAAGTGAGGCCTCCCGTGCCTGTGCAGATGGAACTGAGGCGGATCCTGATTTCCGAGGTACACGATCAGCAGGTGATTGTCCTGCGCGAGGTGGAGGGCGACCGCAGCTTTCCGATCGTCATCGGCATCTTCGAGGCGACCAGCATCGACCGCCGGGTGAAGAACATGCCGTCGCCCCGGCCACTCACGCATGACCTGCTGGCGCAAGTCATCGAGGACATGGGCGGCGAAGTGCAGGACGTGATCATCAGCGACCTGCGCGAGCATACCTACTTCGCCAAACTGCGCATCCGCCAGAACGGCGAGCTGCTGGAAGTTGACAGCCGCCCCAGCGACGCCATCGCCCTGGCCGTGACCGCGAAAGTGCCGATCTACGTCAGCGAGGAAGTGCTGTCGGAGATGGAGGACGACAGCAAGGATGTGGGGTTATGAGCGGGGCCGCCATCACGCACCCACGGCAGCCGGTTCGCGGCCTTCTGCGGCAACTTCATTGCTGGATGCGATCAATGACTCCAGTGTTGTCTGTACTCGAGGTGACTGAAACACTTTTGGAAGTACATCCATCAGATCGGACTGTGAGCCCACATTGATCTGGTATTCAAAATCAAAATCGTCGTTCGATGCAGGAAACCAGTCAACTTCCTGGACGATGAAATCGATGTGAAGTATCGCTGGATAAGGCTTGCCGGGATCATGACTAATCGCGAATAGCGCTTCGCCGACGCGGCCAAGTACCGGAGCGACGACTTCGAATCGTACAAGTTTGCGGCCATCTCCATTGTGGATTTGCACCACTGCTTCCAGCAGCCCGCCGGTCTTGCGCTTCAGGTGATTCGCCTGAATGCGCGGCACGTGAGCCGGCGTCACCGCCGTTGCCTTGACGTCGCCCCACAAGTCGGAAATGCTATCCATCAGTTCGGACCTCGATAGACCACGTCATTCAGCCTAAAGTACAACGGCAGATGGTCGGACCACAAGGCCTTTCTTGGCCGGCCCTGTTTCGTCACGAAAGTATCGGCTCCATCGGTATCGATCAACTGCAGTTCGAGCAAAGCATCGGCTACCTGCGGGCGAAGCAGCACTTGATCGTACATCTGCCAAAAGTGGTTGCTTCCGGTGCCCCGTGCCCAAAAAGTTGATCCAGATGGTCCGCCCGATCGGTCACCGAACAAGCTCCACATAGGATTGTAGAAACATCGACTGCCGGAACGAGTCGTCGAGTTGGACATCGAGTCCGCCAATATCCGCGTCATCATCGAGTTCAGTCCGCTAGCGGCCACCATGCCCGCTTCGTAGGGGTTCATGTTCAAATCACCAACCAGCACTGACCTGGAATGACCTTCGAAATCCTCGATTCGTCTGATCTCCGGCACAATGTGCCGACTTACCCAATCTTGTCGATCCGCCTCGGTCGGCTGTGAACTTCGATCGGGTAAGTGACAGGTCATCAGCAGCAGATTCGGTGATCTCGGCAGTTCGATCTCGAACACCGTTAGACGGTCGATGCTGTCGTACTTGACGGCGATTCGGTTCTTCGGCCAACGCGTCCAGACCTGCGTTTTAGAAGCACGTGTTGCTACGCGGTGATAGCTCCCCGTGGCTGCAGAATCGAGAGCACGCTGAAGAACATCCGGCTCGGTCATGCACTCCGCGAAGATCAGAAAATCGATCTCCCGGCTGCTCACAATGCGCGTCAGGCTCTCCAGAAGCCGGCGCGAACGAATCTCGCGGCGGCTTCGCTGTTTGCCGTACAGGTTCCAAAACAGAAAGTTGGGCATGGGTCGAACTCGCTTACCCCTGCAGCAATCCCCGCTTTACCAGGTAGTTGATCACCTGCGCTACTGACTCGGCCACGCTGCTTTTGCCGGCATCGATGGTCAGTTCGGGTGCGGTCGGTGCCTCGTAGGGGTCATCGACGCCAGTGAAGCCCATGCCCTTGCCCTGGGCGACGGCGGCGCGGGCTTGCTTGTACAAGCCTTTCGGGTCTCGGGATTCGCATGTCTCGATCGACGTGTTCATGAACACTTCGATGAACGGGATCGCCCCGCCCTTGTTCTTCTCGTGGATCGCGCGTGCGGCTTCGCGGTCTTTGCGGTACGGGCTGATGAAGCTCGTCAGCGAGAACAGGCCTGCGTCCGCGAACAGGCGGGTCACTTCGCCGATGCGGCGGATGTTTTCTTCGCGGTCCTCGGCCGAGAACGCCAGGCCGAAACGCTTCGCCTGGGCTTCCGCGTAGTTGCGAGTTTCCATCAGAATCTTCGGGCCGGCGTTCAGGCCGAAACGGATGTTGTCGCCATCAAGGACATAGGCCGCATGCCCGCGTTGAATCAGTACCTGTTCGAGAGCAACCGCTACGGTGCTCTTGCCCGAGCCGGATAAGCCGGTGAACCAGAGGGTCGCCCCGGCTTGCTTCAGGAGCTTGGCGCGTTCCTCACGGCTGACGGTGCCATCATGGTACGTAATCGACTCGGCTTTGATCTCGCTCATCGCAACTCCTTGGAATACGGGGGGCGATCAGTACGAAACAGGGAAAGGTGTGTTGTATTCACCCGGGCGCTCGTGGGAATGCCGTGGACCTGTTGACTTCGCTTAACCGCCTGTCGCTTCGCAATCCGATTCTCGTCGCATCGGGTACCTTCGGCTATGCGCGCGAGATGGCCGGAACCATCGATTTCGCCCGGCTCGGCGGCATCATCCCCAAGACCGTGACTCGCCAGCCCCGGGCCGGCAACCCGCCGCCGCGAACGATCGAAACGCCCTCGGGGTTGCTCAACGCCATCGGCCTCGACAACGACGGCATCGAGCATTTCATCAGTCATCACCTGCCCTATCTGCGTACGTTGCCGACGGCGATCATCCCCAACATTGCCGGGAAGACCGAGGATGAATTCCTCGAAATGGCCGGTATGCTGGCGGCGGAACCGGGCATCGCCGCGGTGGAACTGAATCTTTCGTGCCCGAACGTGTCCGGCGGGATCGACTTTGCAACGTCGCCCGACGTGACCCGGCGGATCGTCGGCGGCGTGCGGGCCCGTCTCGGCGTACCGATCATCGCCAAGCTGACGCCGAATGTTACCGACGTGGTGCCCATCGCGCGGGCCGCCGCCGATGGCGGCGCGGATGCGGTATCGCTGACCAACACGTTTGTCGGCATGGCGATCGACTGGCGGAAGCGTCGACCGATCCTCGGCAACATCACCGGCGGCCTCAGCGGCCCGGCCATCAAACCGCTGGTGCTGCGCATCGTCTGGCAGGTGGCCAAGGCAAAGATTCTGCCGATCATCGCCGTCGGCGGCATCGGCACGCTGGATGATGTGATGGAGTTCATCGTGGCCGGGGCCAGTGCCGTGCAGGTCGGCACCGCGAACTTCTACGACCCGACGGCGAGTGTGCGGATTGTAGATGAGTTGGCGAAGCTGGAGGTTGGACGCATCGGCGAATTGGTCGGCAGCGCACATCAAGTGCGTTGAACGTCTTTCCGGGAATGCCACTCGCAGGGGATGACCATCGTGGAGCACGCGTCTCGCACGCTCGTATATACGAGCACGCGAGACGCGTAATGGCACTTACTTTACCTGTTTTCGTTGGCGTTCGGGGAAGGTTCGGCGTCGTGGGATGACTTCGCGGGGATACGATCGTCCGGGCCGGTTGGGCAATTGTCTCCGACCGGCTTCGCTCACGATTCGTTCGAACCACTTCTGCCATTTCTCTTCCGCCCAGTCGTTCGGGACGAGAAGAATGATCCGCACCAGATCCCACACCGCCGAAAAACTGATCCGCTTCGGCGAGATCTTGACCCGCGCCGCCGCCAGTCGTCGGACTTGGACAACGAGATTGTACGAGATCATCATGATCGCCAGTTCCTTGAAAATCATGTCCGGCGACTGACCCCGCAACGCCTCGGCTTTGAGGGTATGTTTCGTAACCGCCCGGCGAATCGGCGTCTTCCGTTCCTTGCCGTCACCCCGGTATCGTGTGGCTTTTCCTTTTCGGGGAGGGCGGCGCGATGGCACGGACGACGCAGCGCAGGTTGGTGCTGGAGCGGCGGTGGCGGGGGGGGGGGCTGGCGGGCTTCAAACGCTCGGGCCCGTCGGTGCGGGCGGTCTGCGCGGCCCGCGGCACCCGCGAAGCGCGCTGCGACTCCCAGCCG
>Ga0105044_10006526_pt1 | contig 16044 bp, 15 predicted proteins | sample MAT01_FD_78092 | JGI IMG/M metagenome (GOLD analysis project Ga0105044, IMG submission 78092) | Freshwater microbial communities from Lake Fryxell liftoff mats and glacier meltwater in Antarctica - MAT-01 | ecosystem: Environmental > Aquatic > Freshwater > Ice > Liftoff microbial mat | place... | reverse complement strand
CGCCGGGGAAACCGAGCATCGCGCCGGACATGCGCAAGCCCGCGGCCTTCGCGGCCCTGGGCATGTCATCCCCTTCGTCCCACGAAGCGTGGTGCGGATCGCCACAAGCAATCTGGACGACATCGATGCCGAGGCGATCGAGGAAGCCTTTCAATTCCGGGATATTCTTCACTTGCAGCGACCAGCTACAGACGCCAATGGCAAGCGGTTCGATGGACATGGCAGGCCTCGTGGAGAAGGAGATCAGCGGCAGGGAGTAAGATACCGCGGCGCTGGGTGGCGGAGTAGCCCCGACGGTTGCGGTCGCCGTTTGCATTCTCGCCGGTTGCGGCCAAGCCCTGCTCCCCGCGAACGTTTTATGAGCCTACCGGCCGCACATTCTTCTCGCAGTTCCCCCAACGTCACCGCACGGTCCAGCTTCGCCGCAAGCGGCGGCCCGATTCCATTTGACAATTCCCCCCACGGAGGTTAGAGAACATCTGTACACTTCTCATACCGGCACTCGACCGGAGGAACCCCCATGAAACTGACCACTCGCATCCCGAACAAACTCATCAAGGCCGCGGCTCGCCTGCGTGCGGCTGGCTGGTCCTGGAAACTCATTGGCGAGAAGCTCGGCCGCAGCGAAGGCACTTGCTCGCGGTGGATGACTCGCTATTCCGCGATCTGGAGTCGGGCGTATCTCCAGGCCGAGGCGGCGCTCTTGAAAGACGCCGGCAGCGAGGCCCGCGTGGTGCTGCAACGGCTGATGCGCTCGACGGATGAACGCCTCCAGTGTGCCGCCGCCCGCCTGCTTTTCCAGGCTCGCATCAACGAACGCCGCCTCGAACGCCAGACGGCCAGGGCCGCGAAAAACGCTCCACTCTCGATCAGCGGCGTGCAGAGCGTCGACGAAATGCTCCACGCCTTCATCGACTCCGCCAGCGAGGCGCCGCCCGTCGATCGCGCCGCTTCGTAACCTTCTTCCTTCCCCTTACGTCTCTCTCCGAGGCTTCGCCATGGCACCACTCACGGAAGCCCTGCGCTCCGCTCTTCACGCCCTGCCGGCCATCGATCGTGCTCGCCTTGTTCGCGAACTCGACCTCGCCCTGAGTTCGCGCAATGATCCCTCGTCGCTGATCGCGAACATCTTCACGGATGAGCAGGGCGAGCCGTTCAGCCTGGCGCCGTTTCACAGGGACTTGCAGGCGTTCCTGAGCGAGAATCCGCATGCCCTGGTGGAACTGCCTCGCGATCATGGCAAGAGCACGCAGGTCTGTGGGCGGATTCTGTGGGAGCTGGGTCACAATCCGAACCTGCGGGTGAAGATCGTCTGCGCCACGGACGCGATCGCCGCGGAGCGATCTCGCTTCCTGCGGACGACGATCGCCACCAACGGCCGGCTGCGCCTGGCCTTCCCGAGCCTGCGGCCCGCAAGCCCCTGGGGTGCGGACGCCTTCACGGTGCAGCGAACCGCGTCGATCATCGGCCCGTCCGTCGCGGCCTTCGGCGTCGGGGCCGGGAGCACCGGCACCCGTGCAGACTTGCTCGTCTGCGATGACATCGTCGACGTGCGAGCCCTGCACAGCAAGACGGACCGCGACCGTGTTCGCGACGACTTCCAGCACAACCTCATGAACCTGCTGGAACCCAACGGCCGCTTCTGGGGCCTGTTCACCCCCTGGCACGCGGACGATCTGAACGCTCACCTGGTGAAGAACGCGGCCTATCCTCACTTTCGCCGGGCGATTGACGCGGATCTGACTCCGCTCTGGCCGGAAAAGTGGCCCCAGGAACGCCTGGCGGCGCGACGGCAGGAAGTGGGGGCCTCCTCGTTCGCTCGCGGCTACCACCTGAAGCCGCAATCGATCGAAGACGCCCCGATCCGACCCGAATGGGTGCAGACCTGGACCTTGCAAGCCGATCGCTACGATCGCATCGTGATGGCGGTCGATCCCGCCGTCGCGACCCACGCCAACGCGGATCGCAGCGCCGTCGCCGTCCTGGGACTGCTCCGCAGCGAAGACGCCTCGAACGCCAGGAGCTCCGTCCAGATTCATGTCCTGGAAGCGGTCGCTCGGCGCGTCTCCGCGCCGGATCTCATCACATTTCTCGACGAGATCGATCGACGCTGGAACCCGGAGGTGATCCTGTTCGAGTCCAACGCGGCCTTTGAGGGAATGCGGTCCCTGTTCGCGAAGACGACTCGCTTCGGGCCGAAGCTCCAGGCGGTGGTTCAGACTCGCGACAAGGCCTCCCGCGTGGCGGCGTTCAGCGTCCCCATCGAGAACGGCGTGGTGAGGCTTAAAGGCGAGGGCCGCACCATCGACGCGAGCCAGCACCTGCTCCACGACGAAATGACCACCTTCCCCTCCGGCACGCACGACGACCTTCTCGATGCCGCCGCCATGGGCACCGCCTTCCTGCTCAACCGCCGGGAACCCCGAGTCTGGGGCTAATTCAGAAGCAAGTGACCTGTGGCACCGTCGTCGCCGGTGCCACAGTCCGAAGCGCCTCCCCCCTACTCCCTGTCTCCCCCACTCCCGCTCGAGGTGACTTATGCTCAATCCCATCACGATCCGTTACTCGTTCCGACCCGTCAAACGAAGCCTGGCCACGGGGCGCGTCACGGACCTTTTCGGCCTGCCGGCCCAGGAACTGCCGCACACCATCGCGGAGGATCTGGACCTCGACATTCGCCCCGGCGAGGTCGTGCTTTTCACGGGCCCGTCCGGCAGCGGCAAGTCGTCGATCTTGCGTGAAGCGGCCCGGCAGCTTGGCGCCCTGGACATTACTTCCCTTGAACTTCCCTCGGTTCCGCTCATCGACGCATTGCACGGCCCCCTTGAAGACCGGCTGGGGCTGCTCGCCGCCTGCGGGCTCTCGGAGGCTCGCCTTCTTTTGCGAACCCCGGCCGAGCTCTCCGACGGCCAGCGCTATCGATTCCGCATGGCCTTCGCCCTCTCCACGATCGCACTCCCGCAAGCCGTCGGCCACACACCGCGATACCTCGTGATGGACGAATTCACCGCGGCCCTGGACCGCACCCTGGCGAGGGTGGTCGCGTTCAACCTCCGCAAGCTCGCGAGCCGTCTGAACGTCGGCATTCTCGCCGCCACCACGCACGACGACATCACCGCGGATCTTCAGCCGGATGTTCACGTCCTCTGTTACGGCGAGGCACAGATTGAGGTGCAGCGTCCGCCTGTAAAAAAAAACCGATCAGCTTCACCCACGAGCTTTGGCTCTCCGATGGTTCCGGTGCCGACTGGCCGTACTTCGCTCGGTGGCATTACCGCAGCCATCACCTCGCCTTCACCCGCCGCGTGATGATCCTCTGGCACAATCGCGATCCCATCGGCATCGCCATCTTCGCCAGCCCCGCCGCGAGCCTCACGTTGCGTTCGCAGTTCTTTCGCCTGAAGAATCCCCGCAGCCGGGTGGCGATGGCCGCTCTTAACCGGCAGCTCTGGCTCCTCCAGCGCGTCGTGATCCACCCCACCTATCGTGGGGCCGGGCTCGCCGCCGCGTTCGTTCGCAGGGCCTGCGAACTCTGCGACATTGACTGGATCGAAACGCTCAGCGCCATGGGCCAGATCAACCCCTTCTTCGAGAAGGCCGGCTTCGTGAAGGTGGGGCTCATCCGGAAGCCCAAGCCGGGTACTCCGCGAAACGCAGCCTACGGAGTGAAGCATTGCAAAAGTGCTCCGCCCGTCGAGTTCACCCACGAGTTCAGCGAACCGGTTTACTACGTCCGCGACAACCGCAACCGACCGGCCGTGAAACCTGGACAGGGCTTCGCAGACGGACTAAGTTTGTAACAGTGTGTTACAAGTGGGTTTCTGTTGATCTCAACCGCTTCTGCCTGGCTGCCCCTCGAGGAACGGGCACTATCATGATTGACTTCCTCATCCTCGCGACCGTGCTCGTCTCGATTGCCCTCTTCGGCGGTGCGGCGGTGCTCGCGCTGGGCTGGGCCTTTCGCGATGGGCAGTTCGAGAACTTCGACCAGGGGGCCAGGTCGATCTTTGGGCCGGATGAACCGCTCGGCGAAACGACGGATGCGTTTCCCTCCTGACGATGCCTGCGTTCACTCCCTGACGTGCCGAGACTCTCCATGGCTGCCAAGGTGACGGACATCACTCCCGAGGACCGCGAACGCTATGCCCGCGAGCGCGCCGCCCTGGACGAATCGACCCGCAAACCGGTCCTGTATCTCACCTGCAGTGCCGTCGTTTGGCTGCTGGTGGGGTCGCTGCTCGCGGTGGTTGCCTCGATCAAGCTGCACAGCCCTTACTTCCTCGCGGACTTCGCTCCACTCACCTTTGGCCGGGCCCGCATGGCCCACCTGCAAGCCGTCGGCATCGGCTGGTCCGCACTCATGGTGATGGCCGCCAGCACCTGGCTCATGGTGCGGCTCTCCCGCACCGAACTCGCTTACCCCAGGCTCATTCTCCTGGCCGGCACCTCCTGGAACCTCGGCATGGCCGCGGACATCCTCGGCATCCTTCTCGGCGACGGCCAGTCCGTCGAGTGGCTCGACGCACCGAGGTACGCGCCCCCTTTCTTCATCGCCGGAGTCGCTCTCGTCGCCGCGGTCACGCTCGCCACCTTCCGCCGGCGGCGCGAGAAGCATGTCTACGTCACCCAGTGGTACATCCTCGCCGCGATGCTCTGGTTCCCCTGGCTTTACCTCGTGGCCCAGTTCATGATCTTCTGGATGCCCTCGAAAGGCGTGATCCAGCCGGTCGTGAACTGGTGGTTCGGCCACAACTATCTCGGCTTATGGATGACCCCCGTCGCCGTGGGCGCCGCGTACTATCTCATCCCCAAAATCATCGGCCGCCCGGTCTATAGCTACTACCTCAGCATCATGGGGTTCTGGTCGCTGGCCCTCTTCTATTCTTGGGCCGGCATGCACCACCTCATCGGCGGCCCCATCCCGGCCTGGCTCGTCAGTGCCAGCGTCGTTGGCAGCATGATGATGTTCATCCCCGTCATCGCCGTCGCCATCAATCACCACATGACGATGATCGGCCACTTCCACCAACTCCGCTTCAGCCCCGCCCTGCGATTCACTGTCTTCGGGGCGATCACGTACACCGCCGTCAGTGCCCAGGGCTCCATTGAATCGCTGAGGAACTTCAGCCAGGTGTCGCATTTCACGCAGTACACCGTCGCCCACGCCCACCTGGGGGCTTACGGCTTCTTCACCATGATCATGTTCGGCCTCTGCTACTACATGATCCCTCGCCTCACGCACCGCGAGTGGGCCTCGAGCACGCTCATCCGCCTCCACTTCTGGACAGCGGCCCTGGGCGTCACCCTCTATTTCGTGAGCCTCTCCATTGGCGGCTGGTGGCAGGGGCGAATGTTGAACAACCCCAACGTCCCCTTCGGGAACATCGTGACATATTTGCTTCCGTATCTCTTCAGCCGTTCGATCGCGGGAGTGTTGATGGCCACCGGCCACCTGTGCTTCGCGACCCTGGTGGCGATGAACGTGATGGGCTGGGGTCAGCAGCGAGGCCCCGTGTTCTTCCACGAGAAGCCCGGTGACGCCGCATCGAGCCGTGACGCCTCAATCGTATAACCGCGAGGCGCCTTGAACTGTGGCACCCGCCCCTCGCCGGTGCCACAGTCTGAAGGTTGAAGGTCGTCGGTTGGTTCACCCCATATTGATGTGAGAATGGTATGGATCGTGGAATGGTGCTCTTCGTGGGAGCCGTGCTCACCATCTCCTCGAGTTGGTTGGGGCTCGTGATCCTGCCTTCGATCAAGCTTGAACCGGAGCAGCCTTACGCGGAGTCCGCGACGGAGTCTTACCCCAAACCGCTCGAGGGGAAAGCCCTCGCCGGGCAGGCGGTGTACCAGCGCGAGGGCTGCCTGTACTGCCATAGCCAGCAGGTTCGCAGCGATCGCTTCGGCAACTGGTGGGAGAACGGCCAGATGCTCACCGGGGCGGACATCAAACGCGGCTGGGGCGTGCGGCGCACCGTCGCGCGGGACTACCTCGCGGACAAGCCCGTGCTCCTGGGCACGATGAGGACCGGCCCGGACCTCTCCACGATCGGCCGACGCAACAAGTCGTATCAGTGGCAGCACACGCACCTGCTTAACCCACGGAGTCAGAACGCGTGGTCGATCATGCCGTCCTTCCCCTGGTTGTATTCGCGTGAGAAGATCGACGGGTCGCGATCCGAGACGGCCCTGGACCTGGGCCGGGAGTGGACCGTTCGCCCCGGCTACCGCTGGCGGCCGACCGACGCAGAGTGGCAGACCCTGCTCGCCTCGAAGAAGGATGCGATCCTTGCCGCTTACGTCGCGGCCTCGCCCGGCAAGAGTGTGGACGCGATCAAGAGTGCCTTCGAGGCCCAGACCGCAGACGCTTCCGGGCGTGCCCAGATGCTGAACTACTGGCTCACCACGCGCGAGGAAGAGTATCAGGTGGTGCCGACGAGCCCGGGCGAGGATCTCTTCGAATACCTGATTACCCTGGATAAAAACGCGGTCGACCTGCCGGAGGCGAAGGAATGAGCGAACCTCTCATGGACCCCACCTCGACGGATATTCCTTCGCTGGGCGGCCAGGACAGCGTGCAGGCGATGCACCAGCGGCACATGTCCGCGATGAACAATCCCGCCATCGTCGGCGTGGACCCGCTGCCCGGCGGCGAGGGCGACGCGGGGTCGGATCGACCGACCAGTTCGATCCTGATGCGTGAGAAGGCCGAGCCGAAGGATGGCTTCGAGCCGGTGCCGTTCCTGGTGTACGTCGTCTACGGTTGCCTGCTGCTGTGGGGCGGTTATTACTTTGGCACCACGAGCGGGCCGATGACGGACTCGTTCACGGTGCTGGGCCTTGAGGTGCCGTGGTTCGCCTCGAACGTGCATGATCGCGACGACCTGGCTCCTGAAGGCCGGGCCGTGGTAGCCGAGCCGAACCCGCGGACGCTGGACGATTACAAGAGCGTGGGGGCCCAGGTGTACATGACAGTGTGCCAGGCGTGCCATCAGCCGACGGGGCTGGGTAATCCGGCCCAGGGGATTCCGCCGCTCGCGGGGTCGGAGTGGGTGGCGGGTGCGGAAGCGTCGCCTGCCCGGCTGAGCCGGATCGTGCTGTATGGGCTCAGCGGCAAGATCACCGTGGCCGGCAAGGAATTCAACGGCCAGATGCCGGCCCAGGGCTCGGCGTTGAAGGATTACCAGATTGCTGCGGCCCTGACGTTCGTGCGAAATAGCTTCGGAAACAAGGGTGACGAGAAGGAACCCGCGATCACGGCCGCGGTGGTGAAGGCGGCCCGGGCGAAGGAACCCGGCCGGGCGACCAACGGCTCGGCGACGATGACCGAGGCCGCCCTCAAGGCGATTGCGGTGACGGAGTCTGACATGGCTCCAGCGGAGAAGAAGGATGGCCCCGCGCCGGAAAAGAAGTGAGCCTTCGCCGCCGCGATCGCTGAAGCCGCGAGTCTATCGACCGGCGACGAGCCATAACGTGCTGGTCGCGTTCGCGGCCTGCGTCTTCCTCGCGATCGCGCTGGGTTGCTCTCAGCTCGGCCCGCCGCGAGAGCAGTTTCTCGCCTATCCTCTCGGCGGCATTGGGTTGTTCCTGGCACTGATCGGGACGGCTCGCTTTCGCACGCGGATCGTGGTGCGGGACGAAGGGCTGAGTCGCTCGCCGTGGTTCCCGATGGGGTTCGGCTTCACGTGGGACGACGTCGACTACTGGAACGTTCGGCGGATCGACCACATCCACTGGGATCATCCTTCGTTCACCGCGGCGCACTTCGTCCTGCATGGGGGTCGTCGGCCGATCCAGGTGGCGGAAGAGGACGTGCATCGTCCGGGCTTCGAGACCTTCCTCCGCGACCTACGTCGCCATATCGGCGGCCGTGAACGCTGAGCGGGAGCGTGATGTCTCGTTACTGTTCACACTGCGGCGGTCCTCTCTCCGGCCCTGGAATTCCAGGACGAAACTCGGTCTATTGCTGTTACGGCTGCCTGAGCCTGGGCGAGTCGCCTCGCGAGTCGTTGCTGCCGCGAAGCCTGGGCTTGAGGATTGGGATCGGCTTGCTCGTCATCGGCCAGTCGATGATCTTCGGGCTCGCCCTGAACCTGCACGACGACGTACCCACGAACGTTCGCTGGGCGACGCAGACCGCGATCCTGCTGGCCACGCTCGTGGTGGTCGCACTCCTGGGCGGGCCGCTCGTTGCGGTCGTCTGCCGTGAGCTTCGGCGCGGGAACCTCACGATCGAGTCGCTGTTTCTGCTCACGATGGGCGGGGCCATGGCGGCATCGCTTCAGGCTCACTTCACCGGGCAGGGCGCCGTTTACTTCGAGGTCGTCTCGGTTCTGCTTGTGGTGTACACGCTGGGGAAGGCGATCGGCGCTCGAAGCCGGGCGACGGCGCTGGCCGCGGCACGAGCGTGGTCCGACCGACTCGCGACGTGCCGAGTGGTGAGCGATGCGAACGAGGTGCGACCCGTGCCCGTGGTCGAGGTTCGCGCGGGGGACTGCGTCGAGGTGAACCCCGGCGAGGCGATCGCGGTCGACGGCATCATTCGCGAGGGCAGCGGCTTTGTGAACGAGGCCGCGGTGAATGGCGAGCCCTTCGCCACGGTGCGGCGGCCCGGCGACACGGTGCTCGCGGGTGCGATCGCGCACGACTCGGGCTTCCGCATTGTCGCCAGTGTTGCCGGCACTGATCGGCAGATCGACCGCCTGCTCGCCGCGGTGGAGGCTGCGCGAACCACGCCCACCTCGATGCAGGCACGGGCCGACGCGCTCGGCCGCATCTTCCTGCCCCTGGTGCTCGCCGTCGCCCTCGGCACCTTTGGCTACTGGAGCTTCCTGACGCCGAGGGGCTGGGAAACTGGCCTCTTCCACGCGATGAGCGTGCTGCTCGTCGCCTGCCCCTGCGTCATCGGCCTGGCGACTCCGATCATTCTGTGGACCGCACTGAACCGCCTCGCTGAGCGTGGACTGATCGCACGAAGTGGCGATGTCATCGAACGGCTCGCGGAGATCGATCGCGTCGTCTTCGACAAGACTGGCACCCTCACGGACGACCGCCTCGCGATCGTGGACATCGACACCGTGGCGGCCGGAGCGGATCGCACTCGCGTTCTCGGCTGGCTCGCCGCGGTGGAACGCCGCTGCTCTCATCCGGTGGCTCGCGCCTTCGCCTCGCTCCCTGTGTCGCACGAGGTGCGAGTGCACGAGATTCACACGATTCCCGGCTGCGGCGTGATCGCGGAGATCGAGGACGGCGACCGCCACGAGGTGCGCATCGGCCGCGTCGAGTGGATTGCGAGCGCTGTTCCGAAGCGACACACCGATTCCACGATCGCAAGTGACTCCGGGCTTCACGCTCGTGTCGATGTCGCCATCGATGGCGAGTTTGCCGCGACGGTTCTCCTCGCCGAACGAGTCCGCGATTCCACCACGAACGTGCTGGCGGAGCTTCGCGCGATGAAGCTGCCCGTGGAGGTGCTCACCGGCGACTCCGCGGAACGAGCCTCGATACTCAACGTTTCCGGGACACGTTCGCGCCTTCTGCCCGACGAGAAACGCCAGCATATCGAAGCCCTTCGAAGTCAGGGTCACAAGCCCCTGATGGTCGGCGACGGCATCAACGATGCCTCGGCCCTGGCGGCGGCGCACGTCGGAGTTGCGATGTCCTCCGGCACCGATCTCGCGGTGGGAGCCTCGGACATTGCGATGTATCACGGCGATCTCGGTGTGCTTCCCTGGGCGATCGCCCTGAGCCGTGAGACGGTGAAGGCCGTCCGCCGCAGCTTGCTGCGAGCCCTGGCTTATAACCTCGTTGGCATGGCCCTCGCGTCGGCGGGCTTGCTGCATCCGATCGCCGCGGCGCTGCTGATGGTGATCTCGAGCCTCACGCTCATCTTCTCCGCCACGCGAGTCGGTTTGCACTGCCAAAGGAGTGATGCGGACGCGGAGCCCCGCGCCGTGGGAGCGAAGGCCTGGGTTCATGGCGTCGCGTTCGCGATCCAGGGAGTTTTTCTCGCGGAACTGCTGGGAACGTCGCTGCTGCTCGCCCTTCCCTTCGCAGTCGGCGGGGCCGTGCTGGGCCTCGCGTGGCATCGCAGGCCGACGCTGCCTCACGCGCTGGACATGGTCGTCGGCATGCTGACGCTCGGCAACCTCGGCATGATCCTCGGCTGGTGGGCGGACCTCGGATTCGTGGCGGTGCGATGTGCCCACTGCTGTTCCTGCACGGAGCCGCTGGCGAAGCCATGGATGTGGCTGGGCATGCTCAGCTTCGCGAACGTCGCCATGCTGACACTCGGACGGCAGCCCGGCAGCGTGACCCGGGAGCATGCGATCGCGATGTACACCGGCGGCAACCTCGGCATGATCGTCGGCATGATCCTCGGAGGCCAGGCCGCCTCGGCCTTCACGCTGAGCGACCCGGCCCTGCAAGCGACGCTGCACCTTCTCGGCATGACGGTCGGCATGATCGGCGGGATGTTGACGGGAACATGGCTCGTCGAGAACCTGAAGCTGGCCCTGCCGACGGATTCGCGGAAGGCCGCCTTCGCCACGAAAAGCTAGGATCTGACAGCTTCGCCAGACCAGCGCCAGTGCTCCTGGCCCGTGGGGCACTCCTACGCACGGCCCTCGGCGTGTCCGCCAGATTCTTTCGCTGGGCCAGCAGGAGGAAGGGCTCGCGGGCAGCCAAGGAAGATTATCGGTTTGCGGCCGTCGCGACGCGAAGCGGAGCGTGCCACCTGGCGAACCCGAAGCGTGAGCGACGGGGTGGGGAAGCCAGCCACCGTGGCCAAGGAAGATCACCGGTGGCTGAGGGGATGACCTCAGGGCTGCTGTTAGACTCCGCCGGTCACATCGCGTGTTCGGGAAACAAGGATCGTAACAAATCCGAGATCGAAACGAGAGAAGTGGCAGAAGCTTTTCCATGAAGTCGCATCGCAGGGAGGACGAAGTCAAAGACTCTCTCCCGTCGGCGGCCGGGAAGCCGCATGACGTGATTTTTGGGGCTATGTTCCATCCGAGGGGCATCGTGTGGAACGGCAGGAAGCCCGCCGCGTCACACCCAAACGTTGAGAGAAACCATGCAATCTATCGCACCTCCGCTCGTCTCCGTCGAAAGCGCTCCGAACGTGGAATTACTTCGCCGTCACGGCTGGTCCGTGAACTGCATGTCCGGCTCGTACTGCGTCGCCTGGCGCGGCCCGAACGAGATCCTGTTCCAGTGGCGCGAAGGCGCCTGGGAACGCCTCGGCGGCAAGGGCGGCGTCGAGATCGCCTGAATCCGCTTGATCTGTGGCACCAGCGTCTCGCAGCGTCTCGCCGGTGCCACAGCTCGACAACAATTTCGACGCCTCCACCGCCTTCGCGGTTGCCGCCGACCTGTGAACCCGCGACACTTGCAACATGAGTGCTCGCTTCTTTTCCCCTGAGCCTCTCACGCCAGGGGAGTTTGTGCTCGAAGGGCCCGAAGCCCATCACCTCACGACCGTGCGACGCTGCACCACGGGCGAGCGTGTCGTCCTCTTCAACGGCGATGGCTGCGATTATCCCGCGGATGTGGTGGCACTCAGCCGCAAGTCGGTGGTGCTGCATATCGCCGCCCGTGAAGCCACCCACCGCGAGCTTCCCTACTCACTCGAAATCGCCGCGGCGATGCCCAAAGGGGATCGTGGCGACTTCCTCATCGAGAAGCTTGTGGAGCTCGGCGTCTCGCGATTCACGCCTCTCGAAACCGCTCGCACGATCGTGGCCCCGAAGGCCGCTCGCCTGGAGAACCTTCGCCAGGCCGTGATCGAAGCGAGCAAGCAGTGTGGCCGAAATGTGCTGATGACGATCGACCCGCTGACACGCTGGCCCACGTTCGTGGCTGGAGCCGACCTGCCGCCGACCCGCGTCCTGCTGGCACCGGAGGCGTCGCGTCCTTTGTCGGAAATCGCGGTGACGGCGTCGGGCATCGTTGTCGCGATCGGCCCCGAAGGCGGCTGGGACGCCAGTGAGCGCGAGAGCGCCAGCGGTTGGATCGAGGCGTCGCTTGGGGCTCGCGTGCTGCGAATCGAGACCGCCGCGATCACCGCCGCCGCGGTGCTGGGAATGACACGAGGGTGACGGAATCGCAAGGCTCCTCGCCCCCGGCGACTCCACTCACCCCATCACTTCCGCGAGCTTCACCAGGCGGCTCTTCTCTTGCAGCGACTTCGCCCCCGCGTGCACCACCGCCGTCACCTCCAGGATCTCCTGGTGCGGCACTGGATCCTTTCGCGTCAGCAGCATGTCACGGAACGTCGCGGCCATGCGCACCATCTCGTAGTGATGCCCGTAGACGAAGTCCCCCTCGATCGACGGTGTGAACGAATAGAGCTTCTTCTTGTAGTAGACGTCCGTGCGGTTGTACTCGAACTTCTCATAAGGTTGGCCATACCACACATGGCAGGGATAGCGATCCGCGTACGTCATCATGCCGTGGCAGGTATCGTTGTGTTCGTACAGGCTCACCGCGTCCACGCCGGCGCCCATCAGCGTCATCACCGTCCACACCGGGTGCTGGCCGTAGATCATCCAGGCATCGAGCTTGTATCGGCTGTGCAGGCGAGCGGAGATGTGCTCGATCGCGCCGAACTCGCCGCTGTCCCGCATGCGCAGGGCCGCTTCCATGCCCCACTCGTAGCGGAAGATGCTCGCGGACATGATCGGGGCCTGGTGCTTTTTCGCGAAGTCGAGGATCTTCCGCGTCCCTTCCACGGTGCCGCCGATCGGCTTGTCGCAGAAGGTGGGCAGTCCCTTCGCGAGGCCCGGGGCCACGAGGTCGAAGTGATCCTCGCCCTTGCCGGAGGCGTCGCCCATCCAGATGGCGTCGACTTCACTCACCATCTTTTCCAGGCTCGTCGCCACCTGAACCCCGGGGAACGCCTGGCAGAACTCCGCCGCCACTTTCGGGTCCGCATCGTAGTAGTGGGTGATGCGCGTTTCGGGGAAGGGGAGCAGGTCGAAGTGAAACTTCGGATTGCGGTAGGTCTTGCGGAAGCTGTCGTACCCGTAAGGATAGATCTTCTTGAAGACATCGAGATTGAGCTCGGGGTGCAGGTAGTGAGCGAAGTGCCAGGTGTGCCCATTCCGCGCCTGGGGCTTGCCGAGGATCGCCGCGGAAACCACGCCGATGCGGAAGGTCTTTTTCGCAGGCTCGGCCGCCGTGGCGTTGGCTCCCAGGGCTGCTGCCGCAGCGGTGCCGCCGAGGGCGAGAAGTTCACGTCGAGAGGTTTGCATGGGCAGGCTCGATGGTGGGTTTTCAGCTTGGCCGCGACGCGCAGCGGAGCGCGCCGCCGTTGTCGATGATACCACCTCGCGGCGTCGCGGCACCGACGGTGGTCAAATCGCGGGCAATTCGGGCGGAGCGGCCGGAGGGGGAGCGGGCAGCGGCGGACGCAGGACCGGGCCCATCGGCTTGTGCCACAGGGGCTCGGCGAAGCGCTCCGCGTGCTCTCGCTGGAAACGTAGGCTCTTCCACTCCTCCTCGTCGGGCACTTGCTTCGCGTCCAGAAGCTGACGCAGGTGGTCCAGCACCGCCAGTTGAGCCCGTGCGAACTCGCGAGCTTGCAGGATCTTCAGATCCAGGTTGTACTTCCCCGTGGGCCGTTCCTGGAGGAACGCGATCGCTTCCTTGGCCTGAGTGCGCAGTGGATCCAGTTGAACCTCATACGCTTCGCGAGCCTGCGGGTTCACTTTCTGCCGGCCGGCGATCACGAAGCGGATGATCTCGTCATGCAACGGCCTGACCACACCGGGCTGGATCGCTTCGAGCTTGGGCACGATGTCGCGGTCGAAGATTTCCTGGCGATCCTTCGTCCATTTCTCCCTCGCCGCCTCGCGGGCCTGCACGGTTCGGAGACTCGTCCAGGCGGCGCCGTACTTCATCGCCGCGGCCAGGGCCACGATACACGCCACCGGCAGCAGGATCAGCATCACGATCGCCGCCCCGCGTCGGAGAGGGTCGCCGAGACGCCAGGCATTCGCCAGCCCGGCGGAGATGAAACCTGCCAGCCCGCCGCCCAGGTGGCCCGCCCAGCTCACCCCGGGGATAAAGCTCACCCCGATGTTCAGCAGGAACATCAGCCCCAGCTTGCGGCTCCAGTCGGCCACGAGGGCAGGGGGCAGCCGGTCCCGATTCAACAGCAGCCAGGCGAGAAGCGAGGTCATCAGCCCCCAGATCGCGCCGGACGCCCCCGCGAGAAGGAGCGACGCTCCGTTCGCCACCGGTTGCAGGATCATCGCCAGACAACTGCCCGCGAGCCCGGAGACCAGGTAGATCAGCGTCAGCCGCAACCGGCCCCAGAGCACCTCGGCGAGAGGGCCGGTCATTGCCAGTGCGAAGAGATTCACGAGCAGGTGAAGCAGGCCGATATGCACGAAGCAGCAGGTGAAGAGGCGCCACCAGTCGCCACGGAGCAACGAGCCGCCATCAATGGCACCCATGCGAAGGAGCAGTTCGCGATTGCCGGTCGCGAGGTAGGAGGAGAACGGAACGTTCCAGCGCCACGCCACGAAGAGTCCGACGATGAACCACGACAGGTTCGCGATCAACAGCGCCGGTGTCACGGTCGGTGGTCGAAGGTCGAGCTCCACCGTTTTGGCGATGGGCCATTCTTCCACGGGCTTTCCGAGGGCGATCGTCTGCGTTCCACCCGTGAGCGTTTCCAGGGCGGGCGGCGGCAGGTTGGGCGGGCCGTCGCGGAGCTTCGAGAGAACGCTCGGCTCCTTGGCGGCGGCCTCACCGGCGGGCGTCAGTGAGTAGCCCTGGCCCTGCCCGCGGATCCAGTCGGCGATCTGCGCGAGGCCGATCTGGCGAAGCTCCGCAAGCGGCTCGTCGAGGCTATCGCGCGAAATGCCCGCCGCCGAGGCGAACAGGGACGGGAACCACGGTTCCGGTGCCGCCGCTGCGATCGCCCTGAGCACCGATTCCATGCTGAACATCAAGTTCACCGGCGCGCATGGGGCCTCGGACTCGGCCTCGCCGAGCGAAGGTAGCGTGGATTCGCCGTGCGACCGGGAATCGATCTCGTGTCCCTGGCTCATCTGTATCATTATCAAATCCCATCTGGCGGATGTCGATCCATCAGGGGATGATTGTGCAACTTTCTCACGGGGGTTGCCCCACCCCGAATCTCGGAGCCTTCATGGAAATCGACAGCCTGAGCCTGGGCGAAGAGGTGGCCTCCGCCCTGAAGGCGGGCCAGGCGGTATCAGTTAAAGTGACACGAAGTGAAATCGCGGAGAGTTCTCATGGGCACAGGCCTCGCCGCTGGTGAGGTATATCCCAAGTTTGGGGTGGCCGCCCGTTTCGCCATGTGCGCCTCAAGGTTCGCCAACGTTTCGATTGCGACTACTTTAGTCAGGGCGCGTTGAGAAAGCAAGGAATGGAAGGGGTATTGGAAGAACAAGGTCGTAACCGCAGGACGGAATGTGGTCGCATGAAGTGCTTGGAATCGGTGTTCTCGGGTGTCCCTACCCTGCTCATACGGTTCCAAAGAATTATTAACCGGTGCATTTGGATTTGGCGAGCGTGGGACGTAAGCCCCATGATTTCATCGACTTAGAACGAAATACACCTCATGGGATTAACATCCCACGCTCGCTAAAAACGGTCAATTTTACTTGGGAACCGTAACCGAGCCGTACCATATCGTGGTTTCCCTTGACAAACCTTTTTCACTCGCATGGGATTCGTATAATCGTCGCAGCCACGGTTACTTAGTTGTGCCACACGGATCCCGAAAAACGGAAGTCTCTGCAAACGGCTGAAGTGTTACCCGCCCTGACGTAATGTCGTCGTCTTTAATTATCAGCAGATCTCGGCCTCTTTAAAGGAGACAGTTAAATGGTAATGGAAAATTATATCGTCTTCAGCCCTTGGGCGAACTTCGTAATTGCCCATGTGCTCAGCCTCGGGGCAACGGCCATGTTTGCGGGGTTAGTTTACTTTCTCGTAACGGCAAAACAGATTTCACCACGGTATCGCATTGCCAACTGGTTAGGCGCTGTCGTGATGGTGTCGGCG
>Ga0105044_10006525_pt1 | contig 16045 bp, 13 predicted proteins | sample MAT01_FD_78092 | JGI IMG/M metagenome (GOLD analysis project Ga0105044, IMG submission 78092) | Freshwater microbial communities from Lake Fryxell liftoff mats and glacier meltwater in Antarctica - MAT-01 | ecosystem: Environmental > Aquatic > Freshwater > Ice > Liftoff microbial mat | place... | reverse complement strand
CGCGTGGCGGGCGGGAACTTGAGGAACTTTGCAAATGTGCTACAGCTGATCCAGGCTATGTCGGCCTCAGCCGGACGTATCGAACGAAAGGCGAGGGGATAGAGCGCGAAGTATTTTTTGAAGTGCGTGTGATGGGTGATGAAGGGCAGAGACTGCATCCACGAGGTGCGGATGTCGGCATTTTGAAACGCATCAAAGAGCCTCCGGCGATCCACGGCACTCGTGTAGATGGGGGCTTCGGGATAGGCCGTGTGCATGGCGGCAACGACGCGTTCCCCGCCGCCCATTTGGATGAGGTAATCGTGCGCGAGTGCGAGTTTCATTTCGTGACGGAATCGATGACGCTGCGGGTTGCGGCGAGCACCGTTGGAAGAGCGTAGAGCTTCTCGGCACGGAGGCGCGCGGCGACCCCCATTTCTGAGCGAGTGTGCGGTGAGTTGACGAGGCTTGTGATTGCCTCGGCGATCGCGGCGGGGTCGCCCGGGGACACAAGGATACCGGTTTCGCCATCAACTACGATTTCCGCGGGGCCTCCAACGTTGGTGGCGATGACCGGCTTGCGGCACAGCATGGCTTCAACGATCACGCGTCCAAACGGCTCGGCGGCGCGCGATGCGTGAACAATGAGATCCGATGCGTGCATGAGTGCTGCGATGTCGTGACGGAAACCGAGAAACTGGCAACGCGCGCCGAGCGGCTTCGCCAGTTCTTTGAGCTCCGCGAGAAAGTCGTGATCGTCGCCGGTGAACAACGCGTCGCCGACAATCCACAGGCAGGTGTCGGGCTGGTTTTTTATCGCTTCCAAAACGAGGTCCTGCCCTTTCCATCGGGCGATACGACCGAAGATGGCGATAATTGTTTTTCCAGCGGGATTGAATTGGGTTTGGAGAGCGTCGATTTCGGCGGAACTCACGCCGTCAAAATCGGCGGGATGGAATCCGTTGGGGATTACATGGAGCGGAGCTGATCCGCCAGCGGCGCGAAACTGGGCGGCGGTGGCTTCGGAGTTCGCGATGACGGCCTGAGTTCGATTGGCTGCGCGGACGAGGAGTGAGAGGTTGGTCGCGGAAAAATGCTCAGCGCTCAAAATGTCGTGCAAGTGGAAGACGGTTGGGGTGCGGTGGCCCCAGTTGGCGTTGATGCCGAGCATGAGTGCCTTCGCGGTGTTGAAGTAGAGCACGTCGGCTTGCGCAATTTGTGCCCGCAGTTTGAGCGTGTAAAAGAAGAGCGACGGAATCTTTGCAGCGAGGGCTATGGCGGACGCGGCCTTCGTTGCACTTCCGAGGCTTTTGGGTAGAGGCAGAACGGTCGTCGGCACGTTTTTTTCTGCCAGCATATTTACAAAGAGCCCGTCGGAAAAAAGAATCACCCGGCAGTCGGGACGATATTCGGCTGCGATATCCGCGAGGCAAATCTCAGCGCCGCCGGGTTGTCCGCTTTGGTCGAGAAAAACGATCATGTTCCCGGGTGAGTTAGCGCGCGCAGATTTCCTCGTAAACTTGAAGGGTCTGGCGGGCGCATTTTTCCCATGAGAACTTGCTGGCCTGCGCGAGACAGGCTTCGGCGCGTCGAGCGTGTTCGTCGGGATTGGTGAGGAGGCGCTGGATTTGTGTTGCAAGTTCGCGGTCGTCGCGAGGGTCAACCGTCACGCCTGCGTCGCCGACGACCTCGGGCAGGGAGGCGACGTTGGAGGTGACGACGGGAGTGCCGCACGCCATGGCTTCAAGCGCCGGCCAGCCGAAGCCCTCCCACAGCGAGGGAAAAGCAAACACGTCGGCACTGCGATAAAATGCCGCGAGCTTGGCGTCGTCGAAAACGCGCCCGACATGGCACACCCGATCCGCGAGGCCAAGGCTCTCCATGAGCTGCGCCTCGTCGTCGAAAAACGGCGCGCCGACGCGGAGCAGCCAGGTGTTGTCGGAACCGGAAGATCGCAAATGTTTGAGCGCTTGCAAAAGCTTCGGCGTGTTTTTGTATCGGGTGGCGGTAGCAACTTGCAGCACGATGCGCGCGTTCGCGGGAAGACCATGTTGCGCAAGAAGGTCGCGGCGCTCGGATTCCCGCGAGCCGGAGTCCGGCACGGGCCCGAAGTTCGGATTGCAGCCGTAATAGACGACCCGGATTTTGTCCTCTGGCACGCCGGCGTGTTCGACAAGATTGCGTTTTGTGCTCTCGGAGATGGCGATGATTTTTTCGCAACGCATCATGCAGCGAATACGAAGTGGAAACGTCCAGCGCGCGAGTTTGCCGTGGGGCATGTCGATGACGCCGCGTGCGGCGAGGAGAGGAATGATGTCGTGACAGGTAATGACGCCTTTATGCGGCGGCACGGCCAGCGCGAGGTTGGCGTGGCTGTGATCGACGATGTGGACGATTTCAGGATTCGGCAGCGCACGAATCATTGCGGGATACTTGAGGAAGCGTGCGTGGCGGCTCGACATGGCATCGCCGAGGGATTTTGTGATCGATTGATCCGGGTCGCACTGCAAGGCGTCGATTTTCCATCCGGAGTCGGCGACTTGGCGCAGGGACGAGCCGAGTTCGCCAGCATATCGGCGCATGCTCTCGGATGGAAAGCCTGTAATGTTCGGGATGAGAACTGCCGTCTTCACGCCGAGGCTGGCGAGCCAACCGCGCGTATCGTGCGCTCGGTCCAGGAGTAAAGATCGTCGAGACCTTCGCTTACTTCGACTTCGGGCTTCCAGCCGAGGAGGCGGTGCGCTTTGGAGATGTCGCAGTAAAATACCTTTTGATCCGCCGGCCTCCATTCGCCGAACGAGGGCGGGATTTGCCATGCGGCGCAGAGTTCGAGAAGGGAGAGTGTCTTTTGCGGGCCACCTCCCACGTTGAAAACTTCGCCGCGAAAGCGCGATGCGTCGGGGCCGAGAAGGGCGCGCGCCTGGCTGATGAAGAGGCGTGTAACGTCGTTGATGTGGAGCACGTCGCGGACTTGCTTGCCGTCGCCGTAAATGATAGTCGGACGGGACAAAATTTTGTTAGTCGCGATATGAGAGATCCATCCCTGATCGACGATGCCGAACTGATTCGGGCCATACATGCATGAGCAGCGATTCGCGATGCCGCCAAATTCGCGTACATACATTTCCCCGACGAGCTTGGAGACGCCGTAGGGAGTATGATGCGCGGCATCAATGGAAAACGTCTCAGGAAGGCCGCGACCGGCGAAAGGTTCGCCAAACTCGTAGCGGGTTTCCTTTTCGACGATTTCGACGGCATTGGTGTTATTGCCGTAAACTTTGTTGGTCGAAGTATAGATGATCGCGGCACCGACCTCTGCGGCCGCTCGTGCGACGTTGAACGAGCCCTCGGCATTGATTTTGAAATCCCGGGTGGGGTTTTCCACACTGGACGTCACGGCCACTTGCGCCGCGAAGTGAAAAACAATGTCAGGGCGTTCGCTGTAGATCACCGAAGGCATGTCCTCGATCTCTCGCTTGCGAAGGTCAAGTTGCGGATACTTCGAGGCAAGCATCGTGAGGTTGGAATCTGTTCCGCGACGGGTGAGGGAATCAACGCCGATGACATCGAAGCCTTCTTCGAGAAGTTTCGGCATCATGTTGGTTCCGACAAATCCGGCGGCGCCGGTGACGAGTGCTTTGCTCATTGATAGTGGGTTTTGTTATGCGGGAGCCCGCCGTTTGGCAACAGTGAACTCAATGTGGAAAGCTCAAACGCGAAACGTTTCACGCGGCAGCTGGTCCCCAATTGAAGATCACTGAAGGTTATTGGACGATGCTTTCTTGTTCCTTTGATCGTGGCGAGCAGCGAAAGCGCGTCTTATCAGCCTCAATTCTAAAGCGCGCCCTGTGGAGTGCGATTCATCAGCCGTCTCCAGATTTTTTCGTGCTCTCGAACCACGACGTCCCAGGTGAAATGCTGCTGCTGAAACGCATAGCCGTTCTTTCCCAATCGCTCCCGGAGTATCGGGTCCCGGAGGAGGTTGCTGAGGATCGCGGCGATTTGCCCGGCATCTTGCTCAACTCGGTAGCCGTTAATTCCGTCGAGGATGATCTCCTTCAACGCCGGAGCCGGCCCACCGACAACAGGCTTGGCATGAAACCACGCTTCGGCATATGCGATGCCAAAGGCCTCAGCCCGAGATGGCATACAGAAAACATCGCAAGCCGCAAGGGCATCTGACTTTTCTTGTAGGTCCTCCGGGCTGCTTCCGAGCTCTCCCAAGTCGAGAACATTGGCATCAGGCAAGGTTGGATAAGGCGGTTCCATGTCCGCTCCAGCGGCCAGCAGGCAAACATCTGGAAAATCTTGTCGAATCAGGTCAATGGCGGCCCGCAAGACATGGTATCCTTTATACTCTTGTTTTCTGGCGAGAAACAGAATTAGAGGACGCTCGCCGAGTCTGTGTCGCTGGCGAAACCGCAGGCCGCTACCAAGACATTGCGCTGCGGGAGCCATCCCGGTCTTTGTGAGGATATCTTTGCGCACCCCTTTTTTAATTAAATGCTCTCGTTCAAAATCGGAGCAAACAAAAACCGCATCTGCCGCATTATAAAACCTTACATCAATCGCACTGTCGCCCCACACCGAAGGGTGAACAAACGGGGTGACCGTGAAGACAGCCCGGCGGCGGCGCGCAATCTCCAATGCAGCCATGCCGAAAAGTTCCCATCCGGTTCCCACGTAATGCACGACGTCGTTTTCTGGTGAGAGATTTCGTGTGAGACTTTTACGATAGCTGGATTTGTAAAGAGCGATCCCAAAATCCCTCAACACCGGGCGCGTGATCAGGCTCAAAACATGTGGGAGAACGAACCGGGCCGGTCCATCGGGCGTGACGAGTCGGGTTTTCCAGTTATCTATGCTTAGCGTGTCGGCATTTTCTTCTCCGGTGGCGTCGGATTGCTGATGGGAAAGGGTATGCCCGGTATTCTGACGCACGCGGCTCACCCCCTCGACCTTCCATCCCTTTCTGGACAACTCGCTCCCCAGGGATCGAATGTAAGCGGCTGTGCCCCCGTTGGCCGCGGCGCTCACGGGAGCGACTAGCGCTATCCGGTTCCCAGCCAACGGAGAAACTTCAGTGACTGGTGGTTGGAGTTCAGCTTTCAGGGTGTGTGCTATGTGTGGAAACAACAATAATCGGATGCCGAATGAGCAAAAGGAAAAAACTAACGGCGCATTTGCCCGGCGAAATGAAAGATTGGTGGGGAATGCCAGCCATGCAAAATATTACTAAGAAGCATTCTTGACAAAGCGCGCTGGATTGCCCGCCCAGATCTGGCCCGGCGGGACATCCCGCGTTAAAACGGAACCTGCTCCGATAGTGCTTCCCTCGCCGATATGGAGGGAGGAGTTCGATCTGGCCACGACAATGGAGTGTGCGCCAATCGTTACATTTCTTTCAAGAACAATACGGTATTCCGAACCGATGGCCGATTCCGCAGCAAGGGAAACATGGTGATATATGCGGCAATGGTCGCCAATAGTTACCTGCGGGTGCATGACAACTCCGAGTGCGTAATGCTCAAGAGTGACGCTTTCGCCAACGATAGCCTCTGCCGGCAGCAGGCACTTGTGCAGGACCCAATTGAGCGTCTTGACTATCCTTGCAAGCAGCGGGAGACGGGCACGATAAAGTGCCCGAGAGACAGCCCAAAGAAATTCAGGACTTCTAAGACGCATTTGGCTTCGTTGGCATCTTGATTGCACCTTCGATCGTCGAGGCCATCTTTCCCGCGACCGCGCGCAGAGAAACATTTTCTTTTACCCAGCTCCCACCCTTAGCGGCACATTCTTGGCGGAGAGCGGGGTTTATGATCATCAAGCGTAGAGCTCTCGCGAGTTCCGGCACATTTTTCTCCGGAAAAATCAGCCCTCCACCGCTGACGCGGACGAGGTTTGGGATTTCGCCGGAATCGGATCCAACGACGGGAGTTCCGCAAGCCATGGCCTCCACGATGACACGGCCGAACTGCTCTTTCCAGTTCACCTGAGTTTCTGAGGGAACAACCAAAAAGTCTAGTTCACTTAGGTATTCGGGTGTCCTGATGTGCGGCACGAAGCCATGAAATGTAACGCGGTCAGAAATCGCCCCCGCATCAAGCAATCGATCGAACGCGGGCCGAAAGTCCCCGCTACCAATAACGTGAAGCCGCCAGCGAAGATCCTTCAACGTTTGCAAAGCCGCACCGAGGGTCGCAAGTCCCTTCGACTCAACAACGCGCCCGACGAAGCCAATTGCCACCTCTCCAGATTCACGGGGAAATGGCGGAGAGCCATGCCCTCGCGGATAATAGATTTGGGGATCGACCGGAAGCGGGCAAACCGAGAGGTGCGCCAGTGTGTTCTTTGCCTGGAGAACTTCCGAGACCGTCTGGCTCACAGGAAACGCAAACCGGCTCGTAGCGTGAACGAGCCTTTCGATCCACAAGAACGGTGGCGGGTAAGACTTTACGATATTTTGCGCGGAATAAAATCCAAAAGCCGCAGGCGTTTTCAGCCGTGAGTTAGCCAGACACACCTGCCCGGTGGCGAACGCATAAGGCTCATGGTGCATATAGATCACGTCAAAATGTTCGTTTTTAAGAAAGGACTCCCACCACTTGCGATAACAATGCAGTATAATGTTACCGTTAAACAGGATCGGAACTTGGAGAATCCTCCCCTCCAATCCCGGCCAGTCCGGCTGGTCAAGGGTGTTTCCAAATTCATCTCGCCAGTGTGCAGGAATCACAATGCGGACGTCCCATCCGGTGATTCGTTGCATTTCCGCGAAAATAGCCTGATTGGCGGCCATCGCACAGGGATGACTGACGATAAGAATTTTCATACGGCGAGTTTGTAGGCCTCCTCCGTGAGGTCCGCGACATGGTCCCAAGTGTATTTTCGCGTAACAAGCTCGCGAGCTGCGTTTCCCATTTCGCGGCATCGCGCAGGATTTGCGGAAAGCACGTCCAATAATTTTCCAATTTCCTCAGCATCATAAGGTATGAATTCACCAGTAACTCCTGGCTGGATAAAATCCTCCGTCCCGTTGATCCTCGATGCGAGAACCGGGAGCCCGCAGGCAGCTGCCTCAATAGTGGCCAGACTGAACGCCTCGTAGTGGCTGGGAAAAAGAAAAACATCCGAAGCACCAAGGGCCTTCGAGACGTCCTTTCGAAACCCGCCGAAAACAATCCGTTCCGTGATATCCAGATCCGCAGCCATTTGGCGGAATCTCCGCTGGTCGGGATCGTCACCGGCAACAAAGAGTTTGATTCGCTTTTGCCTGGCTAAGGCAACGCTCCGGATCGCGAGTTCGAGCCCTTTCCTTCCCCATTCTCCTCCGCAAAAAATCCCCACAAAATCATCGGGGGAAATGCCAACCGACGCCCGCCAAGAGATCCTTTCCTCCTCATTGACGGGATGGAATATGCGCGTATCAGCCGCGTTGGGAACGATGCGCACAGGAGCCTGACCGATGGCGTAATGTGCGCGGAGTTCCGCTTCCACCCCGCGTGAAACAGGCAGGAAGACCGGGAGTTTCTTTCGTGCCCGCGCGGTGTATAGTTTGTATTCCGCACGGGAGGTGACGATAGAATAAAGCCGCCGCGTGAACCGGCGCGCAAGCGACAAGCGCTGTTGTTTTTCGAACGGAGCCATCGCCTTCGCTTTGGCGGGCTGGATATTTTGAATGGTAACAACGTTTGCCATCAAAGTATTGCAGCCGATCGAGTGGATGATCTCGTAATCATGGCGAAGAAACCGCAGGTTCGACAGCAGATTGTAACTCGAAAAATCGAGAACCGCGGGCCAGCCGGGTCCCGGTATCCTGTGCCACTTGACGAGCATAAGATCGAGGTCCTCCGCCGTTCGAGCAAAGAGATGAACGTCATGTCCGCGCCTGGCAAGCCGTTCGGCGACTTCGTTGACTGGACGTGCGCTCCCGTCGCGCCGGTTGCAGTTGATCATGGCAAACGCGATTCTCATGCGCGGGAGCGGAGCGTTCTGCCTGCGGAATTGACCGGGGCTTTCTGTCGCATGGCGAATCCGGCGAAGAGGCAAAAAATCAAAGAGCCCGGCCCTGCGAACCAGTTTCCTGCGATGAGAGCGATGGCGCCGGTAAAGAAAAGGGCTTTGAAAAGCATGAGCGATTCGCTGCGAATTCCTATGCGTTCGTAGGTGGCGACCTGCATCCAAATGAGTGCGAGCGCGGCAAAAAAGAACGGCGCGCCGAGCAGCCCGAGTGAGTAGATAATCTCGAAGTAGCCGTTGTCGCCAATGGCCGCGTTCGCGTCGGCAGTGCCGGTATTGACGCGGCCCGCGAGGCCGGTGGAGCCGAGCCCCGTGCCAAGAGGATTCTGCAAAATCGAGACGAGGCCGCTGCCCGCGATGGAGATGCGGCCTTGGAAGGAACCGTCTTTTGAGATCGAGCCCAGGGTTTGAAGGCGCGCAGAGATTTGCTCCGAGCCGGGCATTCGGGCAATGGCGAAGTTTCCGATCAGCGCTGCCGCGCAGAGCAGCACGATGATTTGTAACGTGTTTTTCCCACGATTGAGGACAGGAAAAAGTATGGCGGCCATCGCGATGGTGATGATCGCCGTGCGGACAAACGTCAATAAAATCACGCTGAGGATGATCGCCACCGAAATCCATCCGAGGCCGTTTCTCCATCGCTTCGAGACCATCATCGGGATGACCGCAAAGGCAAGGAAACCGGCAAGCACGCCGCGTTCGCTCATCGTGGAGAATACCGTCATCTTTGTGGATTCCAATTTGCCGAGATAGCCTTCGAAGCCAACTGCCCGAACCCAGAAAGCATCCCATGCGGGAATCGTGTAGTATTGATACCACCCGTAGAGACTCACGACGACGGCCGCCCAGCCAACTGTCTTCACCCATCGGTCCAGGACCCGCTCGTTGCCCTTGAGCATTGCTGCACAACCCATCACCGAGAGCGGCGCGATGTATTCCGCCAATGCGTAAACGGCAGCGAGTTGATTACGCACGAGCCCGACGGCCAGTCCAATACCGAGCGCGATGGAGAAAAAAAGAAAAATGCGGCGCACGTGCGGCGGGAACGTTTTGAAGTTCTGGAAAACGAGCAGGAAGAGCAGTCCCGAGATGACCAGCGGAGTAAGGCTGATTGTGGAGAACGCGTTGAACGAGCCGGACAGCCAGTCCACGTATCGTCGAATGCCGCGGTTGAGAACCGTGACCCAGATGAGATAGTCTATCAGCCAGCTCGACTTTTGCACGTAAAGGGCAATAGCCGGCGCAATGATGAGAGTGGCTACGATCCAGTCCATGATCTTCGCTTTATAGACATTGTCCGCGTCGCGGCGAGCAATGCCGCAATCCGATGGCTAGAACGTGCGGGTTTCATCGGGTGCGGCTGAGCACGCTCTCGAGGACGGAGAGGAGTTGAGCCGCGACGGCTGAAGGAGCAAAAAATCGTTCGGCGGCGGCGCGCGAGACCAAGGGCTCCGGTCGAATTTTTGCCATCGCCGTAGCCAGCTCTGAAGGACAATCGCCGGTGAGGTAAATGTCGTTGGATGAGAGATAATCGGCGTTTCCGTTGCTGGCACCGACGATAACCGGGAGTCCGCAAGCCTGCGCTTCGGCGACGGATGATCCGAAATCCTCCTCTTCGCTCGGTTGAATGAGAATGTCGTGCGCGCGAAGAAGCTCGGGAACCTGCGCGCGCGGGATTGAGGGCGTCCATTCCAGATGATCAGGAAACTCAAATTCGCGTAGGAGTTTTTCGTAGCCCTTGATGAATCCCACGGCTCCGACGACAGAGCCACTGACTGGCTGTCCCTCACGGATGGCTGCGGCAAGGCCATCCAGAAAAAGATCGAGGCGTTTTCTGGGCACGATGCGTCCGAGCCACAGGCAACGTCGAGTTGGCGTGCGCGAGGCTCCCGGAGAAAATGTCGCGAGGTCGATGGGGTAGGGGATGCTCGATGTTCGGTCATCACTAACCCCAAATCGTTCGCCGAGGGTGCGCCGGGATTGAGCGCTGCCGACGATGATGTGATCGGAATGACGAAACGGCGGGAGGCCAACAGCGGATAGTCGCAGCGCGGCAAGGATGCGCCATTTCCAAGCGGCCAGAGGACCGTCCAGAGCGCGGATGGTGGCGAAGTGTCTGATGATCGAACGCGCGTCGGTCCCCGGCGGACCTTGCCCAAAACTCACGGTGGGAATTCCCTCCACGCGACCTCTCGCGTAGTCGCCGAACCAAAGGCACAGGTCGAAGCGTTCGCGAGCGTGGGCTCGCTGGATGGCGCGAACGATCTGGCTATTGTATGTCGCGACATCGGCTCGGCGCGCCGCAGTCGAGATCAGCGGCACGCGTGCTGTCTTTTGTCTGAGGCGGTCGGCGAAGCGATTGTCGACATCGGTAAATCGGAATCCCGGATGGTTTTCAGCTGCCTCGCGGGGGTCGACGAACGAGGCCTTCGAAAAAAAATGGACTTGAACGCCGGCGGTGAGAAGCTCGCGAAGAAGCAACGCATTCGCGCTGGCTACGCTTCCGGAAGAGGCCGAAACAAAACCGGTCGCGGCGATTCGCATCAACCGGGAAGTGAACGGGCGATCTTCCGGAGGGATCTAGCCGGATTGCCTGCCCGGATTTCGTTAGCAGGATGCGATTTCTGGACGACCGAGCTGCCAGAAGGGATGATTACCAAAACGAGGCGCGACGTCATCGGAAGCGCACCTTTATAGTATCGATGATCGAAGTCATTAAAGTTTGGTTTATTTGGTGTGGGCGTGAATAGAAGAACGTTCCAAGAGGGAGAGTATTGCGAACGTCGCGTCCGCTCCAACCATTTTTAAGATTCTAGCCCATTTGATCGAACCGAAAAATCGCAAAGTAGGAATCGCAGGTTCTTCGGGATCTCAGTAAAGTTGAAGGATATGGAACGGCGTCTGATTCTCTTTACAAGTCTTCCCAAGGTGGGCGGCCACTCGACACTGACCTTCGGGCTGTGTCGTCTGCTCCGCCCACACTTCGATGACATTGAAGTGTGGTGCAAAACGATGCCGGAGCATGGGCATTCAGAGGCAGTGACTCTTAAGATTGAGGAACTCGGGTGCAGGGTCGTTTTGCTTACAAACGAGAAGGGGGCAATCGTTTGGCGTGTCGTCGGAAACGCCATTTTGCGTTCGCTCCAAAAGCCGCCGGCCGTCTTTTTTTCTTTGGCAATGAGACATCTCTCCGTTCTTTTTGCCGCCGCCATGCCATCGGCGAATTCGATTTATTACCATATCACCCACGACTTGCACGGTGGAACCATCAAGCGGCTGAAGTTCTACGCGAAATTCTTCCGGCGCATGGTGTTCATTTGTCCGGCAACGTACGATGCGTTTCCAACCGCTTGCGAGGATGCAAGGTTTACTTGGGTTCCGCAATCTTCGGAGATTCCTGTTCGCGAAACAGAAAAACTTATGAGTGAGAGGGAAGTCCGAATCTCGCAAACGAATGACCCTATACGGTTTGGTTTGCTTGGGCGCCTGACTGCGGACAAAGGCAGCGCGGTGATACTTGACTTTATTGACAAAACAAAGGTGCCTTGCGAGGTGCATGTTGCAGGGGTCGGTCCGTTTGCGGATTGTTTCGCGAAGAAGGCTAACGCTTCACGCACGACGGAGGGCGCGAAAACTTTTTTTTACGGTGCCTATGACCCTTCAGATCGCGAAATATTCCTGCGAAAGTTCTTCGCCGGTATCGACTACCTCCTCGTGCCCTCCCAAGACGACTGGGAAACCCTTTCGATGGCGACGCTGGAGTCACTGCAACATGGTGTCCCAGCGATCCTTTGCCGCACCGGGGGTCTCGTGTCGTTTGCGCACCCGCAACTCGGCCCCGCGCCCGACGAAGTCGTGAGGCTCGTCGACCCGCGAATGTTCCCGGAAACTCTGGGCCGTTTGGCATCGAGCCCGAGACGAGATCAGGCCGTAGCTGTCCGAGAGTGCCGCGACTATTACGAGACATATTTTAGTGATCGGCGGGTTCTGGATTTGTGGCTGCGCGTCGTTTCCCCGCCCGTCGTCCGCTGAAGCGAACATCACGTGGCCTCCATCAAGTGTTCTTTCCTTTTAGCGCTCAAGAAGCGTTACAGGGTATCACGATCGCTGAGTCCGCCGACAAGGTCCCGGACAATGCGCGGCCATGAGAAATGCTCCTCATGAAAGTCCCTGAGCGCGCCTTGGGGGGCGTTGCCACGGAATGAGTTGCCTTCAAACCATCTCTTGAAATCGCCTGCGAATTCCGTGCCGTTTGTTGCCGCGGATAGATAGAGGCCATCCAAGTTGGCCCGAGTTAGGATACGATCCGTCCATTCCCTTCTGGTGGTTGCTACCGGAACGCCATGTTGAAGGGCGGCAATCAACGACCCCCGCCGCGTCGAGGCCCCGTCCACAAAAGGCGAAACCAACGCGTCCATTGCTAACAGATGATCCCCAACCGACTCTGCTGGCTGTACTCCGCAGTCGATCACGCTGATCGCTCCGCACGCTTTTTTCACCGCGTCTCCGTCGGGGCCGACGTAAACAATCAGGGGTTGACGGCCTGGTTCACGAAGCCCTTCAGCTGCCTTCGCAATCCAATCCAGCGGGCGGCTCGGGTGATTCTGCCCGAAAATGCCGAGGACGGTAACTTCGTCCCCAATGCCTAGCCTCCTGCGCGCTTGGCTTGTTGTCAGGAGACTTCTCGGAATGTTTGATCCCACGGGCAAATGATGGCAGGCGACCTTTCTGGACGCCCTCCGAACTTGGGGGATCCATCGCTCTGTTGAGACGAATACGGTTTCTGCGAGACGGCAGACCCAATCAAAAATGGGACGCTGCCAGCCGCTCATCGCCAGAAACTTCCATGGCCAAGACGGAACCATTGTCTCGTGAAACATGACAGCCACGCGTGCGGTCTTTTGCCTGCGAATGGTCGCAAGAGCGGCAGGAAGGTGCGGACAAAAACCGCGTCGACCAAAGCTGAAAGGGTTGAACTGAACGACGAGCCAATCGATAGCCAACTGGCTCGACGCGATTTCCTCCACCACCTTCGGGAGCACCTTGAGCGACTTGTCGTCGGCAGCGCGAATGCACGGCACGATGCGGACATCTGCGTTGGGCGCGGCACGCGCACCCAGGGAGGTGAGAACAGTCACGCCATGGCCTGCGGTCGAAAGCGCGCCGCTGAGTTGCCATGTGTATTGACCAATTGCATCAAAGTCTGGAGGGAAAGCCGGGCTGAGCAGTGCAAGTTTCATCAGTGGCCGGTTTTCACAGCCCGAAATTTTTGGGAGCTTTGCCCTTTCGAACCTCCCCCTCCCAGAAAGGGCTCAGCGGCTGACGGGCGTATTGAAAAATCCAGCCGGGCAACATCGCGAAGGTAATCACAACCTCCTCAAGGAAAACCCAGGCTGCGAGGAGGTTTTCCCATGAGGGCCGTCTGCCTCGAAAGCGAGCGAGCGTTACAAGCACAATGTGCCGGGGAAGCAGATAACTGGTCTGCAGGGGTGTGGCACCGTAGTCAAGCGAACTGATGACCCGAGCTTCCCATCGCCGCGCAAGTGTTGTGGCGGAAGGCAGCGCACGCACAGGGTGGTCAACTTCGGCGGCGGGAACAAAAATGATCTGGACGCCAGTCTGCTGAAGCCGGGCGAAGTATTCCATGTCCTCGAAGGAATAGCGGAAGCGCTCGTCGAATCCTTTGCTCGCGCAATACATGTCACGCTGCATGGCAAAATTGCAGGAAGGAGGAAGGCCATATCCTTGGACATCGACGTAGTCCGGGGCCTCCCATAGAAGAGATTTTGAGTGCTCGCCTGAACGAAAAGTCGCTCCGGCAAGAATGCATCTGTCCATCCGCGCATCGGCAAAAGCTTCGAGGTACGCAGCCACTAACGTCGGGCGTGGCACGACATCGTCGTCAAGGAAAATCAGCCAGTTGCCTCGAGCGTGCCGGACTCCGGTATTTCTGTTTGGCCCAGGTCCGGTGCGCGGGCCCGAGAGCCGGATGACCGATGGAAAATCCCGTTCGAGCATGTCCTTCGTGGTCGGCGTGCGGCTGTCGTCGCAGACCAAGAGTTCGATCGAACCATCGGACGGGATTTGGGGCAGCAGCACGCGGAAGAGGGCCGCCAACTCATTCGGGCGGTTGCATGTCGGAACGATGATAGTGACGGCCGGAACCATTTCAGTCCACCTTACCGCCGCAGAGAGCCTGCGTGCGAACCCTAAGTTTTCGTTCCACTCCATCAGACCAAAACATGGTAAACCGAATCGGCTTCAAATTCCCGGACGCCAGCTTTAATCTCTCCATTCCCGTCAGCACGCCGGGCCGGTCATTGCTCCGGCGACAACAACTCAACTGGCAAAACCAGCGCGCCATCTTTTTCAAACTTCGGCGGATAGCCCGTCGCGTAAACGTCCAATGCCGGAACCACAAACTCGCCGACGGGCGTTCTTTCAAGGCAGCGTCGCCAGTTTGTCTCGTGAAAACTCAGCCCGAGGCGATAGGTCCCAGCACCCAGTCGCCGAGAGAGACCTGTGAGCACAAAAGCAATGTTCAGCTCTCCGCGTCGCTCACCGAAATCTAATCCTGTCGTCTCTGGTCGAAGATCGCAGAGTTCGAATCCTTCCAATGTTTCAATATGGATTCCCAACCCGGCGTGAGGGATCGTGCGTTCAAGGAAAAACCCGGCTTTGACATGCAGGCTCCCGTCGTCCCCGTCTTGGTGGAGCGCAACTGTTTTCAGCGAGAGGCCGATCGAGCGGTTGGACGCGATTTCACCGCTCTCGGCCGCTACGGGCTGGTTGGAATACGCGGCAATGACGTCGGCCACCGGCCCCATGAGTTCAAGGCGTCCGGCGTTGAGCAAAATCCCCGTCCGGCAAAGCGCGCGCACGGAATGCATCGCATGGCTCACGAAGAGCACCGTCCGTCCGTCGCGCTTCGAGACATCCTGCATCTTACCGAGGCATTTTGCCTGAAATCGCGCATCGCCAACCGCAAGCACCTCATCGACCACAAGAATCTCGGGCTCAAGGTGCGCCGCAACCGCAAACGCCAACCGCACATACATTCCGCTCGAATAACGCTTCACGGGCGTATCCAAAAACCTGCTGATTTCGGCAAACTCGACGATCTCGTCGAATTTCGCCCGAATTTCCGACCGCTTCATTCCCAGAATCGCGCCGTTGAGAAAAATATTCTCCCGTCCCGTCAACTCTGGATGAAACCCCGTGCCGACTTCGAGAAGGCTTGCGATGCGACCCTTGACGCCAATGCGCCCGCGCGTTGGCTCCGTGATGCGGCTCAGGAGCTTGAGCAAAGTGCTTTTCCCTGCGCCATTGCGTCCGACGATGCCGACCACATCACCTTGCGCAATGTCGAAGGAGACATCCCTCACGGCCCAGAAATCACTCGAAGGTTTGTCTGCCTTCGGGCGCGCGCCGGGCCGAAAAATCGACCGAACCTTGTCCTCGATCACATGCCGCAACCCGCTCCCCGTGGCACTCTGCTCGCCGAGTGAATACATTTTCGAGAGGCCCTCGACGCGAATGGCGATCCGTTTTTCCATCAGATAATGTCGGCAAACGTGCGTTCGGTTTTGCGGAAATACGAGAGCCCCAAGACGAGGAAAATCGCCGCCACCAAAAGAGAAAGCATCCCCCCCGCGGTCAAAAACTTCGCCTCGCCGCCAAGAATCGCCCACCGAAAACCCTCGATCACGCCGACCATCGGGTTGAGCGAATACACCAAAAACCACGTCTCGCCGATTTTTTCCCGCACCACGTCAGTGCTGTAAGCGACCGGACTCACATACATGCCGAACTGCACGATAAAGGGGATAATGAAGCGAAAATCCCGATACTTCACCGTCAGCGCCGTGATCAAAAGCCCCGGCCCCAGTGCCGCGAAAACCGCCAACACCACGAAAAACGGCAATGTCAACAAACGCCACGTCGGCATAAACTGAAACCACGCCATCAATCCGCCTAGAATCGCAAACGAAAACGCAAAATCCACGATTGATACCGCCACCGAGGCCGTCGGGACGATGATCCGCGG
>Ga0105044_10006524_pt1 | contig 16045 bp, 18 predicted proteins | sample MAT01_FD_78092 | JGI IMG/M metagenome (GOLD analysis project Ga0105044, IMG submission 78092) | Freshwater microbial communities from Lake Fryxell liftoff mats and glacier meltwater in Antarctica - MAT-01 | ecosystem: Environmental > Aquatic > Freshwater > Ice > Liftoff microbial mat | place... | reverse complement strand
TCCGGTGCGCGAGGCGATGCATACCGCCTTTCTCTACCACGCGATTCGCGAAGGGATGGACATGGCGATCGTCAACGCGGGGATGCTCGGCGTTTACGACGAGATCGACCCCGAGTTGCGCGAATTGGTCGACGACGTGCTGCTCAATCGCCGCCCCGACGGAACCGAGCGTCTGGTCAAATTTGCCGATGACCTCAAGAACCGCCAAGGCGGCGGTTCCAAAACCGAACTCAAGGAGGAACTCGCCTGGCGAAGTACCTCGGTCGAAGAACGCCTCAAGCACGCGCTCGTCAAAGGCCTCGACGCCTTTATCGAAACGGACACGGAAGAATGTCGCCAGAAGTATCCACGTCCTCTCGACATCATCGAGGGACCGTTGATGGACGGCATGCGGGTGGTCGGCGATCTCTTCGGCGCGGGCAAAATGTTTCTTCCGCAGGTCGTGAAATCCGCGCGCGTGATGAAAAAGTCCGTGGCTTATCTCACCCCATTCATGGAGGAGGAGAAGAAACTCGCCGCCTCCCGCGGCGAAGCCACCCGCGCACAAGGAAAGTTCCTCATCGCGACGGTCAAGGGCGACGTCCACGACATCGGCAAAAACATCGTCGGGGTGGTTCTCGCCTGCAATAATTACGAAGTCGTCGATCTCGGGGTGATGGTCGCGTGCGACAAAATTCTAGCCAAGGCCAAGGAAATGGGCGCCGACGTGATCGGTCTTTCCGGTTTGATTACCCCTTCGCTCGACGAAATGGTGCATGTCGCGAAGGAGATGCAACGCCAGGGTTTCACGGTCCCGCTCCTGATTGGCGGTGCGACCACCAGCCCAGCCCACACCGCGGTGAAAGTGTCGCCGGAATACCAAGGCGGCGTCGTCCATGTGCTCGACGCCTCTCGGGTCGTCAACGTGGTCAGCGCCCTGCTCTCTCCCGAACAAAAACCGGCGTTTATGGCGGAGGTTCGGGGAAAGCAGCAAAAACAACGCGACGACTTCGCCGCACGTCGCGCGCGTAAGCCCCTCTTGTCCCTCGAGACTGCCCGCTCCCGGCGGCCGATATTCGATTGGCCAAACATGGACATCCCTCAACCCGATTTTCTCGGCACGCGGGTGTTCACCGACGTTCCGTTGGCAGAAATCGTCCCCTTTATCGACTGGAGCCCGTTTTTCAGCGCGTGGGAACTTCACGGTCGTTACCCGCAAATCCTCGAAGACGATGTGGTCGGAACCGAGGCGAAAAAACTCTTCGCCGATGCACAGACGCTCCTCGCGCAGATCGTTCGGGAAAAACGTTTCACGGCCAAGGCGATCGTCGGCTTCTGGCCCTGCAACGCGGTGGGCGACGATATTGAGATTTACGCCGACGAGTCTGCCTCTCGCATGGTCAGCGCCTTCCACCAGCTGCGACAGCAGCTGGAGAAACCGGCGGATCAGTTCAATCACTGCCTCGCCGATTACCTTGCGCCCAAGGGCAGCGGGCGGATCGACTATTGTGGCGGCTTCGCCGTCACCGCCGGCCATGGCGTCGAGGATTTCGCCGGGGAATTCCGAGCGAAACAGGACGACTACAATGCGATCATGGCGCAGGCTCTTGGCGATCGTCTCGCGGAGGCCATGGCCGAACTTTTCCACAAAAAGGCTCGCGAAGCCTGCGGTTTCGGACTGACGGAAAACTTGTCCCACGAAGACCTCATTCGGGAGCGCTATCGCGGCGTCCGGCCCGCACCCGGGTACCCCGCGTGCCCCGACCACACGGAAAAGCCCATCCTCTTCGAACTCCTCGATGCCACGGCAAAGACGGGGATCGTCCTCACGGAAAGCTGCGCGATGTATCCGGCGAGCAGCGTGAGCGGGTGGTACTTCAATCATCCCGACTCCAAATACTTCGGCGTCGGCAAACTCGCTCGCGACCAAGTCGCCGACTACGCAAAACGCAAAGGACAATCCCTTGCCGAGGCCGAACGCTGGCTCGGTCCGTACCTCGACTACGAAACGAGCTGACGAACACGGGCGTCGGGCGTCCTCTCCTCCGCCTTCGCTGCACCTCAGCGCTTGAAGAATTGCTTCTCGATGAACGCCATCGTCGCGTTCTGAAAGGCCGTCGCATTGTCTTTTTTGGCGAAGCCGTGGCCCTCGTCCATCGCGAGAAAATACCACGGGGCGACGCCGTTCGCCTTCAAGGCGGAGACAATCTGTTCCGCCTCGCCGACCGGCACGCGCGGGTCGTTGAAGCCCTGGCCGATCAGCATCGGCTTGGCGATTTTAGCCACGTGGGCGAGCGGCGAAATCTTCTCGAGGTAGACTCGCATCCCGGGAATGCGTAGAGGCTTATCCTCCGTGACAAGTTTTCCCGAAGTCGCCCGTTCGGCGGCACCCCCAGGGTCGCTCCGGCGGAAGTACGCCAAAACACCGACAAGGAGGCGAGAGTTCATCGGCGACGGTTAAACTCGTGCGAAAAACTAATCCAGTCGATTTGCGCAGACCTGCCCGGTGGGGCGAGAGCATCTTTGGCCCTCCGCTGCGCGTAGTGTGAACGATGCCAACACTCACGTTTCCGCCGCAGCTCGCTTGGACGCCCCTTTTTGGCGTGCAAAGCCACGTCGCGTGCGCACAGAGTAGAAGGCGCTTCTCACTTGTGTCCCCACCTATGGGCGAAACTACCGATCAAACCCGACAAACCGACGATGCACGTTTGCTGCAGCGGGTTGCCAGTGGAGATCAAGCGGCTTTCGGGCAGTTGTATGACCGTTTCTCCCGTCCGCTTTACGCGACGGCCGCCCGCATTCTGAACGACAATCGGGAAGCTGAAGATATCGTCCACGATGTCTTTATCGTGTTGTGGGAGAAAGCGTCCGAGTTTCACGAATCGAAAGGATCCGCCTTTGGCTGGGCAGTCACCCTCACCCGGAACCGGTCGATCGACCGTATCCGCCAGCGTCGGCGGCGCCAGGAACTGCTCACGGAATCGGCCCCAGGGGATCTCGGTTACAATGCAGACCACACAGACGATCGGAACTCTTCGGACGATTTGCAAATCAAGGAAAAGGCCGTCACCGTGCGAGAAGCGGTGTCATCGCTGCCGGCGGAGCAGAAAAGTGCGCTGGAGCTCGCTTTTTTCAGCGGGCTTACCCAGCAGGAAATCGCCGAGCGCCTTCAGCAGCCGCTAGGTACGGTCAAGGCACGCATTCGCCGAGGCTTGTTTAAATTGCGCGATCTTTTGTCGCCGCAACTGAGATCATGATAGACGAACGCCTCGAGGAACTCGCTTCCCTCTACGCCCTCGACCTGATCGAGGGCGCGGAACGTTCCGCGTTCGAACGGGAGATCGCCGCCGACGCGGAACTTCGCAAACTCGTGGATGCTCTCCGCGAGGCGTCCGCCCAGCTCGCGCTGACCGTAAATGCGCCCACCCCGTCGATCGAACTACGCAATCGTGTGATGGCTTCCGTAGCGAATCGGGCTGGCCGGGCACAACCTCCCGTGCCGGTTGCGTTGACCAGTAACGTCGTTCGTCCAAGTCCTCTCCTCTGGCTTGGCTGGGCCGCTGCCGCGGTTTTTGCCATCGCCGCGCTTTGGGCGGGACAACGCTATTCGGTGAATCGCAATGAGCTAGCCGCGACGCAGACGATGGCTGAGATGGAGAAGGCCGCCGCCCAAACTATTCGCAATCAACTAGAAGCCGAACGCCTGATCGCGATTCGGCAAACCGACGAATTTAAGCGGGCACAGGCCGAGGTGGGTACTCTCAAGCAAAACCTCGCCACCGAACGCATCCAGACGGCCCGGCAGCTGGCGGAGCTGCAAGGGAAGAACGATCTCGCCAATTTCAAAATTTCCCGACTGGCTTCGTTGCTCGGCAACTCGCCCGATGCCACGGCGATTGCCATCTGGAATCCGTTAACTCAAGAAGGTGTTCTGACGGTGGATAAACTTCCCGCGCTGGCCTCGAACCAAGACTACCAGTTGTGGGTGATCGATCCTCAATACCCTGCACCTGTGGATGGCGGCGTCTTTGCCGTCGACTCCGCGACCGGCGTCGGCCGGGCGACGTTCCGGCCGCGCCAGCCTGTGGCGCAGGCTACCAAGTTTGCCGTCACTCGGGAACGCAAAGGCGGCGCGGCGGCAGCTGGCGAGGGGCAGATGATCCTCATCAGCCAATAGTGCATGAGACTCGTCTGACCGACGGTTGCTCTCCCCACGCGGAGAATTCCGCGCCGAGAGTGGTTCGCCCTGTCGTTTACCTGCGTAGTCGAAGGTTTAGGAAAAACGTGCCAACGCCCCTCTCCCCACCCGGCGCGAGCTTTCGGGTCTTGCGCTTCCTCCCTCACCCGAAAATCTGAAAACACCATGGTTATTAAGCCCAAAGTTCGCGGCTTTGTCTGCATCACGTCTCATCCCACGGGATGCGCGGCGCATGTGCAGGAACAAATCGACTACGTGAAGTCGAAGGGAACGCTCTCGAAGGGTCCAAAGAACGTTTTGGTCATCGGGGCCTCCACCGGATACGGGCTGGCGTCGAGGATCGCCTGCGCATTCGGTTCGGATGCCAATACCGCGGGGGTCTTTTTCGAACGCCCGTCCGAAGAAGGCCGCCCGGCCACTCCCGGATGGTATAACACGCTCGCCGTGACCGAAGCGGCGCGCGCGGCGGGTTTGAAAGCGATCAACATCAACGGAGACGCTTTTTCCGAGGAGATCAAACGGCAAACGATCGAGGCCCTAAAACGCGAAATGGGCCTCATCGATTTGATTGTCTACTCGCTAGCTTCGCCCCGTCGCACCCATCCAAAAACCGGCGTCGTCCACAAATCGACGCTCAAGCCCATCGGTCAGGCCTACTCCAATAAAACGGTCGATACCGACAAAGGGGTCGTCAGTACGATCACGATCGAACCCGCTTCGGACGCGGAAGTGGCGGACACCGTGGCCGTCATGGGCGGAGAGGATTGGGAATTATGGATCGAAGCTCTGCTCGCGGCCAACCTGATAAAACCCGGAGCGACCTCCGTCGCCTTCAGCTACATCGGACCCGAAGTGACCTGGCCGATCTACAAAAACGGTACCATCGGTATCGCGAAGAACGATTTGGAGCGGGCCGGTAAAAAAATCGACGCTGCGTTGAAGGCGCACGGTTACGGCCGGGCGTTTATTTCCGTCAATAAGGCGCTTGTCACACAGGCAAGTTCGGCCATCCCCGTGGTGCCGTTGTACATTTCCATCTTGTACAGAATCATGAAGGCGCAGGGGACCCACGAGGGATGTATCGAGCAGATTTATCGCCTTTTAGCCACGCAACTCTATGGCGGCACCGGCTTGCAATTCGACGATCTGGGCCGTGTGCGCATCGATGACTTGGAGATGAAGCCGAACGTCCAAGCGGAGGTGGCGCGCATCTGGCCTCAGGTCACGACCGAGAATCTCGGCCAGTTCACGGATATTGCAGGATACCGGGCGGAATTTCTCCGACTCTTCGGCTTCGGACTGCCCGGTGTCGACTATGAGGCGGAGGTCGAACCCCACCGGCCCATGCTTTAAGGAACGAAGTGAGAGCTCGAGTCCGCTCCGCTTGGAACCGGACTCCGCCCAACGCTTCCCAAAGAAGTCCCATCGGCTCCTTCGTCCCGTTTAACCAAAGAGCTCGTCTGACTTAAAAAAGCGGCCGAGTTCGATTTTGGCGTTTTCGTCGCTATCCGATGCATGGACGACATTGGTCATCATATCGGTGCCGAAATCGCCGCGGATCGTGCCTTTCGGCGCTTTCTTCGAATCCGTAGGCCCCAGTAAATCGCGGACCTTCGCGACCACATCGTCGCCTTTAAGTGCCACCACAATCACGGGCAGAGAGCTCATAAAGCGTTCGATTTCAGGGTAAAAGGGCTTTGAGGCGACATGCGCGTAGTGTTCGCGTAGAACTGCCGGCGTGAGCCGGATCATCTTTGTGCCGATCAATTCGAATCCAGCCTGCTCAAATCGGCCAAGCACACTTCCAACGTGCTTTTGCTGCATGCAATCGGGCTTCAGGATAATCAGGGTCTTCTGCATAAACGCTTACTGAATCGCCAGAACGCAGGCATGGAAAGCCTGTTTTTCGTGGCTCGGTCGAACGAAACGAGAGGCTGCCCAGTAGCCGTCCGAAACCCGATCGTGATTTCTTCGGACGGACTAAAGTCCGGACTCCAAACTCTAACGTCCGAGCTTTCTCCGGGTTGCGAGACAGTCTAGGGGACCGTGGCCTTTCATCGTAACGAAAATCCGGGCGCACTAGCGCGCCGGCGCTGCGAGCACGACCGGAGTCGAAAGCAGCAGCGTCGCCAGGCGCACGGGATCCGTCGGCTCCCCGGTGCGGTGGGCGAAGAAGGTCGCGTAGACCACTCCGCGCACGTTTTCGGCATTCACGATCGTACTATCCGGCGCTCGATTGTGATATCCCCTCACTTGCCAACCCGTTCCGACCGCCTTCAGCACACGATGCGCGATCGTCTCGCCAAAACGGTTCACGTAAACCACCACTGCGCCCGGACGAAGCGACTCGACCGCCGTTGGCCTCACGACCAAGATCGCACCGTCACGGAAAAACGGCACCATCGAATCGCCGACGACCCGCACCACCTGCGCTCCGGCGTATTCGCTCGCGAGGAGGTGGGCGTCCACGAGCGCGGTTTCGATTCCCGCCGTGAACGGTGGCGCTTCCGCGGCACGCACGCCTGCGTACGGCAAGCCCGCCCACAGACCCAAGCACAGACGCAAAAAAGCAAATCGCCACCTCATGCCCACCTATCGACACCGGGACCGCGCACGTCCAGCAGGGCGATACCGCGAATTTCATCGGCGCGACCCCCACGCGAGGTCGCGTTGCTTCCCGAATCCGGGTGCCGGCCCTCCCGACGGTCTCCGAGAATTCCCCTAAACCGAAACTTCCTGCCGGGCCTTTTCTGCCAGTGCAGTCGAAAGATAGCGTTCTCCGAAACTGCAGCCGACCGTGACAATGATCTTGCCCGCAAATTCCGCACGCTTCGCCAGCTGCAAAGCCGCCCAGACGTTCGCACCCGTCGAAATCCCGCCCAGAATCCCGTCCGTCGTCGCAAGCTGCCGAGCGGTCTCGAAAGCATCGTCATCGGTCACCTGAATCACTTCGTCGATGATGGCGGTGTTACAGTTCTTGGGGATGAACCCGGCACCGATGCCTTGGATTCGATGCCGGCCCGGTTTGCCCCCCGAAAGCACGGGCGAGGCGGCCGGCTCGACGGCAAACGCCTTCATCGCGCGGCGCGCCTTTATCGTTTCCGCCACCCCGGTGATGGTGCCACCGGTGCCGACACCCGAGACGAAGGCGTCGATCTTCCCCTCGGTCGCGGCCCAGATTTCCTCGGCGGTGGTGCGACGATGAATTTCGGGGTTCGCGGGATTCTCGAATTGTTGTGGCATAAACCCCCGCGAACCGTGGGCGGCGACCAACTCGTGCGCCTTACGAATCGCCCCTGGCATTCCTTCCGCACCGGGAGTCAGAACGATTTCGGCGCCCAGCATGCGCAAAAGCACACGGCGTTCGATCGACATCGTTTCGGGCATCGTCAACATCAATTTGTAGCCTCGCGAAGCACAGACGAAAGCAAGCGCGATCCCGGTGTTCCCCGACGTGGGTTCCACCACCACCGTGTCCGCGACGATCTTGCCTTCGCGCTCGGCCGCTTCGATCATTGCCAGCCCAATGCGGTCTTTGACGCTCGCCAGCGGATTGAAGAATTCCGCCTTGAGATATATCGTCGCCGGCAGGCCAGCGGCGATCCGATTCAGTTTGATCAGCGGGGTATGGCCGACCGTTGCGGCAATATTCGGGTAGGCGACGTTCTGCATGACGGAGTGAGTTCCCGGAATCCGGTCGCGGCAGTCAAGCAAACGATCGACGCTTCCACTGGCTGCTGGGCGTCAAAGATCGACGTTCTTCAGCAGCATCTCGTCCTGAACGAACCTTTTGGTCTTCGTGTCGGCACCGATTTTCAAGACACCGCCTTGGTTGTTTTTATTCACATAGACCGGAAAAATCGAGGCGAGCGTCGCCGAGGTCTTAACCACGACGCAGGCGACCAAGACGGAATCGTCGTAGGCATACCACGTCCCATTGTTGTCTTGCTCTTTACGAAATCTCTCCTGCGCTCGATCTCACGATAGAAACCGAAAGTATCGGCGGCACCCCCGCCAACCGTTTGATTCACCGCGAATCGCAACAGCTGTTCATAGGACCCTACGCGATCGGTGCGCAAGGCGAGGTACGCGTTATCCCCGTCGACCGAATGCCCGGGCGTCACACGGGAACCGTACGCCATCTCACCGATCGGTTTGCGGCTCGCTCCGGTGGGCGATCGTGCACTCTTCGACCAGGTTCGGACCGAGGCCGCCGTCCCGGCGGGCGTGCTTTCGGTCGACAAAGCCTCCGTGACTTTCGTCAACACAGCCAACGGATCCAACCATCGAAATCGACGTGACCGGCGACGGCCTCTGGGCACTTATGTTCACCGATCCGCCGGCATCGTGCTGCAATTCCAGGCGTTTCGTTTCCGTGGGATAAACGGACGGGAACCACGCAGTCGGCCTCCCGCCTTCCGCGTCAATGGGGGAGTGCTGCGTTTTGGCGGGTACGACCGTTCGAGGATCCTGCCGCGATTCCCATCGTGTCCCGGTGCGCGGACCGAATTTAGCCTATCCGGTGACCCACCAGCTCGCGGAGGGACAGCCATTTTCCGTCTACGAGACGTTCCCATCTGATCCGAAACCGTTTCCCGTCCGGGCCGAAGTCTTGGATGGCGCGTTCCGCCTCGCCGGAATACGTCCATCGCCGCCCGTCGACCGAGAGTTCGTAGCGTCGGGCATAGCCAAGGTTGTCGAAATTCCGAGCGTACAAGCTTCCGTCGACAGGATCGTATCCAAATATAGATACACCATCGTGACGTCCGTCTTCGAACCGGTGGCTCCAGCAGGAATGAATGAAGAATTCCCCTGGCATCCGCTCATGGATCTCCTTGCCCGTGACAGGTGCGTCGGCGGAGTGGGCGATCGACGACTTGTTCGTTCCTTCAACGCGCCATCGACCCAGGATCGGTGCAAGCACAGCGAGCTCGTGCTTGAAATCGTGAGGGGTTTCGACATCCGCGGTTCGCTCGTCCAGTGTGATCGTTTTCATGCTCTTATTGTACTCCAGGCAGGAAATTCCGCCATCGGGGCAATCACCCGCGCGACGACCGAGGATCCTGCCAATGCCCTCCGGTGGATTGTCGCCTTGGTTTCGATTTCGCCGAAGAAACTCCGTTTGACCCGTTTTCCCGGTACAGCTCAGACTCGGCTTCCCGACACCGTTCATGACTGCTCAAAAATCGACCTCCTGCCTCCGCTGGGTTTACGCCGTCGCGCTGTCTTTAGCGGCTTGGGCTGCCGGCAAAGCCGACACTCTGACGGTCTTTGCCGCCGCGAGTCTTTCCGATGCTTTGACTGAAATCGGCCGTAGTTACGAAACCGCTTCCGGCGACACCCTCCACTTTAACTTTGGGGCTTCCAGTCTATTGGCACGCCAGATCAAGGAGGGGGCTCCAGCCGACTTATTTTTCTCGGCCGACGAAGCCAAAATGGACGACCTCGTTAAGGGCGGACTGATTGCCTCGGGCACACGCCGAACGCTCCTCTCCAACTCGCTGGCAATTGTCGTTCCAACCGAGAGCCGCGTGAAAATCGAATCGCCCACGGATCTCGCCTCCACTTGGGTTCGCCGTCTGGCCCTGGGGGAAACCCAAACCGTCCCGGCGGGCGTCTATGCTAAAGCGTTCCTCCAACAGGCCGGACTTTGGGAGAAGGTGTCGGCCAAAGTGATCCCCACCGAGAATGTGCGTGCAGCTCTGGCGGTCGTCGAGAACGGCAACGCCGAGGCGGGGATCGTCTATGTGACCGACGTTTTCGGTTCGAAAAAGGTGAGGATTGCGTATGTCGTGCCGGTGGCAACGGGCCCAAGAATTTCCTACCCGCTCGCCATACTCGAAGCGTCGAAACGCCAAAAGGCCGCCGAACGGTTTGCCGCTCACCTCTCCTCCTCCGAGGCTTGGGCAATCTTTTCGCAATACGGGTTTCTTCGAGGCGAGTAACGCTTTCGGACCGATCAAAGCGGACCCAATGCGGGCCGTTTCGGGCCCCGTCCTTGAGACGACGAACGGCCGATCGTTCCACGCCACATCCAAGGCACCAGGTGGCGGCCCGCCCAATGCAACTCGGCAGCCCACCATTCGCGGCGGGTCTGCGCCCGCAGGGTCGGGAGGGCGTGCATCCACGCGTCGCCGCTTCCCGGAAGCTGCAGCGCCTGCGCCAACGCTTCGGCAATGCGGGCGTGTCCGGCAGAATTGGCGTGGATCCGGTCCTCGCTCCACAGCCTGGCATCGGTGGCCACCGCATGCGCCGCGAAATCCACGAGGATCGCTCCGGTGCTCCGCGAAGCGCTCGCGAGCGCACGATTCAGCGCGGCGATGCGGGGCGAAATCAATCGGGCAAGCGGCATGACGGGCGAAAGGTCCGGCAATGTAAAACCGAGCACTGTCGCACCGATCCCGACCAAGGCGCGCTGAAGGTGTTCGATGTCGGCAGCGACTCGAGCCGCGTCGAAGCGCACACCCGTTACGTCATTCGTGCCGCAGAACACGGTCGCGAGGTCCGGACGCAGGGCGAGTGCCGCGTCGAGTTGACGCTCGCGCACTTGAGCCGTGGTCAATCCCCGTACCGCAAGGTTGGCATAGAGCAAACCTCCCTGCGAGGAGGCGATTCGCTCCGCGAGACGTTGCGACCAACCTCGATAACCGCCCCCCGCATCGGGATCGTCGATGCCCTCGGTTGAACTATCGCCGAGCGCGACATAGCGTTCGAAGCGAAGAGGCAAGGCGTCGTGCATCGGGCGCATCCTAGCGCACGGACAACCAACGCCCAGATCATTGCGCGATGGAACGGAGTTTGTCGTTTGAGACGCCGTCCGCACACCCGAGGGAGCACCCGCGCCTTTCCTTGGGACCCGGAGTCAGAGCCGCTTTGCAAACGCTTCCAGCTGCGAGATGCAGGTGCCCCAACCGTCGAAGAAGCCCATCTCATTGTACTTTTCGCTATCCGCCTCGTCCTGGTGCGGACAGACGATCCGCTCGTGCGGCACGATTGCGAGGAAGCAACCCGGGGTGTCGCTCTCGCCTTCCCCACCCTTTCCGTCTAGCCCCCGCATGAACGTGTAAAAGTCGCCGCCGGCGCGGAACTCGAACGCACGCACCTGCGTCGTCCCCGGTCGGTCATCCGAAACTTGAGTCCCACCGAGGGCGGCACCATTCCGACGACGGCTCGCGAGGGTCCAGGACAGGCGGCGCAATAAGCTCGATAGTGCTTTTCGCCTGCGGAGGACGGGTGTGCCGGATCGCGCTTCTTCTCGTCGTTAGCGATCACCGTGATGCGGGAGACCCATCGATTCGACGTTACATACAAGCTCCCGGTGGGCACGTCCACCGCCGCACGCTGCACCGACTGTAGGCGCACCTCTCCCGAGGCAGCCACGATCGTGCGGATCGGATCGGTTCGCGCGGCCGCGCTTTCAAGGGAGCCGGGAATGCCGGCCGCGCTGGCGATCGGTGCCTCGATCTCGAATTCGTTGGCATAAACCATCGGCCGCACGAGCGATTGCCGATCGCGGGATCGCCCCCGATATCCGTGAGCACCGCGAGCCGCGGCCGCGCCGCGGCCGCGAGCGCGAACGACATAAAAATAAGAACGGCCATGGCGCAACGCGGGCGGCCCGCCCACGGACGGGAGTGGAAGATAGGACGTTTCACGGTGGCGAAGAAACGGACGGACGAGGCATCGGCGGGCGAGACGTTCGGGCAGGTAAAGGAGATCCTTTCGGCGGGGTGCGATCTTCCGCACAGAATCGGGCTAGCGCGCCGAGCCTTGTGATGTCCGCCCATCTGGGATAACGTCGAAAACTCGATGTGTGCCCAATTCTCGCCCGAAGAAGATGCCCTGTTCGAGAAAACCGGCGCATCGGTATTGAATCGATTGCGCAAAACGCGCAACCCGGCGGATCTCCTCTCGGTTCTTTCGATCGCGCACAAGGGCTTCGATCGCGCGTTTGCGTCGGCCCCACAAGCCGCTCGCGAAACGGTCGCTTGTCGAGCGGGTTGCGACGCATGCTGTCACGTTCCGGTGGGAGTGCAGGCACACGAAGTCCTGATTGCGGCCCACTACGTGCAGACGCACTACTCGCCGACGGACTTCGATGCGGCGATCGTACGAGGAGCGGCTCATCGGGCGGCTTTTTTCGGTCGCTCCAATCCGGAAAGAACCGCTCTTAAAACGCCCTGCGTGCTGCTTCGCGAGGGGAGATGTTCCATTTACGAGGCGCGGCCGGAAGCGTGCCGATCGCATCACAGCGACAATGCCGCCGCTTGCCGCAGCAATGTCGACCTCGGTCGCGAAGAGATCGACGTCTATATCCCGAGCATCCGCGGTCGAATGTTCGCCGTCATGCTGGCGATCGATCAAGCGGTGGCGGAGGCGGGGTTCGACGGCCGGGCCTACGATTTCGGTTCGGCATTGCATGAGGCCCTCACCGACAGCCTTTGCGTCGCTCGCTGGATTCAGCATCGAGCGGCCTTTTCCGACTCCTGCCTCGAAACGCCAGGCAGCGACTCCGACGACGACGATTCCGGCGCGATTCGGGCAGAGGGGTATTTTCAGTAGGGAGAGGCAATCGCGACAAAGCGGTGCTGGCAGTTTACCGACAGCGGTCGCCGCAACGGCGAATGGACGATTGCAAAGCCCGACGATCGATTCGGCGCCACGTTTGGCGAATTTATCTCGTTCTAAAGTTCTCCAGAATGACCGTGGCCTGCACTCCACGCGATCGGGACGACCGCGAAAGATCTGCATTCAGGAAGGCGTTTTCGACCAACATAAACACTCGTTCAAAGATTCATAACTCAATTTTTTGTAGCATCTTGAAATCGATCTTGAGACGCGAACCGCCTACTTGACAATCGATTGCCGTGGATGCCGCGTACGCGAGCGGGATGCGAGGAGCGGGCGGTACATAACCCGTCATGTCGGCTCAGGGTTCGAACGCTGCCGTTGGCAGGTGAGTTTGGGCCATTGCCTTAGGGTCGCAGATGACTTTTGTTTCTTCAGCCATGTCTGCCGAAACACACGCGCCTGCATCCGAACCGACCGACTTTATTCGCGACATCGTCGCGGCGGACGTCGCTGCCGCTCGATACTCCAAAATCGTCACTCGCTTTCCCCCGGAGCCCAACGGCTATTTGCATATCGGGCATGCGAAATCCATTTGCCTGAACTTTGGGATTGCACGGGAGCAAAACGGACGGTGCAACCTGCGCTTCGACGATACCAACCCGGCGAAAGAGGACCTCGAATACGTCGAATCCATCATTACCGATGTCCGTTGGTTGATCGAAGGCTGGGCGGACCACTGTCTCGGATTCAAGGCCAAGGGCGCCAAGCCGGCTGCGGACACCGTGTCGGGACGCGACGATCGGCACCAGTCGGCCGTCGCACCGGGGACTCCGGATTCCGAACCGTTCTTTGCCAGCGACTATTTCGACGCGCTCTATGACTACGCTCTGAGGCTGATCGAAAGGGGCCACGCCTATGTCTGCGATTTGTCGCCGAAGGAAACCGACGAATATCGCGGTGCGCCCGATCGCGCAGGTCGGGACTCGCCTTGGCGAAACCGCTCGATCGAGGAGAATCTTGCTCTTTTCGAACGCATGCGTGCCGGCGAATTCCCGGACGGCGCACGTTCCCTGCGCGCGAAAATCGACATGGCCTCGCCCAATGTCTGGCTGCGCGATCCCCTGCTCTACCGCATCCGCCATATCGCCCACCATCACACGGGCAACGCCTGGCGCATTTATCCACTCTACGACTACGCGCATTGCCTGAGCGATTACCTCGAAGGGATCACCCATAGCATCTGCACCCTGGAATTCGTCGATCACCGTCCACTCTACGAGTGGATTCTCGGCAGCCTCGATCTCTCCCGCCCGCTTCCCCACCAGTACGAATTCGCGAAGCTGGTTCCCGGGTACACGCTGGTTTCCAAGCGCAAGCTGCTTCAGCTCGTCAACGAAAAGGTCGTGGAGGGCTGGGACGATCCGCGCATGCCCACCCTGTCCGCACTGCGTCGTCGCGGTGTCCCTGCGGCGGCTTTGCGGAAGTTCGTGATCGGGGTCGGTGTGACCAAGTACGGCAGCGTGACGGATATCGCGCTGTTCGAACACGCGGTGCGCGAAGAGCTCAATGTCACGGCCGAGCGCCGGCTCGGCGTGCTTAAGCCGATCAAACTCCTTCTGACCAATCTCGCCCCGGGCGAAGCGATTGCCTGCGAGGCGGTCAACAACCCGCAATCCGAAACGCCCACCAAACGCGCGGTGGCACTCACCCGCGAGGTCTTCATCGAGTCCGACGACTTCGCCGAGGTACCGCCAGCCAAATACTTCCGCCTCAAGCCCGGCGGCGAGGTGCGGCTCAAATATGCGTGCATCGTCAAGCTCGACGAGATCGTCAAGGATGCCGCCGGCGCCATCGTGGAACTGCGCTGCACGGCCGACCTGTCGACCCGTTCGGGTGGACCCAATGCGGACCGCAAGGTCAAGGGCACGATCCACTGGGTCAGCGCCGAACGGTGCATCGATGCGGAGGTGCGGCTTTACGATCGCCTCTTCACCGTTCCCGAACCGATCCGCGAGGACGATTTCCTCAAGGTCTTGAATCCCAAGTCGCTGGAAACGGTTACCGCCAAACTCGAGATGTCCTTGAAAGACGCGACTGTCGGGACGTCGTTCCAGTTCGAGCGGCTAGGCTATTTCACCCCCGACACCAAAAACAGCACACCGGGCAAGCCCGTTTTCAACCGGACGCTCTCGCTGAAAGACGCCTGGGCGAAATAGCCCCGGGGCCTCCGATCGCTGCAGCGTTCGCACGTTTCCATGGCGTCACACCATCGCGACGCCAACGACGCCGTGCCCAGCCCCGGACTCCGGATCGCGCCATTCCCGTTTTGGGAGAAGATTTCAGCGGAGCGCGTAGATCGAGACATCGACGCCTGAGGAAACGACGGCGTGGTCCGCTCCACGTTTCGGGGCAACCCAACCATTCTCCTCGAAGAGAGAACAGTCGGCGCGGAGCACCCGCGCGGGTGAGATAACGTACGGCGTGTGTGAAACCTGGCCCTCGAACAAACGCCTTTCGCGCTTCCTCCACGAAAACAGCCGGTAGCGTTCCACCAGAAAGTACTCCAACGTCCCCGCCAGAGCGGGTCCGGCCACAGCACCGGTCTTCGCACCGTACGTGAACGCATTTGGCAAGGACGGGCCCCGCCGCTTCGAACGAAACTCGGTCGAGCCGGTTTCGCCCTGCGGTCGCACTCCCGATTGGGTCGCGTGCACATACGGCAGAGAGAAGAACGTTCGAGCGGCCCAGACCGCGACCGACCGATTGCAATCCAACGAATAGAACCAGACCCCCGGAGTGCCATCCGCGGTGTGAACGTACGTTCGTAAATTGAGTTCGAGGAACCAGGAGAGACCGGGCACCGCCGGACACCACCGTGGCCGAATCGCATCCATCCAGAACGGAACGACCCCGAGCCATGCGGAACCGTCGAAGGTGTCCACGTAGAGCCCCTCCGGCAGACTGCGCTGGATCTCGGCAGGGTCCCACGCCCAGTGGAGGAAAAGCAGATGCCGCCACGATTGATACATCACCGGCAAGCGATCGGGCGGCAACGCAGCCGCCTGGCGCTGTGCCATCGTAGGGGCGGTCGCCATGCGTACGGCGTTACTTGACAACGGGGCGCAGGACAAAATTACGGTAGGAAACGGCCCCGTGATCGCCCTGAAGGTAGATCGGGCCCGGACGGAATTGATCGGACCACATCGCTCCGCCGGTCACTCCGGCGACGGGTCGATTGTCGATGATGGTCTTTTCATTTAACACGACGGTAACATGACGGTCGATCAAGGTGACGTC
>Ga0105044_10006523_pt1 | contig 16046 bp, 14 predicted proteins | sample MAT01_FD_78092 | JGI IMG/M metagenome (GOLD analysis project Ga0105044, IMG submission 78092) | Freshwater microbial communities from Lake Fryxell liftoff mats and glacier meltwater in Antarctica - MAT-01 | ecosystem: Environmental > Aquatic > Freshwater > Ice > Liftoff microbial mat | place... | reverse complement strand
TGCACCTGGGTCTGGTTGAAGGCCGGCTCGATCATCTCGATCGGATCTTCGATGGTGCAGACGTTGATCTCTTCGGTGGCCAGGGTCTTCAGCGTGCTGTACAGCGTGGTGGTCTTGCCGCTGCCGGTGGGGCCGGTGACCAGGATGATGCCGTGCGGCCTGGCCATCAATGCATTCCAGCCTCTCGCTTCATGAGCGCCAAAGCCGAGCCCAGAGAGCGTCTTGACGGCAGCCTCAGGGTCGAAGATGCGCATCACCATCTTCTCGCCAAAGGCGGTGGGCAAGGTGGACAAGCGCATCTCGACTTCGGTGCCGGCCTTCTCAGGCGTATCGGGGCGGCGGGTCTTGATGCGGCCATCCAAGGGGCGGCGTTTCTCGACCACGTCCATGCGGCCCAGCAGCTTGATGCGCGAAGTCATCGCGCTCATCACCGACAGCGGCACCTGGTAGACGGTGTGCAGCACACCATCGATGCGAAAGCGGATGGCACCCATCTCACGCCGCGGCTCCAGGTGAATGTCGCTGGCGCGCTGGTCAAAGGCGTATTGCCACAACCAATCGACCACTTGCACCACGCCCTGGTCGTTGGCATCCAGCGTCTTGTTGGTCTTGCCCAGTTCCACCAGTTGCTCGAAGCTGGCGGTGGCCGCGTTTTCACCGTTTTTCTGCGCTGCGCGCACGTTGCGCGCCAGGGCGTAGAACTCGGTGGTGTAGCGGCGCAGCTCTTCGGGGTTGGCGACCACCAGGCGCACCGTCTTGCGGGTGTGCGACTCGATCTCCGGGATCCAGTCGGTATCGAAGGGCTCGGCCGTGGCGATCACCACCTCGGTGGCCTTGACCGCCACCGGCAAGGCCAGACGGCTTTGCGCATACTGCACGCTCATCACCTCGGCCACGCGGCCGACATCCACCTTCAAGGGGTCGATGCGCAGGTAAGGCAACTGGCAGCGCCCGGCCAGCCATTCGGTCAGCCACTCGGTATCCAGTGCCCTTTGGCTGCCCAGCCGGGTCAAACCCGCAGCACCCAGCCGCACCAGCGCATGCATGCTGGAAGCACCGGCCTTGAAGCGTGCCGTGACGAGCACCCTGTCTTGCGCGCTGATCAAGCCGTCTTCATGCAACCAGGCCAGCAACAGCGGCCAATGCAGCTTGCCTTTGGGTAGAACGGGTGGGCTGTCGATCATGCTGTGGATTCAACGGTAAGGTCTGCAGGGCGGGTGGGCTTGAGCTCAATGGCCACCAGAAACGCTTCATCACCGGCTGCTGCCGCGCTGGGGCATGGCTTCTGCCGGCATGGCGCGCACCATCGACGGCCACTTGCGCGCTGGCAAGCCCAGGCTGCCAAAGCGCACTTCCAAAAACGCCGCGCGTTCGCTCATCAGCTTGCGCTCCGGCAAAGCCACAGACTTGCCGGCCACCACCACCGTGTTGCCCTCGCGTGTGGGGCGCAGGCTCCAGACCTGATGCTGCCCAAAAGCGCGGGCGATGCGGCCAATGCTGTCATGGAAGCTGGCGTCGCGGCCGAACAAATTGACGCTCATCAGCCCGCCTTCTTCGAGCACTGTCCGGCACAGCCTGTAGAACGCTTCGCTGTCCAGCACCGGCGCTGCCGCTTCGTGATCGTAGAGGTCCACAAACAACAAGCGCACGCTGGCTGGCGCGGCCTGCGACAGCCAGTCCAGCGCGTCGCCTTGCACGACCTCGGCAGCGGCCGGCAAATGAAAATGCGTCTGGTTGACGGTTACCACCTGCGGGTTGATCTCCACAGCCAGCGTGCCCATCTGCAGGGCCTGAGCAGTGAACCGGGTCAAAGCACCTGCGCCCAGCCCCAGTTGCACGGCCAGCCCTTGGCCCAGCTCGGCGCTGGGCAGCCACAACAAGCACGCCAGCATGCGCTGCACGTAGTCGATTTGCACCACTTGCGGTTGACTGATGCGCATGCCGCCCTGCACCCAGGGACTGTCCAGATGCAAGTAACGCACGCCTTCGTGTTCGGACAGCGTGACGGGGGGCAACTCGAAGCCGGACGGTACCGGCGGCGGCTCAGCAGCCGCAGGGGAGGAGGTGGATCGCTGGTGGGGCATCTGGCGCACGATATCTCAGCACCTGGCTCGGGCAGCGCGATCGGCCGGTCTCACCGCAGTCCCCGACTGTGCCGTCGACTGGACCCGCCCGGCGGGCCGGCCCTGGGAGCCGGAGGCCCCAGCACAGTCCTTCAGCCGATCCCCACCTGCTTGAAAACCAACTGCCAGGCCTGCAGCTTGCGCTCGAAAGACCAAGCGGCATGGGCCGGGCTGCTGGAGGGCAGCCTGAACACAGGCACCTGCAGCGTGGCCTGCACCCGACGCATCGCGCGCGCCGACTCGCCGCCGTTGTGCGCCACGGCGCGCAATTGCGGCACGAGGACACGCCAGGGAAGCTGCCCAGAATCAACAGACGGCAACGGCTGTCACAGACTGGAGGCAGGCCAGGCAGCAAGGGCAAACCTGCTTCGGGCTGCGCGTCTTGGGCCTGGGCCCGGACTACTGGCTGTTGTGAATGCATTGAATGCATTGAATGCAACTCAGGCGGCTGTCGGCGCAGCCGGAGCCAAAGCAGCGCGCAAACGCGGCAAAGCCACATGCGAATTGTGGCTACAAATCTGTGCCGTCTGCGCCAGGCTCCAGCCACGCAGATCTGCCAGCACCTGGCCGATGCGCGGCAATTCGGCAGGCTCGTTGCGGCCTTGCGGCAGCGGCGGGGCATCGGCTGACCCTTGACGCTGCGCTGCGCTGCGGTACAGCCACTGCGGCGGGATGTCGGGCGAGTCGGTCTCCAGCACCAGCGCCGATTCCGGCAACTCGCGCGCCAAAGCACGGATGCGCAGGGCGCGCTCAAAGCTCAGGGTGCCACCCAAGCCGAGTTTGAAACCCCGCTGCACAAACTGGTCAGCCTGCACCGCGCTGCCGTTGAAGGCATGAGCGATGCCGCCGGCCACCGGCAACTGTCGCAGCCCTTGCAGCAAAGCATCTGCAGATCGGCGCACATGCAGGATCACCGGCAAATCCATGGCGCGAGCCAGCCGCAATTGCTGCAAGTAGAACTGACGTTGAAGTGGCCTGTCCAGCCCAGGCACAAAGTGGTCCAGGCCGATCTCGCCGACCGCCACCAGCCGGGGATCGTTGCGATGTGCTTGCAGGGCGTTTTTCAGCGCCTCCAGATCGTCCTGCGCAGCCTTTTGCACCGCCAGAGGATGAATGCCCAGCGCGTAGGCGCAGCCGTAGCGGTGCGCCAACTTGCGCACCACATCGAAGTTGGCCACCTCCACTGCCGGAATCACCCAAGCGAGCACGCCTGCGGCGACAGAACGTGCAACCACCGCGTCGCGGTCGCGGTCGAACTCGGCGGCGTCCAGGTGGGCATGGGTATCGATCCACATGACCCGATGATGACTCAGCCCCGTGCAGCCGGCCGCCAGCAAGCAGCCTGAGCGCCGCCCGCTCCGGCATGCGCTGACCCGCAGTTCCGGGGGTTGGCCGCCAATGCGCCGTGCGCGTCTGCCTACATCGTGATACTGTTCCGGCAACGTTTTTGACTCTTTGGGGGCGCCCGCAGGCAGCCACCACCCCAGCCATGAGCAAGCCGCCGCTGTACAGCCCTTCGCCCAGGCGCGCCGCCGCAAGCAGCGCTGAACAATTGTCTCCGACTGGCGGGCCGGCCAGCCCGCGACCGCAGCCAACGAGCACCCCGGGCGCCGCCGTCGGCCCACTGCTCCAGAACCAGCCGGCGACACGCGCTGCACCACCCACCGGTTGGCGTGGCTGGCTGCACCGCCATCCTGCACCGGTTTGGGGCTTGATGGGTTTTATGCTCGCCTCGGTGCTGATGCTCGGTACCTGGAAGTTGTCACCCGGCCACCTCACCATCACCCAGGAAGACATCGACGCAGCAGTGCGCGAGTCGCTTGAGAAAGAACCCCTGCCTTCTGCCGCAGCCAAAGCCTACGAGGCGATCCTGCCTTCTGTGGTGCGCGTGACCGGCTTGATGAACGACAAGGACGAAGGCGAAGACAGCCCCGAAGAAAAAGCCATGGGCCGCAGCCTGGGCACCGGTGTGGTGATCATCGACAACGGCACCATCCTGACCAACCTGCACGTGGTGTCTGGCGCCAAGCGGATCAAGGTGCGTTTTGCCGATGGGCATGAAAGCGAGGCGACCCTGGTCGGTGCCCAGCCAGAAAACGATTTGGCGGTGTTGCGCGCCAGCAGCCTGCCCGACGATCTGCAGGCCGCCACGATGCGCAGCACCGCCGACCTGCGGCCGGGCGAGGAAGTCATTGCCGTCGGCCACCCTTTTGGTATCGGCCCCTCGGTCAGCCAGGGCGTGGTCTCGGGCTTGAAGCGCGAGTTTCGCAACCCCGAGGGCGAAAGGACGCTGACCAACCTGATCCAGTTTGACGCCGCAGCCAACCCGGGCAACAGCGGCGGCCCGCTCGTGACGATGGATGGCCAGGTGGTGGGCATCGTGACGGCGATCCTCAACCCTTCTGAGCAGCGCACCTTCATCGGCATAGGATTTGCTGTGCCCATAGAAAACGCCGCTTCGGCTGCAGGCATGCCACCGTTCTGACGCTCGTTCCTGCGCTTTCTTCCCTCCACTCTGTTTCCTCCAAAGGTCGTCACACCATGCTAGAAAGCCCGCAAAACACCGCCTCGCTGATGGAAAGTGTCCTGTACGAGGTCAAACGTGTCGTGGTGGGCCAGGACAAGTTTCTCGAAAGAGTGATGGTGGCCATGCTGGCGCAGGGCCACTTGCTGGTCGAAGGGGTGCCGGGCCTGGCCAAGACCCTGACCATCAAGACCCTGGCCCGCACCACCCGCGGCAGCTTCAAGCGCATTCAGTTCACACCCGATCTGGTGCCTGCCGATCTGGTGGGCACACGCATCTACAACCCCAGGACAGGTGAATTCGGTACTTCCTTGGGGCCGGTGTTTGCCAACCTGTTGCTGGCCGACGAGATCAACCGCGCACCGGCCAAAGTGCAAAGCGCGTTGCTGGAGGTGATGCAGGAGCGCCAGGTCACGATTGCCGGCGAGTCACACAAGGTACCCGACCCTTTTGTGGTGATGGCGACGCAAAACCCGATCGAGACCGAAGGCACCTACCCGCTGCCCGAAGCGCAAGTGGACCGCTTCATGATGAAGGTCTTGGTGGACTACCCCTCCGAAGATGAAGAGTTCATCATCGCCGAGCGTGTGACGGGTGAGCCGGTGGACGTGCGCGCCGTGGCCGACACCCACACCCTCGCTGCACTGCAGCGCGAATGCCGGGCTGTTTACTGCGACCCCTCACTGATCCAGTACGCCGTGCGACTGGTGGGCGCGACGCGCCGGCCAGCCGCCTACGGCATGCCTGAACTGGCGGCCTACCTGACCTATGGCGCCAGCCCACGCGCCACCATCGGCCTGGTCGAGGGCTCCAAGGCAATGGCACTGTTGCGTGGCCGCAGATATGCCTTGCCCGAAGACCTGACCGACCTGGTGCCCGATGTGCTGCGCCACCGCCTGGTACTGAGCTACGAAGCGCTGGCCGCAGACGTCAACGTCGAAGGCATCATCCGGAAGATCCTCAAAGCCGTGCCGGCACCCGACAAGCCGTTGGCGCACAGCGCTTCCGAAGCTGCGGCCGGCAGCGCCGGCACTGCGGCTGCAGCCCGCAACGCAAGCGCTGCAACTGAGGGCGCACCCGCAGATGGCCGCTGAAGCCCAGTCTCCGGCAAGCGCTGCCGGCAACACCCACACGCCGGTGCCTGCCACCGACCAGATGCTGCGGCGGCTGGAGTGGCAGGTCATCAAACGCCTGGACGGTTTGCTGCAGGGTGACTACCGCACCTTGTGGCGCGGCGGCGGCATCGATCTGGCCGACCTGCGCGAGTATCAACACCATGACGACGTGCGCCACATCGACTGGAACGTCACTGCGCGCTTGCAGACACCCTATGTGCGTCAGTTTCTGGAAGACCGCGAGCTGACTGCGTGGTTTGTGCTGGATTTGTCGGGCAGCGTCGACTTTGGTTCTGGCGATGTCACCAAGCTGGCAGTCTCCACGGGCTTTGTGGCGACGCTTGCGCGGGTCTTGACACGCCACGGCAACCGCGTCGGCGCCTTGCTTTACGGCACCCAGGTGGAAGCCGTATTGCCGCCGCGCAGTTCTCGGGTGCATGTGCTGGAGTTGCTGCAGCGCATGCGCGCGCCACGCCCTGCGCCAGCAGTCACGAAGGCTGTCAAGAAGAAACCCGGCAAAACCACTGCGGCTGCAGCTCAAGGGACATCTCTGGCCCACATGCTGCAAGCCGCCGCAGGCGTCATGAAGCGCAGGGCGTTGGTCTTTGTGGTCTCGGACTTCATCAGCCAACCGGGCTGGCAAGACGCGCTCAAACGCCTGGCGCAGCACCACGAGGTGGTGGCTGTGCGGCTGTGGGACCCGCTGGAAATGGCGTTGCCTGATGTCGGCATGGTCACGGTGCAAGACGCTGAGACTGGCGAGCAACTCTTCATCGACGCCAGCGACCCTTCTTTCAGAGAGCGCTACGCCAACATTGCGCAGCGCGAAGAGCAAGCCTTGATGCAAGACCTTGGCAGCAGCGGCGCCGACGTGCTTGAATTGGCGACGGACGACGACCTGCTGGAAGCCTTGATGCGCTTTGCAGACTTGCGTCGTCAGCGTGCCCGACTGAAGACCCCCCTTCGATTCCCGGCCAGCCACAAACGCGCTGGCCCTATGCCTTTGGAGGCCGCATGAAATTCATCTGGCCCAGCCTGTTGTGGCTGTTGTTGCTGCTGCCTTTGCTGGTGGCGCTTTATTTCTGGCTCCTGTCGCGCAAGCGCAAGAGCACCTTGCGGCTGGCCAGTGTGTCAGTGGTCAAGCTGGCCATGGGGCGCGGCCCGGGGTGGCGACGCCACGTGCCACCGCTGTTGATGCTGCTGGCTTTGGGCGCGCTGCTCGTGGCCGTGGCCAGGCCGACCGCCACCATCACGCTGCCGATGTCTGAACGCACCATCATATTGGCGATGGACGTCTCGGGCAGCATGCGTGCCGAAGACGTCAAGCCCAACCGCTTGGTGGCGAGCCAGGAAGCGGCCAAGGCCTTTGTCAACAACCTGCCTTCTGAAGTGAAGGTCGGCGTGGTGTCTTTCGCAGGCACGGCGGCCGTGGTGCAAGCCCCCACCACCAGCCGCGATGACGTGCTGGCAGCCATCGACCGTTTCCAGTTGCAACGCGGCACCGCCACCGGCAGCGGCATCATTCTGAGCCTGGCGACCTTGTTCCCGGATCACGGCATCGAGATCCAGCATGTCACCGGGCAACGCAATTTCCCGGGCGGCAACAGCGGCAACAGCGGCAGCATTGCCGGCAAGAATGAGCGCAACGACGGCAAGGGCGGCGCTGGAACGACCCCCTTCACGCCCGTGCCGCCAGGCTCGTACAACTCGGCAGCAGTGATCATGCTGACCGACGGCCAGCGCACCACCGGTCCTGATCCACTGGACGCCGCCAAGATGGCCGCAGAGCGTGGCATCCGCGTCTACACCGTGGGCATCGGCACTACTGCAGGCGAGACCATCGGCTTCGAAGGCTGGAGCATGCGCGTGCGTCTGGACGACGAGACTCTGAAGAACATCTCCAGCATCACGCAGGGCGAGTACTTCTACGCCGGCACCGCTGAAGACCTGGTCAAGGTCTACGAAAGTCTGTCCTCACGCATGGTGGTGGAGCGCAAGGTGACCGAGGTCAGCGCGCTGTTTGCCGCCCTGGGCGCGCTGCTGGCGGTGTTGTCGGCGGGGTTGTCTGTTTGGTGGTTCGGGCGGGTGGCTTGAGGGGCAAGCAGATTCTGGATGTGAGCGGCAGAGCCTGAGCGCGCCAGCACGTCATCAGCCGCAAGCGACGCTGCCATCACCGGCAGGCTGTTTGAGCAGATGGCTGGCGGCCAAGCGCCCATCACCTTGAGGCTGACTGCGCTTCAGCACAGTATCACTCTTGCGGCGTTGCAAGACGCCCAAAGCCCGTTCCCTGCAGTGGAAGCACTGCGCCGGTTGAGGGCCGTACGACTGCGCTTGCTGACATTGGTGCAAACTGCCCGCTGAGCCGGGGCTACGAATCTCGACTCAAGCGCGGATCCGAGGCCCGTCCAGAGCTTCAAGCGTAGCGCTGCATCAGTGCCTTCTGCGCACTCAAGCCCTGTTCAGCCACCCGCTTGTAGCGGCCTTTGCCATCCAATTCCCAAGCGTCGGTCTGGTCGAGCAAGTACGGCACCAGGGCCTCGTCGATGACCCGTTGTCGTAGAGCCAAGTCACGCACTGGCCAAGCCACTTCAATGCGCCTGAACATGTTGCGGCTCATCCAGTCGGCGCTGCTCAGGTAGAGTATTTCTTCGCTGCGTGAAGGCCCCCAGCTGAAGTACAAGATGCGCGAGTGCTCCAGAAAGCGCCCGATGATGCTGCGCACGCGGATGTTGTCGCTGATGCCAGGCAACCCCGGTGGCAGGATACAGGCGCCGCGCACGATCAGATCGATCTGCACGCCAGCGCGCCCGGCCTGCAAAAGCGCCTGCGCCAGAGCCGGGTCGGTCAAGGCATTGGTCTTGGCGACGATGCGGGTGGGCTTGCCCTGGCGCGCCGCTTCGGCCACTTCATCGATGTGCTGCAGCATGCGGCGGTGCATCGCAAAGGGTGAGCTGAGCAAGTGCTGCATCGCCCGCGCGCGCGTCTGACTGGCCAATTGCATGAACAAGCCATCGGCTTCTGCAGCCATCCCGGGGTGCGCTGTCAGGTAGCCGATGTCGGTGTAAAGCAGTGCAGTCTTCGGGTTGTAGTTGCCGGTGGACAAGTGCAGGTAGCGCACCAGCTTGGGCTTGCGGGGCGGGCCTTCTCGGCGCGTCACGAGCAGCAGCTTGGCGTGTGTTTTCATGCCCACGATGCCGTAAACCACTTGCGCGCCCACGGCCTCCAGCCGCTCGGCCCAGTTGATGTTGGCTTCTTCATCAAAGCGCGCCGTCAGCTCCACCACCGCCAGCACTTCCTTGCCACGCCGCGCGGCTTCGATCAGCAGGTCCATCAGCACGCTCTTTTCACCCGTGCGGTAGATGGTCTGCTTGATGGCCAAGACCCTGGGGTCGTGCACGGCCTCGCGCAGAAACTGCACCACCGGCTCAAAGCTCTCGAAAGGGTGATGCAGCAGCACATCAGCGCGCCGCAATCGGCTCAAGATCGGTTGACCCGGCGGCAACCGTTGTGCGGGCCAAGACGGCGTGTGGGGCTCGAATCTGAAGGCGGTTGCGCTCTTGCGCGCAGTCGCAGGCTCTTCAGCCTGGTCGATCAGCTGATTCAGACGCACCAGATTCACGGGGCCGTTGACGCGGTACAGCGCCTGCTCCGGCAAGTCGAACTGCTGCAGCAAGAAGTCCGACAGCTCGACAGGGCAACTGTTGACCACCTCCAGCCGCAACGCGCGGCCAAAGTGCCGGGCCCTGAGGCCAGAGCGCAGCGCCTGACGCAGATTGGTGAAGTCGTCACCTTCAACGTCCAGATCCGAGTCGCGCGTGACCCTGAACTGCGAAAAGGACTCCACCACCCGGCCCGGAAACAGCTCAGCCAGATGGGCCCGGATGACACTGGTCAGCAGCACAAAGCCCTGGCGGCCTGGACACAGGCTGTCCGGCAGACGGATCACGCGTGGCAGCGCCCTGGGCACCTTGACGATGGCAATCGGGCTGCTGCCGCCAAGGCCTCTTCGCCCGCCCAGGCGCACGATGAAGTTCAGCGACTTGTTGGCCACCAGCGGAAACGGGTGGCTGGGTGCCAGGCTGACCGGCACCAGGAGCGGCCGCACCTGTGCATTGAAAAAGCGTCGCACCCATTGACTCTGGCGAACGGTACGTTGAGCGTGGTTGATGATCATCACGCCCACCGATCCCAGCGCGGGCATGACCTGATCGTTGAACAACGCGTACTGCGCGTCGATCAACTCGTGGGCCGCTTTGGCCACGGCTGCCAGATTGCGCCTTGCAGCAGCCGCACGCGGCTGGTGACTGGCCTCGACCAGCTCGGCCACCCGCACTTCAAAGAACTCGTCGATGTTGGACGAGACGATCGTGATGTAGCGCAGGCGCTCCAGCAGCGGGACGTCCTGGCGCTGCGCCTGGGTCAGGACGCGGCGGTTGAACGTCAACATCGCTCGCTCGCGGTTGAGCATCGGGGCCTGTACTTCTGCCCCTGGTACCGGCGCGCTGTAGGCAGGTTCGTTGGCCAACTCTCGTAGTTCTTGTTCGATGCGGCTCATCGCTTCAGTTTAGACGTCCCGCGGGAATTCTGGATGACAGACCTCACGGTCAACAAGGGACAGTCTGCATTGCCAGCCCTGCGGCGGCCCACTCAAGGCTTCAGGAAGTTGGCCCGGTAGTGCAGCAACTCGTCAATGGACTCGTGGATATCGGCCAGTGCCGTGTGCGCCTGTGCCTTCTTGAAAGACGCCAGCACCTCGGGCTTCCAGCGCCTGGCCAGCTCTTTCAGGGTGCTGACATCGAGGTTGCGGTAGTGGAAGAATGCTTCCAGCTCCGGCATGCCACGGGCCATGAATCGGCGGTCCTGGCAGATGCTGTTGCCGCACATCGGACTCTTGCCTTTGGGCACATAACGCCGCAAGAACTCGATCACCGCAGCTTGCGCCGCAGCTTCGTCGATGGCTGAGGCCCGCACCCGCTCGGTCAGCCCGCTTTTGCCATGCGTGCCCTTGTTCCAACTGTCCATGCCGTCCAGCACCGCGTCACTTTGGTGAATGGCCAGCACCGGCCCTTCGACGCGCTTTTGAAGCTGCGGGTCAGTCACCACCACGGCAATCTCGATGATGCAGTCCTGCTCGGGCAGCAGGCCGGTCATCTCGAGGTCGATCCAGATCAGGTTGTGCGGATCGGGCAGCAGTTCGGTCGTGGTTGGCAACGCGGGGGTGGGTTCGCTCATGGCCTCGTTCTCTTCTGATGACAGTGCAAAAATGGCAATGCGTCAATGGCAATGCATCAAAGACAGTGCATGAATGGCAGTGCATGAATGGCAGTGCAAGTGTGCAGGATTCTCCAGCAAGCCTAAACTCGCTTTCCATGCCTGCAGACAGTTTCAGCTTTGCCTTTGTGGCGGCCATCGTCGGCTCGCTGCTCGTCAAACTTTGGCTCCACACGCGCCAGATGCGCCATGTAGCCATGCACCGGGGGGCGGTACCGGCTGCATTTGCCGGCAGCGTGACCTTGGCCGCGCACCAAAGAGCTGCCGACTACACCTTGGCCAAAGGCCGGCTGGGTTTGCTCAGCATCACTGTGGGAGCTGCGGTGTTGCTGGCTTGGACGCTATTGGGCGGGCTGCAGGCGCTGAACAATCTGCTCTACGACACCGTTTTGCCGCACACAGGGCCGATGGGCTATCAGCTGGCCCTGCTCAGCGCCGTGGTGCTGATCGGCAGCCTGATCGACCTGCCGTTCGAAGCCTACAGCACCTTCCGCATCGAACAACGCTTTGGCTTCAACCGCATGAGCTGGCGGCTATGGTGCTCAGACCTGCTCAAAGGCACGCTGATCGGCGCCTTGATCGGTCTGCCGATGGCAGCACTGGTGTTGTGGCTGATGGGCGCTGCCGGCGCGATGTGGTGGTTGTGGGCCTGGCTGGCCTGGGTCAGCTTCAACCTGTTGCTGTTGGTGATCTACCCGACCTGGATCGCACCGCTGTTCAACAAATTCGTGCCGCTGGACGACCCTGAACTGAAGACCCGCGTGCAGATGTTGATGCAGCGCTGCGGATTCGCCAGCAAGGGCTTGTTCAAGATGGACGGCAGCAAGCGCTCGGCGCATGCCAATGCCTACTTCACAGGTTTGGGGTCGTCCAAGCGGGTGGTCTTCTTCGACACCTTGCTGCAAAAGCTCAGCGTCGGCGAAGTCGAAGCCGTTTTGGCCCATGAGTTGGGGCACTTCAAACACAAACATGTGCTCAAGCGCATGGTCGGCATCTTCGCTTTGAGCCTGGCGGGTCTGGGCTTGCTGGGTTGGTTGAGCACCCAAAGCGGATTCTTTGCCGGGCTGGGCGTGGTGCCCAACCTGGCTGCGCCCAACGACGCCCTGGCGTTGGTGCTGTTCACTCTGGCGCTGCCGCCGTTTCTGTTCTTTGTCGCACCGGTGATGGCGCACTTTTCGCGCAAAGACGAATTCCAGGCCGATGCCTACGCTTGCGCACAGGCCGATGGCCGCGATCTGGCGCAAGCGTTGCTGAAACTGCACGAAGACAACGCCGCGACGCTGACACCCGACCCGCTGTATGTGCGCTTCTTTTACTCACACCCGCCGGCTTCAGAGCGTCTTGCAGCGTTGCCGGTGCCCAAAGCCACGGCGCAAGCTGCCGAGACTTCGCTGGGTCTGGCCGGCGTTGGCTGAAGAGATCGCTCCGGGTGCTGCCACCTGAGCGGGTGCAGCTGCCCCGCTTCACCGCTTCGCTGCTTCGCTGCGTCACCGCCTGACCAATTTTTTCCGTCCCCTCACCGACAAGGAACGCCATGCTCCCTCTGGCTCAACAGCATTGCCAAGCTCTGGAAGGCCAGCCCGCGATGGATGGCACGCAAATCGATCAGCACCTGCCACAGGTGCCGGGCTGGGCGTTGATCGACGCTGCGATCCAGAAGCGCTTTGACTTTGCCGACTACCACCACACGATGGCTTTCGTCAACGCCGTGGCCTGGGTGGCACACAGCCAGGATCACCATCCGGACCTGGCGGTCTCGTACAACCGTTGCACCGTGCGCTTCAACACCCACTCGGTGGGCGGTATCTCGATCAATGATTTCATCTGTGCGGCCCGTGTGGACGCGCTGTTGCATCGCTCGCCCGCTTGAGTGCTCAAGCCTTGGCCGGCACAAAAGAGCCGACAGCAGGGGCTGCAGCGGCTGAACCGGCTGCAACGGCGCCCAGCTCGGGCCTGGTGGTGGCTGCACATGGCCGCCACGTGATGGTGGAAACAGCCGCAGGTGCGCAAGTGCTGTGCCAAACACGCGGTAAAAAGAGCGAGTTGGTGGTGGGCGACCGCGTCTTGTGGTCGGTGACCGGTGACGGTGGCGTCATCGACAGCCTGCAGCCAAGACGCAATCTGCTGCTGCGCCAGGACGAGTGGCGCAGCAAATCATTCGCCGCCAATCTTGACCAGATCCTGGTGCTGGTGGCAGGCGAGCCGGTGTTCAGCGAATCCCAGCTGACACGCGCCTTGATCGCCGCCAGCGAAGCGGGTATCCCCACCTGCGTGGGGCTGAACAAGACCGATCTGCCTTCTGCCCAGACAGCCCGGCATCGTTTGCAGCCTTACGTGGACATGGGCGTGACGGTGGTCGAGCTGTCATTGAAGGGCGACCCGGAAGGCTCAAAGTCACGTCTGTTGCAGCAACTGGCTCACAAAGTGACGCTGGTGCTGGGCCCGAGCGGCATGGGCAAAAGCACCTTGATCAACCTGCTGCTGCCGCATGCCGCAGCCCAGGTGGGCGAGATTTCCAAAGCCCTCAACACCGGCCGCCACACCACCACCAGCAGCACCTGGTATTGGCTGGGGCCAGAGCGCCAAGGTGCGCTGATCGATTCACCGGGTTTTCAGGAATTTGGCCTGCACCAGATCGCGCCTGAGCGCCTCGCCACACTGATGCCCGACTACGCACGCGCGATGGGGCAGTGTCGCTTCTACAACTGCAGCCATCGGCACGAACCCGGCTGCGGTGTGCTGGCGGCACTGGAGCGCGGCGAAATCAGCCCGTCCAGGCACCGCATCTACCAGGACTTGTTTGCGGAGCTGTCGAGCAAGAAGTGGTGAACGTTGGCCCAAAGGCACCCTGACGGCTCACCCGGGACGGCACCCCGAAAGCTGTTCGAGAGCCAGCTGATCGCTGCGCAACAGGAGCAGGCAAACGCGGCACAGAGCCGCTGCGCAAACTTCAGCCCAGCACGTTGGCCAGCGTCAGCAAAGCCACCAGCAACAGCCACAGCACCACCGATCGCCAGACCAGTCCCACGACACTCTGCAGGTGGCCCAACTGTGGCGCCAGGCCCGCTGTGGAACCTTGGGCGTCGGTGGCGCTGGCCTGGGCACCCATGCTGAAGGTCTTGGATCGATCTGGCGTCACCCCGGGCGCCGCTGCCCCGCCGAGTTGCACACCCACCGCCCCGGCTGCTGCAGCCAGGATGATGCCCTCGTGCGGCTGCAGCCAAAGACGGGCGTCGCGGCGCCAACTGGCGATGGCTTCTTCGAAGTTGCCCACCACGGCAAAGCCAAAGGCCGTCAGGCGGGCCGCCAACTGATCCATCGCGGCAAACAACTTCTGCGCCAAGGCACGCAAGCCCTCATTGGCAGGCGCGTCCAGGCCGTGGTCGCGGTAAGCGAAGTAGCGGCTGCAGAACTCGCTCATGCGGTACAGCACCGCACCCATCGGCCCCAGCCCGAAGGCCGAAAACAGCACGAACCAGAAGAAGACCCCAAAGACATGCCGGTGCGCTGCCAGCAGCGCATGCTCGATCACATGGCGCAGCAACTCGGTGCGCGGCAACTGGCTGGCGTCCAGGTGCCGCCACTCCCCCAGCAGCCGCCTGGCTGTCGTTTCATCCCCGCGGTCGAGAGCGTCGCGGATGTCGGTGAAGTAGTGGCTGAACTGTCTGAACCCAAGGGTCAGATACAGCATCAGCACATCGAAGGCCAAAGATGCCACCAGGCTGTAGTGGATCAGAGAGAGGTGCACCGCCAGAGTCGCCAGAGAGGGGACGCCCACTGCCACAGCCCATACCACGCGGGTGTGATGGCGCTCGCCGGCGTCGAAGTTGCGGCTGGTCCAACGCACCCAGGCCTCCAGGCTCTGGTGCACAAAATTCTCGCGCGGCAGGGGCTTCAACTGCTCAAGAAGCAGCGCCAGCAGGACGGCCAGAAAACTCATTGTGAACGGGCATGGGCCAGTGATCGGACAAGCCGATCATAGGCTGCTGCCAGGCCGCCTGGTCGAGCACTGCTCATGAGCGCGCCAACAGGCTGTAAAGGTTGCGCAGAATCGCAGCCGTAGCGCCCCAGATGAAGTACTCACGCGAGACACCATCAAAGCCCGGGCCGTGCCAGGGCATCGACAAAAACTGGCGTTGGCCACCCTCGTGAGTGAACACGTGCCGCCGGTGATGCGCCGGGTTCATCAAGTAACTCAGCGGCACTTCGAAAACCTCGGACACTTCAAATGCGTCCAGAGCCCACTGGTCCGGAGGCTGCACCCAGGCCACCACAGGTGTCACCATGAACTGGGTGACGGTGGTGTACACCGGCAGCAGGCCAACCACCTGCGCTGCGGCCGGCGGCATACCGACCTCTTCTGCAGCTTCACGCAGCGCCGTGCCCACAGGCCCATCGTCTGTTGCTTCTGCACGGCCACCCGGAAAGCTGATCTGCCCTGCGTGGTCGCGCAGGTGATCGGTGCGCCGTGTCAGCAGCACTTGCAAGCCATGCGCGCGAGGAATCAATGCGATCAGCACCGCAGCGGCGGCAGGCGCACGCTGCGCGCCTGGCCGCCCGTCACCCGGGATTTCAGGCGTCCAGACGTGGGCATCCGCCAGCCTGGATTGCAAAGATGGCAGGTTCAGCCGCTCATCGCCCAGCAGTGGCAAGTGAGCGTCGGTGCCGGCGACTGGCGCAGCACGCGGGTCGACGATGCGCGGCAAGTTCATGGCTGATGGTGGCCCAACTGGAACCCCTGCGTTGCCTGCACCCGCGCAGATTCGGGCCTGCTGCGCAGGCTGGCTGATGCTCAGCCCAGCTTCTGGCTTCGCCGTTCGCTGTTCTTGTGCAGCGCACAAGGCCTGCTGCGCAGGCTGGCTGATGCTCAGCCCAGCTTCTCTTTAATCCGGGCGGATTTGCCGCTGCGTTGGCGCAGGTAGTACAGCTTAGCGCGGCGCACGTCGCCGCGGCGCTTGACTTCGATCCTGGCGATCAGCGGGCTGTAGGTCTGGAACGTACGTTCCACGCCTT
>Ga0105044_10006521_pt1 | contig 16052 bp, 13 predicted proteins | sample MAT01_FD_78092 | JGI IMG/M metagenome (GOLD analysis project Ga0105044, IMG submission 78092) | Freshwater microbial communities from Lake Fryxell liftoff mats and glacier meltwater in Antarctica - MAT-01 | ecosystem: Environmental > Aquatic > Freshwater > Ice > Liftoff microbial mat | place... | reverse complement strand
TAAATTTTGGAATTTATAAAGGTTGGAATATAGGACTGAACATGCGCTACACCGGTTTTCAAATTAGACAAGGTGCTTCTAATGTCTCCGACACAGTTATTGATGGCCTAATTATCAAGTGCGCACTATTCACAATATTTACACACCAGGTATCGGAATTTCATACGACAAATGGATAAGTGAATTTTCTTTTTTTAATTTTGGAGTTAATGCTGGATACGCCCTCACCAGATATTCTAAATTAAGAAGCTCGGTAGAAAAAAATACAACAAAATATCCTTCTTCTAGATACAATTATGAAGGATTATTAATTACTCCAAGTATTCATTTTAATTATTTCTTTGAAGAAAATGTAAGTATGAGCTTGTTTGTTTCCTACTCTTTTTCTGATTCTCCTTTTAAGCCCGAAACAGTTGGTTTAGATGGTGGAGTAATTAGTTATTCTGTAAAAGATGGAGATTTAAAAGGAAATATTAGGTTTGTTTCCTTCGGGCTCGGTTTTAGCTATTCTTTCAAGAGAATTGAATAGTATTTGTTTATTTATCCACTATTTTCTTACAGTGAGTATTAATCCTTATTTTTAGGATGTTCGAAGTATATTATTATATTAAAATATACATTTACTTATTAAATACAATAATGATTAAGATAGGCTGAAGTGTCTTTGTCTTAAATTTGGTTTCCTTATCAATTATTAAAGGCATTAGCTTCAATATTTATGATAAAATTATCGTACCGTGAAAGTGAAAGAATTGAATACCTTAATTCTTATGAGATTTTAGATACTCCAAACGAGGAAAACTTCGACGAGTTAGCATCATTGGCTGCAGATATTTGTGAAGTGCCAATAGCTATAATTAGTTTTGTAGATAAAGATAGACTTTGGTTTAAATCTAAAATCGGGATATCAGTTAATCAAACAGAAAGAGATTTTTCTTTTTGCGAACATACCATAAGCTGTGATGAAGAATTGTTATTAGTTGAAGATGCCTCCAAAGATGAGAGATTTTACCAAAATTCACATGTAGAAGGTGAAAACGGACTCTTATTTTATGCTGGAGCTCCATTAAAAAATGGAAACAATATGCCACTAGGAGCTTTATGTGTTTTAGACCTTAGGCCAAGAAAATTAACTTTAAGACAACAGCATTTGCTTAAAGCTATAGCTAAAATTGTGATGAATTTGTTAGAAGCAAGAAAAAACAAAATTCAACAAGAAAAAATTCAAAAAGAATTAAAACAAGCATACATAGAACTTGAATTTAGTAAAACAGTAATTGAAAAAAAGAATGAAGACATTTTCAAAAGCTTAACTTATGCGAAGAGGATTCAAGAAGCAATTCTACCGGATAGAAGATTAATAAGTGAGGTATTCCCCAATTCATTTCTTTTTTATAGACCAAAGGATGTTATCAGTGGGGATTTTTATTGGTTTCAAAAAGTAAATGGATTTGTTTTTGGTGCTGTTGCAGACTGCACCGGTCACGGAGTTCCTGGTGCTTTAATAAGTATGATAGGCTGTAACGGTTTAAATAGAGTAATTAAAATAATGGGAATTTTAGAGCCAAGTAATATTCTCGATAAATTAAATGAATTTGTAATTGATATCTTGAAAGAGAATGAAAAATTGGATTCAATAACTGACGGAATGGATGTCGCATTATTTAGATACAATCCTTCTAATAATGAATTAGTATTTTCAGGAGCAAATAGGCCAATATTATTATTAATAGATGGCGAAATATCTGAATTAAAACCTAATAAATCTGGAATTGGAGGAACTACACTTCGACATCCATCATTCCAAAGATTTAACTCTGTTACGCTGCAATTAAAAAAAGGAGACCGGTTTTATATTTTTACAGATGGCGTGACAGATCAATTTAATAAAGATGGAAAAAAGATTTTATCAAAACGTTTAAAAGAAAGTCTTTTGTTTGGCAACACAGGCGAAATTTACAATCAAAAGAGACTTTTAAAAGAATTGTTTCTTAAATGGAGGGGCGATGAGGAGCAAACAGATGATGTACTTTTCATGGGGTTTGAAATTCCAGAAATGAAGAACTACAAAACCCTAAATGTTTATGAAGACCAAAAAACTGACGTAACCACATTTTTCGAATAATAAAAAAAGCCTAAAAAATTAATTCTTTAGGCTTTTAAAATCTATCTTTTATAAAAATTACAATACTTTTTCCATTGCTCTTTCGTAAGCTCCGGCTTTTAATTTGCCTACAATACTTGAGAATGCACTTATCGTGTATTTCACATCTTCTAAACTATGCACAGCAGTTGGAATTAATCTCAACATAATAACTCCCCTTGGAACCACTGGATAAACAACCATGGAGCAGAAAATATTGAAATTCTCACGCAAATCGTAAATTAAATTTGCAGCCTCAGGAATAGAACCATTTAAAAATACAGGTGTAACTGGCGATTGAGTTTTTCCAATATCAAACCCAGCTTCTTTTAATCCATCTTGCAATGCATGAGTTATTTTCCAAAGATTGTCTTTTAATTCAGGTTGCGTTTTTAATAGCTCTAACCTTTTTATTGCGCCAACAACTAAAGGCATTGGTAATGCTTTTGCAAATATTTGAGAACGCATATTATAACGTAAATACTCAATAACCTGGGCATCAGAAGCAATAAAAGCTCCTATACTTGCCATCGATTTTGCGAATGTTCCAAAATAAACATCCACTCCATCCATACAATTTTGTTCTTCAGCAACTCCTGCACCTGTTTTTCCCATAGTACCAAAACCATGAGCGTCATCTACTAAAAGTCTGAATTGAAATTTACTCTTCAATGCAACTATATCAGCTAATCTCCCTTGGTCACCGCTCATTCCAAATACCCCTTCTGTTATTACCAAAATAGATCCATTTGTTTCGCTTGTTAATTTGGTTGCTCGCTCTAATTGTATTTCTAAACTTCTAATGTCGTTATGCGGAAATACATATCTTTTTCCCATGTGCAATCTCACACCATCAATAATACATGCATGTGATTCAGAATCATACACTATTACATCATGCCTGTCCACTAAAGCATCAATACAAGACATAATTCCTTGATAACCAAAGTTTAACAATATAGCATCTTCTTTGTGTTCAAATTCGGCTAACTCTTTTTCTAATTGCTCGTGTAAATTAGAATTTCCAGACATCATTCTAGCTCCCATCGGATATGCCATGCCAAATTCTTCGGCTCCTTCTACGTCTGCTTTTCTAACTTCGGGATGATTAGCTAAACCTAAGTAATTATTTAAACTCCAGTTTAATCTTTCCTTTCCCCGAAATATCATTCTTGGCCCAATTTCACCTTCCAATTTTGGAAAAGTAAAGTAGCCATGCACATCTTTTGCGTATGAACCAAGAGGTCCACGATTTAATTTAAGTTTTTCGAACAAATCCATCTTACGGGTTTTGATATTTTTTGCAAATGTATGAAAATATCATGTTTATCATAAATTTCGATATGGATTCGTTATTCACATAAAATATTATTTTTGCAGCATGTTTGAAATTAAAAAATGGAGTTTACTTCTCATAGTGGTAATAACTATTTCTGGATGCAGTAATTATTCGAAAATTGTAAAAGGAACAGATTACACCAAGAAATATGAGTTGGCGCTCCAATTATACAATAAGAAAGATTACAACAGAGCTTTTCCACTCTTAGAAGAATTAGTTAGTGTTTACAGAGGAACGGTAAATGCAGAGGATATTTATTACTATTACAGTTACTGTAATTATTACATGGACGATTTAATAAGTGCAGAATACCACTTTTCTCAATTTGTAAAAACATATCCAGGAAGCGTAAGAGCCGAGGAAGTCGCTTTTATGAATGCATATTGCTACTATTTGGGCTCTCCAAATTACACACTCGATCAATCAAATAGCATAAGAGCTATTGAAGAAATGCAATTGTTTGTAAATCAATATCCAAGTAGCACCCGTGTTGCTGAATGTAATGATTTGATTGACCAATTGCGTTTGAAATTAGAATATAAAAGTGTAGATACAGGTAAATTGTTCTTTAAAACTATGGACTATAAGGCAGCTATTGTTAGTTTTAAAAATACGGTAAAAGATTTTCCGAATACAATTTATAAGGAGGAATTGATGTTTCTAACTGTAAAAGCATCTTATTTATTAGCCGAAAACAGCATCGATTCTAAAAAATTTGAAAGATATAAGAATACAGTTGATGCTTATTACAGTTTTATTGATAAATTTGCATCCGGAAAATATGCACGTGAAGCCGAATCAATATTCATTAAGGCGAATGAGCAGTTTAACATATTGAAACCAAAATCTTAAGTCAACAGGACGAATTAAAAAAATGGCAGTAGAAAATACAACAGTAACTCGCGATATCCGTCTTCTTGAAGGCGATACGGACAATGTTTATGAGGCGATTTCTATCATCTCTAAACGTGCAAATCAAATTGCTTTAAATGTGAAAGAAGAATTGAACGCTAAACTTTCTGAATTTGCTTCTACAGGAGATAACCTAGAAGAGATTTTTGAAAATCGTGAACAAATAGAAATTTCAAGACATTACGAGCGTCAACCTAAAGCTACACTTATTGCAATTCATGAATTTCAAGAAGGCAAAGTGTACCACAGGAATCCTTCGAAAGATCAACCTACTGAGAAATAATTCCTACGGAAATGTTATTCCGTAAAAAAATTATTCTAGGAGTTACAGCCAGCATTGCTGCTTATAAAAGCGCAATGCTGGCTCGTCTTTTAGTAAAAGCGGGTGCAGAAGTTAAAGTAGTAATGACGCATTCATCACAAGAATTCATTACTCCACTTACTTTAAGTACTCTGTCTCGCAATCCTGTTCATTGTGAATTTACTACCGGAAGCCAAGGTGAATGGGTAAATCACGTAGAACTTGGTTTATGGGCAGATGCTGTTCTTATTGCTCCAACTAGTGCCAATACGCTAGCCAATAGTGCCAATGGTATTTGTAATAACTTACTTCAAGCAGTTTACCTTTCAGCAAGATGCCCCGTGTTTTTTGCACCTGCAATGGATGTTGACATGTGGCGTCATCCTTCAACACAAAATAACATTAACCGCCTAGAACAATATGGAAATCATATTTTCCATCCACAATCTGGCGAATTGGCAAGCGGTTTAGTGGGCGAGGGGAGAATGCTTGAGCCTGAAGATATTGTAAATAAGTTAGAGCATTTCTTTGCCATTCAAAATCAATTGAAACATCTTAATGTATTAATTACAGCTGGACCAACGCAAGAGAAAATTGATGATGTAAGATACATTTCGAATAATTCATCTGGTAAAATGGGTTATGCAATTGCAGATGAACTTGCCAACCGAGGAGCAAAAGTTACTATCATTTCAGGTCCTGTAACTATTTCACCCTCAAATAAATCTGTAGAAGTCGTAAAAGTGATTTCGGCTTCACAAATGCGCAACGCTGTAAAGGAAAGATTTGCTGTTAGCAACGTTGCTCTGTTTGTGGCAGCTGTTGCTGATTACAAGCCAAAAAATTCTGTTACTGGAAAAATAAAGAAAACATCATCTGATATTCAATTAGATTTAGTGCAGACAGATGATATACTTTCAGAAATAGCTTCTAAGAAATCTTCAAATCAACTTGTTGGTGGATTTGCTTTGGAAATTGAAAATGCAAAAGCAAATGCAGAATTAAAATTGAAGAATAAAAATCTCGATTTTATTGTACTCAATGAATATTCCAATGAGAATGATGTTTTTGGTAATGAATACAATAAAATTTCAATCTTGAACAAGAAATTGCAATGGGAGTCGTTTGAAAAAAAATCAAAGCTCGACGTTGCTGCCGATATTGCTGATTTTATAAATAACATTGTTAAAAATGCTTAGAATATTAGGATGTGTACTTTTAGGAATTGTCTCCTTAAAACAACTCAACGCACAAGAGTTTAATTGTCGCGTTTCGGTGCTATCACAAGCTGTTCAATTAAGTGATAAAAGAATATTTATTACACTTGAAACTGCTGTAAGAGAATTTATGAATAACACGAGGTGGTCTAACGATCAGTTTAAAAGAGACGAGCGGATAGAATGCAACCTCACTTTTAATATTCTAAAGTACACCCAACCTGATGAAATGGAAGGGTCCTTGCAAATTCAAATAAGAAGACCTGTTTTTGGGACAAATTACAACTCTGTGCTATTTAATTTTATGGATGAATCTGTTAGGTTTAAGTATTTAGAATTTCAACCTATTGAATGGGCCGACGCTGCTTATGTTTCAGGCTTAGGAAGTTTATTGAGTTACTATGCTTATGTAATTTTAGCTTTCGATTACGACAGTTACAGTGTAGATGGTGGCACAAATTTTTGGCAAAAAGCACAACAAGCCGTTATAAATGCCAACCAAGATGCTGCTAAAGGTTGGAAAGCGAATGATGTTCCTCCTAGAAACAGATTTTGGTTAACAGAAAATTACCTTAATCCAATTTTTAAACCGCTACGTGAGGCGAATTACAATTATCATAGAATGGGAATGGATGTATTAAGCACCAAACCAGACCTTGGCCGAACTGCAATTATTGAAGCGCTTCAAAAAATTCAACAGGTAAATAAACAAAGACCTTCATCTTTTAACGTGCAAGTTTGGTTCAATGCAAAAACAGATGAACTCATCAACATTTTCAAACAGGCTTCTCCTGCAGAAAAAACTCAGGTACTCCAAATATTAGGTGAACTTGACCCTACGAATTCCTCCAAATACCAAAAAATTAATCAATAAAAAGGAAATATCACGCATAAATTATTCGCTAAATGATGCTTCTCTTCAAAATCTTTTTACATTTGTTTCATAGAAGATATATTGGTATTCGTTATTAATTAGATAAGTATTATTAAGTATTAGTTTCATTCTTAGCAGAAACTCCTAATTGATTTATTGTGTCCTAATATTCGCTTCTTAAATTCAGTTACGTTTATTAAATCTATACCTAAGCAAATTATGAGAGACAAGAAGGATGGTGTTGTTAAGATTGGAGTGTTTTATGATGGAAATTATTTCCTACATGTGAGTAATTATTACAATTATTTTCATGCAAAAAGAAGAAGAATTAGCATTGCGGGCTTGCATAGTTTCATTCGACACCAAGTTTGTGAAGAGTTAGAAACGGAATACAAATTATGTCATGTTGTTGATGCTCATTATTTTAGAGGACGAATGAGTGCTTATGAAGCGAGTCAGCGCGGAAATCAATTATACAACGATAGACTATTTGATGATGTATTAATGTCTGAAGGTGTTGTAACACACTATTTACCTTTACGCACTAGAGCTGGGAGAAAGGAAGAAAAAGGAATTGACGTGTGGTTAGCACTTGAAGCACTAGAGTTAGTGTGGATGAAGAAATACGATGTCATGGTGCTAATTACTTCAGACGGAGATTTTGTTCCTTTAATTAGAAAGGTAAATACTTTGGGCACACGAGTTATGGTGTTGAGTTGGGATTTTGAATATACGGACGATACAGGACGAGAAATTATAACAAGAACTTCACAAGATATGCTCGAGGAAGTTACCTATCCTGTTGCAATGCACACAATAATCGATGATGTTGAAAGAGAGAGAGAACCTTTAGTTGCAGGATTGTTTGTTTCCCAAGAAAGTGCTCCCAAAACCTATAAAAACATTGTAGATAAAGGCGATATGAAAATATCCAAAACCCTTAATATGAAAAGCGGATATGGATTTGTTGCCTTTCCTCCTAATAATTTATTTTTCCATTATTTGGATGTAGTGGAAGGAGACTTTAATGAAATCAAAGATGGAGACGCGGTAGAATTTTCGATAGAAATTAATGATAAAGGAAACGAAGTAGCTAAAAACGTACGAAAAGTGAGTGCCGATTTGTTAGAAGGGATTGACTTTGATGTTGATATGGATTCGGAGCAATTTACAGGTAGTTTCGATATTCAATAATTGGATTGTTTATTAGCTGATTTTTCATCATTTTTATTAGAGGTATGCATCTTTTTTTAGCCAAAGGAATTACAGGAAACCAATTTCCATTAAATGCAGATGAAAGTTTACATTTGGCCAGAGTACTTAGGTTGAAGGTAGGAGAAACAGTTCAATTATTAGATGGTATTGGCGGTATTTTTGAAGGCGAAATTCAATTAGTTCACCAAAAAAATAGTGTTATTGGTAACATTCGAAAAATAGAATCAGAGCTAAAAAGAAAATACCAGTTACACATTGCAATTGCCCCAACAAAAATGATGGAAAAACTCGAATGGTTTTTAGAAAAAGCCACCGAAGTTGGAATTGACCAGATTACACCCATTATTGCACAACGATCCGAAAGGACGATAGTAAAACAAAATAGACTCGAAAAAATAGTTCAGGCTGCCATGAAACAATCAAAGCAAACGTATTTGCCAACGGTGAATGAAAGTGTTTCTTTAGATCAATTCCTTCAAGCCGAACACACTGGGAAACTTTGCATTGCGCATTGTATTGAAAGTACAAAAGTTCCATTTAAAGAAGTTGCTGCAGCAACAGATAACATTTGCATTTTAATTGGACCAGAAGGAGATTTTAGTCCTCAAGAAGTAGAGAAGGCATTGGCAAAAAATTATGTTGCAGTTTCTTTAGGAAAAAGTAGATTAAGAACTGAAACTGCTGGAGTTGTGGCGTGCATTCAAATGAACTTGCTGCATGAATCTTAAATGGAAACCATTTTAATTGCCCTTGTAGCTTTATTTGCTTCTTTGCTCACGTTTTTCAGTGGCTTTGGCTTAGGAACCTTACTGTTACCTGTATTTTGCATCGTTTATCCAGTAGAAATAGCAATTCTAATTACGGCACTTGTTCATTTTTTAAATAATTGCTTTAAATTTTTGTTGGTATATAGAAATATTCAATGGGATTTCGTCTTTAAATTTTCACTTTTTGCAATACCAGCAGCAATCTTTGGAAGTTTTGTATTAAATGAATGGATGCAAGACGAGGTTTTATTGAACTATTCTATTTTAAATCAAACTTTTGAAATTACATTTTTGAAAATTCTCATCGGCGGTTTGATGCTTTTGTTTGTAGTTATTGAAACAAATGAAAAAATTAAATCAACACAAATAAATAAGAAATATCTCCCAGTAGGAGCAGTTTTATCAGGATTTTTTGGTGGTTTATCCGGTCATCAAGGTGCGCTGCGTAGCATGTTTTTGATCAAAACCATTTCTTCCAAAGAAAAATTTATTGCCACAGGAATTGCAATAGCATTTTGTATTGATTTAACACGAATTCCATTATATACTTGGTTTTTGAGAAGTGATAATTTTCAAACAAACAATCTTCAACTTTTGTTTGTTACACTTTCTGCTTTTGTAGGAGCTTATGTAGGCAATAAGTTTCTCAAGAAAATTGAAATTTCCTTGATTCATAAAACAATAACTTCATTTTTAACTTTTATTGCTTTAATGCTAATTGCAGGCATTATCTAGAATGGTAAATACCACAGCAGCATTCAAAATAGCATCTTTTAGAAGATTTCTAACTGCCCGCTTTTTTTTAACTATGGCAATCCAACTGCAATCTGTTGCGCTTGGTTGGCAAGTATACGATTTAACAAAAGATCCATTATCACTGGGTTTAACTGGTTTGTTTGAAGCACTGCCTTATATGGCAATATTGCTATTTTCAGGACATTGGGCAGACGTTTACAAGAGAAAAACAATAGCCGTAATAGCAATTAGTCTGTTTGCCGTCTGTGCGATTTTTCTCACATTTATTGCATTTAATATATTTAATTTTGATACTGCCGCACAACTTGCTTCATTGTACGCTGCCGCAGGTCTTATTGGACTTTCACGCGGTCTTGCAGGTCCTTCAATTCAATCTATGCTTCCGCAAATAGTGCCTAGAGAATTGCTCGCAAATGCAATTACTTGGAATACCTCTGCTTGGCAAGTCGCCTCTGTCTCAGGCCCCGCAGTAGGAGGACTTGTGTATGGTTTTTATGGTAAAGAAGTTACTTATATGTTATGTGCAGTTTTGGTTTTAGTGTCCTTAGTACTATTTACGACTTTACCTTCGTTTGCTCCTTCTCAAGCTATTAAAGAGCCCATAATTAAAAGCCTCAGAAAAGGATTAAGCTTTGTTTGGAATAATAACCTCGTTTTAAGTGCTATTTCGCTCGATTTGTTTGCTGTTTTATTCGGAGGAGCGGTGGCTTTATTGCCAATTTTTGCAGATAAAATTTTGCACACAGGTCCAGAAGGATTAGGTATTTTAAGAGCCGCACCAGCTATAGGAGCAATCATTATGGGTATGGTAATTGTTCGATTCCCCATAATGCGCAATTCTGGTTTAGTTTTATTAACAGCAGTAGGGCTTTTCGGATGTTGTATCATAGGATTTGCGCTCTCCGAGATTTATTGGATTTCCTTTGTTTTATTATTAATGAGTGGCGCTTTTGATGCCATTTCGGTAATTATTCGTACTAATATTTTACAATTTTTAACACCCGATGAAATGCGTGGTCGCGTAACTGCTGTAAATAGTATTTTTATTGGTTCTTCTAATGAAATCGGGGCGTTTGAATCAGGATTAGCAGCAAAAATTATGGGATTAATTCCTTCCGTTATTTTTGGTGGCAGCATGACGATTGGTATAACTCTATTTGCGGGAATATTTGCCCCGAAATTGAGAAATTTACATTTAAGAGACCATGTTAATTGATTAGGTTTGCATCAAATTTATGGCACGTAAAAATTCATCAGAAGACCTTCCAAAGGCAAAACTCAATAAATCTTCTTTGCAAAAGGCAAGTAGGCTTTTCTCTTACCTTAAACCAGATAAAGGAAAATACATTGCAGGACTCATTTTTTTAGCTTTAACTTCCGCTACAGCACTTGCATTTCCTATGCTTATAGGACAATTAGTAAATGCTGCAAAAACTGAAGGTGGTATTAAAGACATTAATCTAAAAGCAGGATTGTTGATGGGAATTTTATTTCTACAAGCCTTCTTTTCTTTTTTTAGGATTTATCTTTTCTCACAAACCACAGAAAATACTTTAGTTAGATTGCGGAAACACCTGTATGAGCAGTTAATTCAATTACCAATGTCGTTTTTTACTAAAACGAGGGTAGGGGAAATCAATAGTCGAATTTCCGCTGACATTACTCAAATTCAGGATACTTTTACCACCACATTAGCAGAATTTTTAAGGCAAATAATATTGATAATTGGAGGAATTATTTTTATTTCCATTATATCATTTAAGCTTACCTTATTTATGCTGGCGTTAATTCCCGCGATAGTTGTAGTGGCCATTATTTTTGGAAGATATATTAGGAAGATTAGTCGTAAAGTGAGCGATGCTGTAGCAGATTCTAATATCGTGGTGCAAGAAACAATGCAAGGAATTGTAAATGTGAAAGCATTCGCAAATGAGGCAGTTGAAGTTAATAGGTACCAAAAATCAATTAAAGAAATTGCAGCCCTTTCAATGAAATCAGCATTTTCTAGAGGTTTGTTTGCTTCTTTTATTATTCTAGCATTATTTGGAGCAATAGTGGGTATTGTTTGGTACGCCACGCAATTGCTGCAAGAAAATAGAATTTCATTTGGTGAAGTAATTTCATTTGTAATTTATACTTCGTTTATAGGAGCTTCAATTGGTGGAATTGCAGAATTGTATGCTCAAATTCAAAAAGCTGTAGGGGCAACAGAACGAATATTTGAAATCTTAGACCAAACTCCTGAGAATATTGATTTAAATTTTGATAAAAAAACAGCCCTTCGTTTTTTAGGAAATGTAAAATTCGAAAACGTAGAATTTTCCTATCCAGCAAGAAAAGAAGTCATGGTTTTAAAAGGATTAAGTTTTGAAGCTAAATCTGGTGAAAGTATCGCCATTGTTGGTTCTAGCGGTGCCGGAAAATCTACTATCACACAATTGTTATTGAGGTTTTATGAACCAGATGCGGGCAGTATTTTAATTGATAATGTAGATGCGCGTTCCTACAGTCTTACTCAATTGCGCGATCAAATGGCTATTGTGCCACAAGATGTAATGCTTTTTGGAGGAACAATTCGAGAGAATATTCTTTATGGAAATCCCGACGCTTCCATGGATGAAGTTATTGAAGCTGCAAAAAATGCAAATGCTGATTCTTTTATTTCATCTTTTCCAGATAAATATGAAACTGTTGTTGGTGAAAGAGGAATTACTTTAAGCGGAGGGCAACGACAACGAATTGCAATTGCTAGAGCTGTGCTTAAGAATCCTTCCATTTTAATTTTAGATGAGGCAACTTCTTCCCTAGATTCTGAATCAGAAAGATTGGTGCAAGAAGCTATTGAAAAGTTAATGATTGGAAGAACTTCATTTATTGTGGCACATAGATTATCAACCATTAGAAATTCAAGTAAGATTATAGTTCTTGATAATGGAATAATAGCAGAGTCGGGCACGCACGAGCAATTAATTAATAAAGCGAATGGAATTTATGCCAATCTTTCGAGGCTGCAATTTGCTCCTTCAGATATCTTAGAGTCTCTTGAAAAATAGTGGCTCAAAATTTGTTTAAATTTGCCTCGAAAATTTTTATTTTAAGTCGATTTATGGCTTAAGTTTGTGTCCAATTTTATAAAAAGTATTTTGATTTCAAATAGTAGCATAGCTCTCATTCTTAGAAAGTTAACAGAATTATTTAAAATTGATTCGAATGATTTAAAAGTACGTCGCTCCATTGAACAATTAAATGTTCAAGAAAATGCTTTTGAAGAATACTTGCAGTCACTAACGGATGTTTCCACTGCAGTTAATCTTTCTTTTGTTAAGCAAGAGTTTACTTTAAGTGAACTTAAAACAGTTTTAAAGAACCTGTCTTTTCCCATTGTTCTTTTTGCTTACAAGAATGATGAAATAATACCTATAATTTTTAATGAGGAGAATAATGGTTTAAAAGCATGGTTTGTTCAGTCAAGCCAAACTGTTGAAATCTTACCCATTGAAGTTGAAAGTTGGATAACTTCTTTGCTCTCTTATGAAGAATGCTGCGTTATACAAGCAGGTAACAAAACTAATATTACTCAAGACGAGAATCGGTTTTTATTTTCATTATGTCCAGTTGCGCTAAATTCAATGTTTGGCGCTGATATAGACAATCAAATGCGTGGAGAAGTGAATCATTATACTCCCTTAAAAAGATTTTGGAAATTTGTTAAAACGGAAAAAATTAACATCTATTATATTTATGTTTATTCTTTCGTTATTGGAATAATTAATTTAACATTACCGCTTGGTATTCAAGCAATTATAGGGCGAATTTCGGGCGGTCTTTTATTTGATGGAGTTATAGTTTTAATCACCTTTGTAATTATTGGAATTATAATAGCTGGGGGTTTGCAGATAATGCAAATTTACTTAGTAGAGATTTTACAACGGAGAATTTTTGCACGGGCAGCTTTTGAATTTGCGTTTAGAATTCCTCGCATTAAAACTGAAGCATTGCTAAAATCACATCCTCCAGAATTAATGAATCGTTTTTTTGACGTAATAACCCTACAAAAAGGTTTTTCCAAAATACTTCTCGACCTCACTACGGCAGCATTGCAAATAATATTCGGGCTTTTATTACTTTCTTTTTATAATATTTCTTTTGTTTTTTTCGGTATTTTTCTATTTGTTCTTTTGTTGATTGTTTTTACAATTACGGGCAAAAAAGGTTTACAAAGTAGTATATACGAATCCAAGTATAAGTACAAAATAGTGGCCTGGTTTGAAGAATTGGCTAGAAATAATTATACCTTTAAATCAGCGGGTTTTACGAATATGCCTCTAGATAAAACGGATGATTATGTTGATGAATATTTAGGGGCTAGGAAAAGTCACTTCTCAGTACTACTCACGCAATATTTAAATATTACTGTTTTTAAAATATTGGTAACCGGAGGAACTTTAATAATTGGTTGCTTACTGGTAGTAAATAGAGAAATTAGCTTGGGTCAATTTGTTGCTTCTGAGATAGTTATTATTTTTATTGTAGGAGCAATTGAGAAAATTATTTTGAACTTAGATACAGTTTATGATGTTTTAACTGCGCTCGATAAAATTGGTCATGTTACGGATTTACCCTTGGATGCGCCGCAAGGTATTAGAATAAGCACGCTGTTAGATGAGGAAGGATTTGAATTGGAAACCAAGAATCTGTCCTACTCATATCCCGAGAAAAAAGAAAAAATCTTAAATGGCATAAATTTAAAAATTAAGAAAGGTGAAAAGGTATGTATTACGGGTACAAATGGCTCTGGTAAAAATACATTTACACATATCATTTCAGGATTGCTAAATAATTATGATGGTGTGGCAACAGTAAATGGAATTTCTTTAAAAAATATTCACCTTACAGATTTGCACGATGCGGTCGCAATTAATACTTCTCAGGACGAAATATTTGAAGGCACAATTGAAGAAAATGTACGTCTGGGAAAACCCGGTATTTCTCAAATTCAAGTGGTAAAAGCGTTAGAAAGTGCTGGTCTTATTGATTTTGTTAATTCACTAAAGAATGGTATTTATACCAAATTGCTTCCTACAGGAAAAGGTATTTCAGGTTCTGCTGTTCGTAAAATAATTTTGGCTAGGTGTATCATCAAAAAACCCAAGCTTTTTATTTTTAATGATTTTTTCGATAAATTAGAAAAATCAGAGAAAGCAGCAATAGTAAAAAACATTTGCAGTAGAGAATCAAATACCACTTTAATAGCTGTTTCTACAGATCCGTTTCTTATGAAAGAATGCGACAGAATTATAATTTTCCATTCGGGAAAAATTGTTGCAGAAGGTACATTTGATTTTCTTTCTCAGCAAAGTGAATATAAAGGTTTACTTTCTCAAAACGAATAGTTATGACAAATATATCTCCTACCTCAGTTGAGAAAGAATTGAAAAAACATACGTTTTATGCAATTCAACTTGTTAGTACACCAAAATTTGGAAGGATTGTAACATGGTGGATACTTGGTTTATTTATCCTTTTAATTATTATTTTATTTGTCCCTTGGCAGCAGAATGTAGATGGGACAGGACAATTAACTGCACTTTCTCCGCAAGATAGACCACAAAATATACAGTCACCTATTGCTGGTAGAATTGATAAATGGGCAGTTGCAGAGGGGCAATTTGTAAATGTTGGTGACACTATTATGGTGTTGTCTGAAATAAAAGAAAAATTTTTAGATCCAGAATTAATTCCAAGACTGCAAGAGCAGGTTGGCGCTAAACAATCTGCTATCAAATCTACTTTTGATAAGGCGCAATCGTTATCAAACCAAATAGGAGCTTTAAATTCAAGCTTAATACTAAAATTGCAACAAGCCACTAACAAGGTCTATCAGGGAAGATTAAAAGTAAAATCAGATTCTATTGATTTAGTGGCGGAGATTATCAATTACGCTATAGCCGATACACAGCTCACCTTAGGTAGGAATTTGTACAGCAAAGGATTAATTTCTCAAGTTGAATATCAAAAAAGGCAGGAAAAATTTCAGCAATCTTCAGCAAAGCTTATCTCCCAAGAAAATAAGCTTCTTGAAGCTAAGAATAGTCTTTTGAATGCTCAAATCGAGCTAAATTCCATCCGCGCAGATTATATGGAAAAAGTTTCAAAAGCAGATTCTGATAGGAATTCTACCTTGGCTTACGTGGCTGAAGCTGAAGGTGATTTAGCAAAATTGCAGAATGAATATGCGAGCATGTTAGTTCGTAATACTTTTTACACCATTCGAGCGCCTCAAGATGGCTATATTTTAAAAGCCGTTAGGGTCGGTATTGGTGAAAATATTAAAGAAGGAGAATCAGTTGTAACTATAATGCCAGCTTTTCCTAAAGTTGCCGCAGAAATTTATGTAAAAGCAATGGATATTCCTTTACTTAGAAAAGGGCAAAAAGTAAGAATTCAATTTGATGGATGGCCTGCCATTGTTTTTTCTGGTTGGCCCAATGCAAGTGTAGGAACCTTTGGCGGACTTATTCAAGTAGT
>Ga0105044_10006520_pt1 | contig 16052 bp, 13 predicted proteins | sample MAT01_FD_78092 | JGI IMG/M metagenome (GOLD analysis project Ga0105044, IMG submission 78092) | Freshwater microbial communities from Lake Fryxell liftoff mats and glacier meltwater in Antarctica - MAT-01 | ecosystem: Environmental > Aquatic > Freshwater > Ice > Liftoff microbial mat | place... | reverse complement strand
CGTTCACCGCAGAGTTCGGAACTGGTGAGGCATTCCGAAGTGCCTATGTATTCGTCTCTAACGCAGCCTTCTCAGGCTAAGTCTGGTAAGCACTGAGGCTAAAAGCCCCTCCCTTCAGGGATGGGGATGCTTACTACTCTATCTTGTCACATGACAAAGGATCAAAAACAACCCATTTATAGAGATCAGCCACAGTCAGCGTACAAGCTATAGATGCAATCGAGATAGTGTCCGTTGGGTTTGTGTAGATGACTGTTCGGTACTGTGACCATGTATCGCCTTCACGTTGGTGGTACTTAATGTGAACCCGCTGCTGATCAATCAAAAGGTAATCTGTCAGAGTCGGGATTTTCTGATAATGCTCAAATTTCTTGTTTTGATCATAGCCATCCGTTGAGTCAGACAGGACTTCAAACACAACAGTTGGGTTGGTTAAGGTCTCATTGCGACCCATATCAGCTTCGCCACAAGCCACAACGACATCAGGATAGACATAGCGAAGGTCATTCACCCTCACTCGCATATCGCTGATAAATGACTCGCACTCGCCCCCTTCAATTTGGTCATCAACACGCTTCATAATATTCTTGGCGATCCGAATATGATTTTTGCTCGCGCCTGCCATCGCGTAAATTTCACCATTGTGATACTCATGCCGTATCTCGCTGGTACGCTCTAGCTCAAAATATTCATCAACTGTGTATTTGCGATTTGGCAGCGATGACATGTTAAACTCCTTAAACACCTTGTTCTCATTATAAACGACGACAGACTCTCACCAACCGATCAAATGGTTTTTTAACTCGCTTTTGCCCCTCTTCCAACGTTATGTTAAAATCGCCCATCGGCGCGGGCAGATGCTTGGACAATGTGGATGATGTGCGTTGTCAGGCGGCGCGACGGGTGTTATACTACAGCCCGTTTGTGAGAAATGGTGCAATTACAGACACGCCAGACTCACAAGCCAATCGCAGAACCTCAATACTGGCCGTCCATCCATCGTTCGTTGTGGGGAGTCACCTCATATGGAGATTTTGAATCAGTGGGCTTTCATCGGCGTGTTTGCTGTAGCTGCGCCCATTTTCCCGGCACTGCCGATTCTGATTGCCTGGATTTTGCGTCCGAGTAAACCCAACGTCCTCAAAAGCCAGACGTATGAGTGTGGCGTTGAAACGGTGGGCGATACCTGGGTGCAGTTTCGCGTACAATATTACATCTATGGCCTGATTTTCCTGATCTTCGATGTTGAAATGGTGCTGTTGTTTCCCTGGGCAATGGCTTATAACCGCCTGGATGCCTTTGCATCTATTGTCGGAGTGATCTTTATTCTGCTGCTGCTTGATGGCCTGCTCTACGCCTGGAATAAGGGCGTACTGGAATGGAAGTAGGGAGAACGCGATGGATTGCACGGGGCTGTGTGACGCATTATATAAGGGTGGGCTGGATCAAGGCATTGCCCAATTTATTTCGCTGCTGGTGGGGGTGCTGCTGGTCAGCGGTGTGCCTCTCATTACGGTCATTTTGCTGATCTGGGTCGAGCGTAAAATTGCGGCGCGTATTCAGGATCGCATTGGCCCGAACCGCGTGGGGCCGTTCGGTCTGCTGCAAACCTTTGCCGATTTGCTAAAACTGTTGATCAAAGAAGATATTACGCCGACGGCGGCGGATCGTCTGCTGTACAATGCGGCACCGCTGGTGTCGTTTGCCTCGGTGCTGTTGATCTGGGGCGTGATCCCGTATACGCCGTATCACTTCGGGGCGAACCTGGAAATTGGCGTGCTGTATATGGTGGCGGTGGCCTCGCTCGGCACACTGTCGATCATGACAGCAGGCTGGGCCAGCAATAACAAGTATGCGCTGCTCGGCGCGTTCCGTGTGGTGGCGCTGTTGGTGAGCTATGAAATCCCGATGGTGTTTTCGCTGCTCATCCCGGTGCTGCTGGCGGGCAGCATGAGCCTTGTGGATATTGTCCATGCACAGGGCGGGATGTGGTTTGGCATTATGGCTCCGATCTCGGCGGTCTTGTTCTTCATCTCCGCGCAGGCTGAGACAGGCCGTGCTCCCTTCGACCTGATCGAAGCGGAATCGGAACTCGTGGCGGGCTTCAACATCGAATATTCCGGTATGAAATTCGGCATGTTCTTCGCAGCGGAGTTTTTGCACGTCTTCACCAATGCGATCCTGCTGGTGGTGTTCTTCTTCGGCGGCTGGTTTGGCCCGTTCTGGGACAAACCGCTGATTGCGTTTATGTGGCTGGGCCTCAAGGCGAGTGTGTTCTACTTCATCTCGCTGTGGATTCGTAACACTGTGCCACGTCTGCGGATCGATCAGGTCATGTGGTTCAACTGGTTCCGTCTCGTGCCGCTGTCGATTGCCAATGTCATCGTGATTGCTACGCTGGTCAAGATTATGCAGTTGATCAATCTGGCCCCGCGCAATCTGATCGGCGCAAGCTTTATCGAGATGCTGCCGCTGACAATTGTGCTGCTGGCGGCGAATGTGGCGATGGGACTGGTGATTGTGGGACAACTGCGGACGACGGGGCGGGCCGTCCGTATGGCAGCACAAAATCGCACACCGGTCACAGCAGCCGTCGGGGATTAATTAGGGACAGCGGGAGAGAGCACCTTATGGAAATTACGATTATCACAATTGCGTTTATCGTGTTCAGCCTGATTTCACTGGTTGGCGCGTATGGCGTGGTGACGTGCCACAACCTCTTTCGAGGGACGATCTGGCTCATGGTGAGCCTGTTTGGGGCGGCGGGCATGTTCGTGCTGCTGAGTGCGCCGTTTCTGGCAGCGGTGCAGGTGCTGGTGTATATCGGCGCGATTGCCATCCTCTTCACCTTTGCCGTGATGCTCACGCGCAGTGTCTCCAACCTCAAGACACGCTTCAACCGCCTCAACATCAATATCGCGGCGGCGGTGGCGCTGTTTGCTCTGCTGGTGGTAGGGATCATTGCGCCCGTGTTTATATCCAATCCCAATTTGCAGCAGCCGATCTCAACCGTGACGCGCACAACGATTGATCTGGGCGAGTCGTTTGGGTCGGGGAACAGCTTCGCGCTGCCGTTTGAAGTGGCGTCTTTGTTACTGACTGCGACAATGATCGGCGCGATTGTCATCGCCCGTGAGACGGATGACGAGGTATAGTGCATGGTTCCGTTGTGGTTTTATCTCATCGTAGCAGCGGCATTGTTCTCAATGGGGACGTTCGGGGTGCTGTCGCGCCGTAATGGTGTGGCGGTGCTCATGAGCGTCGAATTGATGTTGAATGCCGTGAATATCAACCTGGTGGCCTTCTGGCGCTATCTCACCCCGGAGAAGATCAACGGCATGGCATTCGCCGCGTTCGTCTTTGTTGTGGCGGCGGCTGAGGCGGCGGTTGGGTTGGCGATCATTATTTCCGTCTATCGCAATCGGCACTCGGTCATTCCTGAAGAAGCCGATACGCTGCGGGGGTAGCTTCTATGCAATTTTTCACCGATCCAAATTTTCAGCCCTGGCTCATTCCATTGGGACCGCTGCTGGCGTTCATCATCATCACGCTGGCGACCAATCGGGCGAAGCTGGCACCATCAGGCGATATGGTGTATGGGGGCTTCCGTCCGCCGTATGGCAATATGCCCGTTCCTGTGGCGACTCCCTGGAGCCGCTTCCTCAGCATCAGCGTGGGATTGGGCGGCATTATCATGTCGCTGCTCGTGAGTTGGTCTGTCGTGTTCCGTGCGATTGGCGATCATGACTTTGGGACAAGTGTTGTGTTTGGCAACAGCACCGATTGGCTGGCGAACGGCACGCAGATGCTGCGCGTGGGCGTGCTGGTTGATCCGCTCAATGCCGTGATGCTGTTCATGGTGCCGATAGTGGTGCTGTGTATCTTCATCTACAGCATCGGCTACATGGCGAATGATCCGCGCCAATCACGCTTTTTTGCGTTGATTTCGCTGTTTGCAGGCGCAATGCTGACGCTGTGCGTCTCGGACAATCTGCTCTTCCTGTTCGTCGGTTGGGAGGTGATGGGCCTGTGCTCCTACCTGCTCATCGGCTTCTGGTTTGAGAAGGAAAGTGCCTACAAAGCGGCCATCAAAGCGTTCACCACGACTCGCGTGGCGGACGTGATTATGCTTCTCGGCATTGTGTACCTGTATCACATCACAGGCACGCTCAATTTCCGCGAGATCATGTATGCCAATAATGGAGCGCTGCTGGAAGTCCTGGGCAACACGCCGGCGATTTTGTTCGGCAGCTTTGGCTTCAGCGCGGCCAGCTTGATCGGTGTGTTCCTCATCATCGGCACGATTGGTAAATCGGCGCAGTTCCCGCTGCACGTCTGGCTGCCGGACGCGATGCAAGGCCCGACGCCCGTCAGCGCCATGATCCATGCGGCGGCGATGGTGTCGGCAGGTATTTACGCGATCATCCGCATGTATCCGGTGTTCGTGGGGGCAGGCGCATTTGCCGCCGATCCTCATCACGGCCTCTTCACGCAGCCGCTCATGCTGATGGCGCTGGTCGGGGCTTTCACCGCACTGTTTGCGGCAACAATGGCGGTTGCTCAGAACGATGTCAAAGCTGTTCTGGCGTATTCGACCATTTCGCAGCTTGGCTTCATGATGGCGGCGCTCGGCATTGGTGCATATGTGGCCGCAACCTTCCACCTGATTACACACGCCTTCTTTAAAGCGCTGCTCTTCCTGTCGTCCGGTTCGGTGATCCATGCGATGGAACACGGCGAACATCATGTGCATGAGCACGGACACGGGCATGATGGGGGCGGAGGGCATGGTACAGCCGCCGCCTCGACAGTGCATGAACACGGCGCACAGGATCATTCAGAAACCCATGACGCCCATGCGGGACATGATGCACACGGACACGGCGAAGAACATGCCGCGCACGATGAGCACGCTTTCGATCCGCAGGATATGATGAACATGGGCGGCCTGCGGAACAAAATTCCGGTCACGTTCTATGCCTTCATGATCGGCGGCTTCTCGCTGGCGGGCTTCCCGCTCATCACCGCCGGCTTCTGGTCAAAAGATGAAATCCTGGCCGATGCATGGCTGGGCGCAACAGAAGGCTTTGGCCCTCATGCGTTTGTCTTCGTCATGCTGGCCGTCGCTGCCTTCCTGACGGCCTTCTACACCATGCGTCAGTTGTGCCTCACCTTCTTCGGGGAAGCCCGCACAGAAGAGGCGGCCCATGCGGGTCTGGGCGGCCCCAACAATATCATCAGCCAGACGATGCAGCTCCCGCTGATCATCCTGTCGTTCTTTGCGATTTTTGCGGGCTTCGTCGGCGTGCCGAAGGACTTCCCGATTCTGGGTTCGATCTTCTCGTCGGGCGGCTCGTTCTTCTTCCATCTCGTGGAAAGATCGGTTGTGCCGCTGGGGAATATTGCCCCGCAGCATCCCGCCTTTAACATTTTCCCCGTGCTGGTGTCGTTCGCAGTGGCGCTGGGCGGTCTGTATCTCGGCTGGGTCATGTATGGTCGCAAGCCGCTCAAGGCCGGTGAACCTGATCCGCTGATCGATATTCTGGGATCATCGCTGCACACGACCCTGAAAAATCGCTACTACATGGATGATCTGTATACCATGCTGTTCGTCAAGCCGTCGCAGGCCATCGCCAATTTCATCAATGTGTTCATCGACAAGGGCTTGATCGACAGCATCCTGCACGGGATTGCACGCCTCGCCGTCTGGATTGGCGATTTCATCAAGGTGCTGAATCTTTGGCTCATCGATGGTGTGGGCGATGGGATTCCGCGTGGCATTTATCGGGCGGGCGGCTGGCTGCGGCGCACCCAATCAGGCCGTATACAGCAATATTTGTTGGCCGTGCTGATCGTGGCGGTGTTGATTGGCCTTGTTCTGGCCGTCACATCGGGCGCGCTGGCCGCACCTCGCTAGGGAGAGAGTGAATGTTCAATATCTTTGGCATTGATGCCCTGACAATTTTGATATTCGCTCCGGCGTTGGCGGCCCTTGTTGTGGCGGCACTGCCCGCCAACAAGTGGCTGGCCCGCATCCTCGCGCTGACGTTTGCGGTGGGGATTGGGACGGTGGCGGTGGTGGTGTTCTTCACCTATCAGGTGAATGCACCCGCGATCAATTATGGGTTTATCGACACGGTTAACAATCCAAACTGGTTCAGCACACTCGGTGCATCCTGGCATCTGGGCATTGATGGGATCAGCGCCGCGATGGTGCTGCTGACGGGCCTGCTGACGCCGCTGGCGATCCTCATCAGTTGGGAAGTCGAAGACCGCGTGAATATGCATCTGGCGCTGCTGTTGTTCTTTGAAACAGGGCTGATGGGCGTGTTCCTGGGTCGTGATCTGATGGTCTTCTTCCTGTTTTACGAACTCAGCCTCGTCCCGATGTACTTCATCATCAACCAGTGGGGCGGCCCCAATCGGGCGTATGCGTCCACGAAGTTCATGATTTACTCCATCGGCGGCACGCTGGGGATGCTCCTCGCCACGCAGTTGATCGGCGCGTCCGTCGGCTCGTTTGATATTGCGACGATTGCGACCAAATGGCCGCAGTTTGCCGCGACACAACCGGCCTTCCTGGGCATTAGCACGGCAACGGTCAAGGCGCTGGCCTTCCTGGGCTTCTTCGTGGCCTTTGGCATCAAAGTTCCGATCTGGCCCTTCCACACATGGCTGCCGGATGCACACGGTGAAGCGCCCACCGCCGGATCAATGCTGCTGGCAGGCGTCATGCTCAAGTTGGGCGCGTATGGCTTCGTGCGGCTGGTCGTGCCGTTCTTCCCGGATGTGTGGATTTCCAATATCCCGCTGTTCGGCGTGAGCGTGGCGACGGGCTTTGCCTTCCTTGCCATGCTCGGCATTGTGCTCGGCGCGTTGGCGGCCTACGGCCAGAATGATATTAAACGGCTGGTCGCGTACAGTTCCGTCAATCACATGGGCTTCATCGCCCTGGGGATTGCGGTCATGGCGGCGTCATACGGCGCACTGTGGAAGACGTCGCAGACAGGCATCGCCACCCCCGCCGATATGCAGAGTGCGCTGTTTGCCACCAACGGCGCTGTGATCCAGATGTTCAATCACGGTCTCAGTTCAGCCGCGATGTTCTTGCTGGCAGGCGGCATCTACCACAAGACGCACACCCGCGATATTCGTGAGTACGGCGGCTTCTGGGTGAAAGCGCCCATCTTCGGGGCGATCTTCATCTTTGCCAGTATGTCCAGCCTCGGCCTACCCGGTCTGAACGGCTTTGTGGGCGAGTTTATGGTGGTGCGCGGGGCCTTCCCGGTCTTCACCGTCATCACCATCATTTCGATGCTCGGCCTGCTCTTCACGGGCAATTACATCCTCAAAGGCATTCGAGCGGTGCTGCAAGGCCCGTTCAATATGCACTGGAAGGATTATGCGCTTGAGATTGATCGGCGTGAGATGGTCGCCATTGCGCCGCTGCTGGTGCTGATGCTGGTGACGGGCCTCGTGCCGAACTGGATTCTGACGGTTATTAATGGCAGCGTCACCCTGATGATGCAGAGAATTGGTGGGTAACATGGAATTATCAGGTTTCCCTGTCCTCAGTGCGATTGTTTTTATCCCGATCATTGCGGGAGTCCTGCTGCTGTTCCTGCCCGCCAACAACCGCGATCTGATTCGCGGTGTGGCGATCACAGCGGCGTCGATCATGCTGGCGCTCTCAGCCATGGTGTTTTTCTCGTATAACAATCTGGTCAGCACCCGCGATGCGCTGCAAAACAATGCCAATTTCTACGCGCAGAGTCAGGTGTCCACGCTCAAGATTGATCCTGCAATTGGCAAGAGCGAAGGCACCGCGCAGTACGTAGCGGCCACGCAGTACAAAGAAGAGTATACCTGGGTCAAAAGCCTGGGCATCTCGTATCAGGTGGGCATGGACGGCCTGACGGCCCCGATGCTCCTGCTCACGGGCATGGTGACGGTGGCGGGCGTGCTGATCTCCTGGAATATTCAGGATCGTCAGCGCGAGTTTTACGCCTTCTTTATGCTGCTGGTGGCGGGCGTGTACGGCGTGTTCGTTGCGGTGGATTTGTTCGTGCTGTTCTTCTTCTATGAGTTAGCCATCTTTCCCATGTATCTCCTCATCGCCGGATGGGGGTGGGTCAAGCTGCGCGAATATGCCGCGATGAAGCTGACGCTGTACATCCTGATTGGCTCCGTCGTGGCGCTGGTCGGTGTGCTGGCACTGTACTTCACCGCCGGATCGTTCTTCAGCAGCGGGCATGGGGCGCAGATTTTCGAGGCGGCCAAACAGTCGCGTTTGCTCTCGGCGGAGACACAGCCTTATAACTTCAGTATGATCAGCATGACGCTGGCGGGCGAAAACGGGGCGTTTGATATTCCGTTCCTCGGCAATGCGGTCACGGTGGCCCGCTTCTGGTTCCCCTTCATCTTCCTCGGCTTCGCCATCCTGGGCGGCATCTTCCCGTTCCACAACTGGTCGCCGGATGGACATGTGGCCGCTCCAACGGCGGTTTCGATGATCCATGCAGGCGTGCTGATGAAACTGGGGGCGTATGCGGCGCTGCGTGTCGGCGTGCAGATCATGCCGGAGGCGGCGCGAGTCCATCTGCCCTGGATTGTCTTCCTCACGATTGTCAACGTGGTGTATGGCGCGTTCATCGCCTTCCGTCAGCGCGATTTCAAATATGTCATCGGCTTCTCGTCCGTCAGCCATATGGGTCTGGTGGCGATGGGCTGGACGACGATGAACATGACGGGCATGACGGGCGCAGGCTTGCAAATGTTCAGTCATGGTGCGATGACAGCGCTGTTCTTCGGCTGCGTGGGCATGGTGTATGATCGGGCGCACACCCGCGATATTCCGAGCCTGGGCGGGTTCATGAAGAAAATGCCCTGGGTCGGGGTGGCCTTCATCGTGGGCGGCCTCACCAGCATGGGGATGCCGGGTCTCAGCGGTTTCGTCGCCGAGTTCCCGATTTTCCAGGGCATGTGGAAAGCCTCGCCGGACGTGTCGCTGCACATTGGCAACCTCGTCGTCACCAATTACTATTCCGTCATCGTGATTCTGGCGGCGCTTGGCATTGTGATCACGGCGGCATATGTGCTGCGGGTGACGAGTCAGGTGTTCTTTGGGGAATTTGACGCGCAGAAATACCCGGATGTCGGGGATATTCAAATTCAGGATCGTGTCATCCTGCTGCTGCTGGGCGTGCCGCTCATCATCCTGGGTCTCTACCCGGCGATTATGGCCCCCATGATCAGCACAGGTTTGACGCCGATCCTCACGCTGTTAGGGGGGAAGTGATGCCATTTGATCTTGCCCGTGAACTGCCTGCCATTGCCGTTGAGTTTGGATTGGCGATTTTGGCGGCGGTGGTGCTCTTGCTCGACGCATGGCTGCCCGCCAAACTGCCGTACCGCACGCGCAACATCGCGCTGGTGGCGGCAGTCAGCATGGTGCTCCTGGCGCTGACGCCGTTCCTGTGGCCGGCTCCTGCCGGGGCAAGTGTGGCGGTGTGGGGCGGCATGATCCGCTTCGATGCGTTGGGGCAGGTTTTCAGTGTGATGATCGCGCTGGGGGCGGCTATCACCTGTATGCTCGCCACCGAAGACAGTGGAGCCGGGCGCAAGCCTGAGTTCTATCTCGTCATCACGATTGCGGCCATCGGCGGCAGCCTGCTCGCCAAAGCCTCCGATCTGGTGATGATCTTCGTCGCGCTGGAAACGCTGTCAATCCCGCTGTATATGCTGGCCGCGTTCCGCCGCAGCGACAGCCGTTCCTCCGAGAGCGGCCTCAAATACTTCCTGTTCGGGTCGTTTGCCTCGGCGATTTTGCTCTACGGCTTCAGCTTTCTGTTTGGCTTCACAGGCCATACCGATCTGGCCGGGATCGCCGCCGGATTGAATGCCTCGACAATGGGAGCGAATGCCGTTCCGCTGCTCATCACGATTGTGCTGGTGCTGGTCGGCTTCGGCTTCAAAATCAGCATGGTTCCCTTCCACTTCTGGACGCCCGATGTCTATGAAGGTGCGCCGACGCCTGTGACCGCGTTCCTGAGCGTGGCAAGCAAGGCGGGCAGCTTCATGGTGCTGATGCGCTTCCTGCTGGAGGTCTTCGGCCTGTATCCGGCCCTCGTCATTGTCGATGGCCGCACGGTGCAGGATGTGTGGGTCGGGCTGATCGTCGTCCTGTCGGTGCTGTCGATGACGTTTGGCAATGTCCTGGCACTGCGTCAGACCAACTTTAAGCGGATGCTGGCGTACTCCTCGATTGCTCAGGCGGGCTATACGCTGATGGGTTTGGCGGCGCTGCAATCGCAGACGCCAGAAGGCCAGAATCTGGCGATGGCGTCCGTCGCCTTCTACATGTTCATGTACACCTTCACCAATCTGGTCGTCTTCGGCGGCATCATCATCTTCGTCGAGCGCACAGGCCGCGAGAACATCAGCGATTTTGCAGGTTTGCAGCGCCGTAGCCCCTGGTTGGCATTGGCGATGACGATTGGCTTGCTGTCGCTGGCAGGCATCCCTCCGGCGGCGGGCTTCTTCGGCAAACTGTTCCTGTTTCAGGCGGCAGTGTCGGCGGGCCTCGCGGGTCTGGCGATTGTCGGCGTGCTGAATGCGATTGTGGCGCTGTATTACTATCTGGTCGTCATCAAGACGATGTATGTCGATCACGGCCAGGATGAAGACAAGCCAATTGTGATGCCGCAAACCTTCGGCATCGTGATGGCTGTCACAACGTTGATTGTGATTGTGCTCGGCGTGATTCCGACGCCTGTGTTTGAATGGGCGATGCAGGGCGCAGAGGCGGTGCGGCAGGCCGTTACGGTTGTGGCGGGGCGGTAGTGTGACGTGGGCGCATGAATAGGGTGGGGTGGTTGTAGGGGCGCGATATATCGCGCCCAAATGTGATTTTTTAACACGGGCGACCCATGCGTCACCCCTACACCAACACGATTTTATGTGTCACATGATCGCACTGACCAGCCTACCGCGCCCTATAATGCCCAATGTTTTTGTCTCTCAGGGTTGGAAAAACAGTGGTAAAGGGTTTTTCTTCCGTTTTGGTAAAAACATCTAAAACGTCTGTGGTAATCAAAAGGTGTTTGTGATAAACTTCACCACGTCGAGGGGGAGAGTATGAATGAGCAAGCAAAACCACCCTCACGCACCCGCAACTTAGGGATCACTGGGATTACAGCGCTGACGGGATGTGTGTCGCTCGTCATCATCTTTGTCGCGCTTTTTATTGGGTTGTGGTTGGATGGGCTGCTCGGCCTGAATGGGCCTGCGACGATTTGTCTGCTGGTTCTCAGCGTCCCGATAAGCCTTTTTGTCATGATCCAACTTGCGCTGCGATTGGTCAAGCACATTCCACCGCCCACTCTCACGCAGAAAACGACGAGCCGCAAGTCATTTTATGAAGAGAAGGAGGAGTAGTCCTTTGAAATCAGAGAACCATTTAAAGGAAGGACAGAGAGGAGGAACATTGTGACGTCAACTGCAACCGGACGTGGGTGTCGTAACCTATTGATTGGCGCGCTATTTGTCGTGGTGTTCTGCTTTTTGCCCCAGGCGTTTTTGCTGGCGACTAAACAAGCCGTCTCACTACCCGTGATTACCGTACCACCAGAAAAGTATCTCGAAAACTGGCCGACGCCAGGATTAAGCAGCATTTTCGTGAATACCTTCCTGGGCGGCGCGCTCATGGCCGATATTATTGTCATCATTCTTGCGATCCAGGGTTGGCGTTGGTCGCGGGGCTGGACAAAGCAGGTGCCCGGACGCGGCCAGGGCATGATCGAATTGATTGTTGATGGTTTGTGGGGCCTGACCAAGCAGCAGGCGGGTCATTCCGCCAAGGTGAAGAATCAACTGTTCCCGATTGTGGGCAGCCTGTTCCTCTTCCTGCTGGCGGCCAACTGGGGTAAATTGATCCCCGGCGTCGAATCGGTGGGTATCCTGCACTGTGCGGCCTATAAGCCCGTTGCGTTCAGCGGTTTGCCCATCCAGGAATCGAATATCCTGGGGCGTCCGGCGTTCGCATTGAGCAACAGCCAGCTTTTGAATGTTGGCACGCTGGGTACAGAAAAGTCCTACAAGCAGTGCGAATCCTTTATCAGCCATCATTATGATGATAAAGAACCCAAGCTGCTCGATCCTTTCTATGATGAGGCCGTCACAGCCACAACAAAAGAAGGCGATACCCTCAACAGCATTGCGGCGGCCTCCTCAGCAACTGCGGCTGCCCCCAGTGATGCCCTGCCGACTGTCGATAAAGACGTTCGCAGCGTCCTCAGCCCGTATATTGCCGAGACGTTTCACGGCTATGAGGGATGGAAACCTGTTGAATTCACAGGCGCACAGCTTCTCGCTCTCAATTCCGGTGCGAAACCCGCGCCCGTCGTTGATGCCGAAGGCCATGAGACAACCCCTGTGTTGACCGCCGATACGCCGCTGGTCGCAGGCCAAACGCTAACGGTGCGAAATGAACTGCTCGGTGAGCAGGCGACGACGTTCAAGCATCAGCTCTTCACGGTTGCGCCGTTTGTGCGCGGGGCCGCGACAGACCTGAATCTGACGTTGAGCCTAGCGCTGTTTGCCTTCTGCCTCATTCAATACTTCGGTATTTCCACATTGGGGCCGAATTACTTCCAGAAATTCATCAACCTGCGGGCGCTGGGTGAACTGAACACGCGGCCTCTGGGGGTGATTGATTTTGTCGCAGGTCTGTTCGAGATCGTGTCTGAGTTGGGTAAGATCATCAGTCTTTCCTTCCGTCTTTTCGGCGCGCTCTTTGCAGGCAGCATTCTCTTTGCCGTCTTCCTGTTCCTGTTCGGTGCGATCATTCCGGCGGTCATTCTTCTGCTGGAACTCATCGTCGGCGGGGCGCAAGCGGGTGTGTTCGCCATCTTGACGCTGATCTTCAGCGCTCAGGCGATGGTCAGTCATGGTCACGACGATCACGGACATGACGACGGAGAACATGATGAAGTGGGCGATGCCCATGACGGTGGTCACGGCCAGCCGGCGCAGGGCGTCAGCGCATAGTTACTGTGTTTAAGAATTGGTCATTCCATAAAACGACTGAAGGAGTCATACACCAATGGAACTAGCACCACTCGGTACAGGTTTGAAAGCAATTGGCGCTGGCCTCGCAATGGTCGGTGCGTTTGGGCCGGGCGTCGGCATCGGCTTGATGGTGCAAGGTGCGATGCAGGGCATCGGCCGCAATCCGGATGCCGCAGGCGCGATCCAGACCAACATGATTCTGGGTATCGTGTTCGCGGAAGCCGTTGCGATTTACGCCCTGGTCGTCGCGCTCATCATCCTGTTCGTGCTGAAATAAGTACGCACAGGAGAGTGACGATGCAGAAACATAAACTTGTGACACGGTTCATGGCTCTGTTCCTGCTGGCGTCTCTGGCCTTCGCTGTTCCCGCAGCGCTGGCTCAGGATGCGACGCTGGCAGCAACAACCGTCCCGACTGTGGTTGCCCCGACAACGTTGGCAACCGAATCCGGCGCGGCTGCGGCCACTGCCGAACCGCTGGGCGTGATTACGCGCACCGCAGACGCAACTGCCACCACCGTCACCGCTGAAACAGGCGGCGCGGCGGGTGCGGAAGTGAAGCACGATGAGGCTGCTGCTGAAGAAGAAGGCGGGCCGCTGACGCCACTCGGCATCAACACTGGTCTCCTGTGCGTTCACCTCATCAACTTCCTGCTGGTCGCCGCGCTGTTAACGAGCCTGCTGTGGAAGCCTGCTGTGAACTTCCTGGATAGCCGCAGCGCCCGTATTCAGAAGGGCCTGGAAGACGCGGCTGCCGCAGCGCGTGCTCGTCAGAATGCCGAAGCCGAAGCCGAGAAGGTTCTGGTCGAAGCGCGTGCCTCAGCGGCACATGAAATCAATGACGCCCGTACACGCGGCGAAGATGTTGCTAAGACCATCCAGTCTGAAGCGCGTACCGAAGCGGAACGCTCACTGGCAACCGCCCGTACTGAAGCTGAAGGCGTCAAGACGGCTGAACTGGCCGGGATGCGCGATCAGGTGATCCAGGTCGCCGTTGCGCTGGCAGGCCGTATCATCCAGCAAAATCTGGATGCAGGCAAGCAGTCGGCACTGGTGGCTGATTTCCTCACACGTCTGCCCGCCGCTGCGCGTGGCATGGCGGGACATGTGGAAGTCACAAGCGCCATGCCGTTGAGCGATGCCGAACAGACTCAGGTTCGCACTCAGTTAGGATCACAAGATGTGGCTTTCCGTGTTGATCCGAGCATTCTGGGCGGCCTGATTGTCAAGTCGCAGGATCGCGTTGTCGATGGCAGCGCTCGCAGCAACTTGAACACACTGTCGGGTAGCTTGACCTAATTTCATCAGACTCTCCATGCAGCCGCGCTCATCGACAGTGGATGGGCGCGGTTGTGTTTTGCGGCAAAAATGCCTGGAATTGTTTTAAAGCAAAGACCGCAGTGCAACCGTATCTCGTATCTATTCAGCTATTCGTGCGACAAAGGCCGTTGTAGGGGCAGGATGCATCGCGCCCTGATTGATTTGAAGGATATTTGTCATTGGGCAGGATGCATCCTGCCCCTACAAACCCACGATCCTCACGGGTAGGTGAATGAATACCGTGTCTTAAATTTTATGGTTCACAAAAGTCCGTAGAAGGTATCTATGTAGGGGCGCAGCGTGCTGCGCCCAATCATGCCGGATGCCCATATCAAGGGCGCAGCACGCTGCGCCCCTACAAAAACCATTGTGAACGCTCAATTTCAAGAGATGACGATTTGACGCGATTGCCCTACGAAAGACCGCAATTAAAATTGACATCTCCTCATTTCCTATTCATAATCCTCAAATATATCTTTCTCATTGATACTGAGTAAAAACATGCCCAAAACCCTCGCGGAGCATTTGCAGATTTTGCGTCCTGAACAGCACATGCGTGTTGTCGGGGATGCCAGCCGCCTGATTACTGCGCCGTTTGTCGAGACCGATTATGATGTCCAAGTCGGGGGTGTGTTTGTGGCGCGAGTCGGGCGCTCCCGTGATGGACACAGCATGATCGCGGGAGCATTGGCGCGGGGCGCGGCGGCAGTGGTGGGGGAGAAGCCGATTCATCTGCTGTCCCAAGTGCCGCTGAGTGTGCCGTATGTGCATCTCGCCAATGCACAGGAGGCGACGGGCTGGCTGGCGGCCTCCTACTATGATTTTCCCTCGCATCATCTCACGACCATCGGCATCACCGGGACGGATGGCAAAACGACCACCACCCATCTGCTGCACAGTGTTCTTCAAGCGGCCTTTGCTCAAAAAGTCGGCTTTATCAGCACGATTGCAGCGGATTTTGGCACAAAGACCGCCGATACGGGGCTGCATGTCACCACGCCGGGTGCGCCGCAGGTGCAGCAGTTTCTGGCGCAGATGGTCGATGCCAATTTGCATTATGCCATCCTGGAGATGACCAGTCATGGCTTGGCGCAGGGCCGCCTGAACGGGGTGGAACTCGATGTCGCCATTCTGACCAATCTCACGCATGAGCATCTCGATTATCACGGCTCGTTTGAGGCGTATCGGGCGGCCAAAGCGCTTATGTTTAAAATGCTTGACACCTCAGCGCGTAAAGCGGGCGTCCCAAAGATATCGATCCTCAACCGTGATGATCCCTCGTATGATTTCTTTGCGGCGATTCCTGCGGATCGTGTCTGCGGCTATGGACTATCTGAATCGGCGGATTTTCGGGCGGAGCAGATTGAGTTTCGGCCAGATGCGACGGTGTTCACCGTCCAGGATCATCCGATCACACTCAAGTTGTTTGGCCGCTTCAATGTGTATAACGCGCTGGCCGCGATTGCTGCGGCCCGCTGCCTGGGGGCCGATTGGAGCGCGGTGCAGCAGGGGCTGGCGGCGGTTGAGGGCGTGTCAGGGCGGATGGAGCGCATTTACGCAGGGCAGGCATTTACGGCGCTGGTCGATTTTGCTCATACGCCCAATGCGCTGAAAAATGCCCTGGAGACGGGCCGCGCCATGCTGCCGGATGGGGGCCGCCTGAT
>Ga0105044_10006519_pt1 | contig 16052 bp, 20 predicted proteins | sample MAT01_FD_78092 | JGI IMG/M metagenome (GOLD analysis project Ga0105044, IMG submission 78092) | Freshwater microbial communities from Lake Fryxell liftoff mats and glacier meltwater in Antarctica - MAT-01 | ecosystem: Environmental > Aquatic > Freshwater > Ice > Liftoff microbial mat | place... | reverse complement strand
CGCGAGCTTCGGCGAAACCCGAAAATGCCGCGCGTTCGTCATCGCGCTCGGACCAATGGCGCGCCGATGGCTCACCCCGGTGGCCATGGCCTTCCTTGACCACAACGACCACGCGCTCCCGCAACTCAACAGGATGTGGCTTGCCCATCGCAAACCTCCATATCTGTTATGAAGTCGGGAAATCACAAACATCACTCCAAGGGAAACCCGATCTCATCAGCCTCGACGCGCTCTAGCGAGCGTAGGGTGAGGCTGAGCGCACCGCTTGTGGCAGGACGAACCAACGCAGGCTACTGACGCCACACTCCCCCCACCCCCATCGGCAATCCCTTGCTTGTGATCGGCAAGGGGGGATGCGGAGGGGCCGGGAAGCCATTAGGTAGGGTGCATGAAACAGCTGTATTTCCCTGCCCTCGCGGCCTTTCTGGTCCTTGCCCTGCCAGCCGCCGCAAGGCCGCTGACGCTCGATGACATTTCGGGCTTCCTCAACAGCTTCACCACCGCGCAGTCGCCCTTTGTCCAGATCAATGCCGACGGGTCGAAATCCAATGGCACGATCTTCATCAAACGCCCCGGACGGGCGCGGTTTGAATATGTCGGGGCGAATGACGGGCTGGTGATGGCGGGCGGCGGGCAAGTGGCGATCTTTGACCCCAAGTCGAACAACCCGCCCGAGGAATTTCCGCTGAAGCGCACGCCCCTGAACCTGATCCTCGCGGCCAAGGTCGATCTGAAACGGGCAAAGATGGTGACAGGCTTCGGGGCCAACGACGGCTCGGCGATTGTCGAGGCGCAGGACCCCGAGCACCCGGAATACGGCTCGATCCGGCTGTTTTTCACCCCCGACCCGATTCGTCTGGAAAAATGGGTCATCACCGATGGCGGCGGCGGCGAAACCACGGTGGAACTCGGCAACCTGCATCTGGGCGGCGATTTCCCCGATGCCTATTTCAACATCCCGTTCGAGACCGGGCGGCGGCTGAAGAACTGATCGTCAGATCTTGCCGCAGGCGCGCAGCTGGGCATCATAGCGCTCTGCCCGCGACTGAACCTTGCTGGCTACCTCGACCAACCATGCCTTGCTGTTGTAGCTGCCGTTGGCAAAGCCGGTGCGGCCCTCGTGATAGGCAAGATACTGGTTGCGGGCATCGCCCATCGCGATGGCCAGCCGCTGGTTGCTGGCGCGCATGTACCAGCCCATGAAATCGGCGGCATCGTCGATCTGTTCGCGGCGGGCACCAAAATTTCGGGTCTCTTTGCGGTATTCATCCCAGGTATCGTCAAGCGCCTGCGAATAGCCGAAGGCAGAGCTTTGCCGCCCCATCGGAATTACCCCGAGCGCATAGCGGAACGGGGTGCGGGCATTGCCGATGAATTTGCTTTCCTGATGCATCGTCGCCATCTGAACCGCCACCGGCACCCCCCAGCGGCGCTGGGTGTCGCGAAAGGCAGACAGGTAGCTGGGGCGCTCGCGGACGATGGCGCAGGCGTCATCCAACTGGCGCGGTGCCGAGTAATTGCCGCCACCACATGACGCCAGCAGCAGCAGCAGCAAAGCCGCGCGAAGATATCTGCTCATTCTGCCTCACAGCCTGTCAGTGCAGGTTGACGCGCCTGCCGGACCTATTTTGCCGCAGAATAGGCGAATTTTGAGGCAAAGGGTAGGTGTAACCGCAGGGTCAGGGATCGCTTTTGCGCGATCCGGCGGAAAGTTGTTGCGCCAGCACCCCAGGCTGCAAGCGAAAATTCACCCCCACTGTAGGTGCTTTCTTCACAGACTGTTTCTGCAAAACACCGTCTGTCTGGTGGACTTTTCCGCCAGCAACGTTCTAATAACCATGCTGAGGGGTGTGGTTCTATGCTTAAGACTCGTGCAAAGTATCATCTGGGACAGATCGTCCGCCACAAGAAGCACCCGTTTCGCGGGGTGGTGTTCGATGTGGATGCAATGTTCGCCAATACCGAGGAATGGTACGATGCCATACCGGAAGACAGCCGCCCGTCGCGCGACCAGCCGTTCTACCATCTGCTCGCCGAAAACGATCAAAGCTACTATGTCGCCTATGTGTCAGAGCAAAATCTGATCGCGGACGACACCGGGCAGCCGGTCGACCATCCCGACCTGTCAGACCTGTTCGGCGATTTCGAGAATGGCCGCTATCCGCTGCATTTCCAGATGAACTGACCGCTACAGCACGCCATGCTTGCGAAACAGCCCGCGCAGGTCGGCCTCGGGCCGGGCACCGATATGGCTGATCACCTCGGACGCCGCGATGCAGCCCATGCGGCCGCAGGTTTCCAGCCCGTGGCCATTGGTCAACCCCCACAGAAATGCCCCGGCAAACAGATCGCCGGCCCCGGTGGCATCAACGATCCGTGTCGGGATGGCCGACACATGCCAGCGGTCGCCCCCTGCCACGATATGCGCCCCCTTTGCCCCTTCGGTGCAGGCAACGATCTCCACTTCGGCAGCCGCCGCTGCCAGTGCCTGATCGAGATCATCGGTCTGGTACATCGACAGGATCTCGGCGCGGTTGGCAAACAGCAGATCGACATCCTGGCGGATCATGGCGCGAAAGGCATCGCGGTGGCGTTCGACGCAAAAGGGGTCTGACAGGGTGATCGACACCCGCCCCCCCGCACCTTTACAGGCGGCAATTGCCTTGGCAAAGGCGCTGTGGCTTTGCGGGCCATCAAAGCGGTAGCCTTCCAGATAGATCCACTCCGCCGCCGCCATCTGTTCATCGAAAATATCGGATGGCGACAGGAACTCGGTGACGCCAAGATAGGTGTTCATCGACCGTTCGCCATCGGGCGTCACCACGATGATGCAGCGCCCGGTTTCCCCGGCAGCGGTTTTTGGCGCAAAGGGCGTGGTATAGTCGGCCCCCTGCGCCCGCAGATCATGGGCAAAGATCGCGCCAAGCTGATCGTCCTTGACCTTGCCGACATAGGCGGTGCGCCCGCCAAGCTGGGCGATCCCGGCGATGGTATTGGCGGCTGACCCGCCCGAGATCTCCTTCGCAGGCCCGATGCGGGAATAAAGCTCGACCGCGCGATCCATCCCGATCAATTGCATCACGCCTTTCTGCACCCCGGCCTCGGCCAGAAACGCGTCGGGAGCATGGGCCAGAACATCCACCATCGCATTGCCGATGCCGACAATCTGATACTGCTTCATGGGGTCTTGTCCTCAAAGGGGCACAGGTCGCGGATCAGGCAACCGGGGCATTTCGGCTTGCGCGCCACACAGATATACCGGCCATGCAGGATCAGCCAGTGGTGCGCGTGGCGTTGAAAGGGCGCGGGCACATGGTCTTCCAGTGCGCGTTCCACCGCAGCGACATCGCGGCCCGGGGCAATGCCGGTGCGGTTGCCGACGCGGAAGATGTGGGTATCGACCGCCTGCGCCGGCTGGCCCCACCAGACATTCAACACCACATTGGCGGTCTTGCGCCCGACACCCGGCAGGCTTTGCAGTGCCGCACGGCTGGATGGCACCGCGCCGCCATGGTCACGCGCCAGAATCGCGCTCAGCGCCATCACGTGGCGGGCCTTGGTGCGGAACAGGCCGATGGTGCGGATATGATCGGTCAGCGCCGCTTCACCCAGCGCCAGCATCTTTTGCGCGCTGTCGGCCACGGCAAACAGCCGCTCTGTCGCCTTGTTCACCCCGATGTCGGTGGCTTGTGCCGACAGGACCACGGCGACCAGCAGGGTAAAGGCGTTGCTGTGGTGCAATTCGCCCGCAGGCTCGGGCTGTTGCGCCTGAAACCGGCTGAAAATCTGGAACATGCGGTGATAGTCAAGCTGTGCGGCCATCTGTTTTCTATTGCAAGCACATAGTGCCGCAGCAAGCCTTGACCCGGTGCGAAGCCGCAATATCCGGGTCGCGTGGCGTTGCGGTATCGCCTAATTGGTGGGGGACAGGAGTATGCCATGACCGACCTTGCCGACAACCCGTCCTATCACTACCGGGTGATTGCCCGGGCATTGGCCCTGATTGATGCCGCCGATGCGCCGCTTTCGCTGGAAGCACTGGCAGAACGGCTTCGGATGAGCCCGGCGCATTTCCAGCGGGTGTTTTCGCGCTGGGTCGGGGTGTCGCCCAAACGCTATCAGCAATATCTGGCGCTGGATCACGCGCGGCAGCTTCTGGCCAACCACTTCACCGTGCTCGATACCAGTGCCGGTGCGGGGCTGTCGGGGGGTGGCCGTCTGCATGATCTGTTCCTGAAATGGGAAGCGATGACGCCGGGCGATTATGCCCGCGCCGGGCAGGGGCTGGAAATCCGCTATGGCTGGTTCCCCTCGCCCTTTGGCGAGGCGCTGGCGATGGCGACTGACCGCGGCTTGTGCGGCATGGCGTTCAGCGACGATACCGGCCGGGCGGCGGCATTGGCCGATATGATCGGGCGCTGGCCCGCCGCACGCTTTGTTGAAGATGCCGGGGCGGTGCTGCCGCAGGTTGACAGCGCCTTTTCTGGTGCCGTGCATGGCCACCTGCACCTGATCGGCGCGCCGTTCCAGATCAAGGTATGGGAGGCTTTGCTGCAAGTGCCCTCGGGCCATGTCACCACCTATTCCGAAATTGCCGGGGCCATCGGTTCGCCCCGGGCGGTGCGGGCGGTGGGAACCGCCGTGGGGCGCAACCCGATCAGCTGGCTGATCCCCTGCCACCGCGCGCTGCGCAAATCGGGCGGGCTGGGCGGCTATCACTGGGGCTTGCCGGTGAAGCGGGCGATGCTGGCATGGGAAGCGGCGCGGGCGGACAGCGCCTGAGGCGGTCAAATGTGCGAGATGGGCATAAACCCGCCGAAAGCTAGCCCATGTTATTCGATAACCACGCCAGATCGGCTAGAAGGCGCCATGTGAAGCCCGGCGGCACGAACCGCTTGGCGCAAACTAAGGCGAGAAACATCCCATGATATTGAAAAAGACACTGATCCTGACGACCATCAGCGCGATGCTGCTGGCCGGCTGTGTTGATCCGAATTCGGCACCGGGGCAGAACCGGACAACCGGAGCCATCACCGGTGCCGTGCTCGGCGGCATCATCGGCGGGCAGGGCAAGGGCGACAATACCGCCCAGACGGTGGGCGGTGCGGTGATCGGCGGCCTGATCGGCGGCGCCATCGGCAATGACCTCGACCGGCAGGCGGCAGAACTGCGCAGCCAGATCGGCAACCCGAATGTCGGCATCACCAACACCGGGTCGGAACTGATCGTGACGATGCCGCAGGATATCCTGTTCGCCTTTGACAGCGATACGCTGCGCGGCGATCTGACCAACGATCTGTATGCCGTTGCGGCCAACCTGAAGAAATACCCGAATTCCACCGTGCAGGTGATCGGCCATACCGACAACGTCGGCGCGTCGGCCTACAATCAGGATCTGTCGCAGCGCCGGGCCAATTCGGTGGCACGGGTGCTGGTCAGCGCCGGGGTGCCATCGGGCCGCGTCGTGGCCTTTGGCCGTGGCGAGGATCAGCCGATCGCCTCGAACCTGACCGCAGCCGGGCAGGCGCAGAACCGCCGGGTGGAAATCCGTATCCGCCCGAACTGAGACGGGTGGGCTGATGCAGGGATAGGGCCGGGCGGTTGTCCGGCCCTTGTCTGATTGGCGGGGCGCTGCGGCGGTCCGGGGGCCGAAAAGCGAAAGGCCCGGCACCATAGGCCGGGCCTTTGCACAATCCAGCGTGGCTTCAGTGCATCCGGGCTTCAACCAGCGTGATCGCACCGTCGATAAGCGCATCGCCGTCCCTCGCGGTCAGGCTTTTCGCCATCACGTCGGCAGCGGCAGCCACAGCCACTGATATCGCGCGGTCACGCACTTCGCGCACGGCGGCGGCTTCGGCAGAGGCGATCTGATCTTCGGCGGTTTTTACCCGGCGGGCAATCGAGGCTTTCAGATCTTCCTTGGCCTTGGCAGCGGCAGTGGCGGCTTCGTCACGCGCCTGCGCCACGATCCGGGCCGACTGGTCCTGCACTTCGCGCTGCTTGCGCTCATAGGAGGCCAAGAGCTTTTGCGCCTCATCGCGCAGCGCCTTGGCTTCATCCAGGCTGGCCTTGATCCCCGCGGCCCGCTTGTCAAGCAAGCCGGTCAGCAGGGCCGGGATCTTCAGATAGATCAGCAGGCCGATGAAGACCAGAAACGCAATCGTCACCACGAATTCGGTGTTGCCGAGCGAGAAGAACGGCTTGGCGGCGACCTCTTCGGCCAGCGCGGGCGTTGCTACCATCAGCAACAGGGGGAGGAGCATTTTCATCATCTTCACCCTTTCAACCGCGCCATCACGGCGGCACTGACCGTTGCGGCATCGGCTTTGCCCCCAAGGGCTGCCACCAGCGCCTCGGCGGTATCGCGCGCCACCTCGGTGACCGAGGCAACAGCGCTGTCACGGATCACCGCAATGCGGCCCTCGGCCTCGGCAGCCTTGGCACCCAGCACCTTGTCAGCCTCGGCGGTTGCCAGCGCCAGATCTTTCTGGATCTCGGCTTTCGCCCTCGCAACGATCTTTGCCGCTTCGCTGCGGGCATCGGTCAGCGCCTGTTCATAGGCCTTTTCGGCCGCAACCGCTTTCTGCTTCAGGTCTTCAGCGGCGGCGATGTCGCTGCTGATCAAACCGCGCCGGGTTGCCAGCACCGATCCGATGCGCGGCAATGCCACCCGGCTCAGCACGAAGAACACCACCAGAAGCGACACCACCAGCCAGAAGATCTGGTTGGGGAAAGTTGCAAAATCCAGCTGCGGCAGGCCGGCAGCATTGGCACCCGTTGCCGCCAGCAAGGCGGACAGGGCAGCCGTAGCTGAAGCTGCATGTTTCGTTGCCATGTCGTCCCCCTGGACCATGTTGCCATCAGGCGGGCCGATAGCCCGCCTTTGAAGTGATCCGGAAAGGATCAGACAGCAAACATCAGCAGCAGAGCAACGAGGAACGAGAAAATGCCGAGCGCTTCGGCAAAGGCGATGCCGATGAACAGCATCGCGGTCTGGCCAGCGGCAGCCGACGGGTTGCGCAGCGCACCCGACAGAAAGTTGCCCGCCACGTTGCCCACGCCGATCGCCGCGCCGCCCATGCCCATACAGGCCAGACCAGCCCCGATGTAAGCGCCCATTAGTACGATATCGCCTTGCATTTCAGTCTCTCCTACAGCTTGGAATTTGGGGTTGTTGGGGGTTGACCTAATGGTGCGGATGCAGCGCATCGCGCAGATAGACACAGGTCAGGATGGTAAAGACATAAGCCTGGATGAAACACACCAGCACTTCAAACCCATACATCGCGGTGATGGCGACGATGGACAGCGGTGAGATCACCGCAATCGCGGCAAAGGCGGCAAACACCTTGATCACCGCGTGGCCGGCCATCATGTTGCCGGCCAGACGAATGGAGTGGCTGACCGGGCGCACGAAGTAGCTGATCAACTCGATGATCGCCAGCACGGGGCGCAGCACGAGGGGAGCCGACGAGACCCAGAACAGGCCCAGAAAGCCCACACCGTTCAGCACGAAGCCGAGGATCGTCACCGACAGGAACACCGCAATCGCCAGAAACGCCGTCACGGCGATATGCGACGTGGTGGTGAAGGCGCCGGGGATCAGGCCGAGAAAATTTGAAAACACGATGAAGATGAACAGCGTCATGATGTAGGGGAAGTATTTCACCCCGTCATGCCCCGCCACATCCTCGATCATCTTGTAAACAAAGCCGTAAGCCAGTTCCGCCACCGATTGCAGGCGACCCGGGATCACCGATTTCGACCCGGTTCCCACCACCATCAGCAGAATGACCGCCAGCACCGCGATCGCCATCCACAGTGTCACATTGGTGATGCTGAACATGGTCACCGGGCCGTCGCCGAACAGCGAATAGATCTCGAACTGTTCCATCGGGTGGAAAGACAGGGCGGATTCTGCGGCCCCGCCGGTTGCGGCGTCTGCGACGGCTTCGGTTGTCACGTGTCGTTCCCCTTGTTCGCGGCGGTCTGAAGTTCATATGCCGTGCGGATCATCACCCGCACCCCGGCCGCGAACCCCAGCAGCGTAAAGATTATCATCAGAACCGGATTTGTGCCGAACAGGCGATCCAGTCCGTAGCCGATGGCAAAGCCGATCAGAAGGCCCGACACCAGTTCGATCACCATCCGCCAGGCGTGCTGAGCCTGGGAATAGGCGGGCTGTTCCGTCGGGCGCGTAGCCGTGGCACCCTTGGCCTTGGCGATCCGTTCCTCCAGCGCACGCAGATCTTTCGGATCCGGGTCAGAAGCCATGAAAACGCCCCTTGGACAGTCGCGGGAAACCTAGGGGCGGGTTGGGCCCGAGTCAAGGGAAGTTCTGGCTCATCTGGTTTCAGATAAGCATATGTAATATAACAATAATACCAAACTACCATTTCCGGGCGTCTCCGGCCTGCGGTGCGTGAAATGGCAATTTTCCAGCCGTCCCATATTCAACCATATGGTTGACGATCCGCTGCCCGCACGCCAGATTGCCCGCCATGAGTGACCCGCTGAACCTTGTATTCGCCGCCCTGTCAGACCCGACGCGCCGCACCATTCTGGCGATGCTGCTGGAGGACGATATGGCCGTGACCGATGTGGCTGCGCCCTTTGCCATGTCGCTGGCCGCGATTTCCAAGCATCTGATGCTGCTCGCCGAAGCCGGACTGATCGCGCAGGAAAAGCGTGGCCGGGTGAAATGGTGCAAGCTGGAGCCCGACGCGATGCGGGCGGCATCGGTCTGGATGCAGGGCTTGGGTCAGTTCGATCCGGTGGACCTTGACGGGCTGGAACGGTTTCTGGAGGCGGAACTGCGCGAGAAGGAGTAGGCCCGGATCACGGGCTTGCAGGTATGACCGTCGTGGTAGTGGTTGTCGTGGTCGTCACCACCACCACGGCACCGCGCGGTGCGCTGGCTTTGCCGCAATCGCCGATCCGCACCAGCACCAGACGGCGGGATTCCAATAGGGTGATCCCCACCTCTGCCAGCAGGGCATCGGAGGCGCGGTCAAGGTTGATCTGCTTTTCCGCCATGCCCTGCGCCACCAGATAGGCCCGCACCGCCGCCGCCCGCGCCTGCGCCAGCGCCGCGTTGCCGGGATCGTTGGCCACCATGTCGGCATTGCCCAGAACCTCGATCTTTGAGCGGGCATGGTTCAGCGCCAGTTCATGCAGCACCGCTTGTGAGGTTCCGGACAAAGCGGCGCTTTCGTTGCCGAAACTCAGCCGCACCACGCAATCGGGGGCGGCGCTGGCGCAGACCGGCACCAGCACCAGCACAAGCATCACCGGGAAAAGGAACCGAACCGCCATCTGCGCCAATCCTGTGCCATTGCAGCGGGCAGGATAACACCACAGCCCCTAATGCCCGCTTAGCGCCGGTCAGATCAGCAGAATATCGAGGCTCGTCAGGCTTGCCGCCGATTGCTGCAGGTCGCAGACCAGCGTCAGCCCGCCTGCCAGATTGCCGTTGGCATCAAACCACAGGGTCTTGTCAATGGTGTTGAAGATGAACCGTTGCGCCGCCGTTTGCGCCACGTTGTCGGCACGCACCACCAAAAGGCTGGCGCTCAGCGCCCCCGCCCCCAGCCCGCCGCTGAATGAGGCGGCATTGAGTTCAAGAATATCGCCCAAGCCGTTGGCCGCAGTGAAATCGGTGATCAAGTCGCCCGCCTGGGCCGGCGCGTTGAAGATGAAGTGATCCTGACCTGCGGCTCCGGTCAGCGTGTCGATACCAAGGCCGCCGGTGATCGTGTCATGGCCGATGCCGCCGTCAATCCGGTCATCGCCCTGCGCGCCGTCCAGCCGGTTGGCAGACCCGTCGCCGGTGATCTTGTCATTGCCGCGCCCGCCCAGCACGTTTTCGATGCCGATGTAGAAATCGCCCTCTGCAGTACGGGTGCCGACCACATCATTGGCCAGCGACACGGTGACTGCCGCCACCCGAGAAAAATCCAGAGTGTCAATCCCGCCGCCGCCGTCGACGGTTTCTTCAGCCAGTCCACAGATGAAGGTATCGTCATTGCCCTGCCCAAATATTGCACCGGTAACCGTTCCCCCGCGCCCGTCATGAACGTCATTGCCATTGCCGAGCACGACTTGTCCGACCATCGTGCCCCGGTTGATGGCTTCATCGGTAGCGGTGCCCCCCCTAATAGAACGAAGAATTGCCGGTGATTGTTCAGAAATTCTTCAGCCGGAAAATCTCAGTGGAACTGTCGCGCAGAATGCCGAATATCCCGCCCTGAACGTCACCGAAATTGATCCAATCGGACCCGCCACCTCCCATGCCCACCATGACCACGCCGGAATAATCGGCGGCTATCAGGCCGTAATTCACCACATGACTGTCATGGGCAAGGATATTGACCGCGTAATTGTGGCTGAAAACCGAGCCGCCCTGCAGCACATTCACCTTGATCCCTTGATCGTTCATCGCATTGGAGCCAAGGCTCAGGCCCTGGGTCACCGCATGGACAGCGCCGCCAACCGTCATCGAATGGTTGAACCCGGCCCCCAGCACCGCCATGCCGGTGGAGAATGCGACCAGCACCCCCGGCATGATATAGCCGTCCTCCTGCGCGGTAAGGGTTGCGGCGGTTGAGGTGGTGATGACGGTCTGAAAAATGATCCGGGTCATGCCAATACCCTTTCGTTTTGCCCGGTGCCGGGCAATCCCCGGCCAATCGCCGGTAATTTACAGTGCGCCGGAACGGGCTCTTGCCAAATGGTCTTTTGGGAATGGCAACTGGCGTTCAGTCGGCGGGCCATTCCTTGGCGGCGGCCTTGATCGCCGCCAGCGCCGCCTGTACCTTGGTGGTGCGGTGCAGATCGACATGGGTCACCAGCCAGAGCGGGGCCCGCCAGTCGTCGCGGGGCGGCATCACCTGCACCAGATCGGGGTTGGCGGCCGCCGTCCGTACCGCCACAAAGCCGATGCCCGCCCCCGCTACCACCGCCGCATGCAGCGACACCATGTCGGTGGCGCGAAAGATCATCCGGTGTTGCGGCACGTTGGCGCGCATCCAGCGCATGAACGGCGCGCGGGCCTGCGGATTGTCATGGGCAACAAACAGGTGGTTCGCCAGATCATCGGCCGTTTGCGGTATGCCATGCCGCGCCACATAGGATTTCGTGGCATAAAGCGCCCAGCTTTGCTCCAGCAGCGGTTGCACCACATTGTCGGGCTGGTCCGGCACCTCCCCGGCGCGGATCGCCACATGGGCCTCGCCATATTCCAGGCGGAACACCCTCTCATCGGTCAGAAACCGCACCACCAACCCCGGATGTGCCAGTTGAAACCGCGACAATACCGGGGCCAGCCGGTCTGACAGACCGGGGATCGAGGTGACAACCAGCTCCCCGGTCACCTCCTGCCCCTGCCCCTTTATCCGGCCCGACAGTTGGGTGAACTGGTCATCGGTGGCCTGCGCAACCCGCAGCAGATCCTGCCCGGCCTCGGTCGCCGTATAGCCGCGCGCGTGGCGCTGAAACAGCTTGGTGCCAAGCCGGTGTTCCAAAGCGTCGATATGGCGGATCACGGTGGCGTGATGAACGCCCAGCGCCTCTGCCGCCCCCGATACCGTGCCAAGACGCGCCACATGAAAGGCCGTACGGATTTCGTCCCAAGTTTCAACTGACATAAGCTTGCGATTTCGCTGGAATTTCCGTCGGAGGTGTCACGCCATTGTGTTGTGCGCTGGTGCACAGGCCCCTGGCTACATTCGGGCGTTTTCGCCGCAGGTGCAACCCCCCAGATGCCATTCACGAGCAGCGACACCCCCAACAAGGGCACTTCTCAGAAAACTGAAACCACCGCCGGGCATCGTGCCTTGGCGCATATGAAAGGACTGCAAAATGTTGACCAGAACCGTAACAGCGCTGACCCTCGCAGGTTTTGTGGCCGCCTTGTCGGTACCGGCTTTTGCCAACCCCGGCACCGACCAGATGGCGCTGCAGCTTGGTGTGGAGCCCGGGGTCTATACACCGGTGCAACTGATTGATCTGCAAAACGCCTACTGGGACAATGACAGCACCCGCGTTGCCTTCATCCTCAGCCAGGGCAATGGCGTTTCCAGCCGGGGCGATTTCGCTGCCAGCGGTGTGCCGAGTGCCGGTGAAACCCAACTGGCCCGCAGCCTTGGTGTTGCCCCCGGTGCCTATTCGCTGAGCGAACTGACCAAACTGCAGGCCGCCGTGCTGGACAATGACACCCAGGCCATTACCTTCATTCTGGGTGGCGGCAGCAATGGCAGCGCCGGAAACGATCGGGGCACGATCAGCCCCGGCAAGGTCGGAATCGCCCAGGCACTGGGTCTGGACCCTGCCAACTTTACCACCCTGGAACTGGTTTCCCTCTATCTTGACAGCATCAGCTGATCCGGAAACGCCTGCGAACCGAAGGGCGCGCAAACATCTGCGCGCCCTTTGCCATTTCGGACAACCGCCATGGTTTCAGCGCCTGCCAGAGCTGCCTGGAACCGGCCGGATCGGGGAAGTGACCGGCACCTCATCCAGATCGCGGAACCGCTGACTGGGATTCTCATCTGGCGTCGCATTGGCTGGCAAACCACGTGTCAGCCATTCCCGTTGCAGCGCCTTGCGTTCCAGCCGCAGGATTTCCGCCAAAGTGCGGACACGCGGGGCATCAGTGCCGCGCAAATGGTCCAGCAACCGGTGGCTGTGGATGATAGTCGGCAAGGCATCCAGCGGTTCCCACGCATCCATCATAGTGACCCGGCGCAGATTGAATTCAGGCGGCAACACGTAAAAGCGGATGTCCGAGGACCAGATCAGGTCTTTGAACGTCACCTGATCGCGGGCCTTTCCAGCCTCCAGATAGCGGTGCGACCATTCGGCAAAGAAGGCATCGCTTGCAGCAGACCGGCGAAACAGCAGCACACCGCAGTTGAGTTGCGGAAAGGCATAGGGCGTCCTTTCAGCATGATGTTCGCGGATCAACGGCGAGATCCGACGCATATCATGCGCCACCGCCAGTTCGAACCGGTGCAGGATATCAAACAGATCGCCAAAGGGTTTGACCACCAGCGTATCGCAATCTAGGTACAGGGTCCGGGCAAAGCGGCTCATCGCCAGACAGACGATCTTGGCCCGCGCCGGGCCGTCTGGCAACGGATGCACCTGATCAAACAGCGCTGTGGCCGGGGAACCGGGGGGGACGGGCTGATCGGTAAAGATGTCGACCGAAAAGCCGGGGTTCATCTCGCGCAGGCTTTGTGCCGAAGCCACCGCCAGGTCAAAATAGCTTGGTCCGCGCGCCACATAGATGACGCCCTTGTCGCATACGTCTGCCAGCATCGGGATTCGCCTGTTACAGGTTTGCCAGAACCGACGATATAAGGGTAAGCCGGGCAATTCCCAACGGTTTTGCTTTTGGGCAGTAGTCGCAACGGCTGAATGCGCGTAAAGGGGCGGTTTTTGGCCGGGCCGCTGGTTTTCCAACGCTTCCGGTGGCGCGGTGAACCCCGCCCTGTGGTGCGATGTGTCCTGCATGTTTCACCCGGCAATCCCTGCCAAACCTGTGCCGGACCCTGCCAAGACTTGACTCATGGCTTTGCCCGGCGTAACCCCCGCGCCATATTCCGGAGGTGTCAACGCTTCCGGTCCTGTCCCAGCGCAGGATCGCCACCCGTCAGCGAGGTTTCGCCCGCGGGTGATGTTTGCGTTTGGAGGCTGGGAATGATGATGTCGGACCCCAGATCCGTCAGGGTGCAACAAGGAGCGGGCCATGTTCGAAAATCTGTCTGAGCGCCTTGGCAGCGTGTTTGACCGGCTGACCAAGCAGGGCGCCCTGTCGGATGCCGATGTGGCAACCGCGCTGCGCGAAGTGCGGGTGGCGCTGCTGGAAGCCGACGTATCGTTGCCGGTGGCGCGCGATTTTGTGGCGGCGGTGCAGGCCAAGGCGGCCGGGCAGTCCGTAACGCGGTCGATCACGCCCGGTCAGCAGGTCGTCAAGATCGTGCATGACGAACTGATCGCCATGCTGCGCGGCGACGGCCCGGCGGATGAGATGAAGATCGACAGCCCGCCCGCCCCGATCCTGATGGTGGGCCTGCAGGGCTCGGGCAAGACCACCACCACGGCGAAGCTGGCCAAAAGGCTGAGCGAACGCAACGGCAAGCGGGTGTTGATGGCCTCGCTCGATACCAACCGCCCGGCGGCGATGGAGCAGTTGCAGATTTTGGGCCGCCAGATCGGTGTTGATACCCTGCCAATCGTCAAGGGCGAAAGTGCCATCCAGATCGCTGCCCGCGCCAAGGCGCAGGCGACGATGGGCGGCTATGATGTTTACATGCTCGACACCGCAGGCCGTCTGCATATCGACGACGTGCTGATGGATGAAATGCAGGCGGTGCGCGACATCACCAGGGCGCGCGAGATCCTGCTGGTGGTTGACGGGTTGACCGGGCAGGACGCGGTGAACGTCGCCCGGGAATTTGATACCAAGGTCGGCATCACCGGCGTGGTCTTGACGCGGATGGACGGCGACGGGCGCGGCGGTGCGGCCCTTTCCATGCGCGCTGTCACCGGCAAGCCGATCCGCTTTGTCGGCATGGGCGAAAAGCTGGATGCGCTGGAGACATTCGAGGCCGACCGGGTGGCGGGCCGCATCCTTGGCATGGGCGACATCGTGGCGCTGGTGGAAAAGGCGCAGGAGACGTTTGAGGCCGAACAGGCCGAACGGATGATGAAGCGCATCCAGAAGGGTCTGTTCAACATGAACGACCTGAAAGCCCAACTGGAGCAGATGCAGAAGATGGGCGGGATGCAGAGCATCATGGGAATGATGCCGGGCATGGCGAAAGCCGCCAAACAGATGGAAGCGTCGGGGTTTGACGACAAGGTGGTGCGCCGCCAGATCGCGCTGATCCAGTCGATGACCAAAAAGGAACGCGCCAACCCGGATTTGCTGGCGGCATCGCGCAAGAAACGGGTGGCGGCGGGGGCGGGGCTGGAGGTTTCCGACCTGAACAAGTTGCTGAAACAGCACCGCCAGATGGCCGACATGATGAAGAAGCTCGGCGCGATGGGCAAAGGTGCCGCGCTGAAACAGGCATTGGGCGGCATGTTCGGCAAGGGCGGAGCCAAGGATCTGGCGTCGATGGACCCGGCGGCGCTGCAGGCAAAGATGGGCGAACTGGGCAACATGCCGGGCGGATTTCCCGGCCTTGGCAAGGGGCTGAGCCTGCCTGGCGGGCTGTCGGGGCTGTTGAAAAAGAAATGACCCTGCCCGCCCCGATCCCTGAAACCCCGGGTTTGCGGCTTGTGCTGCCTTCGGCAGACCATATGCAAGGCCATCGGGTGTTTCCGGGGCCCGGCGATGCCCGACTTGTTGTCCGATGCCATCCGGCACCCGGGGTGCGCGCATGATCCCGGCGCTGTCCACCGACCGCCTGACCCTGCGCCCGCACCAACTGGCGGATTGCGGGATGTTCCGCGCCTTCTGGATGTCGGACCGCGCCAGCCACATCGGCGGCCCGCTGCAGCATCAGCAAGAGGTCCGGCGGCAGTTCAGCGCCGAAACCGGCCATTGGACCCTGCGCGGCTTTGTGCTGTGGACGCTGGTCGGCAAAGCGTGGGCCCGGCTGGGCGCTGTACGTGACAGGGCAGCGAACAACCCCAACAATGACCCGACCTGGGTGTTTCGCAATGGGGTAGTGCAATGATCCCCACCCTGCACTCCGTGCGCCTGACCCTGCGTCCGCAGACCATGGCGGATTTCCCGGATTTCGCCGCCTTCATGGCTTCAGCACGTGCTCAGTTCATGGGCGGGCCGAAGGAACGCTCGCAGGCGTGGGGCTGGCTCGCCCCGGATCAGGCGCAAGGGTCGCTGCTGGGCTGGGGCGGTTTGAGCGTGACCGAAACTGTCGGCGCTCGGCTGGTCGGACAAGGGAATATGACAAGGGCCCCGGCATTCCCGGAAACAGAGATCGGCTGGACCGCCTGTGAAGAAGGGCAGGGCTTCCTGACCGAGGCTGTGCGGGCGGTGATCGGCTGGGCCTTTGGCCCGCGCGGTCTGACGATGCTGG